>Ga0066376_10003327_pt1 | contig 14468 bp, 13 predicted proteins | sample Knorr_S15_td_Bot_FD_77009 | JGI IMG/M metagenome (GOLD analysis project Ga0066376, IMG submission 77009) | Marine microbial communities from Southern Atlantic Ocean transect - Knorr_S15_td_Bottom_ad_5009_LV_A | ecosystem: Environmental > Aquatic > Marine > Oceanic | place: Southern Atlantic... | reverse complement strand
TTCGGGCAACGAGTGGGCGGTACCCCTCGCGAGAGGCCGCGCTGCTCGGCGCGCTGCTCAGCGCAATGACGCTCGGCGGATGCTCCGTCGTAGGGACCGTGCCGGCCCCCCCGCCCGCGGGCCCGGAGGCTGCGCGGGCGAGCGATCGGGGACGAGCCCGCTCGGGAGCGGCAAGGACGGTAACCCTCGTCCAGCCGGTGAGGCCCTTCGAGGAAGTGCGAGGACTCTGGGTCGTTCGCTCCACCATGACCAGCGCGCGCGAAGTTCAAGACATGGTCGAGCACGCGGACCGGGGCGGTTTCAATACGATCCTCGTCCAGATCCGCGGCCGCGCGGATGCGTTCTACGACTCCCGTCTCGAGCCACGCGCCGAGTCCGTGACGGACGGCCCCGACTTCGACGCGCTGGCTCAAGCGATCGAGCAGGCGCACGCCCGGGGCATCGCGGTGCACGCATGGGTGAATACGCACCTCGTGTGGGGGCCCACAGATCCGCCGCAGAGCCCCAGGCACCTGGTGAACGCGCATCCCGAGTGGTTGGCGGTGCCAGAGGCACTCGGCCGGGAGTTGTACGCCGCAGATCCGAGCGCGTCGGGTTTTGGGGAGCGGCTGCTACGGTACGCGCGCGACAATTCGCGCACGGTAGAGGGCCTGTACTCGAGCCCTTCGCATCCTGAAGTGATGGAGCACGTATACGACATCTGGATGGACCTAGCGGACCGATACGACCTCGACGGGATCCACTTCGACTATGTCCGCTTCCCATCGGGTGACTTCGACTACTCCCGCGGGGCGCTGGAGCGCTTCCAGGCGTGGGTGTCGCCGTCCTTACGGTCCGACCGACGGCGTGTGCTCGTGGCTGAGGTGGAGGGTGGCGATCCTTACGCTTTCGTTGAGGGCTTGCCGGCCGAATGGGACGAGTTTCGCAGAACCCAGATCACCGAGCTGGTGCGCCGGATCTACCGAGGCGTGAAGTCGCGGCGGCCGCGGCTGGTCGTCTCGGCGGCGGTTTTCGCCAATCAGGACGATGCCTTCCGGAACCGATATCAGGATTGGCCCAGCTGGTTGGAAGAGGGGATCCTCGACGTCGCCGTCCCCATGGCGTATACCCCGGACAGCGAGCGCTTCCAGCGCTTCATCCGCGCGGCCCGGGAGGCCGCCGGGCCCCGCGCCCGCCTGTGGGCCGGGATTGGCGCCTATCTCGACACGGAAGCCGGGACGCTCGAGAAGATCGACCTCGCGCGAGCAGAGGGCGCCGGGGGCGTGATTCTGTTCTCGTACGACTGGGCGGTCGCCGAGGGCTCGCCGGGTGACGGCCAGACGCTGCTGGAGCGCATCGGACGGGCCAGGTTCGGAGTGCGCGACTAGGAGCCCTCCTCGACAACGTCCACGCCCCGGAAGTGCAAGAACAGGAAGAGCAGGCCCGCCCCTCCGACGAGCGCGATCCACGGGGGTAGTCCGTAGGCCGTCCCGATGCTGCCGATCAGCATGGCGACGCCCGCCACGACCACCGCGTAAGGAAGCTGCGTGCGCACGTGATCCATGTGGTCGCAGGCGGAAGCGGTGGACGAGAGGACCGTGGTGTCCGAGATCGGCGAACAGTGATCTCCGAAGATGGCTCCGGCGAGTACGGAAGCGGTGGCGCCCAGGAAGATGCCGAACTGCTCACCGCCCGGATACGTCGCGGCGCCGCCGAGCGAAACCGTGAGCGGGATCACTACCGGTAGCATGATTGCCATGGTCCCCCACGATGTCCCAGTAGCGAATGCCATCGCGCCCGCCATGAAGAAGACGAGGGCCGGGATCAGCTCCAGCGCGATCCGATCCGAGAGAAGCTGGGACAGGTACTGCGCCGTTCCGATCTCCTCCGTGACCGCGCCGAGCGACCAGGCGAGTGTGAGAATGATCATGCCGATCATCATCGCCTTCATGCCGGCCAGCCAGGCGTCGATGCTCTCCTGCATGGTTAAGAGTTTTTGTCCCACCGAGATCGCGATCGCGACCAGGCAGCCCGCGAGCGAGCCCCACAGCAACGTCGCGAACGGATCCGCATCCGCCATGATGTCCATCAACGAGGCATCGCTTCCGGCGCTCGCGCGCCCCGTCGTGTAGAGACCCACGAGCACGACTGCGATGACCGTCGCGACTGGGATCGCCGCATTCCACCAGACCTGTCGCACACCCTCCTTGGCTTCCATCAAGGTCGAGGAGGTGTCGGTCGCCAAGTTCGCACCGGGACGGTAGAGGTGACCCTCTTTTGCTGCCCGGCGCTCTGCCGTCGCCATCGGCCCGAAGTCCTTGTTCATGCCGCACGTCATCAGCACGAAGGCGAGCGCGAGTAGGGGATAGAACAAGAAGGGAATCGTCTGGATGAAGATCGAGAACTCGCTGGTCGCGAGAAGCGCATCCGCTCCCGCCGGGTTCTGTTCTGCTGCGATCCGGAGCCCGTCGGCGATGAGGCTGATCTCGTATCCGACCCACGTGGAAATGGGCACGATGGCGGCCACCGGCGCGGCGGTCGAGTCGACGAGATAGGCCAGCTTCTCACGGGAGATCTTCAGCCGATCGGTGATGGGCCGCATCGTGTTCCCGACGATGAGCATGTTCGCGTAGTCGTCGAAAAAGATGGCGAGCCCCACGGCCGCCGTCGCGAGCTTGCCGCGCCTCGCGTTATGCGCGAACGGCGTAACCGCCTTGACGATGCCCATCGTGCCACCGTTGCGCGCGATGATGCCGACCATGCCTCCGAGAAGTAGTGAGAAGACCACGACCTGGGTGTGACCGTCTTCCGTATTAGCGAGGGCGGGCACGATGAATTCGTCGATGAGACGCCATGTCCCGATGAGGGGGTTGAACCCGGCCACCGCGAGCGCCCCGAGCCAAACCCCCGCGAAGAGGGCGGTTATGACCTCGCGGAAGATCAGCGCGAGCAGGATCGCAATGATGGGCGGCAGGAGCGAAAACCATGGCGGCGTGAGCGTCGGATCCAGCTCCTGGGCGGAATCCCCGATGCGGATCTGTAGCGGTAGCGCGGCTCCAGACGTGATCACGAGATCCTGCACCACCACGGAGTCGTGCGCCTCCACGGTGCCACCGGCGAGACTCGCGCCGTCCGCGGTGCGAATCTCGAAAAAGGCCGACGCCTCCGTGCCACCCAGCACTGTGATTTGGAAGGGGACCCCGCTCAGGATCACCGACGGTGGGTCCGAGACTTCCTGCGCCCCGACACTCATCGGTAGGGAAGCGAGCGAAATGACGGCGGCCAGGCGGAGGAAGCGCATGAAGCGGAGATCCGGGTTGAGTCGTCGGCGAACCGGCTTGGTTACGGGCGCTATCATGGGGAACACGACGCGTCGATGACAGGGCTTGCGCCGTCTGACATCCGGTCGTTGACCGAACGCCGTCGAGGGCCGAACTTAGCGCCGCCCACGACGCTAGTGGCACCCGGTAGAGGCCCCAGCTCCGCGCACATGGCACAAGACGACCGCATCCACGTGATGGACGAAGCCGACGTCCACCGGGCCGTGGCCCGTATGGCCCGAGAGATCGTGGAGCGGAACGGCGGTACCGAGGGCCTAGCCCTGATGGGCATCCACCGCAGGGGCACGGACATCGCCTCCCTGTTGCGTGACGAGATCGAGCGAGCCTCGGGCGAGCGGGTGGCGTACGGCTCGATCGACATCACGCTGTACCGGGACGATTTGATGACGATCGGGCCGAGACCTGTCGTGGGCGCCTCCGAGCTCCCAGAGAGCGGGATCGACGACCAGAGCATCGTGATCGTCGACGACGTGCTCTACCGCGGTCGCACAGCCCGTGCCGCGCTCGACGAGCTCACGGATTGGGGCCGACCCAAGCGCATCTATCTCTGCGTGCTCGTCGACCGGGGAGGACGGGAACTTCCCATCCAGCCGGACATCGTGGGTCGGATGGTCCCCGTGATGGAGCATCAACGGGTCGACGTGCTGGTGCCGGAACTGGATGGGCGGCTGGGTGTCGACATCGTACCACGAGCACAGGAGTCCCGGTGAATCCGACGGTCTCTCCTCTCGGGAAAGACCTCGTCGGCCTCGAGCCCCTCTCGCGCGAACAGATTCTCACGATTCTCGATACCGCGGAGCCGTTCAAAGAAATCTCGGAGAGGCGCATCAAGAAGGTCCCCGTCCTACGCGGGCAGACGATCGTCAATCTCTTCTTCGAGGCGTCCACGCGGACGCGGGTCTCCTTCGAGTTCGCCGAGAAGCGACTGAGCGCCGACACCGTGAACATCTCGGCGACGGGGTCTTCGGTGTCGAAGGGCGAGACGTTGGTCGACACGGCGCGCAACCTCGAGGCGATGCGCATCGACATGGTGGTCATGCGGCACGGATCCTCCGGCGCGGCCCGCTTCCTGGCGGAGCGCATTCCCTCGAGCGTCATCAACGCGGGCGACGGCCAACACGAGCATCCGACGCAGGCGCTGCTCGACCTTCTCACGATCCGCGACCATCTGGGGCGCATCGAGGGCTTGAAGGTCTGCATCGTCGGAGACGTCCTGCACTCGCGCGTCGCACGCTCGAACCTCTTCGGGCTCGTCAAGCTGGGCGCAGAAGTCGCCGTCTGTGGCCCGCCGACGTTGGTGCCCCCCGCGATCGCCGAGCTGGGCGCGACGGTCTTCACTCGCATCGAAGAGGCGATCGAGTGGGCGGACGTGCTCAACGTTCTGCGGCTCCAACTCGAGCGTATGGAGGGAGGCTTCGTGCCGAGCCTGCGCGAATACAACCGGATTTGGGGTGTGACGACCGAGCGGCTTACTGCCGCCCCGAAGGAGGTACTCATTCTCCACCCCGGCCCCATGAACCGCGGCGTGGAGATCGATTCCGACGTGGCGGACGGACCACATTCGGTGATTCTGAACCAGGTCACGAATGGCGTGGCGGTCCGCATGGCCGTCCTCTATTTACTCGCAGGCGGCCAATTGGAAAGCGCGGAAGCGGCCAAGCACGGAGGGGAAGGGTGAGCGAAAAGCTGCTGCTCCAGGGTGGACGGGTTCTCGATCCGAGCCAGGATCTAGATGCGACGCGGGACGTCCTGCTCGTCGATGGCGTGGTCGCTACGCTCGGCGAGGACATCGTTGCTCCCGAGGACGCCCAGATCATCGACTGCCGAGGGCTCTTGGTCACGCCCGGGCTGATCGATGTGCACGTGCACCTGCGTGAGCCTGGCGGAGAGCACAAGGAGACGATCGCCACGGGGGCTCGCTCGGCCGCCGCGGGTGGGTTCACCGCGGTGTGCGCGATGCCCAATACCGAGCCCGCGATGGATGACCCCGCAGCAGTCGGATGGGTCGCGGCCGAGGGGCGCCGGGCGCGCGCGGCGCGCGTATACCCGCTCGGTTGTATCTCGGTGGGACGCGCCGGAGAGCGCCTCGCGCCGGTGGGTGAGATGGTCGACGCCGGAGCGGTGGCGATCACGGACGACGGCAGTCCCGTGATGAACTCGGGGCTCATGCGCCGCGCTCTCGAGTACGCCCAGACGTTCGGAATTCCGGTGGCGGACCATCCGGAGGACGTCAGCCTATCGCCGTGCGGACAGATGAACGAGGGGCTCGTCTCCACCCGTCTCGGCCTGACCGGGAAGCCGAACGCTACGGAGGACATCCACATCCTCCGTGACATTCTGCTCGCGGAGCTGACGGGTGGGCACATCCACCTGCAGCACGTTTCGACGCGCTTCGGGGTGGAGTCGATCCGGCAGGCCAAGGCCAGGGGCGTGCACGTCACGGCCGAGGCCTCGCCGCACCATCTCGTGCTCACCGATGCGGCGGTGGAGGGCTACCGGACCGAAGCGAAGATGAACCCGCCGCTGCGTGCGGACGAGGACGTCGCAGCGGTGCGTGCCGGGCTGGCGGATGGCACGCTCGACACCATCGCGACGGATCACGCGCCGCATCACTACGACGAAAAGGAAGAGGCCTTCGACGACGCGCCGAACGGGATCGTCGGCCTGGAGACCGCGGTGGGCGTGGTGCTCACCCGCGTGGTGAACGAGGGCGTGATCGATCTGATCACGATGGTGGAGCGCATGAGCTGTCAGCCAGCGCGGGCCTTCGGACTACAGGGGGGAACGCTCGCCGAAGGCGGTGTCGCAGACGTCTCGGTGCTGGACCTCACCGCTGAGTGGACGGTGGATCCGGCCGCGTTCCTGTCGAAGAGTCGGAACACGCCATTCGCCGGTTGGACTCTCACTGGGACCCCCGCGCGAACGATCGTCGGCGGGAAGACCGTCTGGGAACGCTGACCGGCGGTACTGATGCGCTCAGACTGCGCCGGGCGCGGAGCGACGAGCCGCTAGCTGAGCGAGTTGACGTGGCGCGCCAGTTGGCCCTTCACCCGAGCTACTCGGTTCGGGTGAAAGATGCGAGCCGTGGCGGCGCGGTCCAGCACGGCTACGGCGGCGCGAAGCCGGGCTTCGCCCTCTTCGGCGGTCTCGGCCGCTCGGACTTTCTTTACGGCCGAACGGATGCTGGCGCGCTCCGACCGGTTCTTGAGTCGGGCTGCAGCACTCAACCCCATCCGCTTCTTGGCGCTTTTGATATTCGGCATGCGTCTCTCGGGGCGCTGTGTATCGTCAGGTTACGAGCCTACAAAGCTAGAAACGACATGCGTTGGGATCAACAGGTATGGGCCCCTTAGGTTGAGGTTAGCTTAAGCACACCATGGAAGCCGTCCCCCTTATCGCCGTCCTCATCGCCTCGGTGGTGGTGCACGAGGTCGCCCACGCCTGGCAGGCTCGCCGCGAGGGCGACGACACCGCCGACAAGCTCGGGCGTATCACGCTGAACCCGGTGTCGCACTTGGATCTCATGGGGTCCGTGATCGTTCCGCTGGTGCTTCACTTCAGCGGTTCTGGCTTCCTCTTCGGCTGGGCGAAGCCGGTCCCTGTGAATCCCGCCAACTACCGAAGTCCGGTGTGGGGTGACATCCGCGTGTCGATGGCGGGCATCGTCTCCAACCTGATGCTCGCGGCGTTCTCCACGTTGCTACTGGCTGTGGTGCTCAAGATCCAGAGCGTCAGTGGCTCTTTGGGTGGCACGACGACGCTCGCTGGGCAAGTCGCCTACTACGGCATTCTCATCAACCTCGTGCTCGCCTTCTTCAACCTGATTCCGCTGCCTCCGCTGGACGGTTCGCACGTGCTCTACCACGCGTTGCCCAAGGCGCTGGCTGAGCGATACCGCGCGGCCGGCCGCCACGGGCTGCTCATCATGATGGGGCTGCTCTTTTTCTTCCCCGGCGTGTTCCGCTACCTGATGTGGCCGGTGAGCGTCCTCATGGGGCTCGCCACCGACTTCGCACGACTTTGGCTCTGACGAGAAAGGCGAGCGTCGGCGGGGGCCTGCCCGAGCGGGAAGGCTTCTTCCTGGTCGACTTCGAACGCTTCCAGGGTCCGCTCGATCTTCTTCTGCACCTCATCCGGTCGCAGGACATCGACATCTTCGAGATCCCGATCTCGACCATCACGAAGCAGTTCCTGGAGGCGATCCGGAGCCTGGATCCCCACGATCTGGATGGAGCCGGCGAGTTTCTGGAGATGGCGGCGACCCTCGTGCGCATCAAGGCGCAGATGCTGCTGCCCAGGTCCGCCGAGGCGGACGGCGAGGACCCCCGCGCCGAGCTCGTGCGCAGGCTGCTCGAGTACGAGCAGATTCGCGAGATATCGCTGCGACTGAGGGCGGCGGAGGCAGACCGGGGCCGTCGCTTCTCCAAGGGGTACGTTCCGCCGCGCCCGAAGAAGCCTCAGGCGGAGGTCCCACTCGAGACCACCTGGGACGACGTGTATGCGGCCGCTCTTCTGGTGGAGGCGCCGCTGGAACGGGTGCGAGAGCTCAGGGTCGTGCCGCGCACCGTTTCGATGCAAGACAAGGTCGTGCTCATCCTCGACGCGCTCAAACGGGAGACCCGTGTCGAGTTCAGCCGCCTACTGACCGGTTTCAAGGGTCGTATGCACGGCGTGATGACCTTCTTGGCGGGCCTCGAACTCACGCGACGCCGCGTACTCTTCCTGCGGCAGACGCAGCCGTTCTCCGAGCTGTGGATCTATCGCCAGAACGATCAGGTTCAGGAGGAGCCGATTTCGGCCGAATCCGAGATCGCAGAGCAACCACAACCCGCAGTGCAAGCTGAAGAAGGAGCGGAAGCTTGAACGTCCCTCAGATCGTGGAAGCGGTTCTCTTCGCGTCGGATGCCCCGCTCACCGCGGACGAGATCGCTCGCGCGGATGAGCAGTTGGACGAAGACCGAGTCGAAGAGGCGCTCCAGCTCCTGCACGACGAGTACGACGACTCGCAGAGGGCCTTCGAGCTCGTCGAGGTCGCCGAGGGCTATCAGGTCCTGACGCGACCCGAGTACGCGCCCTATCTCGACCGCTTCGACAATGTGCCACGGTCCGCCCGACTCTCGGGTCCGGCCATCGAGACGCTGGCCATCATCGCCTATCGCCAGCCGCTGGGGCGCTTGGAGGTGGAGTACATCCGCGGCGTGAGCGCCTCGGGCGTCATTCGCACCCTACAGGAGCGCCGGCTGATCGACGTCGTCGCGCGCGGCGAGGGGCTCGGAAGGCCCCTGCTGTACGGCACCACAACGCACTTCCTCGAACACTTCGGTTTCAAGTCGCTCGAAGGGCTACCGCGCCCGGAGGAACTCCCGATCATCTTGCGCGAGCGGCATCCGCTGGGCACGGGCGATTTGGAAGACCCCGGTGAGGAGGGCCAGCAGGACGATGGGCAGGAGTCGCTGGCTTTGGGAGAAGGGGAGGCTGGTGGGGAGGACGCCGATGACGCGGGCAGTGACGCCGCTGCCGAGCCAGACGAACCCGCGGCTACCAACGGCGATGATGATCTCGTGGAGGAGCCCTCGGCGCCGGTCGGCCAGGATCACGATGAAGAAGACGAGCCCCGAGTCGACCCGGTCGACTGAACCGGCGGAGTCCGAGGGGATTCGCCTCCAGAAGTATCTGTCGCGGGCAGGGCGGGCGTCGCGTCGGGAGGCCGAGCGTTTGATGCTCGAAGGCCGCGTCCGCGTGAACGGCGAAGTCACCCAGGAGTTGGGTGTGCGGGTGGTGCCGGGGCGCGACTTGGTGGAGCTGGACGGGGAGCCGGTTACCTACGGCGAGGTGCGATGGATCGCGTTCCACAAGCCGCCGGGCGTGCTCACCACCCGGAGCGACCCACACGGCGGCAGAACCGTCTACGACGTGCTGCCACCTGAGCTGGGGGCCCTGAGGTACGTGGGCCGCCTCGATCGCCCGACCGAGGGGTTGCTTCTGCTGACCAACGATGGCGACGTGGCGAACGGAATCCAGCATCCCAGTCGGCGCGTGGAGCGAGAGTACCTGGTGGTGGCCAACGGCGACGTGAAGAGCGCGAGTCTCGATGCTCTTCGTACCGGCGTCGAGCTCGAGGACGGTCCGGCCAGGGCCGCATCGGTCCGGATCGTCGAGCGTTCGGCGCACCACACTACGCTGCGGCTGGTGCTGACTGAAGGCAGGAAGAGGGAGGTGCGCCGAATGCTGCTCCACGTCGGACATGGCGTGCAACGGCTGGTGCGGCTCCGCTTCGGAGCGGTGAAGCTGGGCGACCTGGAAGCGGGCGCCTGGCGGGACTTACGGCCCGACGAGCGACAGGCATTGGTGGCGCTGGCCGGCTCAAAACAAAAGGGATGATCATGCCCGACTTTCCGACCCTCACGGTCGTGGACCATCCGCTCGTCCGGCACAAGATCGGGCTGCTGCGTTCGATCGACACACCGACCAAACTCTTTCGTGAGCTCGTAGAAGAGATCGCGATGCTCCTGGCGTACGAAGTGACGCGAACCTTGGACGAGGAGGAGGTCGAGGTCGTCACTCCGCTCGAGACCATGACGGGGCATCGCATCGCGGGGAAGAAACTCGTGATCGTGCCGGTGTTGCGGGCTGGGTTGGGCATGGTCGAGGGCGTGTTGCGCCTCATCCCCGGCGCTCGCGTGGGACACGTGGGCTTGGCGCGCGACGAAGAGTCGCTGCAGCCCGTCGAGTACTACTTCAAGGTGCCGAGTGCCTCCGATGCCCGGCGCTTTCTGGTCGTCGATCCCATGCTCGCGACGGGCGGGTCCGCCCGTGCCGCGATCGATCGGTTGAAAAATCGCGGCGTTCGTGGCGTCACCTACATGTGCCTGGTCGCGGCTCCTGAAGGCGTCCGCGCCCTAGCGGACGCGCACCCGGACGTCCCGCTCTTCGCCGCGGTGTTGGATCGACAGCTCAACTCAGTGGGCTATATCCTGCCGGGTCTCGGGGATGCCGGCGACCGACTCTTCGGGACGAAATAGGAGTCGAGGCGGGCGAGCTCGCCCACTAGTGGAACGAGCGTCTCGACTTCCAGGTCTCGGGGTGGAAGAGTAATAGCACCGTGTAGATTTCGAGGCGTCCGACCAGCATGAGAAACGAGAGCACAGCCAGCGCGGAGTCGGACATCCACCCGTAGTTGTCCGTGGGCCCGATATCCGCGAAGCCCGGGCCGACGTTGCCCACCGTCGACATGCTCGCCGTGATCGCCGTCAGCAGATCCATGCCCAGGAAGCTGAGCACGATCGCACCGGCGAGGCAGAGCAGGAGATAGAGGATCACGAACCCGGTGACATTGGCCAGGACCTCTTGCTTCACGGTCTTTTGGCCCATTCTGATGAGCAGCACAGCTCGGGGATGCAAGTGCTTTCTGAGCTCGATGGCGGTCTGTTTGACCACGAGCATGATGCGCATCGTCTTGATGCCGCCCCCTGTCGAGCCCGCCATGCCGCCCACGAAGAAAAGCGCGAGTAGTGTCATCTGCGCGCCCGGGAGCCAAGAGGTGTAGTCGGCGCTCACGAAGCCGGTGGTGGTGGTGATCGACGTAGCTTGGAAGAGCGCGTCGCGCACGGCCGGCTCGACCGCGGCGTAGCTGCCGGACGCCAGATTCAACGCCGCGATCGCCAGTGCCGCCACCAGTACGATCGCCGTGTAGAAGCGCCATTCGTGGTCTCGGAAGTAGACCGGTCGTCCCGTTGCCGCGCGGAAGTGGAGCGAGAAGTTCACCCCCGCGAGGTACATGAAGATGATCGTCACCCAGTGGATGTAGGCCGAGTCGAACGAGGCGAGTGATGCGTTCCTGGTGCTGAAGCCGCCTGTCGCCAGCGTGGTGAAGCTGTGGTTCACCGCGTCGAAGAGGCTCATGCCGCCGAACAGATACAGCGCGGTTTCGGCGGCGGTGAGACCGACGTAGACGAGCCAAAGCAGCTTGGCCGTTTGCGTGATGCGAGGTCGCAGCCGTTCCGGAGTCGGTCCCGGCACCTCGGCCTTGAAGAGTTGCATGCCGCCGACGCCCAGGTACGGCAGTACCGCGATCACGAGCACGATGATGCCCATGCCGCCGAGCCACTGCGTCAGAGATCTCCAGAAGAGGACGCCGTGGGGAAGCGACTCGATGTCGGCGAACACCGTCGCTCCCGTGGTCGTGAACCCCGACATCGCCTCGAAGAAAGCGGCGAGAGGGGCATCGAGGGCTCCGGTGAACAGGTAGGGGAGCGCTCCGAACGCGGCCGTCGCGGTCCAGGCCATCGTGACGATCACGAAGCCCTCACGCGGCGTCAGGTCTCCCGCGAACATCGTGATTCGGTAGGTGAAGCCACCTACGAAGAATGTCAGGAGGCCTGCGAGCAGGATGCCCACGGCATCGCCGTCGCCGTAGACGAAGGCGACCCCGGCGGCGAAGAACATCGACAAGGAGACGAAGACCTGGAGCAGCCCCACTACGTTCGCGACGCGGGCGAGTGACATCAGCCGAAGAGCTGCTCGACCTCAGGGACCGCGTCGGGCAACGCGAAAACGATGACGTCGCCGCCCGGCAGCACCTTACAATCGCCTCGGGGCAGGATGATCTCGTCGCCGCGCAGGATCGTGCCGATCACGGCGTCCTTCGGGAAGTGCACGTCCTTCAGCATCCGGCCCGCGATCTGGGAGTCTTCATCGACGCTGAACTCGATCGTTTCGGCCTCGATGCTCGTCAATTCGGCGACCGTGACGACGTGGCCTCGGCGCACGTAGCGAAGGATCGCATTGACGGTGGACATCCTCGTGGACACAGAGGCGTCTACGCCGACCCGCGGGACGAGCCGAAGGTACTCGAACTTATGCACCAGGCTTACGACCTTGTGCGCACCTGCGGTCTTGGCGAGCAGGCCGGAGAGCAGATTCGTCTCGTCGCGGTTGGTCGCCGCGACGAAGCCGTCGATGTCCGCCACCCCCTCCATCTCGAGCAACTCGAGGTCGGTGGCGTCCCCGTGCAGCACCAGCGTGCTCGGAAGATGTTCGGCTAGCTCGAGACAGCGGCGTCGGTCACGGTCCAAGATCGTGCACTCGATCCCTTTCGCTTCCAGGATCTCCGCCAGGTACTCACCCTCCGTGCTGCCGCCGGCGATCATCACGCGGCGCAGGCGAGACGACTTGTAACCCGCGAGCGGGGCGATGTCCTCGATTTCTCCCGGGGGGGAGAGCAGGAAGAGTTGGTCGCCCGCGAGAATCTTGGAGTCGGACCTGGGAATGAACGTCTTGTCGTTCCGCACGATTGCGACAGTGGCGTAGTGGTGGTCGCGCAGTTCGCCACCGAGTTCCGCCAGCGTCTTGCCCGCGACCGGCGCGCCTTCCTTCACGCGCAGCCCGACGAGTTGGACTCTCCCTTCGGCGAACGGCATGACGTCCGTCGCGATCTCGCTGCGTAGCAGGTCGAGCGTCTCCCGTGCACATTCGCGCTCCGGGTTGATCATCAAGTCGATGCCCATGTGCTCCTGCGAGAGAACCGAGCTCTGCCCGTAGTACTCGGGGTTCGAGATGCGGGTCACGACGTATTCCACGCCCAGCTTCTTCGCGGCCATCGACGCGATGAGGTTGACCTCGTCTTTGCTCGTGACCGCAAGCAGCATGCTTGCGGTGTCGACGCCGGCTTCCTGGAGGATCGGAATGGAAGCGCCGTTTCCGACAACCGTGAGCACGTCGAGCTGCTGGGACGCGAACTCCGCACGCTCCGGATCGGACTCGATCAGAACGACGTCTTGGTTCTCTTCAGAAAGACGCTTGGCCAGGTGGAATCCCCCCTCGCCTGCGCCGAGAACGAGCACTTTCATGCGAGGGCTCTCGCGAGCGTGCGGGTGCGGCGTCCAGGGCGGACGGCGTTGGCGCATGAAGCTAGCCATCGCTTGTTCGGGCGTCATGGGGCACTGCGCGAACCGCCGCCGGGGCTATATCTTCCTCGCTGCGGGCCCGTAGCTCAGTTGGTTAGAGCAGCCGACTCATAATCGGTAGGTCGCAGGTTCAAGTCCTGCCGGGCCCATTGACGAAGGCCAGCCATAGCAACGGACGTGCTGCCGCGGCTGGCCCTTGTCGTTTTGGCCGGTGTGCTCAGTTACCCCAAATCTCTCCCAGAACCCGTTGAAAGTTGCCACCGAGGATCCCGCGGATGTGTTCGTCGGTGTACCGCCGCTCGATCAACGCTTCGGCCACGTCGAACATGCGCTTCGGGTGCGCGATCGAGTCGATGTCGATCTTGTCGCGGAAGGCATAGCTGTCCTTGTATCCGGACTTGAGCCGGGCGTACTCCGCCGCGGGCATGTCGTCGTAGCCGTATAGATCGATGTCCGATCCGATGCCCAGATGCTCGATCCCGATCAGATCCCTCACGTGGTCGAAGTGGTCGATGTAGTGCTCGACCGTGGTCGGTTCGTCGCCCTTCACGAAGTTACGGACGCCCGTGATGCCCATGACCCCGCCGGTCTCGGCCATGCGGCGAATCGCCTCGTCCGTCTTGCACCGTGGGTGAGGCGGATTGAGCGCGCGCACGTTGGAATGCGTGTAGAGCACCGGCTTGCTCGACACCTCACACGCATCGAGTGTGGTGCGGTCTCCCGAGTGTGACACGTCGACCGCCATTCCGACCTGGTTCATGCGCTCTACGATGCCGACCCCGAAGTCGCTGATGCCTCCATCGATGCGCTCGGTGGAGCCGTTCCCGATCATGTTGCGTGTGTTGTACGTGAGCTGGCTCACCCGTTGGCCCAGCTGGTGGAACTGGTTCACGTCGTCCGGATTGCGGAAATGGGCGGAGTTCTGGACGCCGATCAGGATGCCCGCACGCCCCGATCCGTGCACGGAGGCCAGGTCGGCGGTGGAATCGACGCGCACGAACACGTCCGGCCGATTCGCGATGATGGAGTTGTAGGTCCTGTTGTGCTTCAGGACCTTTCGGACGAACTGGGCTTGGTTCGAAGTGAGACATGGCCTGGGTATCAGGCTGCTTCCTGAAGCCGCTTTCGGTTAATGGTTTCTCGACGCTCTCGCGCCTGCTCCAACTTCTTGTTTCGCTCCTTGAAGCGTGCCTGCGGGTCGCCCTTCCAGTATTCTGTGGGGGCGAGATACTTCAACCCGGCA
>Ga0066376_10003326_pt1 | contig 14469 bp, 7 predicted proteins | sample Knorr_S15_td_Bot_FD_77009 | JGI IMG/M metagenome (GOLD analysis project Ga0066376, IMG submission 77009) | Marine microbial communities from Southern Atlantic Ocean transect - Knorr_S15_td_Bottom_ad_5009_LV_A | ecosystem: Environmental > Aquatic > Marine > Oceanic | place: Southern Atlantic... | reverse complement strand
TCTACGGCGATCAGATCGCCAACGCCGACACCGCCTTACCCGGTGCTCATCCAGAATATCCTGCCCGCCGGGCTGCGGGGGGTTGATGTTCGCGGCCCTGTTCGGTGCGGTGATGTCAACCCTCGACTCCATGCTGAACTCGGCGTCGACGATTTTTACCGTCGACCTCTATAAGCGTCATATCGCGAGGGACGCGGGCGGTGAGAAGGTGGTGACGGTCGGCCGGATCACCACCGGCGTGCACGCCACCATCCCCTCTACATCGCGTTCTGGTAGGCGCCGAGAGCACGAGGTTGTCTACGGAGCGGAAAGGCGCTGCGTGAACGGAGGACCGCAAACAGACAACAATCTGCCATCGACCAAGCAAAGGAATTCTGCAATGTCCAATTTCGAACCCGCTCTCATCGGTCCTAACGAAGAGATCAGGGTCACCAAGCTGGAAACCTTCGTCCTGGAAAACTCCTGGGTCTTTGTGAAGATCTCCACGGACGCGGGAATCACGGGGTGGGGGGGAATGCTCAAGGACGACGCCAAGGCCTGTGCCGCTGGTGCCCTGGAAGTCGCCGGTTACCTGGTTGGCAAAGATCCCCGCCCCGTGGCACATCACTGGCAGGCGATCCACCGGGGCGCGTTCTATCGCGGTGGCCCGATCAAGACGGCGATCTCCTCCGGCATCGACATGGCGCTGTGGGATATCGCCGGCAAGTGCTACGGCGTGCCCGTGTATAAACTGCTGGGCGGTCCCACCCGCGAGCGGGTTCGCGTGTACGGCGAGGTCAGCGACAAGACCGGCGTCAACGCCATGAAGGTCGGCCCGAGCAGCTCGCGCAAGGCCTTCAAATACGTGGAGGGCAAGATGTTCGTCGACGAAGTCGCCGAGCGTTTCAAGTCGCTTCGCGACAAACACGGCCCCGGCGTCGATATCGGCGTCGATTTCCACGGCGCCGTCCAGCCCCCCACCGCCATGCTGCTGATGAAGGCACTCGAGCCCTACGATCCCACGCCCCTTGTATGGACGGACCACAACGAAACATCCGAGGCGCTCGATGATCTGATCAGAGAGCACCACCGGGCGGCCCTGGAGAGAGCGGCCGGCCCGTAGGGGTGAGTCACCTGGCCCTGCGATCAGCGCGGGCCAATCCCATCGACGCGCTTCGGCACAAATAGCTGCTGCAGTAGTCGGCTGCACAATCCGCGCTACGCCGGCGCTTACACGTGCTGGGCCGTAGGCGACAACGCAAGTTGGCCAACGGCCTCCGCCTCACCCGTGCCCTGCCCCGAGACGAGTGGACTCACCCTGCTACGGTGACCGAGAGGGCAGGGACGCTACCTGACCAGGACCAGCTGCCGACTCGCCTCGCGCCCCGGGGTCTGCAACTTGCAAGAATAGATGGCACTGGGAACTGCCTGACCCTCATCATCGCGGCCGTCCCAAATCCTGCGGTGACTGCCTGGCGGAAGGCGCTCGTCCACCAGGGTGCGGACACGCTGTCCAATAGTGTTGTAGATTTCCAGCACAACAGGTGTCTCGTCGTCCCCTGGAAAGCCCGCCACGCGGAAAGAGATCGCGGTTCCGGAATTGAAGGGGTTCGGGTAGTTCTGCTCCAGCGCAAAATCCGCCGGAGTACCCTCGCCCATCTCCTCGACAGCGGTGGGCGCCCGGTGCGCTCCCTCGACAATGGTGACGATCTGATCGGCGTCGACGTCGAGGAGCCGGTCCACGGTACCTGAAGCCGGCCAGAACACGTCGACCACGTCCACGCGGGTCGCCGACCCCAGCCCGAAATCCAGCTCCCTGCTGTTCTGTGACAGGTAGCTGTTGCCGCTGAGCACTTCCTGGTACTGAGAACGGCCGCGAACGGTGATCCGCACCTGGGCTCCGAACCCGTCGCGATTGCTGACGGTGCCCACGGGACGCACCTTGAGCCAGTGGTTGTCGTTGCCAGAGTTGCGGTAGATGACGGGATCGCTGTCGATGTTGAGGATCACCATGTCCTGAAAGCCGTCGCCATCCAGATCGCCCACGGCCAGGCCGCGCCCCCCGAAGGTATCGCCCACTTCGAGCTCGTCGGTCACGTCGACGAAGCTGCCATCCCCGTCGTTGAGGTAGAAGATGTTGGGCGCATAGGAATAGCGCCCGAGCTGGAAGTTCCAGTCCATGCCGCCGTTGACGACGTAGAGATCCAGATCGGCGTCGTTGTCGTAGTCGAAGAACGCGGTACCCCAACCGACGAAGACATCGTTGGTCCGGGTCTCCTCGGCGATGTCGACGAAGGTGTCGCCGCGGTCGTTCCGCAACAGGCCGTTGACGCCAAAGTTGGTGATGTAGATGTCGAGGTCGCCGTCGCCGTCGTAGTCGCCGAGAGCCCCGCCCATGCCACTGCCCGCCTCGTCGCTGCCCGAGCTTGCCGATACGTCCGCAAAGGTTCGGTCGCCCCGGTTGCGGTAGAGCTCGTTGGGGCCGAAGTCGTTGACTACGTAGAGATCCAGGGTGCCGTTGAGGTCGTAGTCGAAGAACAAGGGCTGGAAGCTGCGCCCCTGGCTGGTCACTCCGGCGGCCTCCGTGACATCCGAAAAGATGCCGTCTCCCCAATTTTCGTAGAGGACGTTGGTGACGGTTTGCGGGTCGAAGAACATGAGGAAGTAATTGGCCACCACGAGGTCGAGGTCGCCGTCGTTGTCGTAGTCTCCCCAGGCCATGCCTGCGGTGGTGCCAAATGGGTTGCTCACACCGGCCGGCTCCGCTGTCTCGGCGAAGGCGGCGTCGCCCTGGCTGCGGTAGAGCAGATTCGGGCCGAGGAAGTTGCCCACGTAGAGATCCATGTCACCGTCGTTGTCGTAGTCGGCGAAGGCGGCTCCCGTCCATTGCTCGCCGATCTCCACCACCCCCGCCGACGCGGCCACGTCCTGCAGTGAGATCGCGCCGGGGGTACTGTCGTTGCGGTACAGGGAGTTGGTGGCGGTATCGGTGACGAAGAGGTCGAGGTCGCCGTCGGCGTCGTAGTCCCCGAGGGCGGCTCCCGGGCCGACTTCGTAGTTCGGGCCTCCGAAGAAGTTCGTCATGGGCGTGTGGCGGCCGATACCACTCAACGCCTCGAAGGGCGCGATCCCCACGGGCGCAGATACCGAGGCCGGGGGGCTCGCCGGAGTCGGATCGCGCGCGGGAGGAGTATCAGCGGCGCAACGGAAGCCGACATCGGCGAACCAGTATTGGTGGTTCAGGCGCCCTCGACGCGACGTCCGGGTGAAATTGTTGCTTGTGTCCCAGGCCCCGCCGCGCATGACCTTCTCTTCGCCGCTATCCGGGCCGCGGAAGTGCTGCGGCTCCACATCGAAGTAGTCCTCTTCGAACCAGTCCTGCACCCACTCCCATACGTTGCCGGCCATGTTGTACACGCCGAAGGGGCTTACCCCCTCTGGGTAGCTGTCGACAGGAGCGGTGAACACGAAATTGTCTTCACTGCCGTTCCCCCGCACCCCGTCGTACCAGTTGTAGACCCCCGGTCTGATGTTGTCGCCCCAAGGGAAGCGGCGGCCGTCGTTCCCCTCGGCGGCGCGTTCCCATTCCACTTCCGTGGGCAGGCGCTTGCCCGCCCATCTACAGTAGTCGTCGGCGTCATGCCAGGTCCCCACCGCTGGTTGGGCGGGGTCGCTGAACCACGGCCCGGCATCTGCTCGGGCGGCGCGGTCGGTGGCGCGCACGAAGACATCGAACTCGGCGTTGGAGACCTCGTACTTGTCGATGTAGAACTCGTCGACGCATACCCGCCATACCGGCTCGATCCCCAGGCCCTCAAACTCGCCGAGCCACAGCTCCCCCTCCGGGATGTGGATCATAATGCCGGCATCCTCCGGCTCGGAATATGCCACCCCCGGGGGCGGACCCCCGAGACCTATCAGACAACCGATTCCCAACCAGCGAGTTTTCCTATGCATTTGACTCCCAACCAGCTGCGCGGCAGAGCGGGAAGGCGGCCATGCTCTCGCCTGAGACCGCATCCCACGCGGGGAACCGCCCGTCTGCAGCTCCTATTCAAAGAGCATCTTTGAGCATCCTTGAAACCTGAAGAAAACCAGCAGAGAAATCAACCAGGAAACACGAGTAGGGGTGCACAGATTATTTCGGTAGTCGATATCGTAAGAAGATTTACGATGTGAGCTCTTCAAGAGCCAAGGGGGTAGCGGAGGCCGGAACCTCCTGTGAGATCCTCGTCCTTGAGACTCCATTACTTTCGAGAAACTGCGGCGGAAATCTCAGATCGAACCTTTCTCCTTGACAACCCCACGGATCCTCCCTAATTTGATGGCGCCTAAACCACCAAGCTTAGAAAGCCACATCTCTTTGTGTCTTCGCTACCCCACTTGAGGAGGAGAAATTAATGATGAAGATCATTACCACGCTTTCCGCCGTCGTGTTGCTGGCGGGAACCGCTTTTGCGCACAACAACGCCAACGGCTTTGGCTATTTCGCTCTTGAGGTGCCGGAAGACGTCACCATCACCGCCGACGGCAGTGACAGCGATTGGACCTGGTTCGACGGGGCCTTCACCGCCATCTCCGACGAGATGTTCGAGATCATCACCGAGACCCTGCCGCCGAAGGACGATATCGACATCGCCGCCCGCACGGCATGGGCCCCGGCACCGGACAATCGCCTTTATGGGTTCATCCGCGTCACTGACGACACCCTCAACGTCGACGAGACCGACCCCGCCAATGGCTGGCGCGAAGACGATCTCGAGATCATTATCGATGCCGACCACTCCGGCGGCCCTTTCGAGGAGCCCGCTGGGGAGAACGGCCAGCAGTTCACGATGCACTTCGCCGTGCCCGGCGGCTACAACACGCCATATGGCAACGGCACCGCTTGGTTGCGTTTTCAGGTCGATCCCGCCAAGCAGTGGAGTACCGCTCTGTGGGAGGCTGACATCTCCGTCAGTCCCACCGGCGCCACCCACGGCTCGACCAACGTCACCCTGGGCTACGAGTTCGCCGCACCGATTTTCACGATCGTCGCCAACGACGAGGCTTCCAGCCCGCGTCATGAGCTGGTCGCGGGTCAGACGATCGGGTTGACGTATCAGTTGAACGAAGGCGATTCTGGTGATCGCACGCACCAGCTGAGCACCTCCGGCGGCAACGGCGCCCACTGGAACGCCGACTTCATGTCCGACTACACGCTGTTGGCCATCGGTGAGTACACTCGTATGTCTGGCGAGGGTACGGCGGTGGAAGCCAGTTCCTGGGGCAAAATCAAGGCGACCTTCGACGAGTAGAGCGGCAGCCCGAACGCGCGCTATGCGGTAGTTTCCGGGGGGGAAGAGGCACGTTGCTTTTTCCTCCCCTTTTTTGTTGGGTGCCGTGCTCTGGAGGCTGGTGGTTCTCGTCTCGACGGGAATCACCGGATCTTTGAGCAGGGACGAGTGGAGGTGGGACTCGCCTCCTCGGACAGGCGAACCGCGGGAGTATTTCGATGGCCAGATTGCTGGGAGTGGCTCTGATCGTCTGCATTTGCGTAGGTTGCGGACGTTATTTCCCCGGACCGGTGACTCCGATGTCTGAGGATCGGCAGGAACCCACCGCCGTGATTCGGGACGATGGCTCAGTTCTGTTCAACATCAATCGGCTGGAGATCGCCCTAAAACCTATGTCCGACGAGGAGTTGAACCGCCAGTTCCCCAGCAAGTCGCAGAACCCAGCACACTCGCCGAATCCCTTCACCTATGGTGACTGGAAACCGGTCGGGGACACCTACACACCTCAGAAGTACACGGTCTTTCTCCTGATGGTGAAGAACTACGAGTACCCCAAGGTGCACGTGGATCCCATCCGTTTGGAGCTCATTTCGCATCAGGCTCACCGCCGATACGACCCGCTGCCCCTGATCAACATACTCGAGTACTACTACTCCCTGGCTCAGGGCTACAGCGGACGGAATTACTTCCTCTTCCAATCGCGCCGGGACCTGCTGATCCGCTCTCTCTATTCGGATGAAGTGGTCTTCAGCTCTCAGGAGAAGATGGGGTACGTGCTGTTTCCCGCCCTGCCTCCCGACGTGAGAGAATTCGAAGTACACGTGAGAGACATCACCCTGCGATTCGACTTCAAGGACTCCCCCGTGGAAACCGCCGATCTGGTGTTCCGCTTCGAGCGCGAGGTGTTGAATGGCTATCATCCGCCCGAACGGTTAGGGCAGGGATGAACCCGGCGCGTTACAGGCTGGCCCTGTTCGGCGTGCTGGGCTTGTGGCTTTATCGCGGCGCGGATGCGCAGATCCAGGTCTACAGCGTCGGGGAGGGGGGCGCTTCCTGGGTGTCCCAGATGGAGGTGGCCGGTGGACTCGATCTCGGAGACCCGGACGTGCTGCTCCCAATCGGCCTCGTCAGCACCGACAACATTGTCAGCGGCCTGCGCTGGATCGACGGCACCACCAACGATTTCATCGGCGAAGGGGACGCCCACATCTGGGACAACGCCGCAGTCCAAGGCTCTGACGCCGTCCTCGTGGACGGCGACCCGACGACATCGACGGAGAACCGCTTCAAAACTCTCGGATCCGACCAGACGGGCAGACGTTTCTTCATCGATCTCGGGGCCTCCTTCCCCGTCAATCGGATCCGCTTCTTTCCCAGCCCCGCCTTATCCGACGACTTCCCGCGCGCCTACGAGCTGTCAATCAGCGATGGTCGAACCTACACCGCCAGTAACCAGCCGGCCTACCAGGTCCTGCGCCGGGTAGATCTGCAAAGGGAGTCGGTGGCGGAGACCATCTTCTCCGAGCAGCTGATCCGCTTCATCCAGCTTCGCATTCTCTCGCCCAACCCCTTCGAGATCTCCGAGTTCGAGATCTTTGGCGAAGGCTTCGTGCCCAAGGGGTCCTACGTCTCGCAGCTGATTCAGCTGCCACAGCCGGTCAACTTCGGCGCCTTGGCGGTGAAGGCGACGAAGTTGAGGCGCCTCGAGGACGGCAGCGTGGAACCAGCGGCGGACTCCGAGGCGGTCGTGGCGTTGGCGCTGCGCAACGGATCCGATGACACCCCGCTGATTCACTTCGAGATCGTCGATCGCGAGACCGGGTCCGAGGTACCTACGACGGAGGTGGACTACAACCGGCTGGCTGAGGACTTTCGCGGCTCCATCATCGACGATCGCGAAAACTGGACCCGTGAGAACCCCATCCTGATCGAAACATCCGGTGTGATCCATGTTCCCCTCAACCTGCCAGGTCCCCGAGATTTCTTCGATTTCAGTCTGACCTTCCTCGGCACACCCAACGACATCATTCGCCTTGACAGCCTGGCCTTCACCTACTCCGTGCCCCTGGCTGAGAGCGCCGTCGGCGAGGTGGCTCTCGCCGACGAGCCGTTTACCCCCGGACAGGCGGTAACTGTGCGCGCGGGTGAGGACATGGAGTTCATCTACGATGTGCGGGCAGAGTTCGCCCGTGCCAGCCAGCCCGGCTTCGACGGCCTGCATATCCGAACCCAGAGCGAGCCCGATTTTCTCAAGCTCGAGATGGGAGAGCCCCTGGCCGAAGTGATTCCCGACAGCGTGCGAACGACGGGCAGCGGCCTGACCGTGTTCTTTCCTTCCAACCGGGTCAACTTCGACAACAACCAGCTCGTGCGCGTCACCTTCCGCACCTCCATCCTGGTGTACGCAACGGACCTGGAGAGCAAGCTTATCGACACCCGGGGCGGTCTGCCTCAGCCAGTGGCATCGGGTGACGCCAACGGCGATGGATTCGGCGGCACCCGGGTATTCTTCTCAGAGGCCGGCCAGGGGAGGGTGATCACCGATTTCAACGTGTCGTCTGTGGTTTTGACCCCCAACGGCGACGGGGTCAACGATAGAAGTCAGATCGACTTCAAAATCCTTCGTCTCGTGCGGGGCACCGACTTCGACATCGAGGTGTTCGATTTGAGCGGGCGCTCGGTGCGCCGTCTTCCACTGGGGCTTCTAACCGCCGGCCGTTACAGACAGGAGTGGGACGCGCGGGACGACGAAGGCGCGCTCGTGGCCCCGGGAGTCTACCTGCTGCGTCTGGTTGCCAATATCGAGTCAATCGACGAGTCGCTGACGCGACTCGTCGGGGTCGCCTACTGAAGGCGGCGCTAGCCGTTCCTTACGCCGGTGCGCCATGTAATGTCAGGATCGTAGGGATACTATGAAAACTTTGATGCAACATCTGTCTCTTGTCGTCGCTGTGGGTCTCGGACTGAGCTCCGTTTCTCAGCCGTTGCGGGCCGAGGTCCGGATCCTGCACCTGGGCAAGAATGGCACGCCTTGGATGGATGTGGCGGAGCGGATCATCGGTCTGGAAGACACCACGGCGCGTGGGTCCATACAACCTCAGGAGCTGTTCGCGGATCAGAACATCTTGATCGGCCCACCTACCGAGTTAGCGGAGCTCACTAACTTCTTCGGTTACAAGTGGGCGCTGGAAAAGGTTGGCAGAGGAGCCGGTTTCGAGCTTGGGGTCAACCCGCGTTTCTGGACGGCGACATTTTCGTCCATCTACCACGGCGGCCCCAGAAACCTGATCGACGGCGACCCAAACTCGGTCATCAAGGTGATCAACGTGCCTGTGGGAGGGACCGGCCGAGACCAGCTCTACACCTTCGATTTCGGCTTCCCCATTCCCATCAATCGGATCGTGTTCTTTCCCCCCGACAACGGCATCGACGAGCTGGGCGGTCTGCGCAAGCAGCGCTTTCCACGAGCCTACGAGATCTCCGCGGCCCTGGAGCCCCGAGACTTCCTGCTGCTGACGGAGGAATCTGGTTTCCACACCCTGGATCGGCTGCTGTCCCGCACCTTCTTCAATGCCAACCGAGTCGTCGAGGTGGAATTCCCGACCCAGATCTTCCGCTTCCTGCGCATCTCCTTCAACCTCGTGGCTCAGCAATACCTGCTGGGCGAGATTCAGGTCTTCGGCGAAGGGTTCACCCCGGTCACCAGCTACCGCTCGGTAATCCTGTCGCTGGATGAGCCGGTCAACTTCGGGCGTATTCACTGGAGCTTCGAGAAGTTCAGCGCGGTCGACTCGGAATCCGAGGCAGGATTGGATCCCGATGCCCCGGTGAAACTGATCCTCGAGACCCGCACCGGTAGGGACGATTCGCCCAGGGTCTACACCATCCTCAATGAGATCGGCGCCGCGGAGATCGTCGATTTGAAGGCCTTCGGCCGCGCCCCAGAACCTTCGATTCGGCTGGGACCGAGACCCGGAGACAAAGAGTCGATTCATGACGATCTCGACAACTGGAGCCCGTGGTCGACGCCCTACAGTTCGCCCGGAGAGCTCGTGCGCTCACCGGACGGGCGAGAGTTCCTTCAGCTCCAGTTTCGCATCGAATCGGAAGATCACCTCTCCTACGGCCGTTTGGACTCGATTTTGATCGAGTACTCCCCCCTGCTCGTCGAGAGTCTCGTCGGCGAAGTGGGATTGGTTGGGGCGGACCCCTTGGAGCCGGGGGCAACACCCACCGCGCCCGCCGGAGTGGATACGACTTTCATGTACGATCTCCTGGCCGAATTCGGCCCCAGGGGCCGCCTGGGTTTTGATGTGGTGCGAATCAGCACTCACGCTGACGCTGAGTTCATCAAGTTGGAGATCGGTGAGCCCCTGCTCGAAGTGGTTCCCGACAGCCTGCGATCAGAGGGGGGTGAGCTGACCGTGTATTTCCCGTCCAACAAGGTGTCCCGATCCAGCGGCAGCGAGCGTGTGCGCGTCCAGTTCCGCACCAAGCTGTTGGATTTCAGCACCCACTTTCTCGGTGAAGTGACCGAGCTAGGCGGGCAGAATCTGCCCCAGTCCGTCGATCCCGGAAACGCCAGCGAAGAGCTCGACAGCGACGATATTCGCGTCTTTGTCGATACTCCGTCGCTGGACGTGATCTCATCTCTCGACCTTTCGACGTCCGTGCTCACACCCAATGGCGACGGGGTCAACGACGCTCTGCAGATAGATCTCACTCTCCTCGGAATCGACACCAGCAAGACCAAAATCGGTGTATACGACGTGTCGGGCCGGCGGCTCCGACTGTTGGCTGACGACGATAGGGGCCGGGGTGTCTCCCGGGAAGTCTGGGACGGGCGCGATGACAACGGCAATCTGGTGCCTCCCGGTACGTACCTGTTGCGCGTGTCGGTGGAGACAGACAACAGCACGGCAGAGGAGCTGCGCGTGGTGCCGGTGGTTTACTAAGGACGATCGTGACATGGAATCTCTCTTCAGAAGACAGAAGTGGAGTCTAATAGCCGGACTTGCCCTGCTGATCGCCGTTCCTTGCCGCGCCGGAGAAATCGTCATCGACGATCAGGCGCAGTGGCGAGAATGGAGCTTTCCCGGCGGAGTCCTGAACCTGGGCCCGGATGGCAGCGTTCAAATGCGGGAGTTTCGCCGCAATATCAACGCGGTGGAAAACGCATCTGAGTTCTCCCACCCCATAGTCGGCGGCGAGGCTGCCGGCGGAATCCGCAATGCGGGAAGCAATCGGCGCGACGCCGACAACATCATCGACGGCGATCCGAACACCTGGTGGCAACCCGATCCGGACGACGATCTGGGGATGTGGTGGGTGGAGATCGACCTGGGCAGATTGGTTCAGGCACGCGTAATCCGGCTGAAATTTCCCCACACGGAGGAGGTTCAGCCGTTGCGCGAGTTCACCGTTTTCGCCAGCGAAGGCGCGCGTCAGACCCTCGGCAAGGATATCTTCCTGTTCTCTCGGGTCGGGGGTACTACTCAACCCAACCGCAGCACCTTGCTGGAGTTCGAGCTGCGGACGATCGAAGATGGCAAGGGCGTTGGCGATAACCTTTTCACCGTCATCAACGATACCCTCGACTACCTGGCGATTCAGTACATTCGCATCATCGTGAACTCCAAAAGCGAAGGGGCGGCACTGGCCGATGTCGAGGTCGATGCGCTAGGGGAGAACATCGCCCTGGGCACCGTCGATCGAGGTGGCAGCATTCGAACGGCTTTCGACAGCCAGAACATCACCGGACTCCTCGACGGCTCCGCCGCCAAGTGGTGGACCCCGAACGGCCGCGCCGATGTGGACTGGCGGGAGAGTGGCATGTGGTTCGAGTGGGACCTCGGGGCCACGTTCTGGCTCAGCCAGCTGAATGTGCTGGAGTACCCTCTCGGGTTTGCCACCACGGGGCACAGCAACTCGCACCAGCTGGTTTTTGAATGGCTCACGTCGGATGGTTCTCCCATCCCCACGGAGGGAGACGACACCATCCAAAGTCCCTTCGACTATCAACTGCTCTCTTTCGTCGACAACTTCGCCGGGGGAGCAATCCAGCGATCCGCCACGAGTGGCGCCAATGCCATCCAGGTACCGACGTCCGAGCGGACGATCAAGTTCGATTTCCGCTTCGACGCCCGCAAAGTTCGCTACCTATTCTACCACCACGAAGCCCCGAATCGCGGCTTCGTCTTCCGCCTGTTCGAGATCTTTCTGTACGGTGCGGGCCATCCGGCGGAGGTGGTGCTGACCTCCTCCTTCATCGATCTCGAAGGCGCCAAAAGCCTGCGCTCCATCAGCTGGGATACCGACACGCCCGAGGGCACTTCGATCGAGATTCGTTCGCGAACGGGAGACACCTTCGACGATCAGGTGTTCTACTTCAACAAGAACGGTGAAGAAATCCCGCAGAAACTGTGGGAAAAGCTGCCCATTAGCCAGAAGAAGGAGCTTGTGGTCGTGGCCGAACCCGGAACCGACTGGAGCGCCTGGAGCACATCCTACAAGGTGTCAGGTGAGAATTTTCTCTCCCCCTCGCCTCGCAACTTCGTCCAGCTGGAGGTGCGGCTGAAGAGCGAGAGACCCCAGTTGACGCCGGTCCTGCATTCTATCGCGCTGGATTTCGACGAGCCGCTGATCTCCGGAGGCGTTTTCGCCGAGGTGTTCCCGCGAGAAGCGGGGCTGGATTTGCTGACCTCGTTTCGCCTGCGAGTGGCGGGTCGACCGGGTTTTCGCGATCGCGGCTTCGATCGTCTCGGCTTGGTGCTTCCCGGCTCTTTGGAGGGTCCGGTCAAGGTGACGGTGGGCTCCCAGGAAGTCGTGCCCGAAGTGGTATTGACGGATTCGCTGCTGGTGTTGGATTTTCCATCTAACGTGCGCGGCGACAGCATAGAGGTGGTGCTGGGCCTGCGACTGCTGGACAATGCCGTGCTCTTCGAGGGCTGGGTCAGTGCGCAAAGATCGCCCGACGTGCAGCAGGGGCTGCGTCCCGTGAAGCGAAACGCGCTCACCGTATACGTGCCGGAGATCTTGCTGACCGGCTCGCTGCTGCGGGAAGTGTCCCTCAGTACGCCAGTACTGACGCCGAACGGCGATGGGGTCAACGACATTGTGCAAGTGGACGTGCTGGCGGTGAGGGTGTCGGTGGCACCCGGTGTACGGGTGTATGACCTGGCAGGCCGACTGATATCGGAGCTGGCTTCATCGGGCTCGGGTCGCTTCGACTGGGCGGGCCGTGACCTTGGAGGCGCGTTCGTGCCACCGGGCTTGTACCTGATATCGGTGGAACTGAATACAGACCTGCGCACTGATCGAGAGCATCACCTGATCCACGTGGTTTATTGAGTTCGATCGAACGTCAACCCACGGCCGCGTGGGTTCCGTGGCCCCAGGCTTGGGAAAGGTGGCGGTATATGAGAAGCTGTATGAGAAAGTCAATCGGAGTACTGGTCGCTGCAGCGCTTTTGCCCTGGAAGGTCCACGCCGATTTGCAGGCCGGCTTTTTCGACGCCTACAGGACGACAGGTACCCCGGAGACCTTCCAGACGTTGAGTCCTACAGTTCGGAAGTGGTACCTGCCGCAAACCCTGTACCATCTCTACGGATGGAAGAACTACGAGTACACAAATTACGCTCGGGAGAACTACTCACGCTACGTGGACATCTTCCTGCAAGGTGACCGGTACTACGATATCTACGGAAACTTCATCACCCGGGGCTGGCAGATCTACGACTGGAGGCAGCGGCAACCCGCGGACTTCGGCAACAGCATCTTGAAGAACCCCAGGTTCTCGAGCTGGTTTTCCAGCGTCCTGATCTCTTCGGCTTCCAAAGGGCAGCTGAACTACTCGCTCACCATCGGCGATCTGATCCGCACCACACTCACGCCGATGACCTTCTCCAAGCCTGCCTTCAACGGCATCCAGTTCGATGTGTCGAGCGACAAGTACGCGTTTACCTTCATCACCTCCCGTGTCGACAACCCGGCTAATGTCTTCGGATCCAACGAGACCTTTGCCTCCAGCGAGACCATATTCACGAACCTGATGGGAGGCAGAGCCACGGTACAGCTGGGCGACTTCACCAAGTTTGGCGTGACCTATGTAAACGCCGCCCACGGCAACAGTCGCCTGAGTATTCAGGACGCCTCCCTCACGGGTTCCCTGGGAGGCCGCCTCAATGCCGACAATGTGCGACGCATCGTCGTTCGTCTGGGAGATGATTCGCCGGAAGACGGCGAGGGGGGAGCCCTGCTGTTCCGGGAACGCGTCTTCGTGGACGGGGTCGAGCACGTGGAGATCGAGCCCTCCATAGACGGCGGCATTCGCCGACGGGGCCTGCTCGAGGCCAACGGTGCCGACATCGTGACGCTCAGCTACGACATCGAGCGCGACTTCGTGGCCGGTGTTCGCGATGAAATCAGCGACTTCAAGGAGGCGAAGAAGATCGAGATCGAGCTGGTAGTCGGCAACGACTACCGCATCGACGCCACCTCCAACATGCAGACGAACTCCTCGGGAGAGACCGTCTTCCTTCCCGTGGAGCGCAGCCAGGGCAATATCAAGGACGGCTCCAACCAGCGTGTCGTCCGCTTCCAGTACGGCCTGCCCACGGCCAATGAGATCTACGGATTCACCCTGGAAGTATCGGAGCTGGCCGGTTTCAACCTGCGCTCCGAGTTCGATGTCAACCGCCGCCATCGAAAGTTTCCGAACCAGAACATTCTGTCCAATCAAGCCCTGGATACAGATCGTTCCACGGCGTGGTACGTCACCGCCTCCCGCCTCATGTATCCCTGGTTCTTCTTCGCCGAGAGCTACTCGATGGACGCGGAGTATAGCACCTCCATGCCCATCCCGGACCAGCGCGGCTTTATTGACTACGAGAACGACTTTACCTTTCTCTACGAGTTCGTCGACGACAACGACGACCAGGATCGTTTCCCCGACTGGCGTCGGCGCACGACGGGAGGCTCCAACACCACCCAGGGACGCCAGACGATCCGAGAGGCCGACCGCGAGGTCTTTCCCGGCCTGGACGAGAACAACGACTTGGTCAATGACTTCAACCAGAACGACAACGAGCAGCCCGACTACGACGAGGCCTTCCTCCGCTACCAGGTCGACGCACCAGAGTTCCTCTTTGGCACCGACATGAACAGCAACGGTGTCGTTGACCGTTTCGAAAACGACACAGAGCCGGATTTTCC
>Ga0066376_10003324_pt1 | contig 14487 bp, 9 predicted proteins | sample Knorr_S15_td_Bot_FD_77009 | JGI IMG/M metagenome (GOLD analysis project Ga0066376, IMG submission 77009) | Marine microbial communities from Southern Atlantic Ocean transect - Knorr_S15_td_Bottom_ad_5009_LV_A | ecosystem: Environmental > Aquatic > Marine > Oceanic | place: Southern Atlantic... | reverse complement strand
GGGGAACGGGCGTAGACATTCCTGGAGATGCCATTCGCCTCCCGGGGATCGACATCGCCCTGCTCGACGAGCTCATAGGTCTCAGCCGTGCCGGCGACGCGCTGGCGGAGATCGAGCGCGTGCTCGTCGCCTTCGTGGGCGAGCAGGACAACCTGACGCTGCTCCAATTCCGCGCGGCACTCGAATCAAGCGCCATCGAGCGTGCCGCCGATCTGCTCGATGAGGACACTTTGAGCCGCTTTCAGGCCGAGGTGCGCGAAAGCGCAGGACAGCAGATCCTGTCTCAGATCCTCATGAAGGATCCACTTGACCCGGAGCCACTGGCGGCGGCGCCGGCGTTTCTGCTGATCGGCCAGCGCTTTGTCATCGACTCCTACATCACCGGCAGTGTCGTCTTCGATAAAATCCAATACGAGGGGAGGTCCGTCTTCAGAGGACTCCCCTCCACTCTTGATGTGCTGTTCGCTCTGGGCAATAACAGCGCCACCCAGTTCCTGCCCGACGAGCTCGAACGCTATCACTACGCCCCCAACCTGGCGGCACTGCGCTTTCTCGTCGATGGTCAGGACCCCGGCTTCTGGGACGCCACGCTCTACAACGGCTGGCTTAACGCCATCCGCACCCTGAGCCCGCCGGCTGACCGCCAGCACCTGCCCGCCTTCATGCAGACAAACGCCTGGTGGCAGCACAAGATGAATACCCAGCTGGCCGCCTGGTCGCAGCTGAGACACGACAACCTGCTCTACGCCAAGCAGTCGTATACCGGCGGCATCGTCTGCGAGTTTCCGGAGACCTTCGTCGAGCCGGAGCCGGACTTCTACCGGGCCGTCTCCGCCTTCGCCGGTCAGGCCGCGCGCGTCTTCGACTCGTTGCGGGGAGGACTCGGGCCGCGGTTGGCCGACTATTTCCTGGAGATGGCGGCCATCTCGGACACCCTGACTGCGGTGGCGGAAAAGGAGTTGAGCCGGACTCCGCTTTCCCCAGAGGAGAAAATCTTCCTCCGGACCGTGCTCTTCGAGATTCCGGTGGGCTGCACGACGGGCTATGGGGGATGGTACTCGCGGCTTTACTACACCGGTGAAGCCGGGCTGTTCGAGGAGGATCTGGTCGTGGCCGACATTCACACCCAGCCCACGGATTCGGCGGGAGCGCTCATCGGACAGGTCCTGCATGTCGGCACCGGTCCGCTCGACCTCGCTTTCCTGGTCGCGGATTTGCCAGAGCGGGAGGAGGTCGCCTTCGTCGGGCCGGTCATGAGCTACTACGAGCACGTCACCCTGGGCTTTGACCGGCTGACCGACGAAGAGTGGAAATCCGCCTACGCGCGGCCTCCGTCATTGCGGCCGATATTTGCGAATCTATACCTGGCTGGTATCGATGGGGACTATCCTGGGGAGGCGATATCTCTGGCCACGGAGGAAAGGCCCACCCAGGTCACCGACGATGATTTGCAGGTGGAGAAGGCCCTGTTGGTTGTCACCAGCCATCCCAACCCCTTCAACTCCAGTACCCTCATCCGCTTCTCGGTCGATGTCGCCCACGCCGGCCAACACGCCGAGCTGGCAGTCTACAATGTGCAGGGGCAACGGATCCGCGGCTTGCTGAGCAGAATCCTCGATGCCGGCCACTTCAGTGTGCGCTGGGACGGTCTGACAGAAGCGGGCGAAACGGCTGCCAGCGGTCAGTATATCTATCGCCTGCGGGTCGGCGAACTACGGGCCAGCGGCAAGATGTCGCTGATCAGATAGCGTGCTCATGGGCGACACCCCCATTAAGGAAGGCGCACTCCGCATTATCCGCGCGCTGAGCCAGCAGGGCTATCGCGCCCTCTTGGCCGGGGGGTGCGTGCGCGACATGCGGCTGGACCGCACGCCCAAGGACTGGGACGTGGCCACCGACGCTGGTCCGGAGGATGTCACCCGCCTGTTCGACCGCGTCCTGCCGATCGGGGTGGAATTCGGCATCGTCACCGTGGTGCTGGAGGATGGTCAATACGAAGTCGCGCGGTTTCGGCGGGACGGGCCCTATCGGGACGGGCGTCACCCGGATCACACCGAGTTCGCGACGCCCGAGGAGGATGCCAGGAGACGCGACTTTACCATCAACGGCATGTTCTACGATCCCCTCGAAGAGCAGCTGATCGACTACGTGGAAGGGGAGCGGGATCTGGAACGCCGACTCGTGCGCGCGATTGGGGACCCAAGGCAGCGGTTCGAGGAGGATTTTCTGCGCATGCTGCGGGCCGTGCGCTTTACCGCCCGACTGGGATTTGAGCTGGACCCGGCGACGGCAGCGGCGATCGGCGAAAACTCCGACAAGATCGTCAGAGTCAGCGCCGAGCGCATCCGCGACGAGCTCACCCTCATCTTGACCGAAGGCGCGCCCGCCCTCGGTATGGGGCTGCTGATGCAGCTGGGACTGATGCAGGCGGTGCTCCCTGAGGTAGCGGCCACCCGGGGAGTGCCTCAGCCGCCGGAGTACCACCCGGAGGGGGATGTCTGGACCCACGTGCAGCTCATGCTCGAAAAACTGGACGCGCCCACGGCAACGCTCGGATGGGGAGTTCTCCTGCACGACATCGGCAAGCCGCCGACTTTCACCCGCGCTGATCGAATCCGCTTCAACGGTCACGACGCCCGGGGAGCGGAGATGGCAGCCGCCATCGGCCGCCGTCTGCGCCTGTCGAAGGTGGAGGGGGAGCAGATCCGCGAGCTGACCGCTCAGCACATGCGCTTCTGCAACGTCAAGGAGATGCGCGACAGCAAGCTGAAGCGTTTTCTGAGGCAGCCCATTTTCCCGGAGCTGCTGGAGCTGCACCGCGTCGACTGCCTGGCTAGCCACGGCAAGCTGGACCTCTACGAGTTCTGCCGGGAGAAGACGGCCGAGGCCGGACAGGAGAGATTGAGACCACCCAGGCTTGTGACCGGGCACGATCTCATCGGCATGGGACTCGAACCGGGGCCCCGTCTCGGGGAAATTCTGCAATGGGTGGAAGACGAGCAGCTGGAGGGCAGGTTGGCGGACAGGGAGCAGGCGCTGGCAGCGGTGGAGTTGAAATACAGTTCAGGCGAGTGAGCGTCGGACCCGGGCGAACGCTCACTCCACTCTCGCACTCTCAATTCAGACCTGCGCTGGAAGTGCTTCCAGGCGGATTGGCCAAGGGTCCCGTGGCGCACCGCACAATGGTCAGCTCAGACCTGATCCTAGTACTTCCAGGACTGGATGGTGGCTGGACGGTGACATGAGGTACAGCCCCGACCAGCCGTTTGCCGCCACCCAGCGCACCTGCTCGGCGGCGATCTCCACGCCCACCTCGGCCTGTTCGGCAGCGCTGCCGGCCCGCGCCAGGCGCTCGAAGATCTCATCCGGAATCAGCACGCCGGGTATCTCATTCATGCGGCGAGCGTGTTCGAGTCCAGTGAGCACGGCGACACCCACAAGAATGGGGATGCGGGACCTGTAGGGCTCGAGGGCGCCCAGAGGCTCGAAACGGAAGGCCGGCTGCGTCATGACGTAGTCGGCGCCGGCGTCGATCTTGCGGTCGAGCTTGCCGAACTCGCGCTCTGAATTCAGGGCCTCCGGTTCAAATCCGGTGCCGATGGTAAAATGAGTGCGCGGATCCCGGTGTTTTCCCAGCCGCTGGCCGCCGAAGTCGAGGCCGCTGTTGAGGTGGGCGTGCGCGTACCTGATCATGGCGACGGAATCGATGTCGAAGACAGCTGTTGACCGGGGATAGGCCGGCGACATCTTGGGGGGGTCGCCGGTGATGAAGATGACGTTGTCGATGCCGTTGGCCCAGTACCCGATCAGACGCGACTGCAGACCCATGATATTGAGATCGCGGGCGGTGAAGTGGGGGATGAGCTCCAGCTGATCGCCGTTCTCGTGATTCCAACCCAGACGCTGTCTGACGACGCTGATGAAGTCTCCCGGCGGCATCAGCGGGATTCCGCGCGAGCCGTCGGTCACGTCGATGGCATCGGCCAGACCCGAGGCGGCGAGATTGCACACAAAATCGACTTTATTCCGCAGCAGCCGCGGCGCCGTGCCTCTGGATGGCAACAGCTCGACGCTGACGGCGAAGTCGCCATCGATGATCTTGCGTGAGAACGCGCCATTGCCGCGCTTTGCGGCTGCGTCAACGGGCTCCAGGGCCGCCGCTGAGACATCCCTTGTTGCGGGCACCCCTACGCCCCCCGCGACCACAACCGAATCGCCTGCCAGTTGTCCTTGCAGGAAATTGTGCATCTCGCGGATGTGCTCGGGGTGGACTTCGCAGCAGCCGCCGATCAGGCGCACGCCCCGATCGGCAAAGGTGCGGGCGAGGCGACCGATGTACTCGGAGTTCACGTGCGTCATGAAGCGGTTGCCGATGCGCTGGAAGCCCCCGGCGTTGGGCATGGCGGAGAGGACGATGGCGTCGTCCTGCAGGAGCTCGTGGGAGGCGACGGCATCGATAAAGGCGGACGCTGCCCAGGGGGTACAGCAGTTGACCCCGACGACACTTGCGCCCCGACCGACTACGGTCTCGACAAAATCCGACGGGTTACAATTCCAGCTGCCTTCGGCGTCGTGTTGCTCGAGCGCCATGTGGACGATCAGCGGCGGGCAGTTCTCCCACTCTGCCGCCACCTCCAGGATCGAGGCGACGTGCTCGAGGGATCTGAACGTCTCTATCTTGACCGCATCGACGCCTTCGTCCATCAGGGCGCGCAACTGCTCGCGGTAGATGCCGGTCGCCTCGGCGGGTGATTCGTTGCCCTCGAGCGTGGGCCCGATCGAGCCCACGACAAAAAGATCAGACCGCACCTCCCGCTGCTGGCGAAAGATGTCGATCGCCTCCCGGGCCCGGTGCACGGCGGCGCGGTTTAGTTCCTCGACTCGATCCAGATGACCGTAACGGCTCAGATGGGGTCGAGTGGCGGCGAAGGTGTTCGTCGTCAGGCAGCGGGCGCCGGCCTGGAGATAGGAGAGGTGTATGGCCCGGATGAGATCCGGGTCGTCGACGCTGAGGGCCTCGTACACATGGTTGAGCTCCGACAGCCGTCCGGTGCGCTCAAAGATGTAGGAGCCCATGGCACCGTCGGCGAGCAGTGGGCCCGCCTTCAGGGCGGCTAGGAAAGCGCTCATGGTGATCTCGGTAGGAGGGGAGGGCGAGGCTCGGTGCCTAAATAACGGGCCGATCGCGGCGACGCGCCAGCAGTTGACCTCATTGACCGGCCGGCCGATGGACGTTTTCTTCGTGGGTTGCCGCATGCAGATCGTTTGGCCCATCCCGCCCTCGCCACCAGCGGGCGAACGGCCCTTCTCTATACTATTTCAGGAGAAACCCAGACCAATCGACCGATCGACCGACTGATTGAGCTGGTGTAAGACGCTTGCTACCCGCACCTCAAAGTGTGCAAAGGAGATGGCGTTGGAACCACGACCCAACATCCTGTGGATCTGCACCGACCAACAGCGCTACGACACCATCGGCGCCCTGGGCAATCGGCACGTCTCCACACCCAACATCGACCGTCTGGTCGAGGAGGGCGTTGCCTGTACTCACGCCTACTGCCAGAGCCCTATCTGCACGCCCAGTCGCGCCAGCTTCCTCACGGGTATGTACCCGAGCGCCGTGCACGTCAACGGCAACGGCAATGAGTGCTTTCCCTCACCGCATCCGCCGCTGGTGACCCGGTTGCTGGCTGATTCGGGGTACGATTGTGGGCTCATTGGCAAGCTGCACCTAGCCAGTGCCTTCGGGAGGATTGAGCCGCGCACGGATGACGGCTACCGCTACTGGCAATACAGCCATGCTCCCCGCGACGACTGGGCGAGCGGCCACGACTACGCCGACTGGGTGCGCGCCAGGGGCGCTGATCTGGGCGAGCTGACACAGGACCCCGGGGGGGTTCCGGCCGAGCTCCACCAGACTACCTGGTGTGCCCGGAAGACGATGGAGTTCATGCGTCAGGAAAGAGGCGAGCAGCCCTGGTTGGCGAGCGTCAACATCTACGATCCGCACCCGCCCTTCAATCCTCCACAGAGCTACCGGGATCTGTTCGACCCCGCGGACATGCCTGGACCGCTGTTCAGAGAGAGTGATCTCGCACAGCAGCGACAGCTGCAGGCGGTGGACTTCCAGTCCGAAGCTCGTCATCCGCGAGCACTGGACATCAACAGTCCGATCATCCCTAGCAGCCCGGAAAAGCCTCGCAGTCCCAAAAAGAGCGGTGACCGGGAACCCGATTCTGCAGGAGGGCGAGACGCCCGGTCGTTGCAGGCGGCGTACTACGCGATGATCAAGCTCATTGACGATCGCGTCGGCGACCTGCTCGAGTGCCTCGAGGAGAGCGGTCAACGCGATAACACCCTGGTGGTCTTCACCAGCGATCACGGTGAGACACTGGGTGATCACGGGCTTATCCAGAAGGGGTGTCGCTTCTACGAGGGCCTGGTCCGGGTGCCGCTGATATTCTCGCTGCCGGGTCGCGTCCTGCCCAGCTTGAGATGCGATGCTCTGGTCGAACTTCTCGACCTCGCTCCCACCTTCCTCGAGCTCGCCGGGGGGGATATTCCCGAGTGCATGCAGGGGAAGTCGCTGCTGCCCATTTTGCAGGGCGAGGAGCCGCCGGAATACCACAAGGACTTCGTGCGCTGCGAGTATTACGACGCACTGGACGCGCCGGATGGCACCCTCGCCAGCATGTACCGCGATGAGCGTTACAAACTCGTCGTCTACCATGGGCACGAATGCGGTGAGCTCTACGACTTGACCGAAGACCCGGATGAGTTCGACAACTTGTGGGATAAGCCCGACGCTCAACAGGTTAAACTACAGCTTGTGAAACGCAGCTTCGACGCCTCCGTACAGGCGATGGACCGCGGCCCACGGCGCATCGGCCCGATGTGATCGGCATGCGATCAAAGCCAGTTCCCGCCGCCGACGGCGCTAAGGCGGCCGCCGTCGTTCGCCGCGAGGTCCTCCGCTACCGGGAGGGAGCGGAGGCGAGCTCGGCCGAAGATGACCTGAGCGTCGAAGAGCCCTTGGAGATCCGCCTGCACGGCGAGCCGATCGCCGTACTCATGCGAACTCCGGGTGATGATTTTGACCTGGTGGCGGGATTCCTGCTTACCGAGAAGGTGATCGAGCGGCCGCGGGATCTGGGTGCGCTTTCGTTCTGTGAGACCGGCGAACCGCCCAATGCCGAAAACGTGGTCGACGTGCGGCTGGCGGATGGCGTCGAATTTGACTCGGAGCGACTCAGGCGGAACTTCTACTCGTCGTCGAGTTGCGGTGTCTGCGGCAAGGCCAGCATCGACCAGATTCGGCTCGAGTGCCCGTCGATCGACGGGGATTTCTGCGTTGACCTTGAGGCTCTCTTCGCTCTCGATGCTGGGCTCCGGCGTTCACAGGCCGTCTTTCACAGGACCGGTTCCCTGCACGCAGCGGCGCTGTTCGACGCCCGTGGTGACCTACTCGTGACCAGAGAGGATGTGGGGCGCCACAACGCCGTCGACAAGGTGGTGGGGAGCTACGTGCTCGCCGCTCAACGGCCCCCGACCCCGTCCATTCTGATGGTCAGCGGGAGATCGAGCTTCGAGATCATTCAGAAGGCGGCGATGGCGGCGATCCCCATGGTGGTGGCCGTGTCCGCACCCTCCAGCATGGCGGTAGATCTGGCGCGGGAGGTGGGTATCACCCTGGTGGGATTTCTGCGTGGACGGGGATGCAATGTCTACAGCGGCTCCGATCGCATACGTGGGAGTTGAGCGCCCGTCGCTACGCAGCCGAGTCGGCCGCCTCGACGCGAACGGGGCAGACCTTGAGCTTCTCTGCGTATACCTCCAGCCGCACCAGGAGGGACGCACCGTCGGTGCCCTTGTGCGCCTGCTCCGCGTCAACGGCGACGAGACCGCCCTCGACCTCGCGGAGCGGGATGACCCGTTTTGCCCTGGCGCGCGAGGCCGCGGAGGACGCCTGGTCGAGGCGGCGTCGCGGCAGCGCGGCAGACTTCAGCTTTCCGACTCCGGACGACTTCCTCGTGGACGGCAAGGCCTCCTTGACGACCTGCGATATCACCTCGAGGGCGGTGGACGGGTTGCGTGAAGCGCGAGAGGCGATGGTGACGTGTAGTGGCGCGGTGCTGCGGGTCCACCTCCTGCTTTCCGGGGAGGCGACGGGGCTGCGTATCGACAGCGACCGGCCCGCCATGTTTCCCCCGTACCCCGGTTTTTATCCGCCATGACGACCCTAAGTCGTTTGTCCTTCTGGCTGCCGGCCGAGCAGATGACCAGGTTCGAAGCAGCCTACCGAAAGCGATTGTCCCCCCTTCTTGGACAGCGCGAATTGGTCGAGTTCAGCGCACCCATGACGTCCAGCATTGAGGGTGTGTTCAGCCGACTCTTCGAGGTGGCGGGTCCCGCCGATATCTCCGCGACAGAGCAGACATTGCTGTCGGACCCCGCTTGGCAAGAGGCCCTGCGGGGTGTGGCTACGTCGCTCGATCTGCCCGCTACGGGGATCACCTGCAGACTCCGGCTCTTCAGCACGACAGCGCCATCGTTTGAGGCCACGCCCGCCGGCATCGGTTTCCGACACGGTCTGTGGCGGAGCTTCAATCGGCTGGACGGCATGTCGCTGGCCAACACCAACGCGATCTTGCAGGACAGTGGCGGGCACATATGGTTTGCCGGTGGCGGGCTGTGCCGATACGACGGTTCGCGGTTTTACACCTGGGACACAACGGGACTGTCGAGTCACTCCGTGCTGGCCATGGCCGAGGACACTGAGGGCAGGAAGTGGTTTGGGACCGGTAACTGGTTGTACGGCTCCGCCCGAGACGAAGGCAGCGGGGTACTCTGCCTCGATGGCGAAAGCTGGCGGCTCTTCTCTACCGAGGACGGACTGCCCGGTGAGGTCGTGCGCTCAGTCGCTGTCGATCGAGACGGACGTGTCTGGTTCGGCACTGACGCAGGAGTGAGCCATTGTGAGGGAAGCGCTTTCCGCAATCACACCGAGGCGGATGGCCTGTGCAGCAATTCGGTGAACGTCGTTTTTCCGGACAGCAACGGAGATCTCTGGTTCGGAACAAAGGATGGCGTGAGCCGCTATGACGGGCGTGAGTTCACCACGCTGAGGACAACAGACAGGCTGGTGGACGACAACGTAACCGCCATCGCCCGCGATGGCGACGGAGGCATGTGGTTTGCCACTCCGCGCGGTGTCAGTCGCTATCGCGGCGGCGACTTCAACAGTTTCACCAGCAAGACCGGCCTCGTCCACGACCACGTCACCGCTATCGCGGTGGACGGCGACGGTCGCGTCTGGCTTGGAACACTGGGAGGAGTGAGCTGCTACGACGGCGACTCGTTTTCGACCTTTACGATCCACGAAGGGCTGGTCCACAACGTCGTCGGCTCGTTGCTGGAGGACCGTCAGGGCCACATCTGGGTAGGTACACTGGGTGGTGGTGTCAGTCGCTACGACGGAGGGAGGTTCACCCACCTTACGGAGAAGGAGGGGCTGGTCAATGAAGGGGTCATGGCGTTGACCGAGGACAGGCGCGGCGACCTCTGGCTGGGAACGTGGGGTGGCGTCAGTCGCTTACGATGGCAGCGCGCTGACGAGCGTGGCGGAACTGCAGGGGGAGTACGTGTTCGACCTGCTGGAGGATCAGCGCGGCTGTCTGTGGTTCGGCACGAGGAATGGCGTGAAGTGCTTTGATGGTGACACCTGGCTGACCTTCACCACCGAGGACGGGCTGGCGCACAATTCGGTGCTGTGTCTGGGTGTGGACAGCGCTGGCAATGTGTGGTGTGGCAGCGGCTTCGACCCCGGCCGCGGGGTGAGCTGCTACGATGGCTCGAGGTGGAGGGTCTTCACCGTCGAGGATGGACTGGGCGGCGACAGCGTGTGGGCGATCGTCGAAGACCGCCAGGGGTTCCTGTGGTTTGCCACGGATGGAGGTGGCGTGAGTCGCTATGACGGCAGCCAGTTCACGACCTTCACCACCGAAGATGGCCTCCAAACCAACGGCGCCAGCTGCATCCTGGAAGATCGGCATGGCCACCTGTGGTTCGGGGGTGGAGGCGGTGTGAGTCGATACGACGGCGAGCGCTTCACCCCCCTTGCGGCCGAGGCCAGAATGACGGGGAATACCGTGGTGTCCATCCTGGAGGACGACCGCGGGCATCTGTGGTTCGCGACCTTCGGGTGGGGGGTTCGTCACTTCGATGGCCTCGTGTGTCAGTCGCTGTCCAGGAAGACCGGCCTGCCACACGACTCGGTTCAGGACATCCTTCAGGATCGCAACGGCGACATGTGGTTCGCCACCGAGGGAGGAGTTACCCGGTACCGCCCTCGACACTCACCGCCCGAAGTTCGCATAACGGCGGTGATCGCAGATCGTCAGTACGGCGAAGTGCACAGCCTCACTGTGCCCGCTTCGCAGAAGGCGCTCATCTTCGAGTTTCAGGGGAGCAGCCTGACGACGGGGCAGGATGAGATGGCCTACGTGTTCAGGCTGCTGGGTCGTGAAGCCGACTGGCAGGTGGCCCCTGGCGCCCGCGTGGAGATCCAGGATCTGGAGCTGGGCGAATACACCTTCGAGGTCAGGGCCGTCGATGTCGACTTGAACTACTCCGAGCCGGCAGCCGTGGAAGTGAAGGTGATTCCCGATCCCCGGTTGGAGGCGCTGACCGATGCTCTGAATCGCGACGGCAGCTCAGCCGACTTTGTCGGCAACAGCAAGGCACTGCAGCTGGTTCAGGTGCAACTCAGGAAAGTCGCCGCGACCGATCTAACGGTGTTGGTGCTTGGCGAGACGGGAACGGGTAAGGGGCTGGCCGCACGCGCTCTCCACCGCGCCAGCGGCCGCAAAGCCCGTCCCTTCATCCACGTAAACTGTGGCGCCATTCCCGAAAACCTGGTAGAGAGCGAGCTCTTCGGTCACGAGAAGGGGGCCTTCACCGGCGCCGTTTCGCGCCCCGGGGAAGAATAACCGTCCAGGAAATCGGGCCGCTCGGTGCGCCATACGACTTCTCCAGTCCGGCGGTCCAAGGCCAGCAGATGCGAATCGGCGCGCTCGTCGCGATTCAGCAGCACCAGGTCGTCTTCCACGATCGGCGACGTGCCGCTGCCGAATTCGGTGTCTGCGGTGGACATGGGCACCTTCCACATCTCGTTCCCCTCGAAGTCGTAGGTCACCATGCCATACGAGCCGAAGTAGACGTAGACGCGCTCGCCATCCGTCGCCGGCGTTGAGGCGGCCGGGGTGCCGCCCGCCGGGTGGAATTGCTCTATCTCGGGAGCGGGTACCCGCCGCCGCCACAGAATCTCGCCGTCGTCCCTCCGCAGACCGATCGTCTCCAGATGCTCGCCGTCGTAGGCGGTCAGGAAAATGTAGTCTCCCCAGATGCAGGGAGACGAGGAGCCGCAGGGCAGCGCCGTCTTCCACTGGAAGTTCCGGGTTTCACCGAATTCGAGAGGGGGGCTGCTGTTCTCGGCAGCGACGCCACCGGTGCTGCCGCGAAACTGCGGCCAGTTTGCCGACTCGCTCTGAGCGGGTGTCGCGGTTTGGATGACAGGCAACATCAGGGTTAGGGCGATGGCAAACCGGTGCGACATGAACTACTCCCTTCGTTTGGCCCGACTGCGGGCCGTCAGTTGTGGTGTATGCCCGAAGCCCCAGCCCATCCCGCGAATATTATGCTTGTACCTGCTCGATCTCCGCCAGTTCGTCTTTCATGCGCTTCTCAGCGTGCCACAGGTCACGGGGTCGCCCGCCATGGAGAGAGTATGAGTAACGCACACGTCCAGCGCTGGCGGCAGATCTGTATGACGCAAGACTACCGCTACGTCGAGATCAGCAACTTGTAGTCCTCGGAGGACGAAGCGGCGCTCTGTCCCTCCTGTCCACTGATGGACTTCCTTCCCTATAACAGGGCAGAGCTGCTACAATTTCCAGATACTCCTGGAGTGCATTTCCTGCAGGCGCTGATTGGTCATCGACATGGCGTATAGTGAGGGTTTTCATACAGAAACTCCCAAGCCATCAGAGTGACACCATGTCAATTCCGCTATCCAGTTGAGTCGGCGGCCTCGACGCGGACCGGGCAGACCTTGAGCTCGGCCGTTTGAGTCACCGGATCGTAGCCGGACCCGGTGAGCACGTTGACCGGGACCTCGGCGAAGCTGAAGCTGGCAAACACGGTACCCCGCGGAGAGCGCCCCGTGGCCTGCACCTTGATGCGGATGGAGCCACGGGCGCTGGTCAACGTGCACCAACCGCCGTCTTGCAGTCCCCAGAATTCGACATCATCGGGATGCATCTCCAGGGACTCCTCGGAGAGCAGGTAGTCGATGCCCTGAGAACGTCCCGTCTGCGTGCGGGTGTGGTAGGACTGCAGTCGGCGACCGGTGGTGAGCCATACGGGGAAGTCGTCGCTCACGCTCTCGGCCGGGTCGCGGTATTCGATCAGCTTGAAGAGGCCTCGGCCGATCGGGAACTCCCCCTGGTGCAGAATGGGTGTGCCCGGATGACCCACTTCCGGAACGGGCCACTGATACTCTCCCGCGTCGATCCGGTCCCAGTCCAGGCCCGCGTAGATGGGTGACAGGCTGCAGAGCTCGTCGAAGACCTCCTGTGCGGACTCGAACTCGAAGCCCTCGAAACCCAGACGCCGGGCGAGCTGGCAAAGGATCCACCAATCGGGTTTTGCCTCGCCGGGAGGGGGTACGGCGGCGCGGAGCCGCTGTACCCGTCGCTCGGTGTTGGTGCAGGTGCCATCGGTCTCGGCAAAAGCGGTAGCCGGCAGCACGACGTCGGCGAGCGCGGCGGTTTCGGTGAGAAAGATGTCGATGACGACGAGGTGATCGAGGCTCTTGAGGGCGTGCTCGCAATGAGTGCGGTCAGGGTCCGACAGGAGGGTGTTCTCACCGTCGATGAGCATGGCGCGGATGCCGTCGCCGCACATTTCGAGAGCGGTCACCTTGGTGATGCCGCGCTCGGGGTCGATCCGTCGACCGTAGGCCGCTTCGAACTTGAGCCGATTGGCCTCGTCGTCGACGGGCTGAAACCCGGGATAGTTGTTGGGGATCGCCCCGCTGTCGCCGGCGCCCTGGATGTTGTTCTGACCGCGCATCGGGTTGATTCCGGTACCTTCGCGGCCTATATGGCCGGTCATGAGCGCCAGATTGCACAGCGACTGGACATTGTCGACGCCGCAGATGTGCTCGGTGATGCCGAGGGTGTAGTAGATCGCTCCCCGGTCGGCTTCTCCGTACCAGATAGCCGCGGTTTCGATATCAGCGGCGGGTACACCGGTGATTTCCTGTGCCCACTGCGGCGTGAATTCTCTGATGTGCTCGAGAAAGGCCTCTGAGTCAGCGGTGCGATTGCTGACGAATTCGGCGTCCACCAAACCCTCGCGCTCGATGACGTGTGCCATACCCAGTAACAGGGCGACATCGGATCCCACACGCAGGGGGAGGTGAATGCTGGCGTGCTCAACCAGAGGAATGCGTCTGGGGTCGGCGACGATAAGTCGGGCCCCGCGCGCAACGGCTTTCTTGATCCCCGTCGCGGCCACCGGATGGCACTCGGTCATGTTGGTGCCGATGCAAAAGATGGCGTCGGGCTTGTCCATGTCGGCCAGCGGGTTCGACATGGCTCCTCGTCCTAACGTGGCTGCCAGACCGGCAACCGTGGGAGCGTGTCAGGCACGGCTGCAGTTGTCGATTTGATTGGTGCCGAAGCCCCCCCGCATCAGCTTCTGCATGGTGTAGTCCGCCTCGGTGGGGGTGCGGCCCGAAGCGATGCCGTAGACGCTGTGCTCGCCGTGATCGGAGACCGCCCGGCGGAAACCCTCGGCGGCGCGGTCGAGGGCTTCGTCCCAGGTGGCTTCGACGAGCTCGCCGTCGTCACCTCGCACCAGCGGCGCGGCGAGGCGGTCGGAGTGCTGGACGAAGTCGAAGGCGAACTGTCCCTTGACGCAGAGAGCGCCGAGATTGGCCGGGCCGTCCATGGCGGGCTGGATACCGACGAACTTGTCTCCCTTGACGAGGAGGTCGACGGAACAACCGACGCCGCAATAAGGGCAGATGGAGCGCGTCTTGACGATGGGCTCGGGGAGCGGGGCCGCGCGCAGGGCCTTCCTGTCGGCGAGGGCGCCGGTGGGACAGGTCTGCACACACTGTCCACAGAAGGTGCAGGAGGAATCCTTGAGAAGGCCGTCAAACTCGGTAGTGATCTGGGTTTGAAAGCCCCTGTTCATGACGCTGATGGCGTAGTCGCCCTCCTGTTCGGCACAGACGCGAACACACCGGTAACAGGAGATGCACTGCTCGTAATCGCGCAGCAGGAAGGGGTTGTCGTCCTCTTTGCTGGTTCCGGATCGGCTGCCCCGGAACCTGCCCTGTGACGGAATCTGATAGTGCTCCACCAGATCTGCGAGCTCCTGCGAGGCGTAGCCACTGAGCGGGTCGACGGTTACCTGCCG
>Ga0066376_10003322_pt1 | contig 14492 bp, 11 predicted proteins | sample Knorr_S15_td_Bot_FD_77009 | JGI IMG/M metagenome (GOLD analysis project Ga0066376, IMG submission 77009) | Marine microbial communities from Southern Atlantic Ocean transect - Knorr_S15_td_Bottom_ad_5009_LV_A | ecosystem: Environmental > Aquatic > Marine > Oceanic | place: Southern Atlantic... | reverse complement strand
TGCGCCAAACCTTCCCCTGGGCGTAACTCGCACCGGCGAATTATCCATGTGGAAAGGATGCGCCACCGCCAGCGCCACCAGAGCAGGTGTGTCTTCCGCCCTTCTGGCCGAGCAGGGCATGACCGGTCCCAACGAGCCTTTTGAGGGCCGCCGAGGTCTGTGGGAACAAGCAACGTGCGGTCCGGTGACACTTGCCGCCTTTGGTGGAAGGGATGAGCCTTTTCGCATCTTGGACACTATTTTTAAGTCTTACCCTTCCCAGATACATACCCAAGGACCCATCGGTCTTTCCTTAGAACTGAGCCCACAAGTATCCGCTGGCGACATAGACTCAATCATGATTCGGGCCTACAAGGGCGCTGTCAGCACTCCCGCTACTGAGCCGGAAAAATGGGATCCCAAAACCAGAGAAACCGCAGACCATAGCATCCCCTACCTAGTGGCGGCCGCCCTGCAAGACGGGGAGATTTCGCCAACAACCTTCACTACTCAAAGAATCCAAGACCCAGCCTTGCGCACGATCATCAACAAGATGACCATCCAAGAAGATACGGACTTTACTGAAAAGTACCCCAACGAGTACAACTGCCGGATTGAAATCACCAGCAAAACCGGCCAACTACTAACCGCTCACACGTCATTTCCGAAGGGCAACCGGTTCAACCCATTAAGCGATTCCGAGGTTGAAGCCAAGTTTCGTGGCCTTGCCTCCACGGAGTTGGGTCAAAGCAGTTATGACCGAACATTGGAGTTGGCTTGGTCATTGGACACCTTGCCCAACCTAGATGCTTTATTCGACTCCCTGGTAGTCTAGAAATATGTCGCCAATCCAGCTAGAGAATGTCCTCGTATATATCAGTGAGAGCACCCGCCACACCGGCTGCGAGGTGCCCTGAAATGGTGGACTACCAAGAGATTGAAGACCGCCAAATCATCGGCTTGATTGCGTCATTGGACAAAGACGCACTGGAAGAGCTCTATACCAGGTACTCGACGTCAGTCTACTCGCTGGCCATGTACATGCTGAGAAACGAAGCCTTGGCTCAAGAGATATTCCTAAATATTTGGCTCAAAGCCAGCAGTTTTAACGCCGACCGGGGTCAGCCGCGCTCTTGGATTATGAGCGTTGCTCACCACAAAGTGGTTGACCTGATTCGTTCGCGGCGCCGGTCCACCATCATGACCGACCCTGCCGACTACGAAACACTGGACCTGCTGCCTTCGGGGCAAATCTCCACCGAGGAAGAAGTTAGCCGTAACCTGGAACGGGAAAGAATCATGAAGGCGATGGAGATTCTTCCAACAGCCCAGAAAGAAGTGATCATGATGGCTTACTTCGAAGGTTATTCCCAATCGGCCATGGCGGATAAACTGGGTCAACCTTTGGGGACAATAAAGACTAGAGTACGACTTGCAATGCAGAAATTACGCACCGTATTGGAACGAGATGACAACGAACAACTCTGAAAACGAACATTGGGCCGGCGCTCACCCTCTTGAGCTATTAGAGGCCTACGCCCTAGACGCCTTGGAACCGGAAGAGTCCTTTCAAGTGGAGGCTCATCTTGACTGGTGCGGCCCGTGTAGCAGGGAAGCAGCCCGGTTGCAAGAGAGCGTGGCACGATTGGAACTGATGGCGCAGCGGACACAACCGCCAACGGAACTCCAAGCCAGGTTGATGCGTTCTTTGGATACCGGCTCAGAGGACAGTCAAGAATTCTCTTTCTCTCCGCCGGTGGCCGCAAGCAATGGCTCGAATTCCCTATTTTGGAAACCGGCCGTCCGCTTCCTGATGCCGGTGGCAGCCATGATTATGGTGGGGCTCTTCAGCGCCGCAATGGTCCTCAACGTCCGTTTGTCGGACCGCACCGATGGCTTGGAGCAACAGAACTCCACCCTTGCGGCCCAGGTTGGATTGTCAATCACCGAAAATCAGCTGGAAAAGCAGTTGATGGAAGATAAGCTTAACCAATTGCAACTCACCAGTTATTGGCTGGCGAATCCCGCCAACCATCCGTTGGCATTAAAAACGTCCCAATCAGCCGCAGGCTCCAAGGGCGTGCTGCTGTTGGCCAAAGACGGTTCTGGCGCCATAATCATGGTAACCAATATGAAGACGCATACCCCCGGTTCCACCTACCAGGTGTATCTGATGCGGCAAGGCAATCGGGTCTGGGTAGCAGAAGTAAAGGTTGACGACCAGGGTTGGGGCAGCAAAGCATATTGGCCGGAAGAATCACTATACCGCTTCGATAAGATTGAATTGGTCTCCCAAACTGTCCAAGGAGCGGCTGCTTCATCCGCCGACATGGTGATGGAGGCCAATATCCCCGGCGCCCTGCCTTCTCTCAGATGCTCGCCTTGCCTGCATGGCAATAAGCCAGGCAATAAGCTAGCCAGTAAGCCGGGCAATAATCAGGTAACAGGCAAGCAACAGAGTCCCGCTCTTCATATATGAAGCGGACCAGCCATATGTTGGACCAAGTATCCGGTTGGTTCCGGCCAGCAACCAATTTCAGCTCCGATCCCAGCAGCAAGCTCCCGAATAATGCCATGCTCCGAGTAATCCTCGAGATGTGCGCCCTCTTCCCGACTGCTATACTTGGCTCCATTAGCCTGCCCCAACTTCTGACTGGCCAATCCTAGCTGCGGATAAAATTTATTGATGAGCCAATGCCGATTAACGTCCTGATACTCTATGACCGAAAAGGCGGGGCCATAGAAGGTCTGGCCCAAGCGGCGGCCGATGGCGTGGAGCGCACGGGGCTGGCCAAAGCCCGGATAAAGCAATTGGAGGACGCCCAGCGTAGTGACCTTTTGGATTCGGACGCTATCATGTTGGGTTCCCCCAATTGGAGCGGTATCACCGGAACAATGAAACTGTGGTTGGACGACCAAGGGGATTTGTGGGAAGAAGGCTGCCTGGGAGGAATTCCCGGCGCCGCATTCACCACCGGCGGGGGACTCCACTCCGGCCTGGAAATAACGCTCTTGCAAATTATCCATTGGATGCTAGCCTGCGGTATGTTAGTAGTCGGTCTACCATGGTCGGAGGCTATGCGGCAATCAGGGTCTTACTACGGTGCGACTGCTGCGGGTGGCGGCCCACCAACCCCTGACGACTTGGGCCAAGCCAGGCAATTGGGCGCGCGTTTGGCAGCTATCGCAGCAAGCCTGAAAACAGGCTAGATACGACCCGTCAGGAATCAGGCTTGGACACACCAAGCCGACGTCCCCGCGAGACTAACAAGAAAACTGAATCTAAGGTGGTGGCCATGAGAGGCTCCGCAAATATAAAAGTAAACCGGCCAATTGAAGATGTATGGCAGTTCATTTCCGATTTAGGGAATAACAGCCAGTGGATCGACGGAGTATCCGCCGTGGAACCGACATCGGAAGGCGAGCTTGCAAATGGCGCCACTTTCTCTGGCGCTTACCGATTCGACGGCAAATCCCACGCATTAACTTATCGGTTGACTGAGTTCGATCCGCCATATCGCCTGTGTTACCGGATATTGGGGGGGCCTCATCCCTCGTTGAACGAAGTGGAGCTCAAATCATCTGGAGATTCAACCAAGGTGAAGCACTTGATGGAATTGGACCTAAACCAGCAGAACATGGGAGCGGTATACGTTGGCCTAGGCCCAATGGTAAGGCTGTCCATCATGTTCCGGCTTAAAAAAGATTTGAAGAAGCTCAAGAAGAACTTGGAAGCCAGCTACACCTGATACGCCGGATTAAAACTCCGATTTAAAATACCGGAAACGCGAAAGATCGGCAAGTTCAATCATTGCGTTTAAACGGCCACCAGTCCGGATAATCCCTCAGACTCAGGTAGCTAAACAAGCCGGGATGGGTTTCAACCACCAGTTTCATAGCCTGGATAACCGGCTCCCGTATGGCGTAATGGGCCAGTTGGGACGTGCGCAGTTTGAACAGGTGGAAGCACTCTCTGACGTTCATCTTGGCCAACACCCGCTGGTAGTGAGCGTGAGTCACCAGATACTGGGCCGCTAATGGATGATTGACGCTCACCTGCCGAAATGCTGCTTCGGTCTGGCTCATGGCTTGCTGGAATCGGTCTCCCAGGCCAGCATCGAATATCAACGACGGCACGTGAAAGCCATTTGATACGGTCAACGGCTGGGGTATATAGGACATCATCCGGTGCCTTTTAAATTCCCGGTAAGCACCGTAGTCCATCACGAAATCAAAAGTGTACTCGGCCAGTTCAAATTCCCGGATCGGAGCGTCGTGAGGTCCCAACCCGGCTAGGCATTGCCTGATTATCTCGTTCCGGTCATCTTCCGCCATGTCCAGTACTCTACGCCACACATCTTCGTAGCCGAGCCCGGAATGTCTGTAGAGAATGGCCGCCGCGATTTTTTCCACGGCTTGCGCATCCCAGTGGGCCAAGCGGACCCGGGCTTGTTGTTCGGACCCACTTTCTTGCGCCGTTGCCTCCGGCAGGTTCATGTTGGTCAACGCAATCTGGCCATCAGGCATATGGGCCAGGTAGGGATTCCTGTCGGCGTATTTGATAAGGGTGGGTGTTATCTCCCGGCCTCGTTCCGCCAATTCCTTCCCCAAGTCGCACTCTTCAGCCAGACCGGAGGAGAGCAGCTTTGAGATTGCATGCTCCAATACCCTGGCGTTAGCTGTGACTCCCACATTGGTCAGTGTTGCGGCGGGTAAAACGGCGCGGCAACTGTCGGTGGCAAAGCGTCGCAGACGCATATTGTAGGCAGAATCACTCTCCTTTTCCCGCTTGGGATTCACAATACGGAGATGATCTATGGTGCAATCGATGAAATCCAGGTATTCTCGGAAAAGGTTCTGGCACGCCTGGGTATACAGCTTGCCAAGCTCAAGGTCAGAGGACAGTTCTTCCGGAAAATAGAAGTAATCCTGGGCCATGACTTGATAGCGAGAAGACTTCTCGGTGTAGGAACCTAAGCGGTTATCTTCCAGTGTATCGCAAGCGAGACGGGAGACATTCTCCACTGCCAAGTGGACCACAGCATGCTCGGCGACCGAACCATGGCCGTAGCCCAACACCCATCTTTCGTGAAAGTCGGCGGCTTTTTCCTGGCTGACCTGCTTAGCAATTTCGTCGAAAGCCTCGGGTCGCCGGGAGGTCATGGCAAAGGCCACCGCAATCTGCTCTTCGGTTAAATCATGAGCATCCAACGGGTAGACGCGGCGTGCGTAGGTTGCTTTCTGCCGGTCAGTTGTCATCTTCCACACATCATCAGGCGCGAATTTTAGAGACGCGTATTTTAGAGAAAGGAATCAGACGGGTCGTGAAGGTCGTTTCTAAACGAAAGCGCCAATGCCGTCGGGAATCTGCACCTCCACCAAGTGGGTACGGCCACTGGAGATGGCGTTTTCCAGGCCCTTGCTCAACTCGGACAGCGTAGACACCTTAGTGCCCTCAAACCCATAGGACTCAAAAATCTTTACGAAATCCGGGTTGACCAGCTCGGTAGCAAAATTTCTGCCATTTCCGAAGCGGTCATTCTGGTACTTCTTCAAGACGCCCCAAGCATTGTCGTTGAACATCAATACCACGGGATGGATGCCGTACTGCGCAGCGGTTGCCAACTCTTGGAAATTGTACTGGAAACCACCGTCGCCGGTGACACAGACCACCGGCCTCTCGGGCATGCCGGCTTTAGCTCCCAACCCAGCGGGGAATGCAAATCCCAATCCGGCCCAACCGTGGGGGTGCATGAAGGTGCGAGGACCGTAGATTGGCAAGCAACGGCTGGCCTTGCTGGCGGCGATGGTCGGGTCCAATGAAAAGATGGTCTCCCGGGGCGTGACTTCCCGCACAGCCTCGAAGATTTTCAGTTCGTTGCCCCACTGGTCTTTCAAACTGTCGTAAATCTCATGCTTGACCCGCGAGACTTCCGCCTTGAAATCTCCGCCCTTATCCACGTCCTTGCTTCCTATGGCGTCCAACCATTGACGCACCACCGCCCTGGACTCGCCTTGGATGGGGATGGCTGTTTCATAATTCTTGCCGATTATATCGCCGTCCAAAAGAACATGGATAATCGTCTTGGGCAGCTTCATGCCCACTCCCGAGGTGGTCCGGTAGTTGAGAGCGGAACCCAGCACCACTGCTACATCGCAAGTTCCTAGCCATTCTTGCACCGGGTTGTCGCCCCAGATGCGTTTGCCGAGGGATTGTCCCAAAGACAGGGGATGGTCTTCGGGGAAGGCGCCCTTTGCGCCGTCGCCGGTAACCACTGGGGCTCCCAGCATCTCGGCCAAACGAATTACCTCATCGGTTCCGCCCAGAGTTTGAACTTCTTCTCCGACGAAAATCACCGGACGCTTAGCTTTGAGTATGGCATCCAGCGCCCGCTCCACCATGGCACGGTCACCTTGGGGCGGCTCAATATCCCTGGGTCCCAATACCTCAACCTCGGCTTGTTTTCCCAACAGATCCGTGGGTATCTCCAACTCAATAGGCCGGGGCCTCCGGGTCTTGAACCTCTGGAAAGCTTCCATTAGGTGGTCGGGAATAGACTCGACCTGGTCAATCATGGCATTCCAGTCGGTGATGGAACTGAACATGCCCAGTTGGTCATTGGTCTCGTGGGTCACCAACTTTCCTTCGTTAAGAAACTCCTGCTCGATGTTGGTGGTAATCTCCAATAAAGGCGAACTTGAGAAGTAAGCCTCTCCCACCGCTCCAACCGAGTCGGCGGCGCCGGGTCCGGTGCTAGTGAGCAGAACCCCTGGCTTGCCGGTGGCCCTGGCGTACCCGTCGGCCATGAAGCCGCAACCCAATTCTTGGCGTCCTCCGATGAAACGCAGGCTGTCTTGGCTATCAAAAAGCGCATCATAAAGATCCAATGTATGGATGGAAATTATCCCAAAAACCGTGTCCACTCCCTGAGCCTTCAGGGACTCGACCATCGCCTGACCACCAGTCATTATCGCCACGTTAGTTCCTCCGATTATGTAACTATCAGCCGTCAGTTCTAAGCACCAAGCTACGGTATTTAGCCGACAACTGACCGCTATGATTGTTCTAAATCACCATGCTGATTGGGTTTTCCAACAGTTTCTTTACTTCCATCAAGAACTGGGCGGCCTCGGCTCCATCGGCCACCCGGTGATCTGTTGAAAGGGTCGCTTTCATTATCTGGGCCAATACAACCTGCCCGTCTCGGGCCACCGGCTGTTCCTTGACCGTGCCCACGGCCAACACTCCAGCATGCGGCGGGTAGATGATTGCTACGAAATTCTCCACATCGAACATGCCCAAGTTGCTGATGCTGAAAGTGGTGCCGCTGTACTCATCGTTGCGCAATGTGCCGCTGTTGGCCCGGGTTATCAGGTCGGTGCTGGCGGCGGCAATCTCCAAAAGGCTCTTATTCTCGCAGTTGTTGATTCCGGGGACCATCAGGCCTGCATCCAAGGCTATGGCAATTCCGATGTTTACCGAGCCGTTCATCTGCAAGTATTCCCCTTGGAAAGAGGCATTGAACTTGGGATGACGACCCAAGGCAATGGCGCTGGCTTTGATGATAAGGTCGTTGACGCTGACCCGAGACTCGGATGGAACGGTTTCGTTGATGTCCCGGCGGAAGGCCATCGCCTTGGTCATGTCAATCTCGGCGGTGACATAGAAATGGGGTGCCTCACGTTTACTGTCGCTGACGACTTTGGCAATCGTCTGGCGCATTCGGGATAGGTCGACTCGCTCATCGGCCAAGGCCGCAGGTCCGGCGGCAGCCCTAGCTTTGGCAGGCTCTTGATAGTTCAGTACGTCTTCCTCAATAACCCTGCCTCCTGGTCCGGTGCCAGGAATCTTATAGAGTGCAATCCCCCGCTCACGAGCTAAACGGCGTGCGATGGGCGAGGCCCGCACTTCTCCATCGGCGATAGCCGGTGTGGACTCTCCCGCCCTTGCGGGTTCAGGAGCGGGTTGGCCTTGGTGGGCCAAAACGTCTTCCTCTACGATCCTGCCGCCCGGTCCGGTGCCGGTTACATTGGACAGATCAATCCCTTTTTCCTTGGCCAAACGTTTGGCTATTGGGGAGGCGCGAACCTCTCCATCCGGCGATGCCGATTCAGGCGCGCTGGTTGCCGGATGGGTTGGCGCCGGTGAAACTGGCGCCGCAGCAGGGGTAGGGGCAGCTACTGGAGCCACTAGGTCGTCGGGCAATGCCTCGTCCGGGGCGGTTATGACGGCAATCAATTCTCCCACGGGAATGACGGTACCTTCCTCGGCTACTATCTTGCGAAGGACACCCCCGACGAACGCTTCAAACTCCACCGTGGCTTTGTCGGTTTCGATGTCTGCGATGATTTCGCCCCTGGCTACCTCATCTCCTTCTTTCTTGTGCCACTTGAGCACAGTGCCTTCCTGCATGTCATAGCCCATCTGGGGCATTACGATTGAGGTTGCCAAATTGTCCTCCTTTGATTAGAGCCGGTGTTTAGGGCGGGTGATTAGGGCCGATGATTAAGTACACTAAGAATAGGGCGAAAAATCGGGCGCTCACGCCGGGCGGACCCGCCTAGGCCAGCCGATTATTTGGTCGGCGTTTCTGAAATCATCTGCTGCCGTCAAACGACAATGCCGCATTGTTGATTCCCGGTGGCTTAGATATTAAAGCACCAAGACAAGAGGGGCAAGGCACGAGAAGTCTCCAGAGGGCACCAAAAAATAAAGCGGCCAATAACCGGCCGCTTTATCTGATGTACCTGAGTGAAGATAAACCTTTAGATCATTCGGCTGATGATGCCTTCAACCTGTTCCTTAGAAAGACCCAATGGCCTGTGAGCCAAAGGCCCTTCCTTCTCTAATACCTGTTCACGCTGGCCCAAGTCCGGCTTTTCATCGTTGCGGTAGAAGAGACCCGTGTAAATCGTGTCGCCCCAGGCGATCGCTTTCTCGCAAGCGCTCTGCCAGTCGGAGGTGTCATGTCCTTCGTCCTCCAGCTTGGTCACCCGTTCCTTAAAGAAAGAGTGGCCGTTATCCAAGTTGAAAGTGACGCAAGGGCTGAAGATATCCACCAGTGCGAATCCCTTGTGCTGGATGGCTTGCTTCATTAGCTCGGTCAGGTGGCGAACATCTCCGCTGAAACCCCTGGCAACGAATGTAGCACCGTTCATGATGGCCGAGGTAATCGGGTTGATCGGTGTTTCCACGCTGCCGAAGGGGGTGCTCTTGGTCTTCATACCCAGGCTGCTGGTGGGGGAGATTTGGCCGGTGGTGAGACCGTAAATCTGATTGTTCATGACGATATAGGTCAGGTCTATGTTACGCCGGGCGGTGTGGGTGAAGTGGTTGCCGCCAATACCGTAGCCATCCCCATCGCCGCCGGTTACGATGACCGTCAATTCGTGGTTGGCCAACTTAGCGCCAGTGGCATAGGCGAGCGAACGCCCATGCAGGGTGTGCATCCCAAAAGCGTTGAAATAACCGGGCAGATTAGATGAGCAGCCGATACCGCTGACCGCCAGAATTTCGTGAGGTTTGAGGCCTAATTCAGCGCAGGCCCGCTGAAGACCGTTTAGGACACCGAAGTCGCCGCAGCCCGCACACCAGTCAGGGTCCACCAGACCTTTGAAATCTCGAGCTGTCAGTTGATTTTCCGGCTTGTCTTCGGCTACGTCCAGGGTTGTCGCCATTAGGTTTCCTCCCTAAGGGTTATTTAGCGTTTAATTGTTTGATGATTAATCTTGATCCCACTCAGGCATCAAACATTGCGGTAAATTGTCTTCTTTAGGTTACAACTTCCTGATATGGCACATAGAGATGTGTTTCGCCAGCCAGTTGCTCCAGCACACCTTCCACTATATGGTGGGGAACAAAGGGCTCACCATCATATTTGCGGATATGACCATCTGCCGCCAGCCCGGTTTCGCTGCGTAAATATCTGGCGAACTGGCCGGAGTAATTGTTCTCAACGATGATGGTCCGCTTACTGCTGGAAAAAACCTCCACCACCGCATCCCCATGGAAAGGGACTATCCATTTAATTGGCAGGTGGTTAACCTTGACGCCGCGCTCCGCCAACTTTTGAATGGCTTCTTTGATCACACCATATGTGGAACCCCAACCGATTAGCGTCGCTTCGGCATCTTCAGGGCCCTCCAACTTGGGAGGATCGATTTGCTCCAGGGCATGGCTAAATTTGCGGGCCCGTTTCTCAACCATCATCCGTCGAATGTGAGGGTTGGTAAACTCGTCGCTAATCAAGGTGGAATCCTCGTCATGTTCGTCAGTGGCTGCAATGTGCAAGTAGCCTTCTAAACCCGGCAAAGCCCTAGGGGATATGCCGCTCTCCGTATTCTCGTATCGCTTATATCCGTTGGGGCTTGAACCCTCAGTGATCAATTCTCCCCGATCGATTGTGGGGTGCATGTCGAGAGTCTCGGGGTCAAAGCTATACCTGCCTTCGGAAATTAGCAGATCCGAAATTAGCAATCCGGGGCACTGATATTTATCGGTCAAGTTGAACAATTGAGGCAACGAGTTGTATGCGTCAAGGGCGTGATAAGGAGCGACAATAAACCGCTCGAAGTCACCTTGGCTGGCTCCCAGCATCTGCCACAGGTCACCCTGCTCGGTCTTGGTGGGCACGCCGGTGGAAGGTCCGGCCCTCTGGACGTTTATGTAAACCACGGGAATTTCCATCATGGAGGCGGCGCCCACAGCCTCGCTCATTAAAGCAAAACCGCCGCCGGAGGTTGCGCACATGGCCCGGCAACCCACGTGGGCCGCTCCAATGACCATGTTAGACACGGCGATTTCATCTTCCACTTGGCGAACCATGATGCCCAGGTTTCTAGCGTTTTGAGCCATCCAGTGCAAAATGCCGGTTGCCGGACTCATGGGATACGCTGCGTAGAACTTAACCCCGGCGGCCGCGCCTCCCATTGCCAATGCTTCATTGCCGGACCATACGGCCAAGGGCTTGGCGCCCACGGGAGGGGCGTCAGCGAAAGACTGGAAATTGGCCTTGGCGTAATCGTAACCAGCCCGGGCGACGCCCACGTTTTCGTCCACCACGGCCTGGCCCCGGCGCTCGAACCGGAGGGTGAGACTCTCTTCCAGAACCTGGAAATCCAGCCCTTGCAAGGCCATAATCGCGCCCACCGCCAGGGTGTTTTGCAGCAATTTGTTGCGATTGTTATTGGTCAATTGCGATACAGGCAACGGGCACAGTTCCACACCATCGGCGGCGTCCCCGGGGGAGATGTCACCATTGTAGATTACCTTGCTTCCTGGCCCCATGAGACCTAGGTGGCGGTTCATGGTGTCTTGATTCAAGCAAAGGAGGATATCAAGTTTGTCGCCATGGGTGTAAATGTCCTGGTCGCTTACTCGAACGGTCAAGAAGATATGACCGCCCCGAATGATGGACTGATAGGCATTGTAGGTGTTTAGATTGAGTCCGCGCCGTACGTATATCCGAGCCAATACATCGCCGGGCGTCGCAACCCCCTGACCAGCTTCGCCGCCAATGGCGAGAGCAAAATCGTACTTACCTGAGGCCATGAAATCGCTCCTCTTGAGTTATACGGAAAAAGTCATTGGGGTTCTTTTGACCCTTACCACGTTATTAGGGGTAACTTGTATGCTCCCCTCCGAGCCATCGACCTATGAAGCCCTTCCGTAGAGTAGAAATCTTGTCCAATCCGCCCTTCGGTATTTTTGCGCTATTGCCGGTGAGCGGAGTTAGACGACTGTTTACGAAGATAGTCCAATATTATTGTCGGATTTAAGAAAACCAGTATACCTCTACTTACAGTTGACCACAATGTGATTACGATTTTCAGCATTTTGCCAATGAGACGAGACGAAATACACTAATAAGTTTGTGAAATTTCTAACACGCCACCTACATATGTATAACCCGATCTTGTGCGGCGAGAGCTGCTTCTTTAATCATCTCCGATAGCGAAGGATGAGGATGGACCGCCCAACCCAGTTCCAAGGTCGTCCCCTCCAATAGCTTGGTCATCGCCAGTTCGCCTAGCAGTTCGGTAACCTCCGGCCCAATCATGTGACCGCCTAGCAGTTCGCCGTAACGATCATCAACCACCAACTTGACTATCCCTTCCGTCTCTCCCATGGCCCCTGCCTTGCCGTTGGCCTGCACGTTAAAGGTGCCAATCTTCACGCCGTGGCCCTGCTCTCTTGCTTGGGCTTCGGTTAATCCAAAACTAGCTACCTGGGGTTGGCAGTAAGTCGCCCTAGGCATCATGGAGTAATCCAACTCTTGTGGTTCCAATCCGGCGATTTGCTCAACCGCTACCATACCTTGGGCTGAGGCCACGTGGGCCAAGGCCAGTTTCCCGGTGACATCCCCGATTGCATAAACTCCGGCCACGTTGGTGGCCATCTTTTCATCTACTATGATGCAGCCTTTGTCTATCTCGATGCCAGCATTTTCTAAACCGATATCTTCGATGTTGCCTTGAATGCCGATGGCCACCAGGACTTTTTCGCATTCCAATATCTGGGAAGCACCGTCTTTATCCACAGTCAACTTGAGACCCGAACCGCTGGATTCCACCGCCGTTACCCCAGCGCCGGTCATTATTGTGATTCCCTGCTTTTCAAAACTACGTTCAAGAATCGGGCTAATCTCTTCGTCTTCGTTGGGAATCAACCGGGGCAACAGCTCCACTACAGTGACTTCTACACCGTAGGTGCGGTACAGATAGGCGAACTCGACGCCGATGGCCCCTCCGCCAACTATTACCATGGAAGCAGGAAGTTCATCCAGAACGATGGCCTCCCGGCTGGTAATAACCTTTTCTCCGTCTATGGGCAGGGGAGGTATGGAGCGGGCTCTAGCCCCAGTGGCTATGATTATGTTCTTAGCGCTGATTTCCCGCTTTTCTTGCGAGCCGTCAGAGGGGGTTATCTCCACCACGCCGTTGCCTTTCAACCTTCCCGCTCCCTCTATATGTTCAACGTTGTTCTTCTTTAATAAGAATGCAACGCCCCTGGTGTTTCGGGCAACCACTTGACGGCTGCGCTTGATGGCTATGGAGTAATCGGCGGTGAAGTTATCGAACTGGAAGCCGAACTCTTCCGCCCGCTGGAAGTAGGATAAAATCTCTGCGTTCTTCAACAGTGACTTGCTGGGTATGCAACCCCAGTTCAGGCACACTCCCCCCAGCGTTTCCTTCTCGATGACCACGGCTTTAAGCCCCAGTTGCCCGGCGCGTATACCCGCGACGTAGCCCCCCGGTCCACCACCCACAATCGCCAGGTCGTAATTGGAATCGTTCTGTGTCATCTCGTCTGATTACCTCTTATCATCGGCAATTGGCGCTGCGTTATTAATATCCAAACCTAGGGGTTGGAGGGCCAAGCCGGGTATAAGACGGAATTATACAAGTAGGTAATAATGGGATACAACAATTATGTTGACTAAGTATCATCGAGTCTTGGGCGAGTTTTCCGGATTTGAGTCATCTGTAAACTCGTCTCATGGGCCAATATTAACAAATTGTGCGCAGATTGGGATTCTGATATGATTGGGGCGACTCCAGGTTAGGTACAGGGGGCGATATGAGAATCGGTCCGTTCGGCATTCCCGAAATCATCATAATTCTTCTGGTGGTCATGCTGATTTTCGGTGCCAAAAGACTCCCCGAAATCGGCTCGTCTCTGGGTAAAAGCATACGCACTTTCAAGAGCGCAGTGACCGGCGAGGACGACACCCTCGGGGATGAAGCGTCGAAGACCACATCCTCCAGCAGGGACGACGCTCCCTAACAGATATCTAAAAATGGATTAGATTTAATCCGAGCTACGAGAAAAGGCCGGTCTTAGTGACCGACCTTTTTTATTGCCCATATGCGTCTCAGCATGTCTGGTTGATGCCAGTCATAGCCCTTCGATCAACCTACCGGGGTAATGGCATTGGTGGAACGTTTGCCGCGGCCAGCCAGGCGGGCTAGAAGAATCCCCAGTTCATACAGCACAAGAAGGGGCACCGCCACCAACGCTTGGTTAATCGGGTCAAATGTCGGTGTGATTATTGCTCCCATCACAAACGCCACCACCACCCAATAACGCCGGAACCGGCTCAATTTCCGGGCGTCCACCAGTCCAATCTGCGCCAGCAGGTACATCACCAACGGGGTCTCAAAGGCCAAACCCATCCAGAACAACAACCGAATCATAAGGTTGACGATATTGCTTACTTTGATTAGCGGGACCGCAACTCCTTCGCCGAAGGTCAGCAAGAAATGGAGAGCCGGAGGAGTCATCACGAAGTATGCGAATCCCACACCGCAAGCGAAGGCTAAGAGAGCTCCAGGTAGGAATCCCAATAAGTAGCGCTTTTCCCGTCCCGTCAGTCCCGGCGCTACGAACATGATGATTTGATAGAGAATGATGGGGAAGGCGAGGACGAATCCGGCGACGAAGGAAACCTTGATGCTGGTGGTCAGCAGTTCGGTGACTTCAGTATAAACCAGTTGCCCGCCTGCGCCGGTTT
>Ga0066376_10003321_pt1 | contig 14496 bp, 12 predicted proteins | sample Knorr_S15_td_Bot_FD_77009 | JGI IMG/M metagenome (GOLD analysis project Ga0066376, IMG submission 77009) | Marine microbial communities from Southern Atlantic Ocean transect - Knorr_S15_td_Bottom_ad_5009_LV_A | ecosystem: Environmental > Aquatic > Marine > Oceanic | place: Southern Atlantic... | reverse complement strand
GATGTGAGATTTTGATTTAATTTTAAAATTATACTTTTTAATAGCTTCCGTACATTGACAAGATCACGAACTATAGACTTTAAACGTAAATTGTCCTTGTTTATTTCCTGGATGAGCCTTGGGCTCTTACCGTCTTCTATATTCGCAAGTTGTTTCGTTTTATACTTCTCCAATTTTTCCATACGAATGCTGTATTTCTTTGCAATTCGAAGACTATCCTTTTTGAATTTATTATAGATCGAATTTATAATCTTTTTCTCATCTTTTGGTTTTTTTGATGATTTATTTTGCTTTTCAAAATCAAATTTATCACCTTGGAAGAGTTCAGGTTTTATTGAGTGCTTTCCATAGGATTTGTGACTTTCCGAACCCTGTAGCTGTATCCACAGCCCGCATGCAAATATTAAAAATAAGTTTATTTTAAATCTCCGATTCATTATTCTCACTTTGTGGGTTCTGTTTTTTAAGAACCTTTTCGTCCAATTCCATTAAAAGATTTTCAATATCTTTCGCTTTTGGATTCAGCTCGAAGGCTTTCAGGTAAGACTCTTTGGCCTGCTCGTAGTAGCCAAGTACATAGTAAACTGACCCGAGCTGGGCAACAGCTAAATATAATTCAGGGTCTATTTCTAACGCTAACTTACATGAAACCATTGCCTTGTAATATTTTCTATCCCGAAAAAAGGAAGATGCTTCAAATATATAGTTATAGGCTTCCTTAATTTCTTTTGTTGTCAATTGCTTTTTCTGTTTAAAAGCGGAAATCTCATTATTGAGATGTTTTGTCAATTGTTCAATTTGTGCGATTTGAACCTTTTCTGCCTGAATTTGCGTTTCTAATATGGACATGACCCCATGCTCTCGAAGATTTCTTTCTTTTTCCTCGATAGACTTTCGCAACGTTTCCTGACGTGATAATAAAGTTCCCTCTTCTGATAGGTAACGTAACTTATATTTTTCCCGAACACGCTTTATCTCATTCCCCATGTTATATTTACTGTTTTTTTCTAAATCTTTCACTTCTTTCTTGTAATTTTTTTTCCTTTGTTTAAACTCTTTTTCATAATTTTTCTTGATAGATTTTCTTTGTTTCGTTTGTTCCTTTAACTTTTTATTGAATTCTTTCACAACAGGCTCAATTTGTTTATCAGCTTCTTTACGGCTGATTCGCGATATCAATTTTAATTTTTTTGTTAATTCTTTTTTTCTTTTCTTAAGGGTTTTATTAATTTCTTTTCTTTGAGCTGCACTTACTTTATTTCTTTCTTTTATTAATTGAAAATAATCAGTTAAAATTTGGTTTCTCTCTTTGATAACGTTTTTATCCCTTCGACTGAATGCTTTTCCAAAAGTCAGAATTTCTTTATCAATTTTCTTTTTAGCATTTAAGTATTCTTTTTTGTTTAAAGAATCGAAATCTTTTAATGTACGCGAATAATACTTTTTCGCTTCATTTGATGAGTTAAAGTCTTCCGGTTTCATATATTTAATCGGTTTGGCGGAACTGAATGAAACGATCAGGAAGAAAAGAGAAAATATTATGTGTTTATTCATACTATAAATAATTCAACTGCTTTCATCGGTGGGATTAACCTTTTCTTCTTGAATATATAGTTTTACTGCTTGGACTATGCGTCTTTCGGAAGTAAAAATCTGATTGGAATTCACATTATCTAAAATCTTGATTCGTTTCAGGATGTTCTTGGCAGTTTCAGGATTGAGGCAGTGTAATATTTTTTCACTGAACTCTTCATCTTTTTGCCATAAAGCCGTTGAAATATCATCCCGGTTTATTTGCAGAAGAACATTCTTTAATATTTCGTCATCAACCTTAGCGAGGTCACTGAAAGGGAATATTTCTTCCCGTAATGCTGAATTCTTATCGCCAATCAACGCAAGCACACGATCAGGGAGGTCGCTATAGGCTGGATTAGAATTCAAAATATCTGCATAATCAGAAGCGCCTTTTATTTGAATATTTTCCGGATTTATCAATGAATTGTATTTTTTTAGTATTTTATCGCGGACTTTATCAATAGTTGAGCGTGACCAGGATTTTTCTTTTGATAATTTTAAAGAAACCTGTTTGAGTTGATCATCATCAAGTTGACTTAGTAATGCAACTGCTTTTTCTTTTGGTAAATTTGTTATGAGGATTTCCAGCGATTCTTTCTCTAAGTCCTGGGCTATTTTCCATATCATATCATTCGATAAATTTTGTATAGATTTGAATGGTGCGTATGGTTTCGACAATTCTTCTGTTTTACCTTCGGATGGCGGTAAGAGTTCAATTGGCTGATCAATGGATACGGTAATCTGCTGGTTTCCTCCGGATTCTTGAGCTGGAGCTGGCGGCGGAGGAATATTAACTGATATTTCGGGTGTTTCATTCGTCTTGTCGGATACCTTTTTCATTCCCCGCAGTAACACCAGGATCCCCAGCAATAGAATCACCGCAAAAATTCCTGCGCTGATATATGCTAAAACTGATCTTGAAGAAAGTAAGGATATCTTTTTATCATCAGCGGATGTACGCAGGCTGTCAAGAGAATGCTGATAGGCTAATGATTTATCGTATTTGTCAAAGACATTCTCCATGATACCTGAAAAGGATTCCGGATTCCTTTTAATTAAATCAAACCTTTGGACTACTAGATTTGCATTGGAGACAGATGTAAATACTGGGTGATTTATGATGGAATTTCGGGCAACATTTTCAAGTTTTTTACTGACCTTGGTATCCAATACCATTTTGATATCAAGAGTGATGATTCCATATAATTCCTCGGATTCAAATAAAGGGTCTTGGGGTGAATTTGGATTTGAAAATCCCGGAAGATTGGTAACCGGCGGAGGTTTGCGTGGTTCATGCTCAATGATATCATTTTGCACATTTGATTTAATCTCACCAAGAGAAATATCAACTTCTAGGAATACCTGATCTTTTCCTATAAGATAAACCAGACTCTGAAGAAATCTATTCTCAAGGTCATGTTCAATTTCCAACTCTTTATAAGATAAAACACCTGCCTGAGTTATAGAAACCAGAATAAATAATACCAAATTACTGTAAATAGTTTTTTTCATTTTATTCATACTTTCTTCTTCATACCTAAATTTGGAATATTTTAATTATTACACTGCATTTCAACGGTCCCTGATAACTGAATAAACACATGCATGTAATTTAATACATAAATTATGAGTCGGAAAATACTCCCAATTTATCATATTTATTCAGTCGTCGATTTAAAAATTGATCAGATGGAAGCTCATTTAATGAGTTTAATTCTTCTATAATTACTGCTTTAAGAATGGATGCAGCTTCTTCCCAGTTTCTATGTGCCCCGCCTGGAGGTTCGTGAATTATTTTGTCACAAATTCCCATCTTTTTCAGATCTTCAGCAGTTAATTGGAGTGACTCGGCAGCGCTAGATGCTTTGGAAGCATCTCTCCACAAAATGGAAGCGCAGCCTTCAGGGCTAATGACCGAAAACCATGTATTTTCCAACATTAACATTCGGTCACAAATACCGATTCCGAGCGCTCCGCCACTAGCGCCTTCTCCGATTACTACTGCTATTATTGGAACTTTCAATTTCGACATTTCCAATAGGTTTCTCGCAATCGCTTCTCCTTGTCCTCTTTCTTCAGCTCCCAGACCGGGATAGGCTCCTGGAGTATCCAGTAGCGAAACAACCGGTATATTAAATTTTTCTGCTAACTTCATCACTCTGAGAGCTTTTCGATACCCTTCCGGACGCATCATACCGAAATTCCGGTAAAGGTTTTCATTGGTGTTGCGACCCTTCTGTTGACCCATAAACATAATCGTTTGTCCATTCATTGTACCAAATCCGGTTACAAGTGATGGATCATCTCCAAAATATCTATCCCCGTGTAACTCAAAAAAATCTTCCGTCCAATTATGAATATAATCCAAGCAATAGGGACGGTTGGGATGACGTGCCACTTGGACTTTCTGCCATCTATCAAGATTTGAAAATATCTTTTTCATGAGATTAATACGTTCCGATTCACGTTTGGCAATTTTATCCATTACCTCTTGAGAAGGGTTATTAACAGAACGAAGCTCAAGAATTGTTTCATCAATCTCCTGGATTGGTTTTTCAAATTCGAGATAATATTCAGACATTTTTTGATCTGTTATCTACAGTTAAATATTTCCTGTCCACAATAAAATAGAGTCCAACAAAACCAACTAAGATTAAAACAAAAATTATATTGGCAATGATCACGGATAATTTTAAACATAGATAACCTATACAGCACAAAACTAACGATATACAATGAATCAGCATTATAGATCGCTCCTTTTGGAATCCCAAGGCAATTAATTGATGATAAGTGTGGTCATTTGATGATCTTGTTATAGGATTACCTTTTCTTATTCTTGTAACCATTACAAAACTTAGATCAAAAAGTGGCACCGCAAACAAAAGCACTGGAACAAACCAGGATGATGATTGATTGCCAATCGTTGGGTTATATATAATTGCAACCGCACCAAGAACGAAACCAAATGTCTGTGCCCCGGAATCACCAAGAAAGAGCTTTGCTGGATAGGAATTGAATAGATATAGACCTAAAGTAATTCCAAAAATTGCAGCACAGAATTGTGGGAGAAAAATTTGAGAAGATACTAACGTAATTATAAAAAAGAATATTACCGATACGGAAACCAGACCAATAGCAAGTCCATCCATACTGTCAACAAAATTAAAAGCATTTGTAATAACTAAAAGCCAGGATATTGTAAAAATAATATTTAACCATGAATCGAGGTTAGTCCCTGTGTGTAAAAAAAAATCCGGTGAAGAAAAGAACCGGATCTGTACTCCAAGGTACAAAAGCAAAATCGAAGCGAATAACTGTCCCAATAGTTTCATTGCAACTGTAAGACTGCTAAAATCATCCAGCAGTCCAAATATAAAAATCACCCAACCGGCAATGAGTACGGATTCCAAGGCCTTGTATTGATTTAATTGGAAAATATACATTATGAGCGTAAGCGTGACAATGAGAACAAAACCACCGATTAAAGGCATAGGCTCCTTATGTAATTTGTGAGGCTCACTATTTGGTATATCCAGCAATCTAATTTTTTTTGAAATGGGAAGACCACCTGATATCAGGAGAAGAGAAACAATGAACGATGTCAGCATAATCGTAATTGATTGATAAATATTTATATTTGAAACCATTGTAAGGATTATACCATAAAATTAATTCTCATAATTCACCTATGATCGGAGAGTATACACAATTTCTGTGCTGATCAATTTCAACATCATTATTAAATAAAAAATGAAATTAAAAAGAAAAAAATAGTTCACTGCATAATGCTTTTTATAAAATAAAAAATAAGAGCGATGCCACTCATAAATTGAACGGTGAGGAATTGTGTTTGATCCGCCTGTACCCTGTATATGAATCAGGGTTGAAGATGGGACAAAATATATTTTCCATCCCCTTTTCTTAGCACGGATACAGTAATCTGAATCTTCCTGATATGCGAAATACTGGTCATCAAAAAAGCCAATTTCGTTAATCAGTTTTTTTCGGATTAGCATACAGGACCCGGAAACACCATCCACATCAGATGGTTGGTCTTCATGTATATGCGACAAATGATATCCCGTAAATAAAGACAGATGGGGAAATAGTCTTGAAAGTCCTGAAAAATATGTGAATACATTCCAGGGAGTTGCAAGACCACGCCGGCATGATTTCTGGAAGGATTGATCTTCATTAAGTACTTTTGGTCCGCAAATACCTATTTCAGGTTGATTGTTTATAACCTTCAGTAATTCATTAATGGTATTTTTCCTCACAATTGTATCCGGATTTAAAAGTAAAATTAATTCGCCGCCCGATTCGTAGATTGCTTGGTTTATAGCCTTTGAAAATCCTTCATTTCTTCTGTTACAGATTAATCGGATGCATGGAAAATCTTTTTCCAGCATGTTGACTGTCTGATCATGTGAATTATTGTCAACTACAATTATTTCTGATTCACACAGATACCGGGAAGTTTTCAAGGACCGTAAGCATTTCCTTAGTGAGGATTCCGCGTTTAGCGTAACAATACAAATAGAAAGTTTCATTGCAGACACGTTATCTATTTATTCCAGCCAAAAAGCTTCCAAATTCGTAAACGCCAGACAATAAAAATTGCCTCATACATAATTGCTCTGGACATTTTTGATTCTCCAATCGTCCGGTCAATAAAAATAATCGGATGCTCAATAATCTTAAACCCTTTTCTCCAGGAACGAAAATTCATCTCAATCTGAAAAGAATAACCGTTTGAACGTACTTTCCCAAGTTCAATAGATTCCAATACAATTCTTCTCCAAACTTTAAAACCACCGGTTGCATCCTTAATAGGCATCCCCGTGATAATTCGTGAATACAGGTTAGCTCCATAACTCAAAATCAAACGACGAATGGGCCACCTCACAACACTAACGCCATCGCAATACCGACTCCCAATGACAAGGTCATAATCCGTGAGTAAATCAAGCATTACTGCTATCTCCTTCGGATCATGTGATAAATCAGCATCCATCTGCACTATGGCATCATAATCTCGTTCTAATGCCCACACAAATCCAAAACAGTACGCTGTTCCCAAACCAGCTTTTCCGGGCCTGCACTCAAGATAAAGATTGGGAAACTGGTTTTGAAGTTCCTTGACCAAATCAGCAGTACCATCAGGGGAATTATCGTCCACAATCAGCATGTGAAAATCAGAATTAATGGAAAAAACTGACTCCACCAACCGGAAGATATTTTTCCGTTCATTGTAGGTGGGAGAAACAATTAATGTTTTCATGAGGGTAATTTTGATTTAATGTCCTTCAAACTCACTTCAAGTGGTAGAGTTGTAACCTGTAATTTGCTTTTGATCAGGTGGGTTTTCAAACCACATTTTAACGGTCTTGGAGCGATTTGGTTTAGCGATGCAGTAGTAATCGGTGTTATGAGGGAATCATCAAGATGAAATACTTTTGCAATTGTCTTTGCAAACTCAAGTCTGTTTATCTGTTCAGCGCCTCCGTAATGATACAGCCCCACTGATTCTTTTTCAACGATAACACCAAGTATGTCCGCTAACGCATACGTCCAGGTTGGATTATTCCACTGGTCATGTACCACCCGAATTTGCTTATTATTTTGCAGAGAATTAATGACCCATTTCACAAAACTTGCATCCGAATATTTTGAATAATCAAAGACCACATTCGTGCGAACAATACACCATGAATTCTGGTATTGCATAACAAACTTATCTGAATCAAGTTTCGTCCTACCGTAAACATTGATTGGGTCGGGTATATCCTCTTCATCGTAAGGTCCTGCTTTTCCGTTAAAAACATAGTCGCTTGAAATTTGGATAAACATTCCACCAAATACCTCAAGAAAATTTCGTACACCGCCTGAATTAATCTTTTCAGCGACTTCAGGATTAGCCTCACATCCGTCAACATTTGTCATCGCCGCAAGATTTAAAACAACATCAGGTTGAAAACGTTTTAAAACCTTCACAACGTCCTCAGATTTCGTCACATCCAAAATCTCCTTGGAAAAAGATCCCGAAGAGAGTGGGGGAATAAAAATATCAGTCGCTAAAATTTCAACATCCTGAAATCTCTTTAACACGGCATTTCCCAACTGCCCAAAGGCACCTGTGATGAGAACTTTTTTCTTCATGATTAATCTGGCCTCACATGAAAGGAATGAGCAATCAAATCCAATTGTCGTAAAAAAATGCCTTTATCATTTCCAGGATAAAATATCAGGAGATTTAAATGATATGTTCTATCGGTAACTCCATCAAAAAAAATATAACTGATAAACGGTCCTCCCTGGGCTTCTTCCGCAGATTCCCATATACCGGTGATTTTCCATCCAGTCCAATGCAGGAAATCAGTCTGTTGTATTTTAAATTGATAGGGATGATACCGAATATGCCTATAAAATTTTTGAGGAAAATTCCATCCAAAATCTGCAGCACTCAATGAATCAGGTGAGGCCAGGCCTTCTTCCCAGTGAACTGACACCCACTGGTAGGGCATTTCCCTTCCCAGCCAGATCCAGTTTGAGTCAGGATTTTCCTTGATAATTTCCCATCCCCAGGGAATCTTAAGACTCCACTGATATTTTTTCATTATTTTCTCTTCCACATCTTTTCTGCGCATTTGATCAAAAAGGAATTTTTTCTGCTTTCTGTTAAAGTTCTCATTGAACCTGGATTTGACCCATTTTGCCTTCCCCCGTACATCCTGAATTATATCTTCTTTGGATTGTCCGCTTAAAACCATGAACAACTGACCGTTAGCAAATTGATTTTCAGTCAAAATAAAGTGTTCACCTCCGTGTATTGTTTCTTCATACCTGTCCTTACCTAATAGATTTTTTACCAATCTTGTGCCCGGGTTGAGCAAATCATCTCCAATTGAGGCAACCGCAAGGTTTGTTTGACGTTTAAGATTTTTAAATCCTTTCGGATTAACAAATTTAATTTTATAAAATGATTCCGGTTCAGGCGTGTACAATGTGTCGGAGAATATTATTTCCAGCACGTCACGAATATCTTCCTGATCTTCAATTGATGCGATCACAATAATTTCATTATCGGAACCAAGGGACTCACGCTTTGTACTGCATCCACTTGTCATAATCAACAAAACTGAAAGTAGGAATACCATATTTCTTGGAATCATCATAACCTCATTAACTTTCAATAGTGAAGTTAGCTCTCTGGCGTTCAATGATCACTTCCAGCACTCGCACATATATTTCATCACCTAAACGGTATTCCTTTTTGTTTTTACGACCCCGCAAACAGTAATGATCTTCATCAAATATGTAATCATCATCATCAAAGCTATCTATGTGAATCAGACCTTCTGCCAAAGATTCTTCCAATTCAACAAAAATTCCAAAGTGTGTCACTCCGGAAATAATACCATTAAATGAATCGCCTATTCTTTCATTCAGCCAACGAAACTGCTTGATCTTGATATATTCCCTTTCCGCATCAAGGGCTTTTAACTCCATTTGATTGGCCTGTTCTAGCGCAGAACGAAGGAATTCGATTAAATGTTTGGATCTTACTGTTTTTTTCTCAAGAATATCTTTAATTCGTCTATGTACCAACAGATCAGGGTACCTTCGAATAGGAGAAGTAAAATGGGTATAATGCGGGAAGGCTAAACCAAAATGACCTTTACGATTTACGGAATAATTTGCTTTGGACATGGCACGCAGGGCAACTGATTCAATCAAGCTTTTAAAAGCAGAATCTTCCACGTCTTCAAGAATATCCCTCATACCTCTGGATGTGTGTGGATCATGTTTTTTCTTTAAAGGAAATCCTATCCGTTCTAACAATAAAAGAAATGATGTGATAGCCTCAGCTTTTGGTTTTTTATGAGTCCTATAAACAAAAGGTACGGGTGTACCATTTATTATTCCGTACCGTTCCGCTACCAGACGATTGGCCAATAACATGCACTCTTCTACAATCCTGTGGCTTTGGAGACGTTCACTGGGTCGTATCTCGTGGGGAATACCCTCTTTACCAAGCGAAAATATTGGTTCGGGGATATCAAAATCAATACTTCCCATTTCCGTTCGCTTTTTAAAGAGATTTTTACTCAGTGTTTCCAATAGCTTTATTTCCGTTTTGAGTGAATGAGGTTTTTGCTTATCTAGGATTTCCTGAACCATTTTATAAGTGAATCGAAAGCAACTGCGAATAACCGAAGGAAATACATCAAAATGGGTAACATTCCAACTCCTGTCCAGGGTAATAAGAGCTGTTATTGTCAATCTGTCTTCATCGGGTTTAAGGGAACAAAGATCTCCGGAAAGAGATTCTGGAATCATATGAACCACACCTTCGCTAAAATAAACGGAATTGCTACGGTTGAAGGCTTCCAGATCAAGAGGAGATCCCTGGGTAACAAAATGGCTGACATCTGCAATATGCACACCAAGTTTAATCTCGTTTCCAGTTTCTTCTATTGATAATGCATCATCAAAATCCTTTGCGGTTTCAGGATCAATAGTGAACGATTGAACAGATCGTAAATCCTGCCGATTGGAAATCTCATTTTTAATGAGATCAAAACTACACTTCCTAGCAGCATGTTCCACATTTGGAGGAAAATCAACTTTATAGCCATACTTCTCCAGAATAATATGAAAATCATTTCCAGCATCAGCTGCATCACCGATCACCTGAACAACTTTTACCAGGATTGGATTAACAGCTGTTCCCCAGTTGAGTACATCTGCAACTACAACCTCCCCATCTCCATAGGATTTTGATTTACTTTTCTGGATAAGAATTTTTCGTTCCGGAGTAAAAGGAGTAATTGTTAACCAGTCTTGTTTTCCTCTTTGCACAACGGTTCCGATAAAACGTTCTGTTTTGCGTTCAAGAACATTAGTAACAACTCCCCGGGGGCGATCTCTTTTTGACCCATTGAGAACCCGGACAAGAACACTATCACCGTCAATGGCATCACGAATATTCAGGCGGCTGATAAAAATATCAGGTTGATTAGCTTCTGTGATCAAAAATCCAAATCCTTTTTGAGTAATACTCAACCTTCCCTGGATCAACTTTTTTTTCTTAGCTATTGAATATTTTTTACCTTTTAGTCTTACCATTTTTTCTTTTTTTACAAGGGAGTCCAGAATATGTCGGAATTTTTTTCTTTTTTCCGATCGAACGTTAAGTCGGTTCAATAATTCTCGCTGGGTGAACCGATATTCAGGGTGCTCTTCCAGCAATTTGATGATATCCTTCCTCATGAGAATCCTCCTTCCAAATGAGCGATTCCATTCGGTGAGGTTGATACAATTAGACAGGAAGGAAGATCCAGAAAAATAAAGTAATTTCCAATTCCAACATGGAACATAATGGAATAAATTACTCCTTTTTGGAATTCTTCGGAATATTTCATTGGTTCAACCAACGTTAAAGAAAATTCCTATCCTCTCTCAAAACATATGTCATCGCAGAGTAAGCCAGGAGGTGTCTTGGAAACCTTTAAAACAGGTATCAGGATTCAGTTTCTTGAACATTTCCGTTAGGCGGATTCATCAGAAAATATGTTCCTATAATAATCATAAGAACTGAAATAACCTGGGCTCCGGAAAATATAAAAATATATTTTGAATTTAAGCGGATAAACTCTATAAAAAACCGTTCTACGCCTGCAAGAATAAGATAAGTAAAAAACAGACTTCCGACTACAGAAATGGATGTACGTTTTTTCCAGAGGAAAAGAAAAATAATGAATCCAATGCAGGTCTCCATAATTTGAGTTGGATGAACTTTGAGAACTCCCTGACTAAAACCTGTCAGGTCAACCCAGGGATATAACCGTTCAATGACAGAATACGTTGTAGGAGGCAGACCATTTTCAAAGGACATTCCCCAGGGCATATTCGTTGGCAGTCCGTAATCGTCACCCACTAAAAAACATCCGAGTCGCCCAATAGCATACCCAAGAATAAGCAATGGGGCTACAATATCGCTGAATGTTAACCAGTTGAGGTGATTCTTTCGAACCACATAAGTCACACCCAGTGTCCCACCCATGAGTCCCCCTAAAAACACCAGCCCGGAACCGCTGAAAATCATGCCAAAAGGATCTTCTATTACCCTGGCCAGATTTTCAAGCAGGTAATATATTTTGGAGCCTACAATTCCTCCTATCGCAGCGAAAAAAGTAATATCCGAAGCAAGTTTATTTTCATAGCCGAGACGTTTTAAATCTTTAGATAAAAGAAAGTAACAGGAATAAAAGGCAACAACCAGCATAAATCCATATGAATAGATCGCCAAGTGTATGTCTTTTCCAAAAATAGAAACATTGCCAAAATCAATAATTACAGGCCACATTGGATCAAAACTTTTTAAAAAATGTTATTTTAAAGATAATCAATTTATTTGCTTTATTAATTTATTTTTCATCTAAATAGGAAATGAAATTACTGAAAATAAATGACAGACTGAAGAAATGGTATAAAAAAATACATACCTGATTCCAGGGTTTTTCCATGATGAACAGTTTTGTTCAATTTGAATGAAGTCTATCCTGAATTCTTCCATATCCAGCGTATCATCTTCCACACCCGAAATCAAATCTATGAGAACCTGTTCTCCGTTCCACTTCTGGATCATAGACAATCTCCAATTCCTTTTCCGGAACATTTTCCAACTCTAGGTCAAAGTCGAATACATAATCAATTACATTGACTATTTCTTTTCTGAGAAGCAACAATAACTTTAATATAGGAAAGATTAGAACAATGACTTTACAGGTTACTTTAAGTTGGTTTTCATTTTCATTTCATTAAAGAAAACGGCTTTAAATGGAAATCTCTTTAAAACCTGGATTATTGTTCAATGGGAAAAACAATAAAAAGAAATTGGGAGTCATATAAAAAATAATGATTGCATTTTACTTTCTTAAACTATTACTTTATGCTATGAAGGTGCTAGTTTGGTACCTTTGGTATGTGGAAGGGGGTAGACCTTCACTTTGTCCGAGGTCATTGTGAAGTCTACCCCATTTTTTTCTATATAGTAATTTTTCTCTCAGTGATCATAGGATATAACCAACACAATTTTAAGATTATACTCATATGATATAAAGTCTTGCTTTAAGTTAAAAATGGGTCAACAATCTAAAGTTTTATAAACATCGAAAATTGTTGTAAACAGCCATTCTTATAAATGTAATACAGACTATTTTTTATCCTTTTCAGCTTTTGCTTTTTCCTTTTGAATCAGGTTTAAGTTTTCAATTTCTTTCAGATCATTCTGTAAGGCTGTGATTGATTGATCTATGTCAGATAATTTCCGTGAATTTTTTCTCCGTTCACTTTTGAAATCGTCTTCCAAATCACTGATATCCTCTTCAAATGAGTAGAAACGTTTTTGCACCTCCCTATCTAATTCAGTTAAATCAAATGCTACATCTTCAATTAAGCCGCTTAATGAATCAGCTGTAGAATGAATTAACTTCGTATTAGCAATTATATCTTCCTGAGCTCTTCGTAAGTGTTTTCCCCGGCCTGTAAATTGTAAAGTTAATTTTCTTAAATCCTCTCTAAACTCTTTATTTACCTTAACTACATGCTTGATTTGTTCCTCCTCTAGCACATCCATTCTATCCATAATCTGGAAATAACTAAACTGGATATATGCACCACCGACAATCAATATAAATATTACGATGAAAATGATTTTATCTTTAATACTCATTAGTTTTCTACCTGTTATTTTCTAAAGATTCCAAACGCTTTTCCCATTCAGTGAGTTTACGGGAAACTGGTTCAGTTTCTTGTTCTTCATTGGTTATTTGATCTTCATCACCATCATCAATAAATAACTTTATTTTTTCTATTAATTGTGATCTTTTATCCGTTGATGATTTCAATTGATCGGTCATGCCGTGAACCTCTTCGTTAAAATCAACAATAGTGTTTTTCAATCTTAATATCAACTCATCATATAAAGCCTTACCGTAAAATTCATTGATTCCAAATAATAGATCATCCATCTTTTCATGCAGATAATCCAGGCGACTATCCTTATTGTCAAAATTTATACTCATCAAAAATATTTAATCCAAATAAAATATAGGTTAAAATTCAATTCCAGAAGTGATTGATTTAAACTAATTTCATTTTTGGTTAATACAAATCAAAGATGGACGGATATGGTTCCTGTTCCACCTCCTTAGTTTGAACCATATAATCTGGATTGTAATATACTAATCGTAATAAACTTGTTTTATCATTGATAATTGGAAAATCAGTCATATTCAGTTGTATCAAAGAATGTAGGATGAGTTCAATTCGGCACGGTACTTCAATCCAGGAAGACATAAAAAACGCTCTGGAATAATTAATATTTGATACCTTATTATATAACGGACCCGGACCCGATTCAACCTGCTGGGTCGAAGCAGGTGAACCATAAATTTCAGAAATAACATTTTCGACCCTTTGAAAATCATGGATTTGACTATCCAAGTCATGGAGATCTAGTAAATAACTGATTTCCACTTTCCATAATCCACTGTCTCCAAAAACATACTCCATCGTTACTTCATCAGGTCCCAGATTACCAGAAAAAATAATCGAAGAACTGTCACTATTAAAATCATAGGAATGCATATAAGGCATTTGAGGGATTGTTCCCTTTGGGCTGCCCCAGATGAATCCTTTATAACCATAGTCAAGCCCCATTATTTCCGGAGAGAGTAATAGGGTATCAGGCATATCTTCTTTAGCGACAATTTCGGTAGCAGCCAAAGTATCTAAATCAATTTGTTCAGTCACAATTGTATCGGCTGAAACAGATTCAATTTCTTGAGAGCTTACCGGGATAAATGGTGTTATGAGTAAAATAAGAAAAAGGCGGTTTTTCATTTGATTTCT
>Ga0066376_10003320_pt1 | contig 14508 bp, 24 predicted proteins | sample Knorr_S15_td_Bot_FD_77009 | JGI IMG/M metagenome (GOLD analysis project Ga0066376, IMG submission 77009) | Marine microbial communities from Southern Atlantic Ocean transect - Knorr_S15_td_Bottom_ad_5009_LV_A | ecosystem: Environmental > Aquatic > Marine > Oceanic | place: Southern Atlantic... | reverse complement strand
CGGGCAACGCCATGCCGATGAACGCCATTCCGATCGGCACCATCGTCCATAACATCGAGATGAAGCCCGGCAAAGGTGGTCAGATCGCGCGTTCGGCCGGCACCTACGCGCAGATCGTCGGCCGCGATACGGGCTATATCCATCTCAAGCTGACTTCGGGCGAGGTGCGCATGGTGCGCGGCGAATGCATGGCCACGATTGGCGCTGTGTCGAACCCGGATCAGTCGAACATCAAGATCGGCAAGGCGGGCCGCAAGCGCTGGCTCGGCAAACGGCCGGCGGTGCGCGGCGTGGCGATGAACCCGGTCGATCACCCCCATGGCGGCGGCGAGGGCCGCACATCGGGTGGCCGTCATCCGGTGTCGCCGTGGGGCAAGCCGACCAAGGGCAAGCGGACCCGCAAGAAGAAGAACCCATCGAACCGGCTGATTATCCGCAGCCGTCACGCGAAAAAGAAGTAGAGGAGAGGCGCGGTGTCCCGTTCTGTGTGGAAAGGTCCGTTTGTCGATGGCTATATGCTCAAGAAAGCAGAAGCCTCGCGCGCGTCGGGCCGCAACGACATCATCAAGATATGGTCGCGCCGGTCGACCGTGCTGCCGCAATTCGTCGGCCTGACCTTCGGCGTCTATAACGGCAGGAAATTCATTCCGGTGCTGGTCACCGAGGATATGATCGGTCACAAATTCGGCGAATTTTCACCGACCCGGACCTTCTACGGACATGCCGCCGACAAGCGGTCGAGGAGGGGTTAGGTCATGGGCAAGGCAAAACGCGCGCGCGTGCTGGACGATACCGAAGCCAGGGCGTATTCCAAATCGATCCGGGTCAGCCCGCAGAAACTGAATTTGGTGGCCCAGTCGATCCGCGGTAAATCGGCCGATTCAGCGCTGGCCGAGTTGGCATTTTCGCGCCGCCGCATCGCGGTCGAGGTCCGCAAGGTTCTGGAATCGGCGATCGCCAACGCCGAAAACAATCACCAGCTCGATGTCGACCGGCTTTACGTCAAGGAAGCGTTCGTCGGCAAGACCATGGTGTTGAAACGGTTCCGGGCGCGGGCGCGCGGCAGGGTCGGCGGCATCCAGAAGCCGTTCAGCAATCTTACCGTCATTGTCCGCGAACGCGAGGAGACCGAGTAATGGGTCAAAAAGTCAATCCTATCGGGTTCCGCGTCGGCATCAACCGGACCTGGGATTCCCGCTGGTATGCGGAAAAAGGCTACGCCGAACTGTTGCACAAGGATTTGCAGATCCGTGAATTCCTGATGAAGCGGCTGTATCAGGCCGGCATCACCAGGGTGCTTATCGAACGGCCGGCCAAACATGCCCGGATCACCATCCACACGGCGCGGCCGGGCGTGGTGATCGGCAAGAAGGGCGCCGACATCGAACGCCTGCGCCAGGACGTGGCGGCGCTGACGGGCAGCGACGTGCATCTCAATATCGTCGAAATCCGCAAGCCGGAAATCGAGGCCAAGCTGGTCGCCGAAAACATCGCCCAGCAGCTGGTGCGGCGGGTGGCGTTTCGCCGGGCGATGAAGCGCGCGGTGCAGTCGGCCATGCGGCTGGGTGCCGGGGGCATCCGGATCAACTGCGCCGGGCGTCTGGGCGGCGCCGAAATCGCCCGTACCGAATGGTATCGCGAAGGCCGGGTGCCGCTGCATACCTTGCGCGCGGACATCGATTACGGCACCGCGCGGGCCGATACGACCTATGGCACATGCGGCGTCAAGGTGTGGATCTTCAAGGGTGAAATTCTCGCCCATGACCCGATGGCGCAGGACAAGCGCGCCCAGGAACAACAAGTAAACCGCTAAGGCGGGACGTACCCAAAAAGGTAACGCTCGATGTTGCAACCCAAACGCACGAAATACCGCAAGCAGATGAAAGGCCGCGTGCATGGCCTGGCCAAGGGCGGCACGGTGCTGAATTTCGGCGCGTACGGCATGAAGGCGATGACGCCGGGCCGGATCACCGCGCGCCAGATCGAAGCGGCGCGCCGGGCGATCACGCGCCACATGAAACGCGTCGGCAAGGTCTGGATCCGGATTTTCCCGGATGTGCCGGTCACCGGCAAGCCGGCCGAAGTGCGCATGGGCAAGGGCAAGGGCTCGCCTGAATATTGGATGTGCCGGGTCAAGCCGGGCCGGATCATGTTCGAGTTGGATGGCGTGGACGCCGATGTCGCCAAACAGGCGTTCGAGTTGGCTTCGGCGAAACTGCCGATCCGCACGCGCTTCATACGGCGTATCTAGGGCGCGGAAGGAATAGTGCGATGAAGGTCGAAGATCTGCGTCAGAACAGCGAGGACGAGTTGAAGCAACATGTTCTCGATCTCAAGAAGGAGGCGTTCAATCTGCGCTTCCAGCGGGCCAGCGGTCAGCTTGAGAACACATCGCGGGTTCGTCAGGTACGGCGCGATATCGCGCGGGTCAAGACGGTCCTGAACGAACGCCGCCAGTCGGCCTGAAGGAGAGCGATAAATGCCGAGGCGAGTATTGCAGGGGAAAGTGATTTCGGATGCGCCCGACAAGACCATCGTGGTTCTGGTCGAGCGGCGGATCATGCACCCGCTGTATAAAAAAATCATCCGGAAATCGAAAAAGTATCACGCGCATGACGAGGATAACGCCTTCAAGACCGGCGATATCGTCCGCATCCGCGAATGCCGGCCGATTTCCAAAAAGAAGAGCTGGAAAGTCGTCGTCGACGCGCCGGCGTCTTCGGCCTAGGAGGGTTCGTCAATGATCCAGATGCAGACGAATCTCAGTGTTGCGGATAATTCAGGGGCCCGGCGCGTGCAGTGTATCAAGGTGCTGGGCGGCTCCAAGCGGCGCACCGCCGGCGTCGGCGACGTGATCGTGGTGACGGTGAAGGAAGCCATTCCGCGCGGCCGGGTCAAAAAAGGCGATATCCTCCGCGCGGTTGTGGTGCGCACGCGCAAGGAAATCCGCCGCGACGATGGATCGTCGATCCGCTTCGACGGCAATGCGGCGGTGCTGATCAATCCGCAGGGAGAACCGATCGGCACCCGTATCTTCGGCCCGGTCACGCGCGAGCTGCGCGGCCGGAAGTTTATGAAAATCATCTCGTTGGCGCCGGAAGTCATCTAGGGCGCGGGTGTTGGCAGAGAGAGGCGGTAATGGCGGCTAAGTACAAGAAGGGCGATACGGTCATTGTGATGACCGGACGCGACAAGGGAAAGAAGGGCGAGATTCTGCGCGTCCTGCCGGTGGCGCAGCGCGTCTATGTGCAGGGCGTGAATATCGTCAAACGGCATACCCGGGCGACGCAGACCCAGACCGGCGGCATCGTCGAGAAGGAAGCGCCGATCCATATGTCCAATCTGGCCCATATCGATCCCAAGACCGACGAGCCGACCCGGGTCGGGTTCAAGTTCATGGCGGACAAAACCAAGGTGCGCTACGCGAAGCGCTCCGGCGAAATAATCGACCGCTGACAGGAGGCGGTGCAGGCATGACACAAACGCAAAATTACGTTCCGCGGCTGAAGCTGCATTACGAAAGCGAAATACGCCCGTCGATGCGCGACGCCTTCGGCTATTCCAATGCGATGCAGATCCCGCGTCTGGAGAAAATCGTCGTCAATATGGGGGTCGGCGAGGCCGCCGGCGACGCCAAATTGATCAAGGGCGCGGTCGACGACATGACCCGCATCACCGGGCAGAAACCGGTGGTCATCAAGGCCAAGCTGTCGATCGCGGTGTACAAGCTGCGCGAAGGCATGTCGATTGGCGTCAAGGCGACGCTGCGGCGGACCCGGATGTACGACTTTCTCGACCGGCTGGTCAATGTGGCGCTGCCGCGGGTGCGCGATTTCCGGGGCCTTTCGGACTCAAGTTTCGATGGCCGGGGGAATTTCGCGATGGGCCTGAAGGAACAAATCATCTTTCCCGAGATCGAATACGACCGGGTGGATAAAATTCGCGGGATGGACATTGTGATCTGCACCACGGCGAAGACCGATGCCGAGGCGCTGGCGCTGCTGAAGGGCTTCAACATGCCGTTCCCGAAGTAACCGGAGAGAATTGCGATATGGCGAAGAAAAGCGCAGTCGAGAAGAACCTCAGACGGATCAAGCTGGTGCAACGCTATGCGGCCAAACGCGCGCGGCTCAAGGCGCTGGCGCGCGACCAATCGTTTTCAGCCGAGGAACGGTTTGCCGCGCGCCTGAAGCTGGCCGAGATGCCGCGTGATGGATCGCCGGTGCGGGTCCGCAACCGCTGCAAGCTGACCGGCCGTCCGCGCGCGGTGTACCGCAAGTTCAAGATATCCCGCATCGCACTGCGGGAACTCGCATCGGTCGGTATGATTCCCGGCATGGTTAAGTCGAGCTGGTAGGAGTAAAGACGCAATGACGATGACCGATCCCGTGGGCGATATGCTCACCCGGATTCGCAATGGGCAGCGCTGCGGCATGCCCACGGTAACCTGCCCGGCGTCGCATTATCGGGCCAATGTGCTCGATGCGTTGCAGCGCGAGGGCTATATCCGCGGGTTCAGCTGGAGCGAAATCAGCAAGGGCATCAAGGAAATTACCATCGAGTTGAAATACGCCAACGGCGATCCGGTGATCCGGGAAATTTCCCGCGTCTCCAAACCGGGCCGGCGGGTATATTCGAAGATCAAGGATCTGCCGCGCGAATATAACGGTCTCGGTGTTTCGATCCTGTCGACGCCGCGCGGCGTGCTTTCGGATGCCGAAGCACGTGACGCCAATGTCGGCGGCGAAGTTATCTGTAAGGTATTTTAAGGGAGCGAATGATGTCGCGCGTTGGCATGAATCCGGTTCGCGTACCCGATGGCGTCGATGTCGCCATCGCCAACGATGTCCTGACCGCGAAGGGCAAGTTGGGCGAGGAATCGGTCAAAATTACGAAAGTGGTCGATGTCGCCGTCGCCGATGGCGAGATCCGCGTGTCGCCGCGCGGCACTTCCAAGGAAGCGCGCGCGATGTGGGGCACGACCCGCAGTCTGGTGCAGAATGCGGTCTCGGGCGTCGCCGAAGGCTTCACCAAGCGGCTCAGCGTGATCGGCGTCGGTTACCGGGCGCAGATGCAGGGTTCGGTGCTGAATTTACAGCTTGGCTACAGCCACGATATTCAGTTTCCGGTGCCCGACGGCATCAAGATCACGCTGGAAGGCGACCGTGGCGGCGTCATTGCGGTGACGGGCTCGAACAAGCAACAGGTTGGCCAGGTTGCCAGCGAAATCCGTGCGTTCCGTAAACCCGAACCCTATAAGGGCAAGGGCATACGATACAGCGATGAGTTTGTCTTCCGCAAGGAAGGCAAGAAGAAGTAGGGAATGCGGCGATGTTGAACAAAAACGAACTATTCGCGCGGCGCAAGAAACGCAGCCGCTACAAGTTGCGAGCGGCGGGCGGCGGACGGCCACGGCTATCGGTTTTCCGGTCGAGCAAGCATATCTACGCCCAGCTCATCGACGATAACGCCGGGAAGACCCTGGCGGCGGCGTCGACGCTGGACAAGACGCTAGCCGAAACGCTCAAGACCGGCGCCGACACGAACGCCGCGGCGGAAGTCGGCCGGCTGATCGCCAGCCGGGCCAAGAAAGCCGGAATCGAGGCGGTGGTGTTCGACCGCGGCGGACACCGTTTTCACGGCAGGTTGCGGGCGCTGGCCGATGCGGCCCGTGAATCCGGCTTGAAATTTTAGGGTAAGGGCGAAGCGATGGCGCGAAACACGAGGAATTCCAGAGACCAGAGAGGCGGCGGCCGCCGGGGCGCCCCACGCGAGGATTCTGAAATCCAGGAAAAGCTGGTCCACATCAACCGGGTCGCCAAGGTGGTCAAGGGTGGCCGGCGGTTTGGATTTTCCGCTCTGGTGGTTGTCGGCGACGGCAAGGGCCGGGTCGGTCATGGTTCGGGTAAGGCGCGCGAAGTGCCGGAAGCCATCCGCAAGGCGACCGAAAACGCCAAGCGGAAGTTGCAGCGCGTGCCGCTGCGCGAAGGCCGGACTTTGCATCACGATGTCGGCGGGCGGTTTGGCGCCGCCCATGTCGTGTTGCGCGCGGCTTCGGCCGGCACCGGCATCATCGCCGGCGGCCCGATGCGCGCGGTATTCGAGATGCTGGGGGTGTCCGACGTGGTCGCCAAGTCGATCGGCAGCTCCAATCCGCACAACATGGTAAAGGCGACGTTCGCGGCACTGAACAACTGCGTATCGCCGCGTCAGATTGCCTCCAAGCGCGGCAAGAAAGTCGGCGATATCGTCGGCCGCCGCCGCGCTGGCAGCGGTGGCGAGGACGTGCGGGAGACGGCCGATGGCTGAGCAAAAGACAACGCCGGGCACGGTGCGGGTAACCCAGACCGGCAGTCCGATCCGGCGGCGCAACGATCAGCGCCAAACCCTGGTGGGGCTTGGCCTGAACAAGATGCACCGCACGCGCGAGCTTGAAGATACCCCGGCGGTGCGCGGGATGATCGATAAGGTCAAGCATCTACTGCGGGTCGAGGAAACCGGTTAAGCCCGGCGCGAAATCTAGGAACAGACCAATGAAACTTAACGAACTTTCCGATAATCCCGGCGCGCGGAAGAACCGCAAGCGGGTCGGCCGTGGCCCCGGTTCCGGCAAGGGACGGACCGCCGGGCGTGGCATGAAGGGCCAGAAGTCGCGTAGCGGCGTCTCGATCAAGGGCTTCGAAGGCGGCCAGATGCCGATCTACCGGCGCCTACCCAAACGCGGCTTCACCAATATTTTCCGCAAGAATTATGTCGAGGTCACGACCGGCCGTCTGCAACGGGCGATCGACGCCGGCAAGCTCGACATCAAGGCCCCGGTGACCGGCGAGGCGCTGGTCCGGTCCGGCGTCGTGCGCCGGCTCAAGGACGGCGTGCGGCTGCTTGTAAATGGGACCTTGAATGCCAAGATATCGATCACGGTCGCCGGCGCTTCGAAGGGCGCCGTGGCGATGATCGAGAAGAATGGCGGAACGGTGAACGTCACGGTGAAGAAGAAAGCGAGTCCGTCGGACGAAAATTCTTCGGCGTCGGACGCCTAGCGGAAGATGGAGCGTTAGACGATGGCATCAGCTGCCGAACAGCTGGCATCGACGTTCAATTTCGGTGCGTTCGCGAAGGCGAGCGAACTGAAGAAACGCCTGTGGTTTACCCTGGGCGCGCTGATCATCTATCGGCTCGGCACCTATATTCCGCTGCCCGGGATCGAACCGGCGGTTCTTTCCGATATTTTCGATCAGCAACGCGGCGGCCTGCTGGACATGTTCAACATGTTCTCCGGCGGGGCGTTGGAGCGCATGACGATATTTGCGCTCAATATCATGCCGTATATCTCCTCGGCGATCATCATGCAGTTGATGACGGCGGTCTCGCCCAAACTCGAAGCGCTGAAGAAAGAAGGCGAACCGGGCCGCAAAAAGATCAATCAATACACCCGTTACGGGACCGTGCTGCTGGCCACGGTGCAAGGATACGGCATCGCCGTCGGGCTGGAAGGTTTGAGCAGTTCGGCCGGGGCGGCGGTCGATAATCCCGGCATGTTCTTCCGCGCCACCACGGTTATCAGCCTGGTTGGCGGCACGATCTTCCTGATGTGGCTGGGCGAACAGATCACCCAGCGCGGCGTCGGCAACGGTATTTCGCTGATTATCTTCTCCGGCATTGTCGCCAACCTGCCGTCGGCCCTGGCGGGCACGCTGGAACTTGGCCGCACCGGCGCGCTATCGACGATCTTCATCATATTCCTGTTCATCATGGCGGTTATCGTGATCGCTTTCATCGTCTTCATCGAACGGGCGCAACGGCGTCTCATCGTCCAGTATCCCAAGCGCCAAATGGGCAACAAGATGTTCGGCGGCGAATCCTCGCATTTGCCCCTCAAACTCAATACCGCCGGCGTCATTCCACCGATTTTCGCCAGTTCGATTCTGCTCATGCCGCTGACCGTCGCCGGCCTCAGCGGTGGCCAGGGGCCGGATTGGCTCGGCACCGTGACGGCGATGCTCGGCCGCGGCCAGCCGCTGTATCTGGGCGTGTATGTGTCGATGATCGTGTTCTTCGCGTTCTTCTATACCGCGATCGTGTTCAATCCGGCCGATACGGCGGATAATCTGAAAAAATATGGCGGCTTCATCCCCGGCATCCGTCCGGGCAAGAATACCGCCAATTATCTCGACTATGTGCTGACCCGGCTGACGGTGGCGGGGGCTGGTTATCTGGCGATCGTGTGCATCTTGCCGGAAATCCTGATTTCGCAATATGGGGTGCCGTTCTATTTCGGCGGCACCAGTCTGCTGATCGTTGTCTCGGTGACGATGGACACCGTGGCGCAGGTTCATTCGCATCTGCTGGCGCATCAATATGAAGGGCTGATAAAAAAATCCAAACTGCGCGGGAGGCGTCGGTGATCATGATCCTGATTGGCCCACCCGGCGCTGGCAAGGGGACGCAGGCAAAGCGTATCGATGAAGCGTTCGGTGTCGTCCAGTTATCGACCGGCGCCTTGCTGCGCGCGTCGATCGCCTCGAAAACCGAACTTGGACTGAAGGCGAAAACGCTGGTCGAGGCCGGCAACCTGATGCCCGACGATGTGGTGATCGCCCTGGTGTCGGACCGCATCGACCAGCCGGATTGCGCCAACGGGTTTATCCTGGACGGTTTCCCGCGCACCATCGCGCAGGCCGAGGCGCTCGACGTTCTCTTGCGCGAAAAGGGTCTGTCGCTGGATCATGTGATCGAAATAAAAATCGATGCCGATTTGCAGGTGAAACGGCTGACCGGCCGCTTCGAATGCGGCGAATGCGGCGAAGGCTATCATGATTCCTATAAACTGCCCCGGATCGAAGGCGTTTGCGACCGCTGCGGTTCGAGTGATTTCATCCGGCGCGCCGATGATAAGGAGGACCGGGTTCGCACCCGGCTCGATATTTATCAGCAGGAAACCAGGCCGATATTGCCCTACTACCGGGCGCGCGGCATTTTGAAGAGCATCGACGGATCGAAGGATCTGGACGATGTAACGCGGCAACTAAAAGAGGTATTGTCCCCGGCGCAATGATTGACAGTCCAATGCTTTGAAATATAAATGCGCGCCTTATTTCGGCGGCGCGCGGCACGGGGCGGTTATTGTTTTTCCGGCGGATTAGTCTCTAGAATCGAAGGAGTGCGGAGCGTGGCGCGGATTGCAGGCGTGAATATTCCGACACAGAAACCGGTCAGTATCGCGCTGACCTATATATTTGGCATCGGCCGCAAGAAGGCGATGGATATCTGCCGGATGTGCGATATACCGCCGGAACGGCGGGTGCAGGAACTGACCGATCAGGAAGCCATCGGCATACGCGAGATTATCGACGCGCATCATATCGTCGAAGGCGATCTGCGCCGTGAAACCGCGATGAATATCAAGCGGCTGATGGATTTGGGCTGTTATCGCGGCGTGCGCCACCGCAAGGGGTTGCCGGTCAACGGCCAGCGGACCCATACCAATGCGCGCACGCGCAAGGGACCGGCGCGCGCAATCGCGGGCAAGAAAAAAGTTTTAGGATAAGGACGAGAGCCAATGGCGAAGGGCACAACACGGGTTCGGCGCGCCGAACGCAAGAACATCACCTCGGGCGTGGCGCATGTCAGCGCGACGTTCAACAATACGATGATTACCATTACCGATTTACAGGGCAACACGATTTCGTGGTCTTCGGCGGGAAGCCAGGGGTTTCGCGGCAGTCGCAAATCGACGCCCTATGCGGCCCAGATGGCGGCCGAAGACGCCGCGCGCAAGGCGCAGGAACACGGCATGAAAACGCTGGAAGTCTGTATCCGCGGTCCGGGGTCCGGCCGCGAATCGGCATTGCGCGCATTGTCGGCGGCTGGATTTACCATCACCTCCATCCGCGACGTGACGCCGATCCCGCATAATGGCTGCCGGCCACCCAAGCGGCGGCGCGTGTAACGCCGTCCTGGCGGGCCGCGCCGCGGCACCAAGCGAAGATTTGAACGTGGTTTCACCGCATCCGCGCAGTAGCGTCGATGCGGTGAATTGAGACGAAAGGTTGCTTCCGTGATCCAGAAAAATTGGCAATCGCTTATCAAGCCCAATAAGCTGAATATCGAGCCCCGCAAAGAGGACGCCAACGCCGTGACGGTTGTCGCCGAACCGTTGGAGCGCGGTTTTGGGCTGACCTTGGGCAACGCGCTGCGGCGCATCTTGCTGTCGTCGCTGCACGGTGCTGCGGTCACTTCGGTGCAGATCGAAGGGGTGTTGCACGAATTCTCGTCGATCCCCGGCGTTCGCGAGGACGTGACCGACATCGTGCTCAATATCAAGGCGCTGGCCCTGCGGCTGCACGGCGAAGGCCCCAAACGCATCAGCCTCGAAGCCGATGGTCCAGGCGTCGTGACGGCCGCGCAGATCGAAACCGGCCCTGATATCGAGGTGATGAACCCGGACTGGGTGATCTGCACGCTCGACGAAGGGGCGCGGATCGCGATGGAAATGACCGTGGAAACGGGGGTCGGCTATGTTCCGGCGACCCAGAACAGGCCCGAAGACGCGCCGATCGGCCTGATCCCGATCGACTCGGTGTTCAGCCCGATCCGCAAAGTGTCCTACAAGGTCGAAAATACCCGCGTCGGACAGGTCACCGATTACGACAAGCTGTCGATGGAAATCGAAACCAATGGCGTGGTCACGCCGGATGACGCGGTTGCCTATGCCGCGCGCATCCTGCAGGACCAGCTCCAGCTTTTCATTAATTTCGAGGAGCCGGAATCCCGCGCCCAGGAAGAAACGGAATCGGATCTGCCCTTCAACCGCAATCTGCTGCGCAAGGTGGACGAGTTGGAATTGTCGGTGCGTTCGGCGAACTGCCTCAAGAACGACAACATCGTCTATATCGGCGATCTGGTGCAGAAAACCGAAGCGGAAATGCTTCGCACGCCCAATTTCGGCCGCAAATCCTTGAATGAAATCAAGGAGGTGCTGACACAAATGGGGCTCCATCTTGGCATGGAAATCGACACCTGGCCGCCGGAAAACATCGAAGACATGGTGCGCAAGCTTGAAGAACCCTACTAGTCGGCCGGTTCGCCCGGTAATTGAAAAGTTAAATTAGGAGTAGTGTCATGCGCCATCGCATGAGCCGACGGAAACTGAACCGAACCAGCAGCCACCGTAAGGCGATGTTCGCCAATATGGCGGTCGCGCTGCTAAAGCATGAGCAGATCAAGACCACCTTGCCCAAGGCCAAGGAGTTGCGCCCCATCGTCGATAAACTGATTACGCTGGGCAAACGCGACAGCCTGCACGCCAAGCGCCGGGTCTTCGCCCAGTTGCGCGACGAAGCAGCCACGGCCAAACTGTTCGAGACCCTGGCCCCGCGTTACGCTGAACGCCATGGCGGCTATACGCGCGTGTTGAAGGCGGGCTTTCGGTATGGCGATTCGGCGCCGATGGCGGTCATCGAACTGGTCGAGCGCGACGAAGACGCCAGGGGCCAGGATTCCGGCCCGCCGCCCGAAATTTTTGAGGACGAAGAATAGACAGCGCCTTTATTGCTGCGGCGCGTTCAGGGGCGGTCTTCGGGCCGCCCTTTGCAATTAGCTTGCAAATGTTTACATACCAACCATGAGTGTAGCGATGCATGGATTCGTCCGCTTGGCCGTGGTTTCGGCGCTGATCCTGTTCGCATTGGCGCCGGCCGCGGCCCAGTCGGTGCCGCAAAGCCGCGAACAGATCACGCTGAGTTACGCGCCGTTGGTCAAGGCGGTGGCGCCGGCGGTGGTCAATATTTACGCCAAACGCCGGGTGGCCCGGCAACGCGGTAATTTTCTGTTCGACGATCCGGTCTTCAAGCGGCTGTTCGGCGGTTTCACGCGCCAGCGGGTCGAAAAATCGCTCGGGTCCGGCGTCATCCTGCGGGCCGACGGTTTGATCGTCACCAACAATCATGTGATCGACAAGGCCGAGGAAATCCGGGTCGTCCTGTCCGACCGGCGCGAATTCGCGGCGATGATCGTTCTGGCCGACAAGCGTACCGATATCGCGGTGCTGCGGATCGACACCGTCGGTCTACAACTCCCGTTTCTGGTGCTTGGCGATTCCGACCGGCTGGAAGTCGGCGATCTGGTCCTGGCCGTCGGCAACCCGTTTGGCGTTGGCCAGACGGTGACCAACGGCATCGTTTCCGCGCTGGCGCGCACCTCGATCGGGGTCAGCGATTTTCGGTCGTTCATTCAGACCGACGCGGCGATAAATCCGGGCAATTCCGGCGGCGCGCTGGTCGCCATGGACGGCAAGCTGGTCGGCGTCAATACGGCGATATTTTCGCGCAACGGCGGGTCGCTCGGGATCGGCTTCGCGGTGCCCAGCAACATGGTGCGCCGGATCCTCGCCAGCGCGGTTTCCGGCAAGCCGCTGGTGCGGCCGTGGCTTGGTTTCACCGGCAAGCCGGTCACGGTGGAAATCGCCAGTTCGCTGGGACTGGAGCGGCCGGTCGGCGTGCTGATCGAAAAGGTCCGGCGCAACGGCCCGGCAAAGCTGGCCGGGTTGCGGCCTGGCGACGTCGTTGTCGCGGTTGGCCGGTACGATGTCGATGACGTGCAGGCGCTGCGGTTCAGCGTCGCGACCCGGCCGATCGGCGAAGCGGTCACCTTCAAGGTCATCCGCCGCGCCAAGGTGCTGAAGCTGACCTTCGATCTGGTGGTGCCGCCCGAAGATCCACCGCGCAATCTGACCCTGCTGCATGGCCGCAATCCGTTCGCCGGCGCAACGGTGGCCAATCTATCGCCGGCGCTGGGCGCCGAGTTGGGGATCGAAGATGAATTGAGCGGGGTCATGGTGTTGAAAATCGAACCGGGCTCGACCGCCGCCCGGCTCGGATTCCGGCCGCGCGATATTATCCGCGCCGTAAACGGCGAGCCGATTGCGCGGGTCCGCGATCTCGACGCGATTGTATCGCGCCGGCAACGCGACTGGCGCATCATTCTGCGCCGTGGCGGCCGCGACATCGGCTTCGAGGTTTCGGGATGACCGCGGTGCTCGGCCTGTTCGGGAACGATGCGCCGCGGCCGCTCGCCGACCGGCTGCGGCCAACCGACCTTGCCGCGATTGTCGGGCAAGACCACCTGCTTGGCCCGGACGGCGCGGTCCGCCGGATGGTGGCGGGCGGGCGGTTGGCGTCGATGATCCTGTGGGGGCCGCCGGGGTCGGGCAAGACGACGATGGCGCGGCTTCTGGCGGCGCAGACGGATTTGGAATATGAATCGCTTTCGGCCGTGTTTTCCGGTGTTGCCGATCTGCGCAAGGTGTTCGAGCGCGCCCGCGCATTACGCGCCGATGGCCGGGGCACGCTGTTGTTCGTCGATGAAATTCATCGTTTCAACCGGGCGCAGCAGGATGGGTTCTTGCCCTATGTCGAGGACGGCACGGTGATCCTGGTCGGCGCCACGACCGAAAACCCCAGCTTCGAGCTGAATGCGGCGTTGCTGTCGCGGGCCCAGGTCTTCGTACTCAAGCGGCTCGACGATGCGGCGCTGGAAATCTTGCTGGCCCGCGCCGAGTTGGAATACGGGCGCGCGATACCGCTGACCGGCGAGGCCCGTATTGCGCTCAAGGCGATGGCCGATGGCGATGGGCGGTTTTTGTTCAATCTGGCCGAGGAGCTGTTCGCGCTGGATATCGAACAACCGCTCGATTCGGCCGGGCTGACCGCCACGGTGCAGCGCCGGGCGCCGATTTACGACAAGAGCCAGGAAGGCCATTACAATCTTATCAGCGCCCTGCATAAATCGCTGCGCGGTTCGGATTGCGACGCATCTTTGTACTGGTTCGCCCGTATGCTCGATGGCGGCGAGGACCCGCGCTATATCGCCCGCCGGCTGTTGCGGTTTTCCTATGAGGATATCGGCCTGGCCGAACCGCAGGCCGCCTTGCAGGCGGTGGCGGCTTGGGCGACCTATGAACGGCTCGGCTCGCCCGAAGGGGAGCTGGCTTTGGCCCAACTGGTGATCTATCTGGCGACCGCGCCCAAATCGAACGCCGCCTACAAGGCCTATGGTCAGGCGCGGCGCGACGCCAAAAAGAACGGCTCGCTGATGCCGCCAAAGCACATCCTGAATGCGCCGACCGCGATGATGAAGGATCAGGGTTATGGTGCCGGCTATGCCTATGACCATGATGCGCCGGATGCGTTTTCCGGCCAGAATTATTTTCCCGACACCATGGCGCGCAGCACCTATTACCGGCCGGTCGAGCGCGGCTTCGAGCGCGATTTGCGCAAGCGCCTGGATTATTGGGCCAAGCTTAGGGCCAAGCGGCCCCGCCAGCGCGATGGCGGCGCATGAAGATGATCCTGGCGATTGCCGCCGGCGGGGCGATTGGCGCCGTCGCCCGCTATATCGCGGCGGCCCAGATCGGCCACTGGCTCGGTACCGGGTTTCCGTGGGGCATCTTGCTGGTCAATATCGTGGGATCGTTCCTGATGGGCGTCCTGGTCGAGGCCATGACTATCG
>Ga0066376_10003319_pt1 | contig 14509 bp, 16 predicted proteins | sample Knorr_S15_td_Bot_FD_77009 | JGI IMG/M metagenome (GOLD analysis project Ga0066376, IMG submission 77009) | Marine microbial communities from Southern Atlantic Ocean transect - Knorr_S15_td_Bottom_ad_5009_LV_A | ecosystem: Environmental > Aquatic > Marine > Oceanic | place: Southern Atlantic... | reverse complement strand
TTATTTGCCACAGGTGAAAATGCCATAAAGACAACCACAAGGCCGAACGTAATGAGGCCGGCCTTGGAAAGGGCTTCAGCCTGAACAAACGCCAACATTGAGAACAGAGCCATATCAAAAAGATTTAACGAGCTGGATCTTTTAAGAACGATCAGAATGCACGCCATCAGAAGCGACCAGTAAGCCAGCTGGTTCGGATTATTGAATGTACCGGTATGGCGGGGCCCGCTCGAATCCAGAAAGAGAACATACAAAAACTGCATAACCGTAATTATGGCCACACAAATGTACGTGGCCTGGTTCATCGTATATGGGGCCCGCCGAAACAGAAAAATGACAAAGCAAAATGCAAGGAAGTTAAAAATATAAAATGCGCTACTCAGAAGAAAGAGCGTGTCCAGCGTAAATGCATAATATGTCAGGTTAACCACAAATGTCAGTATAGCAAACGCCCCGCCTAATAAATAAGCAGAGTCGAGTTTCGGTTCAGGCAATAAGGCCGACAGAATGACCATAGGGAACAAGCCCAAGACCAGCACCATATCTGCCGGCTGTGGCATGCCGCTATAAAAGACGTAAAACGGGGACAGCAAAAGGTAAGAAATCCATACAACAAGCAAGTAGCCGGGCAACGCGCGGGAGATGCCTCGCGTATCACGTGCATCTTTATAGGCATTATACAACTTGATTTGCTTCATTTATTCCCTCGCCTTATTTGCGAGTTTACCTTTTTTCACAGTTTCCGTATAGACCCCTTTGTCTTTAAAAAAATGTCCCGCATAGGCCACAGCCAAGAAAATCCAGAAAAAGCTGAACCTTATATTCTGGTGTGTCAGGCCAAACAGGAATATAGGGACCAGCAGCGCTGTGTAGAAGAATGATAACCTGTAAAAAGCAGAGGCAAGAAACGCGATAAAAAATCCGAATCCGAAAATGCCGTAGCTGAAAAGCAGTGTAGCTATGCCCGAATGTAATTCCTGCCGGCCAAAGCGATAATATGCGCCTTCCCCCGCACCAATTAAAAGGTAACCCGGATATTCCACAAGTCTCATATACCCGCGCGCCTCAGGCGTATCATCGCTCTGTTTTCCAAATGTTCCCAGTCTTTTTGAGACAGCATCTACCGCATCAAAGCCCATAAAAAAATCATATATTTTGGGGGCATTTCCCACGTAAGAAATGGAAAAAAGGGCTGCAAAAAGCAAAACAAAATACCTGTAGCGTCGGGGCATGTTTGGCGAGAACACGAACATGAAGAAAAGAAGAAAAAACACAACTATTCCTGCTTTGGAAAGAGCCAGCATCTGCATGTATGTCAAAATCGCAAAGGCCGCCAAGTCAATAATCGTAAATCTCATTCGCCTTTTTAAAACCAGGAGCATGGCCGCAGTCAGAACGCACCAATACGCAAGTTGGTTGGATCTGTTAAAAGTACCGCTGGCGCGCACATCATCGTTATCAGGGAAAAGCAAAAGCACAAACAACTGGAACACAATCATGACCAGCAGGGTTTTATAGGTTGTTAGATTCATGCGCTCAGGATCGCGATCAAATAACATCACCACAAACATGAAAATAAAGAAATTAAAAAGGTAGATAAAAGAGTGCAGGGCAAATTTTATGTCGGGTATAAAAAAATAATGGATAAAGTTAATTGTAAACGTCAACCCGACAAACATCGCTCCAAAGACATAAACTGAGCGAATTTCCTTTTGAAAATTTAATAATGTCAGCGCAAAATACAGACAAATCGCAAAAAATATGAGAATATCTGCTGGTTGCGGATATCCGCTTTTGAATAAATAAAATGGTGAAAGAAATAAATATATGGCCCAAACCCATATGAAAGAGGTAGGCGCTTTATGCGACGAATGTAAAAAAGGTGACTCCGGAAGCATCAGGTTGGTCTTGCTCTTTCTGGCGTTGTCATGCGTCGGGCTGCTGGTTTTGTTTATTCATAAGGTTGACACAAACATAACTTCGGCGGACAGGGCTGCCCTGCAATCGATGTTTGATAAAGGTGATTATACTATATCAGACCTTTCCGATACAGGTCTTTTCGAAGAACAAGTTAAGGCCATACGCGCTGTCCAGGATTCTGTTCTGAACGCCTCACCGACATTAAAAAAAATCCCTGTTAAACAGGAGCGGGAGCCCGCCGACTTGCTTGAAGAGGGTCATGGCCAGTGCAGCGACCGCGCACGGGCAATTGAAAAAGCCCTTTTGATGCTGGACTATAATGTAAGATACGCCTCTCTTTTCAGCCGTGATAAAACTTTCATACCACCAGAAACAATGGCGATTGACAGCGGCAATGATCTTCGTTCGCATGCAGTGGTCGAGGTCGAAACAGAAAAAGGATGGCTTATAGTCGACACAAATACCCGGTGGATATCACTTACCTCTTCCGGTCAGCCTGTAAGTCTGGCCGAGCTTCATGACCGTGCCGGCAACACCAGCTATAATTGGGACAGCGGGAATAAGGGCGAGATCTACTGGCTGATGAAGCGACCTTTTTCTTATGTTTATGGACTTTATTCACGTCATGGTATGTTTTATCCCCCCTACACACCCTATATACCTGACATAAATTATAAACAGTTTATCTTTGACAACATTACGGATTGAATAAATATGCGCGGCTTTCTAGGTTTTATATCTCTGCTTTTTCTAACCGCCTTTCTGGCGGCGGCCGGCGTCTTGTTTGGTCTTCACCTCTATTCGGATACAGGTCCGCTCAGTCAGGAAAAATTTGTGATTATAGCCCCGGGCTCAGGCGTTAGCACGATTGCAGCCACGCTGGATTCGGAAAATGTCATTTCTTCTCCCCTGCTGTTCAAAATAGCTGTACGCCTGTCAGAGAAGCAGTCAAAACTGCAAGCTGGTGAATATAAATTTGAGCGGGGCATATCTATGGACCGCGTTATCGATAAAATCGCCAGCGGTGATATTTTTGTCCGGCAGGTGACAATACCCGAGGGTAAAACCAGCTATGAAACCGTGCAGATTTTAAAGGCGCATGATGGCTTGAAAAAATCCGAAACCAAAGAATTGAGTATACCTGATGAAGGCAGCTTATTGCCCGGAACATACAGATATCAATCTGGTGACACAGCACGGGCCATAATTGAAAAAATGCGCAGCGGCATGGAAACTGCCTTAAATACAGCTTGGGAAAAGCGCGCAGGCAATTTGCCACTGAACAACAAACAAGAAGCATTGATACTTGCCTCCATTATTGAAAAAGAAACGGGCGCGCCGGAAGAGCGGCGACGCGTTGCCGGCGTCTTTATTAACCGTCTTGAGAAAGGCATGCTATTGCAGACCGATCCAACAGTTATATACGGGTTAACTGAGGGCAGGCACGCACAAGACGGTGAAGGGCCCCTAAACAGGCGTTTACTGACCAGAGATTTAAGAAAAGATACGCCTTATAATACCTATATGAATGAGGGGCTTCCTCCCGGGCCGATTTGCAATCCCGGCAAAGAATCGATCGAAGCGGCTCTTAACCCTGAACGACATGACTATTTTTATTTCGTCGCAGACGGCACCGGCGGTCATGCCTTTTCAAAGACGCTGGATGAACATAACAGGAATGTTGCCAAGTGGCGTAAAATCAGGTCAGGACAATAAGGCCTTCTAAACCTTAGGGCTGCGGCGGGTTTATATCCTCAGATTGCATCTTGGCAAGAGCGCGTGCAGGAACAGGAATTTCACGAATGCGCGATACAGGCATATCGTTAAAGCAGATGATTTCAGGATATTTGATCCCTTTTAAATCACTCTTGGATTTGTAACGGCGCATAGAGCTTTCATAATTGGTCATATCAGGAAAGCGTTTTCCCTCAATATCTTTCAAAAAACCTGCCCAGTCAGCAACCCAGACATCGTCAGCATCGTCCAGTTCTATTTCGAGTAAAACCAGCTCGTCCCCATCCGCGCAGCGATTGAAGAGATAACCCAGACCATAGCGGTCTGCTTTATAAGCATCCCATTCTTTCGGTAATTTATCAGGCATGGCCCAGAAAGCTTTTTTTAAGACCTTGGTCATGTCATCAGAATGATCCGGGTGAAAGGCATTAATGCCATAGCTGGTACTTATGCCGCCATCCGGATGCTTATCCGTTGGCTGCATATTTTCCCACTTGCCCCTGCTCGTGTAGTGATATACTTTCATTGCCATAATCTTGTACTAAAATATAAGAAAAAACTCAAGTAACATTTACAAAGCAGGAGCCGCGGTTATGGGCAGAGCCTACCTTTCGACAGAGAAACAATTAAATGGCAATCACATAAAGGATTTGGGGGCCCTGGTAGGTACGCTGCCCCTTGAAGGCGGTATCCATGAAGGCAGGGAATATTTCAATAAAATAGCCCGCGCTGCGCGCGAGCTACATCCCGACAGTATCGGTATACACAGCGTGAAAGTTATTTTCAATCCATCCGCCGGGGGAGAACCGATACAGTTTCACGCAGTGCCTTTTAAGTTTGGTTAGCCATTCCCCGAAGTTACTTGGCGGTAGATTTAAGCATCCATGCAGCCATTTCATGCGCATTTATTAACTCAATCAACATATCAACTGTTGCCTCATCGCCCGCATCTTCTGCATCACGCAGCACAGGGTAAGTGGCTTTTACAATTTTTTCACGGTCATCAGCCAGAGACTTCACCATAGCCTCTGCCTTTAGAACCTTGGCTTCTTCCTTCAAGTCAGCCTGATCGATCAGCCCGGCAAAAGTTGTTGGCGCGTAAGCATCAAGCGCACGAATACGCTCGGCAATCTCGTCGGTTGACTCCCAAAGAGCTGTATATTGCTCTTCAAACATTTCGTGCAGCGCCTTGAACTGCATCCCTTCCACATTCCAGTGATAGCTGTGCGTTTTAAAATACAACACAAAAGTATTGGCCAATACCTTGGTAAGGCCCTCGACAATCTTCTTATTTGCTTGGCCGCTCATGTAATTTTCTTTAGACATCTTAATATCCTTTCCCAAAAAATCTAATAATGTGTTCGAATCCTTAACTAGGATTTGTCTGTGTGATTTCAAGCTAAAAACGCATAAATTCCGTTTAAGTTCAAAAACTTGATTATTTTTTAGGCTGTGGCACTGGCGGCGCCACACGGTTGGCTGGAGAGGTTGGGGCATTGCGCGCTTCTTGTCTTAAACCGCGCTCTGCCGTTTTGGTGAGGGTGATTTCCTTCAAATCCTGCTTTTCGGTAACGGGCTTAATAGCGCCACCTTGAGAAATATGTTCGCGGTGAACCGGCTGGCCTTTTTCGGCATCTTTTAAGAAAAAAATCATTTCTCTTAATCCGTCACGCGCAGGATTCATGCGGATTGTATCAATGGCATAAGCAAAATCACCATCATCCTCCAGAACGCCTATCGGTAAAACCCAGGCTTTTGACAATTCCTGCTTGTCCATGATGCCCAGCAATATCATTTCCGTCTCGGCCAGAACCGGGGCAAAATCGTCAGATACGGCAACATTCATCTCGAAAGCCTCTGCGAAATCCTTGCCTTTTGGCGCAAATTCCAGAGTAAGGCTGCTTAACCGCATGTCAAATATGATACCGCTTGGAACATAGTCAAAACCCTCATCACAGACGAGGCCGGGAAAATTTTTACTGGAAAAGAAAAGATCTATATTCATATCTTTGATATATTTTCTGCTTAGGCTACATTTTAACATGAGCAGTCCGGTTTTACCAAAGACTACATGCAATATATATAACAGATAAAGGCATTTTGCTTATGTGCGGCATTACAGGCATATTATCCCTATCCCCAAAAGATGACCTTACCAAGCCCATACGGGCCATGACCCGCACCATTAATTACCGGGGGCCAGATGGTGACGGATTCTGGAAAGATGATAAAATGGGCATTGCCCTTGGTCACCGCAGGCTCGCTATACTTGATTTGTCACCTGCGGGACACCAGCCGATGCAATCCGCCTCTGGCCGCTTTGTTATGAGCTATAACGGTGAAATTTATAATTATCTTTATCTTCAAGCCGCCCTTGAGGAGAAGGGGCACAAATTCAGGGGTCACTCTGATACCGAAGTTTTGCTAACGGCATTCGAGGAATATGGGGTTCAGAAGACACTTGAAAAAATCTCAGGGATGTTCGCCATTATTCTATGGGACAGACTTGAGGGCACGATTACATTACTGCGCGATCCACTCGGTAAAAAGCCCCTTTATATTGGCTGGGCGGGCGATTCTCTACTTATGGCCTCGGAGCTGAAGGCTCTGAAAGCTGCCCCTGATTTCAAACCTGAGGTCAACCCGGATGTGCAGGCTCTCTATTTAAAATATGCCTGCGTACCCGCTCCCTACTCTATATATAAGAATACGTGGCAGCTATTGCCGGGACACAGCCTGACACTTAACCCTGAAAAACTGGAGGAGAGGCAGAACCTGACAGAAATGATGGTTCCTTTCTGGTCGCCCTCAGATATTATTGAAAAAGGACACATTTCCCGGCAGCAACCCCACAATGATGAAACGGTAATAGGGGATTTTTCCAAACTTCTATCACAATGCGTCCGTGAAAGAATGATTTCCGATGTGCCGCTGGGCGCATTCCTGTCAGGCGGCATTGATTCCAGTACCATTGTTGCTCTCATGCAAAAACAAAGCAGCCGGCCCGTTAAGACTTTTTCGATCGGGTTTGAGGCAGAAGGGTTTAATGAAGCCGAATTTGCTAAGGAAGTTGCCAACCATCTGGGCACAGAGCACCATGAAATGTATCTCACGCCAAAAGATGCTTTGGATGTTATTCCCGATCTGCCGCGCATTTATGACGAGCCTTTTGCTGATATTTCCCAAATCCCGACCTATCTGGTTTCCAAATTTGCACGAGAGCATGTGACGGTTGCCTTATCAGGAGATGGCGGGGACGAGCTGCTTGGTGGTTATCGCAGGCATTTCCTAATTCCTCCGATATGGGGCAAGCTGAACAAAATGCCCCACTCTGTGCGGAAAGCGTTGGGGCGGATGCTCTCAACTCTTAACGCGGGCGGGTTAAATGCTCTTTGGCCAAAGCGTGACGTTCTTCTGTCTGATTCAATAGCAAAGCTTTCCGGTTTGATGCGCCAGGATGATTGGGTAGGTGTGCATGACTTTCTCCTCGGATTCTGGGAGGACCCCTATAAAATTGTGCCCGACGCTCAATATTTGCCTCTGCCCTTCAATGACAGGAAAAAACTGCCGGACAACCTTTCCTTTGCCGAGGAGCTAATGTGGCGTGACAGCATATCCTATCTGCCCAACGACATTCTGACCAAAGTGGATCGCGCTTCAATGGCCGTATCGCTGGAGGCGCGCGCACCTCTTCTTGATAAAAGGCTTTATGAGCATGTCTGGGGACTACCTGAGCACATGAAAATAAGGGGGGGTAAAGGAAAATGGCTTTTAAGGCAGGTTCTTGCGCGCCACATACCTGAGGAGATGTTTGATCGTCCAAAGAAAGGATTTTCCCCACCTCTTGCCGAGTGGTTGCTTGGCGATTTAAGAGGTTGGGCAGAAGAGCTTTTGAGGCCCGAGCGACTTGAAGCAAACGGCTTTAACCCGAAACCGGTCACACAGGCCTGGGATCTGCACCAGTCAGGCCAGCGCAATATTCCAGCACAGCTTTGGGCTATCCTTATGTATCAGGCCTGGAAGGAAAAAGAAAAAAGTTAAACCCGCCATTTCATGGCAATGTTATTAGCCTTCAGAGCATCGATTAAAGCGTTAATGCCATTTTTTTCAGTTGGGCTGACCTTTGGACCGCGGCCAAGCCTCAACAGGCTCGATAATAAGGGGTAAAGTCCGAACCAGCCTGATTCAGGGCCGCCATGTAAATTATGAGCGCCAAACTCACGGTCAGGGGCGGCCTTGGCTACTGCCTCGGCAACATCCAGGCAAATAAGCTTGAAGCAGTTCACGTCTATTTTTTCGACATTTGCCTGCAACATATTTAAAACCTTAGGCGCGTCCTGAAGAACATTCTGGTCATTTGCCGCCTGTATATCACAGGAGGTCTCTTCGGTTTCTTTGATAAGCTCTTTGATAAAGGCGCGGTTTTCATATTTTTCCTGGGCGCGGATAATAATATTTTCAAGCGCCCTGCGCTCCGCAATCTCGGCTCCATCACCACCACCCATTTCAAGATCGGACATCCAAAGCCCGACTCGACAAGGATATTGCACCAAAAACGACCAGTCTTTTTCTGAAAATTTTGATTTATACACGCTGTTCTCCCTCACGGTTAAATTTATTCTCACTAAAAAATAGCATCAAATCAATATCTTTTTGGTTTTTTATGTAAACAATTGGTTCACAAGGAAATTTTTTCCTAGTTGGTAGTAATTGATTAATATTTGCGCGCGATAATAGGGAAGGTAAGGGGAAAGCACTGAAAAAATTTATTCCCCGCTAAAAGAATAACAACAAAGGAAAATGGGTCGGACAAATGAAGGGACCAAGAGACAACAATCAGGAAATTCAAATCAGCCCCAATCCGGGATGTAAAGTATCTTATACTTTGAATAATTATCAGCCGGTGCGTTGCAGCTTCATTGGCGACGAGCCCCTGTTTTTCCTTGATACAGAAGATGCAACCGAAGAAGCCGGCTTGTTTGATGCCGCCTTCATCGATGACCTTAGCCTGGAAATTGATGCTATGGAGCATAAACTGAATGCCTATGACAAAATTTCACAGCAATTCCGGGTAAGCGATACGCATGTTGCAGATTTATTTGCAGAAAGTTGCGACGAAATTTGTGGGGGGTCCGCCGCATCTGTGCCGGACATGGCTTCATTTATCCGCAGATGCTCGGAAAGCCGCTACCTTAAAACACTCCTTGATTTTGCCGAACAGCACGGTGTTGCCCTTGAATGGTCGCCACTGGCCGAGACAGCCGATTACGACCGCAACGCTAATAAAGTATTGATTAACCCCGGCCTTGACAAAGCACTACAGGTTTTATCCGCAGCGCGCGAATTAAGGCGTGTCTGGCAGCATAAAAATGGGGTCCTCATTGACCCAACTGCTTTTTATCCGGATCAGGGTATCCTTATAAACCGTATTCAGGAAGCCGATCTTTCTGTCTCTATGGTACGCACAGCATGGGAAATGCAGCTAGCCGGTGACAAAGATGCATGGGTATGTGTTGAAAATTCCTCACTTTCAGATTTGGGCCGCGCCTTTGCGCGTGAAGCCTGCAACGACTTCAGGTCAATAAATAACGGACAAGCGGCTTTGGGTGTGATCGAGGCCTGGTTTTTATCCGAGCGTTGCAGAAAAATGGACCGCAAATATATCCAGCGCATGCTGGCCGGCCCCACTGAAAAAAGCTTTGACCAGTCAGAGTCTATCTCCAGACAGGCAGCAGCAAACCTGATTTATGCCCTTGGTGAAACCCCATACGGAAAAAATTACCTGGCATCTCACGTTCAATACATTCTGGATGACCCTATATTTTGCGAAATCAGGGACCGCGCCAACGCGAATTTCCTATGGTTTATCAAATTTGAGAACTCATATTCAGAAGCGGAACAATCCTTGCAAAAGAAAGAGGCCGTGACTCAGGGGTCACAAAATGATACAACAGCCCCCGGCGAGAAAAGTTATACACAAGAAAATGAAACTGAAATTATTGCCTTCCCCCGCGCTGAGAGCGGATCTCGAGAGCCTTCCAGAAAAGCTGCATCAGGCAGCGGCAAAGATGGCGGAACGATACTCCCTTTCGGTTAGTTTTAAAGATAGCACGACCTTTCAAACCGGTGCAATGCCGGCAGGAGCGAGAGATTAATGACCGAATTTTATGATGGAAGGCATTCGCCTTTAAAAGAATACGATTTAACTGCCGATTATGATTATGGCGAGCCCTTGCGCGCTCAGCCCTGTACCGAAGACCTAACACAAGAAGGGCGCTTTTCCGTATCAGAACTTATTGAGCGTATTGATGAGTCTGAAAGCAATTCACGCAGATTTTTGTCTCATATAGATAATGAATATACGGCCCTTTTATGGATTTTTTCCACCATTCTTGAGAGCCGCCCTGCCGCCGGCGTTCTTTTCTCCCTGACAATTGAGGATTGGGAGGTTTCTCTGCGCGAAGATCTTGAGGGCTACTCGTATGATCTGGAAGAGCAGTGCATCTACATCGGAACAGACGGACAGCCCGCCGCAAATATTAAAACAAGCCTGTATTTAAGAAACAGTGTTCTACTGGATGCCATACAGGGTCTAAGGGATATCTGGCACGACACATACACCTCATCTTATGCTAAAAGCCTAAGATTGGAGGAGCTTTTGAAATGGGAGCGTCTGCGCCGGGCCGACACCACTGTCTTTACACTTTCATGCGCACGGGACTTGTCGCATAGTGATGATCACCAGCATCTTTGGAATCATATACTCTCGCATGGCGAGGGTGACGTCGCGCTCAGTTTTGAAACGTGCGAACACACACATCTTGGCAACCCGGATTTTGAAGAAAAATGCCTGGCATTGGCCTTTATTGAGTGGTTCTCCGATGCCAGCCGCGTGACAGAAAGCGATAAATTTGCGCTCGACGAAATGGATGCCATATTGAAATCGGATACGGACATGGATTTGCGTAACGAGCGCATAACAGCCAACCTTATATCCACGGCCTTCACATTATCCGAGCACGGACAATATTTGGAAAATCTATCTCAGGAACTTGCAATAAACCCCGATTATAGCCGGATCCATGACGATATTTGCATGATGCACTTTATGCAGATCGCTGATGAGATGGAAACCGCATCTGTTGAAGCAATTCCCTTCCGCGATCAAGAGCTTGCCCGCAAAATTTTTCCCGATAGTTTCTAATTTCTTTTTCCACTGGGTCGCCCAAGGTGCTAAGCTTTGCATCTATGGTAGCCAAGCGGGAAAAGAGACACGAGTTTTATGTTCATCTGATTTCAGATGCGACAGGCACAACCCTGCAAGGCCTTGCTCGGGCAGCGCTTGCTCAATTTGAAAACATAACACCCACAGAACGCTATTGGCCCTTAATACGCACGCATAAACAATTAAGACGCGCGCTGGACGATGTTGAGAAAAACCCAGGGCTTGTTTTTTACACATTTGTAGATTCACAATTACGCCGCGAACTAAAGGCGCATTGTAATAAATTGAACATACCCTGCGTTGCGGTTCTTGATCCTATTTTAAAGGCCGTATCTTCTTATACCGGCCTGATTGCACAAGGCGTTCCGGGCGCGCAACACGCCCTTGATGAGAGCTATTTTAAAAGGGTGGACGCGATTGATTTTGCGCTCGGCTTCGATGACGGGCAAAACCTGACGGGGATTGAAGAGGCCGATGTTATTCTTGTCGGTGTATCGCGTACGTCTAAAACGCCTACATGTGTATATCTTGCAAGAAGAGGGATACGCGCTGCCAATATCCCGCTTGTCCCACGCGTACCTTTTCCTGATAAGGTGCTTGAATTAAAAACGCCTTTATTTGTCGGGTTGACCGAGTCCCCCGACCGGCTGATCCAGTTACGCTCAAGCCGTCTAAAAATGGATTCGCCCCAAGCCTCGCTTTTTGGAAACTCTTATCTTGACCCAGAGGCAGTGGATGAGGAAATCCGCGATGCGACAAAATTTTTCCGTAAAAACGGCTGGCCTATTATTGATGTCACCAAAAAATCGGTTGAGGAAACCGCGGCAGAAATCATGTTTCTTCTTCAGCGGCGCAAAGGCAAAAACCCACCAGATAAAAAGGATATACTCTCGTGAAACTGGCTGTACTTGGCTCACCTATATCGCACAGCAAATCCCCGGCACTTCACGGGCACTGGCTTGCGGAAAATAATATCCAGGGGACTTATGAGGCCATTGAGATAAAACCGGAAAATCTGGAACATGATTTTGGAAAATTACTGGAAGCTGGATATGAAGGGTTCAATGTCACGGTACCTTTAAAAGAAAAAATAGGTGTTTTTTGCGATTTTTTCGATGGTGGTGCGCAGGCCACAGGGGCGGTTAACACCATTCATTTGAAGGACCACAAACTCTATGCTTACAATACCGATATCTACGGATTTCAGCGCAATATTGAGATTAACGCCCCGACGTTTAATTGGAGTGATGGGCCTGCCGTAATTTTAGGCGCAGGCGGCGCAGCCCGTGCCGCAGCATATGTTTTACGGCAGAATAATGCGCCGGAAATTCGTATCGTAAACCGCACTGCACTCAAAGGCGTTAATTTAGCGGAGGATTTCGGCGGGCATTTTATGGAATGGGAAGACCGCGAAAAGGCATTGAAGGGCGCAAATATCCTGATAAATGCAACCAGTCTGGGAATGCAGGGTGGAAAACCCCTCAATATTAATCTGGAAAACCTGCCGGAACGCGCATTGGTCACCGACATCGTCTACACTCCTCTTATGACACCCCTTCTGACGCAGGCCCTGGAACGGGGTAATACAGTGGTGACGGGCGCGGATATGTTTTTTTATCAGGCACAAAAAAGTTTTGAAATCTGGACAGGCCTCTCCCCGCGTGTTGACGACAGCTCAAAGGAAGCGATCGCAAAATGATTAAACTTGGCCTTACCGGATCCATTGCCATGGGTAAGTCAACAGTTGCGGCGATGTTTGCCGCAAATGGCGTGCCTGTTCACGATTCCGATAAAGCCGTACACAAAGCCTTCTTGCCGGTGTCGCCTGTTTTTTCAGAAATTGCCCGCACCTTCCCTAAAAGCTGGGATAGAAAAAGCCAGACCATTGACCGTCAAAAGCTGGGACAGATTGTTTTTTCTGATGCTGAAAAGCGCACCCAGCTGGAAAACATACTTCACCCCTTTGTGTGGGAGGAGCAAGCCGCTTTCACAGCTCTCCATCAGAAAATGGGGGCGCCCGTTATTTTGTTTGATATACCGCTTCTATATGAGACTGGTGCAGATAAACGTCTTGATTATGTGGTTGTTGTAACTGCGCCGGAATTTATTCAAAAACAGCGCGCTATGAAGCGTCCCGGAATGACACATGATAAGCTTGCAGGGATACTGAACAGCCAAATGCCGGACAGTGAAAAATGTGCGCTGGCGGATTTTATTGTCCACACAGGTGCAGGAAAGGCCTTTTCAATGCGGGAAGTCAAATCTATACTGGCCACACTCAAGGATAGACATCATGCGTGAAATTATACTCGATACCGAAACAACCGGATTTGACCCTGATAATGGTGACCGCATCATTGAAATCGGGTGTGTAGAGGTTGAGAATTTTATACCAACAGGCCGTACGTACTGGCAGTACATAAACCCGGAGCGCGATGTTCCCGCAGACGCGGTTGCTGTTCACGGCATAACCACAGAATTTTTAAAGGACAAACCGACCTTTGGCGAAGTTGTCGGCGATTTCATGGATTTCATCGGCAATAACCGCATGGTCATTCACAACGCTGAATTTGATATAAAATTTTTAAACGCAGAGCTTAAAGCTTTTGGTTATCCTTCACTGCGTTTAAAAGACCACATTGATACATTACAAATTGCCCGCCAAAAGTTTCCGGGCTCCCCGGCTAATTTGGATGCGCTTTGCCGCCGCTTCGGGATAGATAACACCAACCGCGAACTGCACGGCGCGCTTCTTGACTCCCAGCTTCTTGCAGAAGTGTATCTGGAGCTCATGGGGGGGCGCCAGCACGGGCTATCTTTGGCGCGAGAGAATATGGCGGCCGCGAAAACCATGTCTTCTGACACCAACTCTTCAGGAAAACCTTTCCGTGAGCCCCGGCAGTTCTTGTTGAATGATAATGAAAAACAGGCTCACGCCGAATTTCTCGCGCAACTCAGCGACCCGCTCTGGGAAAAATACGATTCCTGATTTATTTGGTTTTCTTAGACGCCTTGGCCTTATCCGAACCCTTTTTGTAAAGTGATGTAAAATCAACAGGGTTAAGCAGAAGTGGTGGAAACCCACCTTCTTGAGTTAAGTCGGCAATAACCTTACGCACAAAAGGAAATGTCAGGCGCGGTACTTCGATAAGAAGAAGCGGACCGATTTTTTCGGCTGGCACACCTTTCATGGAAACAAGCGTTCCGTAATCAACCTCTGTGATAAAGACAACGTCTTTGCCGCGCATTGCTTTTGCGGTTACTTTGATAGCCACTTCATAAAGATCGCTGCCTTTTTCTTTATCGATTTCGCGCGTTTCAAGGTTAAACGACAATTCCGTTTTCGGGTTTTCCTGACCGGCGCGCAGCGAGTAAGGTGAATTGGGGCTTTCAAAAGAGACGTCCTTCAAATACTGCGCCAGAATTTGCAGTTGCAGAGATTCGGCATTGCGCTCTTCAACTTTATTTGAAGTTTCTACTTTTTTTGATGAGGATTCTGTGGTCTTTTTGTCTTTGGTCATTTAAAGTTTCCTTTGTCTTTCCTTGTATTTAGTATTAAGGCAAGGCTTGAAGTTAATCAAGAACAACCGATATAAGAAGTAACGGAAAATTTTATAAATTATGGGCGGA
>Ga0066376_10003318_pt1 | contig 14509 bp, 16 predicted proteins | sample Knorr_S15_td_Bot_FD_77009 | JGI IMG/M metagenome (GOLD analysis project Ga0066376, IMG submission 77009) | Marine microbial communities from Southern Atlantic Ocean transect - Knorr_S15_td_Bottom_ad_5009_LV_A | ecosystem: Environmental > Aquatic > Marine > Oceanic | place: Southern Atlantic... | reverse complement strand
GACGTTGGCGGCCTTGGCCGGTCCGAACAAGACGCCGGCCGCGAGGAAGGCCTTGGTGGCGGCCAGGCTGCACGGCATGTTGGCGCCCTCGCCGACGGCGCGCACGCCGTTGCCGATCAAGGCGCCGGCCGCGCGCTCGTCGATCTCATTCTGGGTGGCGCACGGCAAGGCGACGTCGCAGGGCACGTTCCAGGGGCGCTCCCCTTCGTGGTACGCGCAACCGAACCGCTCCGCATATTCGGAGATCCGACCGCGTCGCACCTCTTTCAGTTCCTTGACAAAATCGAGGCGCTCTGTCGTCACGCCGTCCGGGTCGTGGATGTATCCGCCGGAATCAGACAGCGTCACCACCGTGGCGCCGAGGTCGGTCGCTTTCTCGACCGCATAGATCGCGACGTTGCCGGCACCGGACACGACGACCGTCTTGCCGTCCAGCGCGTCATCCGCGTGCGTCAGCATGTTGTTGACGAAATAGATGCACCCATAGCCGGTCGCCTCGGTGCGCACCAGGCTACCGCCGAAGGCGAGGCCCTTGCCGGTGAGGGTACCGGTGAATCGATTGTTGATCCGCTTGTACTGGCCGAACAGGTAGGAAATCTCTCGGGCTCCGACGCCGATGTCACCCGCGGGAATGTCGACGTCTTCGCCGATGTGGCGGGCCAACTCGGTCATCATCGACTGGCAGAACCGCATGACCTCCGCGTCGCTCTTCCCCTTGGGATTGAAGTCAGATCCGCCCTTGGCGCCGCCCATCGGCAGACCGGTGAGACTGTTCTTGAACGTCTGCTCGAAGCCGAGGAACTTGAGCACGGACAACGTCACATCGCGATGGAAGCGCAAGCCGCCCTTGTAGGGGCCGATGGAATTGTTGAACTGCACCCGGTAGGCGCGGTTGGTGCGGATGCGGTTCTCATCGTCGAGCCAGCAGACCCGAAAAATGATGACGCGGTCCGGTTCGGTCATGCGCTCCAGAATGCCCGCTTCGGCGTAGCGCGGATGGGCGTCCAGGAACGGGATGAGAGAGGTGACGACCTCCTCCACCGCTTGGTGGAACTCAGGTTCTCCAGGATTACGGCGGATGAGTCCTTGGATAAATCCGGCGAGGTCGAGACTGGTCATCGGCTGGGGGTCCTGCTGAAAAACGACGAAGAGCGGTTTCCTGCCGAGGCGTTCGCCTGACAAGGCGCGACGAGGGAGCATGCAGGTGGCATGTGACCGAGGAAGCAACGCCGTCAGGCGGACGGATCGGCAGGAAACCTACACGCTACAGCTCATGTCTTCACCACAGCATTGCGGCGACTTGATCTTGCCGTGACCATCAGGACACTTGGCGATGTCGACCGACTTGCCGCCGTCGAGTTGCAACGTGTCGTGGACCAGCTCTTTGTTACACGTGCCACACGTCATCGTGCCAACGCTCATGCCGCACTTGGGACAGCTATAGATCGCCACGGTCATTCTCCTTTGGAAGATATTGCGATGCGTCGTTCCGTGATTGCTCTGCCGTGCCGCGACGCGTGCGACCCCGAACAGAGACAAACGGGTGGATCCTATCACTGAGCGTGGACGGTGTGGGAGACTGGCGTTGGCCGATGACCGGACAGTTTGTGTGGAAGGTGCACCTGCGTCAGGACGTGCTTGACGACGCGGTCGAGGAATTGCGCCGTCTGCCCTACGAGGCCCTGCGCGAGCCTGTCGACCAGCCTCGCACGAAGCGCGTGCTGGGACGAGACTCGAAACAGTACGACCTGCGGGTCACCGCCCAGTGGGTGAACGGCGGCGTGGGCATCAGTTCGCGGGATCTCGACATCACCGTGCAACTCACGCGCGGATGGTTCGGCCGAGCGACCACCGAGACGTTCCAGGTGCGAGGTCCAGGTGAGGTCGTGAGCGCGGGTGCGGGCACGGCAAGCTGACGTGCTGCTAGCCGCCAGCCGGCGGGTCGGTTAGCGCCGCCAGGGCCTTCGAGACCTTGACATACGTTTCGTATCGCCGTTGATAGGTTTCAAGCCTCTCCCGTTCCAGCAATTCGAGACCCGACCTGGTCGCGTCGCCGGCCGCTCCGGTGGCGGCGTTCGCCTCGAGCACCGCGCTGCGCCGCCTGTAGTCGACGTCGTGCTGTCCTTCCCAGGCCAGCCACTCGGCGGTCCAGGACGCGTGGGCCGATTCAAGCTGGTCCGAGCTGAACGGGAAGCGGTGCGCCGCGTCGCCGTCCAGCGTGTCGAACGCGTCAGGAAACGCGCGCCGCGCGGTCACGGCGATGGGAAACCAGGTCAGGAGCGTCTGCGGGTCGGTGTGCGCGCGCTCGACGATGGGACCAAAGGTTGCGAGTAGCCCGAGCACCTGCGCATCCCGGCGCCGCTCGCGCAGCACCTGGGCGATGATCCGCCCGCTGATCGCGCAGACCAGGGCGACCGTGACAAACCCCGCGGCGACCGCGATGATGAGCATGCCCAGACTGTTTAACTCGAGTATTGCAGCGCGACGAACATCGGGATGTCGCCCACTCGTGCGCGCCCGTTCAAGAACTGCAGCTCGACCAGAAAGGCCAAGCTGGCCACGTTGCCGCCGGCTCCCCTCACCAGGTCCACGCAGGCGCGCGCGGTGCCGCCCGTGGCGAGGAGATCGTCTACGATCAGAATGCGCTGTCCCGGCTCGATCGCGTCGTGATGCATCTCGAGCGTGTCGGAGCCATATTCCAGATCGTACGACTGCTGAATGGTGCGAGCGGGGAGCTTGCCGGGCTTGCGGACGGGGACGAACCCCGTTTTCAGGCGGTCGGCCACGGCGGCCCCAAAAATGAAGCCGCGACTCTCGATGCCGACGACCAGATCGATGTCTTCGTCTCTAAAGGGGTTGGCGAGAGCATCGATCGCCTCACCGAGTCCGACCGGGTCGCGGAGCAGCGTCGTGATGTCGTAGAACAGGATGCCCGGCTTCGGAAAATCGGGGACGTGTCGAATTTTCTCTTTCAGGTGCTCCATGCTGGCGTGCCTTTCTCTGGCGCTGGTCAAACCCGGATCTGAAACAGCGGCGTCTGGCCGACCGGCGGCAACTCGGACACGGCGACGTCGAGGATCTCCGCCCCGGGCGGGCCCTGGTGCAGCGCGCGCTCAAACCGTTCGAGTGCGGCCTGGTCTCCCTCGGCCTGGACCTCGACCCGACCGTCGTCGAGGTTCCGGACAAAGCCGCGGAGCCCCTCGCGCGCGGCCGCCTCACGGGCAAAGAATCGGAACCCCACGCCCTGCACGCGGCCTGCGATCAGAAATTGTCGGGCTCGAATCACGGTTACAGCAGACTGTGTCCTGGCGCGGCGTGGTGGCGCGTGTCGGCAGCGCCAGATTATATCCGAGTCGCCGGTCGCCACTCCGCGAGGCGACCCCTCTACAATACGGTGCAGGCGCATGATGGCATCAGGCACGACCGCCCCATGTCGTATCGGGGTCGATCTGGGCGGCACGAAGGTCGAGGCGGCGGTGGTCGATGTCGAAGGGACGATCGTGGATCGACGTCGCCTCCCGACCCCGCGGAATGACTATGCGGCGACCCTGGAGACGATTGGCCGACTCGTCGCTGAGCTCGAAGAGCGGGCCGGCCGCACCATGAGTGTGGGCGTGGGGATGCCAGGCACGCTGGCGCCGAGCACCGGGCTGGTCATGAACGCGAACTCCGTCTGGCTCAACGGGCGTCCGCTGGGCGTCGACCTCCAGCGCCGATTGAACCGACCGCTTCGCTTCCAGAACGACGCGAACTGCTTCGCCCTCTCCGAGGCCCGCGATGGCGCCGGCCAGGGCCACCGCGTCGTGTTCGGCGTCATTCTGGGCACTGGCGTTGGCGGTGGTCTGATTGTCGAGGGACGGATCTGGACGGGACGCAACGCGGTGGGGGGAGAGTGGGGCCACAACCCGCTGCCCTGGCCCGGGGACGCGGAGCGCCCAGGGCCTGACTGCTATTGCGGTCGTGCCGGGTGCATCGAGACGTTTCTCTCCGGCCCCGGGTTGCGTGCGGACCACCAGCGTGCCACCGGACTGGGTTGGGATCCGGAGCGGATCACCGCCGCCGCCGCCACGGGCGACGAGGCGGCGGCGCTGACGCTGCGTCGGTATGACGCCCGACTGGCTCGGGCGCTGGCGGGGCTGATCAATGTGCTCGACCCGGATGTCATCGTGCTGGGTGGCGGACTCTCGGCGATGGGCCATCTGTATCAGACGATCCCCGCACTGTGGACGCCCTACGTCTTCGCGGATCACGTCACCACGCCGATTCTGCCGCCGAGGCATGGGGCCTCGAGCGGCGTACGCGGCGCGGCGTGGCTGTGGGACGGTGAATGATAGAATCGCGCATGGTCTCCTCTGCCCCACTGGCGGGCTCGACCATGGCAATCAAGCAGGTCATCATCGTGCGGCGCGGATGCGACGATCGGTATCGCTCGTTGCAGGCGACGTTCGGAGTCGAGCCGATCGGAGCCCGCATTGTCTGGGATCGGCGCCAGGAGGACCGCCGGGTCCGCGCGCACGCCCTTGGTGCGGACCGTCGTCGGGCGGATCGGCGTGGGGCGGAACCCAGCAGTTGGTCGGCGCTCGACTTCTTGGTCGCGCAGGCAGCCCAGAAGCCCGTGGCGCACCTCTCCGTCAATCCGGTCGATGGCGATGTGCTGCGTCTCGCGGGGCGGATCCCCGTGGACGTCTGGTACACCGAAAACCATCTGGCCTTCACCGCGGTGCGGCGTGCTCGCGTTCATCCCACGATGAGTTGACGCGGCCGACGAGCCGGCTGCAACCTGGCCGTGTCGTCACCAATGCAGGAGCGACCACGATGACGCGACCGACCGGTTCCCAGCCAAGGACACTGACCAGAACAAGGTTGCCATCTGGGCCGCCGGGTCATCCCGGCTGGCCGCGTTGGGCATTGTCACGACGACTTACATACTCCCGGTATGCGCGCTCCTCGCGCCTTGCCGGACGGACGCCTCGACGACCCCAAGATGGCAACCTTGTTCTGGTCAGTGTCCTGATCGTCCTGTGCCTGCTCGCGGGTGGCGCCACCGGCTGGCCGGCCGCGATGGTCCCGGCGGGTCTGGCGGCGTGGGCGCAGTCGGCGACCGCGGCGCTGGACGACGCCGCCGTCGCGCGGGCTATCCGGGAATCACCGGCCGGGCTGTCGCCTCTCCAGCTCCACGATCGCGGCGGGCTCTTCTCTGGGGCCGGGGCCGGGTATCGCATTACGGTGTACACGCCGCGAACCTGGGTCGCCCAGCTGGCGAGGCGGGCCGGCGAGACGCTCTTGGTCGCGGACGTGGCGCCGGCCGATCGGGCATCGCTCTTGCGGGTGGTCGCCGCCCCGAGCGCGCCGACGCTCGGGGCGTCCCGTGACCAGTCGTCGGCCGTGGTGCGGGTGCTTCTGCTCGACGAGCGCCGCCGTGGCCAGCTCACGCCCGAGGCCTTCCAGTCATTCGCGGCTCGCCATCGAGACCTGTTGGGGGGCGTCCGCGCGCTCAACGGGATGGAGGCGACCTTCGCGCTCGAGGATCTGGATGCGCTGCGAGGCGGACCCGATCGCGAGTTCTTTGTTCGCGTCGAGGGTACCGGCTACAGCAAAGACTTCAAGATCAAGCGCAAACACTTCGTCCACCTTCCGATGTAGGCGTGGGCCTTCCGCCATCCGACGAGACAGGCCGCAGCGTCAGAGATGAGTCCACCTCCGCGCGCGCCCGTACATTACGTCGACCGCGCTACTGGCGACAGACGGACCGAGGACATCTACGGAGAGGCCTGGCTGCGGTGGGCCTATGAACGCCCGCTGGGTCGGCTGACCACCGCCGCTGTGGTCAAGCGCGCGCTGTTTTCGCGCGTCTACGGATGGCGCATGGATCGCGCGTCGAGCCGCAAGAAGATCGAGCCGTTCATTGCCCAGTATGGACTCGATGCGTCTGAGTTCGAGAAGGCGCCGGCGGAGTTTGTCTCGTTCAACGACTTCTTCAGCCGACGGCTCCGGGCCGGAGCCCGACCGATCGATGCCGACCCCGCGCACGTCGTCTTCCCAGCCGACGGCCGGCACCTGGGTATCGCCAACCTCTCCGACGCGAAGGGCTTCTATGTCAAGGGCCAGGTCTTCGACCTGGGCGTCCTGCTCGGCGATGGCCGTCTGGCCGACCGCTATCGCGAGGGCGCCATGGTGATCTCCCGCCTGTGCCCGGTCGACTATCACCGCTTTCACTTCCCCGTCGCCGGCGTGCCGTCGTCTCCCGGGCGCATCCCCGGACACCTCTGGTCGGTCAGTCCGATTGCCTTGCGCCGAAATCTCCAATTGCTGACGCAGAACAAACGCTTCTTGACCGTGCTGCGCTCAGAGACGGCCGGACAGATCCTCATCCTGGAGGTTGGAGCCACCAACGTCGGCAGCGTCGTCCAGACCTACACGCCGGACGAGCGCGTCGCCGCCGGAGACGAGAAAGGCTTCTTTCAGTTTGGCGGCTCGGCCACCATCACGCTCTTCGAACCCGGTCGAGTGGCGCTCGCCGATGACCTCCACCACCACTCCAGCCAGCAGATCGAGCTCTATGCCCGTATGGGAGACACGATGGGGCGCGTCCTCTAGGCGCGGCGCTCTCCCGCGGGTGCTTTCCTTGACGGACTAGGAGAGCTGAGATAGTCTCCTAGATTAACTAGGAGTTGGCACGGTATTGGCGCTGTGTTATGTCTACCCTCTTTTCTCGATTGCGATCGTTCGTTGCGGCACTCACTGGTCGTGACCGGTTCGAGGACACCCTCAGCGAAGAGCTCCGGTTTCATCTCCAGGCGTACGCCGACGATCTGACGGCGCGCGGGCTGCGCTCCCTCGACGAACTGTTCCATGACCTGCGGGTGGGGGCCAGGGTGCTCCTGAAGACACCGCTCTTCTCCGGTTCGGCCATTCTCACCATCGCGCTCGCGACCGGCCTGGCGATGCTGACGTTCACCGTCGTCTATGGGCCGGTCTTGCGGCCACTACCTTTCGCCCGTGGCGATCGGGTCGTGGCTATCGGGTCCGACCCCGAGTTCGAGGCACTTGGTCTGCGCGACTTTCGCGACCGTGCGCGCTCGTTCACTCAGGTGGCCGGGTACGCGCGGCGGCTGGTGACCTTGGTCAGACCCGGGATGGCACCCGAGAGCGTACGCGCGGCCGCTGTCAGCGCGGGCGCGCTTGACCTGCTCGGTGTGCCGCCACTCATGGGGCGTGCCTTCGCGACGGGAGAAGACTTCCGCGTGAACATCCGTCACATGGTCATCGGAGAGCGGCTGTGGCGTACGGGATTCGACGCGACGACCGACATTGTCGGGTCGACACTCATTATCGACGGGCGGTCTCTGGAGGTCGTGGGGGTCATGCCCGAGCGCTTCCGGTTTCCGTTCGATGAGGATCTCTGGTTTCCGATGGACTTCGAGATGCCCACCGATGACGATCCTGGAAGTGGACGAAGTTTCTCCGTGGTGGGCCGACTTCGTGACGGGGTGACCCTCGCTGAAGCCGATGCGGAGGCGCGCGTGATCCTGTCCCAGGCCCGCGACGGCGGAGCCGACGCCAGCCTGCTGGCGGCACAGGTCTTTCCGTTCGGCGATCTGTTTCTCCCGCCCGGTTTTTCGGCGTTGCTGCTGGTGGCGCTCATCGCCGCGGGCGGTGCGGGCCGCGCTGGGGGCTGGCCGAGGCCGGATTGCCCGCCAGTGTGTGGTGGAGTCGCTGTTGCTCGCCGTGCCGGGGACCGCCGTCGGACTCTGGCTGGCCGCGCTCGGTGTAGGGTACTTCGGCGGCTTTGATCGAGCGTCGGTCTGCCCTACTGGGCGGAGTTTCGTCTTGACCCACCCGTGTGGATGGTCGCCGGTGGCCTGACCCTCGTGGTGGCGGTGGCGGCCGGTCTGGTGCCGGCGATTCGAGCGTCTCAGCCGTCGGGGACGAGGCTGGTCGCGACGTCGAACCGGGGCGCGACCTCCGCGCCGCGACGGGCCAGCGTCGCGCTCGTCGTCGCGCAGGTGGCCGTGTCCTGTGCGCTCCTCGTCGCGGCCGGCCTGGTCACGACCAGCGCGCTCAACCTGCGGGGCCTCGACCGAGGGTTCGAAGCGGCGCCGGTGCTGACCGGCCTGGTGATCGTGCCCCAGAGTCACCCCGATCCCGCCGGCACGTTGTTGTCGCTGGTCGAGCGGACCGAGGCCCTACCCGGGATCTCGTCGGCGTCGCTGGTCCGGCGCGCGCCAGGCACCGGTCCCGTGTTCGGGTGGACGTTCGAGGTAGAGGGGGACGTCTACCCCTCGGCGCGCAATCGTCCACAGGCGAACGGGGTGCCGGTGGCGCACGGCTATTTCGAGACGATGGGCATCGCGCTCCTGGCGGGTCGAGACTTCACCGCGGCCGAGAGCCGCTTCGGCGCCGATGTCGTCTTGATCGCGAACCGGACGCTAGCGGACCGGTACCTGGGGACTGATCCGATCGGGCGGCGGGTGCGCGTCGGTGGTCCCGGTGACCCATGGTGGCCCATCGTCGGTGTTGTGGACGACACCTACGTCGGGTCTCGGTCGGGTGGGTTTGGGCTCGACACCGCGCCGGTCCCCCAGCTGTACCTGTCCTGGGGCGTGAATCCCTATCCGTTCGCGGACCTGGTCGTTCGCACCTTGTCGGAAGACCCGATCCAACAGCTGCCGTTTGTCCGCGGTGTGCTGGCCGAGCTCGCGCCGACCGTACCGCTCCAACGGGCGGGGGCGTTGGACCAGGCGATTCGAGAGTCGACCTGGGCCTTTTCGCTGTTCGGAGCCGCGTTCAGCGTCTTCGGAGGCGTGACCGTGTTGATGGCCACCGTCGGTCTCTTCAGCGTCATGGCCTTCGGGGTGCGACAACGCACCCGAGAGATGGGGGTGCGGATGGCGCTGGGCGCTGGCACCAGCGGCATACTGCGCCTCGTTGCTCGCATCGCGGCCGGTCAGGTGCTCGTCGGCTTGGGGCTGGGGCTGCTTCTCAGCGCGCTCCTCGGTCGCTCGCTGCGGCTCCTCCTGTTCGACGTGGCGGAGACCGACCTGCGTCTATGGCGTCGTCGTGGCCATCCTCCTCCTGGCCGGGGCCCTCGCGGGGCTTGGGCCAGCGCTCACCGCGGTGCGCGTCAACCCGGTCCGAGCCCTGCGGGTCGAGTAACGGGGAATGGCCCGCCGGGTGCTACGATGCCGGGTCATCCCGACACCGCGCAAACAGGAGGATGCAGGATGCGAGTTTCAGCTGTCGTGCAGGTCGTTGGACTCGTGGTGGTGTGCGGCGGGTCGCCGTTGCTGGCTCAGGTGCCCGACGCCACCATCGTGGGTCCGGTCGACGCGATGCCGCCCGGAGACCCCTCGCGGAACGCTATCTACAACGCGTCGGCGATTCCCTTGGCACCGGCGGGATGCGTGGAAGAGGAGTAATTCATCGAGGGCACGGCGAATCGCTATGCCACGTCCGACCTGGAGACCGGTGCCATCATCGATGGCGGGCACCCCTACCGGTCACGGTTCATCGTGCGGCGTCCGCCCGCCGAGCACTTCAATGGCGTCGTGATGGTCGAGTGGCTCAACGTCACCGGTGGGCCGGACAAGGACATCGATTGGTGGCTCTCTGGACATCACTTCGTCCGGGAAGGCTACGCGTTCATTGCCGTGTCGGCGCAGCAGGTCGGCCTCGACACGCTCAAGGAGTGGAGTCCCGGCCGGTACGGCACGCTCGACGTCACGCACGACGGCATGGTGGAGCGGGACGGGCTGTCCTATGACGTGTTCTCCGCCGTCGCCAAGGCGGTCCTCCGCCAGGGCGAGAACCCGGCGTCTGGACAGATCGACATCCTCGGGGGGCTCCGAGCCGAGACACTCATTGCGACGGGCCACTCCCAGTCCGCCGGCCGTCTGGCCACCTACTTCAACAACATCCATCCGCTCGACCCGGTGTTCGATGGCGGGATGGTGCACGGGGGCGGTGGGCGGCTGCGCGACGACCAGGATGTGCGGCTCTTCAAGGTGATGGCGGAAACCGATATGCGGCGGCGGGCGGCCGATCCGCAGCCCGACACCAGCTATTTCCGCCAGTGGGAGGTCGCCGGCACAGCCCACGCCGACTACGACTTCGAGGTCGAGTACTCCCGTATGCGGCTGCTGGCGGACGGTCAGCCGTTGGCGGAGGCGGCGCCACGCAACCCCGGGTGCGCGTTGCCGACACACAGCCGAGTGCCGTTCCGCAACGTCTTGAACGCCGCCTACGAGCACCTGGTCCGCTGGGTGGAGGATGGCACCGAGCCGCCGACGGCGCCACGGCTGCGGGTGGCCCGGCTGTTGCCGGACCTCGAACTGGCTCGCGACAAACACGGCAACGTGCTGGGCGGCATCCGATTGGCGACCCACGCCGTGCCGACGGCGAACAATACCGGCATGAACAGCCCCGCCGACGGGGGGTCTCGCTTCTGCGGGCTCTACGGGTCCCACGAGCCGTTCGAGGCCGCCACCTTGCAGCGCCTGTATCCGACCCACGCAGGCTACGTGGAGGCGGTGCGCGAGGTCGTCGGCCAGAACCTGGCTGACGGCTACATCCTGCCGTACGCGGCGGCGCGGACCATCCGGGCGGCGGAGGCGGCCAAGATCGGTCGATAGTGCCAGTGGTTCAGGACCTTTCGAATTGTTTCCGGGCCGTCTGGCAGAGGCCACCGGATGTCAGCGCGGTGGGTACAGCCGAGTATGTCCAGGCGGCGACTCGCGAAACGCCGTTGGCACGGTCGGATGCTCTTCCGTCGGCGGGCGTCTGTCGCGCCGTTCGACGAAGTTGAACACCACGCGCTTGCCGACGACGCCGTTCTCGAACCGACTGTCGACCACATCTACCCAGAGACTGACGAAGCCGCCTGACTGCCAGAACCGCTCGGCATCCTGCACGATCACCGGCTCGACTTCGGTGTAGAGCGTGTACGCCGGACGTCCGGGTATGCTCAGATAGCCGACTGTCTCGGCCTGCCCGAGATAGGTGACCTCGCGGTGGAACGGTCGATTGCTGTGGGTCGGAAACCGGAGTTCGAGAAATCGCAGTACCGGCGCCGAGTCGACCGGTGGCTCCGGGTAGCCCTGCGCCCCAGCCTGCGGCACGATGACGAGCATCAAGGCGTGAAGCAGGCAGGAAAGCCTCATGACGGTCCAGCGGGTCGAATCGACGCATTTGGCAGGTTGAGCGGCACCGAGACGGCGCCGCTCGGGTGGGCGTTGGGACTGCGGGTGGCAGGGGTGCTGGACACGAGTCATTCTCTCCCGTGACGACCGGCATACAGAATACCGAGCGCGACAAGGCCGACGAGGAACAGGCCAACCGTGGACCAGGGGATAGTGATCGTGATGCTGCCGATGTCGGGCATGCGCGACCTCTCGGCCGACGCTGGCGCCGCCATTGTGGCACACGGGGACGGACTGGACCACTGAGACGCCGGCCCGGGCGACTGGCGTCTCGCCTCGCTCACGGAGTGGCGGGCTACCATCGCAGCAGAGTATTCAGGCGGGCACGAGTGTCCGTCCGCGGGGCTCTTTCGGTCTCCCACGCGCCTACCGCTCGATGCGCGCCCGTCCCCGTCAGAAACAAGGGCAATGATCGTCGCCGGCACACACCATTGTGGCCCGAATCACTCGGCCAACGGGTGCGGTCGAATCTGGAACTGCACGATCTCGCTCGTCGTCCCTTTCCCGCCCTCGAGATGAAAGGTCGAGCCGGTGTTGAAGCTGGCCCAGACGCCCCGCCCCTTCCACCCGGCCGCCGCGTCGTCGATTCGGCCATCGAGACCCCGGCTGTAGAAACCCAGCGGATACGGCACGCGCATGGTGACCCACTCGCCCGTCTCGGGTAACAACGCGAGCAGGGCGTCGGACGACGTGCCAGTCGCAATCGGGACATTGGCGCCCAGGCCAAGCGCGTCGAATTGGTCGACCCAGCTGTAATAGTGGTAATCAGCGTTGGCGGTTCCGTCGACCCCTTTCATGCGCGGCCCCGGTGTCTGATAGAGACGCCATCCCGCGGCGCAGTGCTGCCCGGTGGCCTGCGGACCATTCAGCACGGCGCACTGCGTGCGGTCGAAGCTGGCGAAGTGCCCGCTGCCACCGAGGGCGGTCCAGACGAGACCGTTCGTGTCGACGTCGATGCCTCTCGGCCCGTAGCCCCAGTCGTCTGGATTACCCGTCGGGTTGTAGGGCGGCTCGTACACTTCCGACTTGCACGTCTCAGGCGGATTGTCACCGAGTTCCAGGCGGATGAGTTGGCCGGGCACCGGGAATCGTCGGCTGATCCACACCGAACCGTCGGGATGTGGGATGACGCCGTACGCTCTCCGGAACTTGTCGAGGCTACCGATACGCGTGTCTCGCGTCGGGTCGATCTCGACATCGCCGGCGGCGTTCGGCTCGTTCCAGGGTTTGGTGATCACCCCGTCGCCGTTGGTGTCGATGACGGTCGGACACCAACCTTGCGCCGCTCGCTCGTCCCCGGTCGCGTCGTAGAGGCGCGTGTTCAACCAGCCGATCGCCTCGGTTGAGCCACTCAACCAGAGGGTGTCATTCTCGTCATCGGCGAACTGGAGATGGTGCGTGAAGTAGCACGTGTCGATGAGCACAAACTTCTCAGTCTCGGGATCGTAGTATGAGATCTGCCGTGACTCCGCCTGGTGCTGGATTGGGTAGTACTTGGCGTATGGGTGATCGGACCCCTCGAGACACCAATCCGGCACCACGGCCGGCCGCACCGACTGCGTAATCCACACGCGGCCTTTAGCGTCCATCCTCGGATTGTCGGCGCCGCGGCTGATCAGCCCAGCTGACTCGTCGCCGTAGTACAACGACGGGATTGCGGTTGACGAACCTTGATACGAATTCGCGCGCCGGGGCCGCTCGATGCGGGTTGGCAGATCCATCCGGACCGACTGGCGGGTGGCGATGTCGGTCACCACCAGACCGGCTCCGCCGACCCCGTAGATCGGACCGCCGGGGTAGAGCGTCGGGTCGCGCTTGTCCGTCGAGACGTTGTCGTGCACCATCCCTTGGGGATGCCCCCATCCCCACATGCTGAGCACCACATTGCGTTCGATCCCGATCGGTCGTGGCGGGGCTGGTGGCAGCTCGCCGGCACGGATGCGATCGGTCCAGTCGGCGTAGAGCGAGATTGCGCGCGGTCGGCCGATGCGGTTGATCTCGGCCGCCATTGCCGGACCGGCGCCGCCGGCCTGGAGGCGATAGTTCCACGCCTCGGCGGTGGAATCGAACGTCTCGAGATTCAACATCGGCATCTCGCGCGTTGCCTGGTTGCCGAGCTGGTGACACAACTGGCAGCCGTCCTTCATCCGGTCGATCCAGTCGGCCTGGGTCTTCATGGCGGTGCCGATGCCGTTGCCGCGAGGGCCGGTGCCGGGAAAGTCGCTGGCCGGAGGCACCTCGAGCAGGGAATACCAGTAGTTCGCTGGGTAGATCTGCGCCGCGTCGTGAGGTGTCGCGGCCGCCGTCGCCGTCAAGTCGAGGCTATCGCCTGGCCGGGCGCCGCGCTTGGCCGAATCGGCCAACCCGTACCCACGTACCCAGACCTGGTAGTCGGCGGCGGGGAGATCCGGCACCAGGAAACGCCCGGCATCGTCGGTTACGACGATCTTGCGAAACGACGTTTCGAAGTCGTCCGTCTCGGCGATGACCCACACCCCTGCCTCGGGGCCCGTCGCGCTCGCGACGACCCCGGTGAGACTGTCCCCGGCCGCCTCCGGCGCCCGATGGAGCGCGGAAACACCTATCGCTGCGAGCAGAGCCATCACGAACAGACACGATGCACGAAGTCTCTTAGTCATCGTTCGTATCCTCCAGCGCCCGGGTCAGAACGGCCTCGAAATTGTGTAGGCACAGAGTGCCCCACTTACAGGTTGAACGCAACTGTGAATGTGAGATGTCCTTACCCTGTCGCGGAGTTCAACCGATTTCAGGGCGGGGCTGTCGAAGAACCCGCTGCGTGCCAGCTACTTTGTCGGCTTCTACTGCAGTCGACATGGCTACCGCATCATCCCGGTCAATCCACGTGAGTCAGCCATCCTCGGCGAGTCGAGCTATCGGTCCCTCTCCGAGGTGCCGGATCCGATCGACCTCGTCGCGGTCTTTCGCGCGCCGGACGCGCTGCCCGCGATTGCCAGGGAGGCGGTGGCGGTTGGCGCCAAGACCCTCTGGCGTCAGTTCGGCGTTGTCAATGAGGAGGGTGGTCGGATCGCGGAGGAGGGCGGGCTGTCGGTGGTGATGGACCGTTGTGTCAAGATCGAGCACGCTCGGTACGAGGGACGCATGCACTGGCTGGGCTACAACACTCACCGCATTACGTCGGTGCGCGGCGGTCTGCAATAGTGTTCACACCTCTGCGACAACGCGTGGCGGTGGGTGTGTGCCTGGTGCTGGCGTGACGGTGCCGCTACCTGGATCTGTGACCGAACAGACATGAGCGCACTCACAGCGATCAGTCTCGTGGGGGCCGGTTT
>Ga0066376_10003317_pt1 | contig 14511 bp, 10 predicted proteins | sample Knorr_S15_td_Bot_FD_77009 | JGI IMG/M metagenome (GOLD analysis project Ga0066376, IMG submission 77009) | Marine microbial communities from Southern Atlantic Ocean transect - Knorr_S15_td_Bottom_ad_5009_LV_A | ecosystem: Environmental > Aquatic > Marine > Oceanic | place: Southern Atlantic... | reverse complement strand
TCGCTGCGATGGCCATCATGGGCGGCAATGTCACTGCTCCGGGATAGCGGCGTCCCAATCCCGATTCAATATCTGCATCCACCAAAATCGGCACCTTAGATTTGGATTGCATGTCATTGAGCATAGTCAAAGCACTTCCTGCATCGCCAAACCAAATATGAAGAACCCCAATCCCATCGGATTCAATGTAGCTTTGGATTTCATTCCACTTTGCACTTTCATAATTCATAAATCGCATATTCATGCTGACCACCATCATTTGTGAGATTTTTTCTCGAAGTGTGAGTTTTTTTAGGGTGGATTCTGCCCAGGATTTTTTTGATGAAAATTGTCCAGGGCCTGCGCAGGCAGAAAATAAGAGGGCTAAACAAATTAAAATTTTCCGGAAAATCATAGCATAAAATTAACTGAATTTCGCCCATAAGTCTTTAATTTTTATTTCTATAAATGATGAATTCCACAACCAGTGATATAAAAATAATGATCGGCCAAATGATAATGGTTGGCCTCCGCGGTACTTCGCCGGATGATGCAAAATATTTGTTTAATCAATATGTCAGAAAACTTGAAATATCTTTCCAAAGCCAAGTTGTTGGATTAAGATATTTTTCATAATATATTTATGGTTCTTGTAGAACTTGAATTAGCATTATTTCTATGATGAGATCGTAAATAATAATTTTATTAGAGATTAGAAGAAAATTTTAATAACAGGTCTATATGAATATTAAAGAAAAAATAGCGGTTGTAACTGGAGCAGGAAAAGGTATAGGTCGAGCAATAGCTACAATGCTTTTAAAGCGAGGTGCTTTTGTGGTGCTTGTTGCTAGGCGAACACACGTATTAAAAGATCTACAGAAGAAAATAGATAAAAATGAAGAAAAAAGTTTAATAATAGGAGCAGATATATCCGATGAGAAACAAGTAGTCCATTTGTTTGATAAAGTACGTAAGGAATTAGGCCCTGTTCAGATTCTGATCAATAATGCAGGTGTTGGTACAAAGAGACCGATGGAAGTTCAGAACTATAATACAGCTGATTGGGATAGGATCGTTAATACCAACTTAAAAGGATCATTTTTCACTGCCCGAGAAGCATTACGTTCTATGCAAGAAAAACGCTTTGGAACAATAATAAATATAGTTTCTATCACAGGAATTAAAGCTGCTCCTAATGTATTACCTTATTCGGTATCCAAGTTTGGTATGATGGCACTTGGTCAAACCCTCCTTGCAGAAAACCTTAAGCTTGGGATCAAGATTCATAATATTTGTCCCGGAACAACAAACACTTCAATTTGGGATAAAAAAGAAACACCTGTAAGTGAAGCAAAAAGAAAAAGAATGTTGAAACCAGAAGATATTGCTTCAGTGGCGGAATTTTTACTAACTCTTCCCAAAAATGTGCGAATAGATGAGGTTGTAGTTTTACCAAATTGTTTTCCAGTTGAGCTTTGGGATTACGCTATACTGGAAGACAACGATAGTGAATCCCGTGATGAATAAAAGCATTGAAGATTTGGATGTATGCATAATAGGTCTAGGCACAATAGGGAAAAGATATGTACGTATTTTCTGCGAAAACCTTAATCCAAGATCCTTGGCAGTTTATGATATAGATGAGACAAAATCGATAGAGTCTGCCAGTCAACACGGTATAAAGATGTACAATCAGACTGAAACCATGTTAGAAAAAGAAAATCCAGATATTGTGATCGTTGCAACTCCTGATTCAGATCATGAGCGTCCTGTCAAGCTAGCATTAGAATCAAATGCTAATGTATTAGTCGAAAAACCATTAGCTACTAATCTAAAGGCAGCAGTTGAAATGGTTGAACTAGCGAAAGAAAAAAAACTTACACTTATGGTAAATTATAGTCAGCGTTTTGTAACTGAATATCGTTGGATAAAATCTCAAATAGATTCAGGGAAAATTGGGAAACCAATTATGTTTTGCTCAAAGAAATATGATACTATATATGTGCCCACCAAGATGATTAATTGGCCAGATCAGACTTCGCCAATCTTTTTTATGACAAGCCATGATCTGGATTTGATCTGCTGGTATCTAAATACAAATCCGATTGAGGTTTATGCCCAAGAGGTTAAACAAGTCTTGAGAGGTAAAAATATTGATGCCCATGATGGAGTGCATGCAGTCGTGAGATTCGAATGTGGAGCAACTGCAATGTTCCACTCTTCTTGGATTATGCCCGACACCTATCCAACTGTGGCCGGTGGAAGTATGGATATCATGGGTACTGAAGGTTTTATAAACTACTCAATGAATGACAGAAAGCTCGCGATCTATACGAAAGACTTGAATCAAGAGATGCAATTTAGTGGTGCACATACGGCTGATAATAAAAATGAAAGATTAGAAGGTGCTTTTGTCACTTCAGTACAATCATTTATTGATACAGTGATCAATTGTAAAGAATCAGATTTGTCAGGGCGAAATACTCTACACGTAACCCAAGCGCAGTGCGCGATGATTCGTTCCATTAAGGAAAACACAATTATCACACTATGAACAATCCATACAGATCAAGATCTCTATTTATTTTTTGCAATTGGGATTATAGGTTCCTTTTATGTTAAATGATAACTATAGTTAAACGAATATCATATAAGATTTATAAAATGAAAGAATTACTATCTGTAATAACCCTTTGTATTAGCTATGCATGGGGACAGGCTTATCATTCGCCTCCAAATATACTTTTTATCATGGCAGATGATCATGCAGCCAAAGCGGTAAGCTCCTACAATGATAATTTAATTCATACACCAAACATTGACCGCATTGGAAAGGAAGGTGCCCGATTCACTCAGGCTTTTGCTACCAATGCTATATGTGCTCCAAGTCGTGCTACAATTCTCACAGCTAAATTCAGCCATTTAAATGGTCAAAAAGATAACCACGCAATTTTTGATGGTAATCAGCAAACTTTTCCAAAGCTATTACAAACATCAGGTTATAATACTGCTATGATTGGTAAATGGCATCTGAAAAGCGACCCGACTGGTTTTGATTATTGGGCCATTTTCCCAGGGCAAGGTTATTATTATAATCCTGATATAAATACCATGGGAGATACAACTCAAGTCCAAGGATACGCTACCGATCTAGTAACAGATTTAGCAATTCGATGGTTACAGAAAAAGTGGGATAAATCTAAGCCATTTTTTATGTTTTATTCTCATAAAGCCCCTCATCGTAACTGGATGCCTGCCCTCCGCCATCTTGATAAATTACAAGATCGTGTTTTTCTAGAGCCATCGGCTTTTTGGGATAAATACGATACTCGTTTGGCAGCCGATTCACAACTTATGCATTTACAGAACCACTTTTTGACCGCCTACGATTCAAAAATCACCACAGTTAACGTTTCAAAACGTGATTCAGCATTGTGGAAACTAGCTTATGATGATCGTTTAACCCCATCTGAAAAAGCAGCTTGGGATTTAGCATATAAAGATGAAAGGCTAGAATATATACAGGGAATTCAATCAGGAAAGAGTAAACAATGGCTTAATTACCAGCGTTATATGAGAGACTACCTCCGATGCGTAATGGCAGTGGATGAAAATGTTGGGAGAATGCTTGAATATTTGGACAATAGCGGACTAACGGAACACACGGTTGTAGTTTATATATCCGACCAAGGCATGTTCCTTGGTGAACACGGATGGTTCGACAAACGATGGATGTATGAAGAAAGCATAAGGATCCCATTGCTCATTAGGTACCCAAAGAGCATTGATCCAGGGCAGATCCGCCATGAAATGGTAATGAATGTAGATTTTGCTCCTACCCTTCTAGATTTTGCTGGAGTGCCCACTCCGGAAGATATGCAAGGACGATCGCTCAAACCTCTTCTTATAGGAGAAACAGAGCTTGATTGGAGAGAGGAAATGTATTATCATTACTATGAGTTTCCATTCATGACTCATGTTAATCCCCACTATGGCATTCGTAACAGCAGGTACAAACTCATCCGTTTCTACGGAGAAGTAGAGGGTTGGGAGTTCTATGATTTACAGAATGATCCTACTGAACAACACAACTCCTACTTTAAGGATGAATATCGGGAAGAAATCGCTAAAATGAAGGAACGATTGAAGTTACTTCAAAAGAAATACAAAGATTTTAACCCTGAGGAATAACAGCTATTTATGGCTACCCTATGGTTAAATGAAAGCGATAACATGTGATGTTGGCCAGACATTTCAATCTTATAGCAGATAATATTATAAAAGGCCTTTATGATTCTGGCCATAATGATATTATTGTTGTGGATAATCTAAAAAATGGAAAAAAGTTTCAAAATTTAAAACCGTTCAGGAGGGAATGAAGGAGTATATGACTTGGCTTTCCAGAGACTAAAAATGTAACCTAAAATTTTAATATATTTATTTAAAGTTATTTTATGAATTTGGTGCTATTTCAACTATACACAATCCTTTTGGTGGAAGTTTAAAACTTATTTTAATTTTATTGTTAGAGTAGGTAGTCAATTTTCTTTTCTCTTTACTATCAATTATATAAACTTCACCTGATGATGGAAGTTCATACTGCTTAGCATTAATATTAAAATTAACAGGGAAAGATTCATCACCAATATTCGCAAGAGCGATTCCAACTTGCTTATCTTCAGATTTCCATGTGCCTGAATAGATTAAAGGAAATTTCTTTTTGAATCTTGTAATGGCATTTCCTGTTCTCCCAGCATATATAGATATTCGTGACATTTCTAGTAGTTCTTCAGGTGGATCAAAATCTGGCGAACGTAAAAATTTTCCGTACAATAAATATTTTAATCCATTATACCTTACTTTGGCTAGATCCATTAAAAATTGAGTTTCCACTTTTCTGTCTGAATGCAAAAAGGGTTGATAATTTGCTATAGTAGGTTGCAACCCCCAAACAAAAGACCTAGCCTGTTCCATAAGAAATTGTTTGTTATAATCTTTGTTTAAAAGCTTTAAAGGTTCTTTGGGTGCAAATTCTTTTGGCCACAATTCATCATATGGCGGAATAATCAAAGAGGAATAATTTCCATAAGTAATTGCATATTGATGATATACAGCTTGGAATATTGGGATCGGTTTCCCTCTATTTCCTCCAGCATATCTTTCCATACTAACCTGAAGAGTAAGCATTAGATCAAGATAAGGTAGCCAAGACTCACCACATCCTTCTCCTGCTAGTATTGGATTATTTTTATTTTCTGTAATTTTAAATCGGATTTGTTTAGTGAGTTTGGCAAAATTATTAACCCAGTAATTACCACCCGCTAGTACATGACCGTGATTTATGTCATAGCACATTGTACTCTGGCAGGCTTGATCCATGTAGACGCCATCAATATTATACATATCAATAGCTGTATCAGCTAATGTAGAATATTTATTTTTCCAGAAATCTGTAGCCATGCACATTTCTGTAAGAGCTTTTCCTGTAAATTTGTTATAAACATGTGAGTTGAAATCCCCATTAATATTTTTTACTGCATAATATGAGGCATTTTCATCTTTCCAACTTTTTGTGGAAGGGCCCCATTTCCAGGAATTCATATAAACAATAGCTCTTACTCCTTCATCATGCGCCAATGATAAAGCTTTATTAAAAGATTTATCTCCTTCTCTAGGTGGAAAATATTCAGGAAATTCATCATCATATGAACATCTATGCCACCAGTGCCAAAAAACATTCACGGGTAAACCAAGTCTCTTTTTCAACTCGGCGGCAGGCACAAGTACATTATTTGATTTTTGTCTGTTCCAAACCCATAAAGCAGTTTTTTCTAGCCAGGCTGGCGTAAGTTTATTTTTAAATCTACTTTCAGAAGCCCATCTTTGTTTTGTGCCCCATTCTCTATATTGTTCAGCAGCAGTAATCCAGTCGCCCTTGAAAGATCTAATTATAGCCTCATAAGGTGTTGTATAACTATTTAAGTCTGGTCTATAAGCTGGATAGTGATTCATCTGATAAGTTAGATTATTATTTATAGTGTCAAGAGTTAATGAAAAGCTTTTTTTATGTGATAAAGAATCGTTACTTGAGGCATAAAATCCAACTTCATCAGGATCGTATAATGCTAATAACTGTATTGAAAGCGGATGTCCTGGATAACCCCATTCAGTCTTCGCTTTTGGATTTCTAAGGTGCTTACGTGGGTTTTCATATAGTGTGCCCATCCATATAGGCAAAGCCAAATATTCTTCATCGCCCAAATCTTTTATTCCTGAAATCTTTGGAAAGGCAATTCTGTGGATATTTTTATCCTTAATGCCTTCAACAGATATTTTCCATGATGTTTCAGGCTCATTTTCATCAATTGTAATAACAGCTATTACTTTAAAATCTTTATTTTGTATTGTTTCAAAATCATCCCAAATAAACGTTAGAGAATAATCATTTTCCTTTATGAAGTTAAATTTTGACGCATGGGTCATATCAATTTTTTTACTATTAGAATTATCTAATTGAACATCTTCTTCCCAATTATCTTTAATAGTTATATTCCCCTGTGATAAAATTAAATCAACTTCCCAAATCGAACTTAACGGTTGTTTTTTATCCAAGTATTCATGTGAATTCATTAAATCCTTGAATACCACAAGTGCGCCATTGTTTTTACTAAAGCCGAGCTTCATTTTGTTATTTTTCAGATATATAATTTGTTGTTTTTCTTTCCCACACCCGATTTGTATAGAAATAATTGTAATAAAGAAAAAAAGGTATAGAAAATTTCTTATAAAAGAATTCATTATAACATCATTTAATTATTTATAGAGAAGATATTTTTTTCTGACTTTAAGAAAATGTTCATTATCTGGAGAGGCAATTTTTATAACATTTTCTAGTTCAATATTTGAATGGAGTAAAGCACGCAGATCTTCGTTACCCCATAATCTATCCAGCCTACGACTTGTTTGGAATTCTTTTGGATAAAGTTTTTGTGCTGATGATAGCAAAGCAACCGCTAATGGTATAGGTTCAAATTGATCACGATTGGTTACAGTAAGTTTTAACCCACTGCATTTAGATCCATCATGTTTTGGGTTAGAGTCTTTTCCAGGGATGGGGTGTGGCGTAAACTCAACAGTTTTTACTTTTACACCTTTTAAATATTTTTTTGGAACACTTTTGAGCCATTGTTCCGCATCAATATATGGCGCGCCTATCATTAAAAAGGGGCTAGGCGTTCCACGTCCTTCGGAGAAATTTGTTCCTTCAAAAAGACACATCCCAGGATAGACTGTAGCAGTTTCTAAATCAGGCATATTGGGAGAAGTTGCAATCCAAGGTAAGCCCGTTTCGTCATACCACATATCGCGACTATAATTTTTCATTTTAATTACAGTTAAGTTACAATTTAGAGAAAATCCGAGATAATCTTCATTATTAAACATTTCTGCGATTTCTCCAACAGTCATACCATAACGTGTGGGTAGGGGTGCAACTCCAACAAAACTATGGTGAGGGGGGGTAGTGATTGGTCCCTCTACTCGATCAGCTCTAATAGGGTTAGGTCGGTCAAGTACAATTACAGGGATACCATCGCGCTTAGCGGCGCCCATTGCAAGAAAAAGACTGGATATATACGTATAAAATTTCACACCTACATCTTGAACATCATAAATAAGAACATCAATATCTCGTAACATTTCAGGTGTAGGTGCACGGAACGATCCATAGATACTGTAAATCCTCAAGCCGGATTCAATGGTGTCTTGGATTTCTATAGCGTCATCATTATCACCTTTTATTCCATGCTCCGGGCCAAAAGCGGCCGCCACCTTTGCATGTTTTGAGAGAAGGTCAATGATATGTTCACCATTTGAATCAACCGAGGTTTGGTTCGCGATAACACCTAACCGTTTACCTTCGATTAGATTGAGGTGATTGCGTAATAGATTTTCCAAGCCGGTAACGACTTTTCCTTGCGCGGATAATATGGTCGCGGACATAACTATTACCCCTAACACAATAATAAGTAGTTTATTCATAGCGTTCTTTTCATGCACTAATCCGTTTTAAACTTAATTTATAAAGGATTACCATCAGTCACCATTATAGGATTCTATTGTTTTGTTACCAAGGGACTCTTTTATGATTTCAATCCCTATTAATAACCCGGATTTTGATTTGCCTGACTTATTTCTGTGTTAGCATCAATTTCCCATTGAGGAATTGGCCAAAGCATATATCTATCAGCCACAACTTTACCTATATTTTCAAGAATTTTTTCTTTGGCTTTTCCTGATCGTTTTAAATCTTTCCAACGTTTACCTTCAGAAATAAATTCATAGGCTCTTTCCTGTAATACAGTATCTCTAAATGATTCGGCTGACCAACCAGAACTAGGATAATCAACTGCAGAAGCAGTATTCGATGGATAACCATAACCTCTTCTTTTAACTTGATTTAAAGCGTCAATAGCCATAGCAGAAGGTCCTCCTTCAGCTTGGGAAGCGGCTTCTGCATATATTAACAGAGCATCAGCGTACCTCCACATAGGAAAATCATTTCCGCTTGATCGTGCGCCAGGTGCGCTCGGGTCCCTGAATTTAGCAAAACACATGGTTGGAAAAACCAGTGTATCAACTGCACCTGAGGTTTTATCTATGAATGTAGTAAAGACTCCCCACTGTTTACGCAAATCGTTATCATCCCAATTTATTATGAATGGATTTTTATGGTCAGAGTATAACACATAAGCTCCATAAGCACTTCTTACATCTGCTTTCCAAGCTAAATAAAATGGCCAGGACCAACCATATGCGGCGTTATATTTTATGGAAAAAATTTCTTCTGAAGTACCATTGACTGTAGGACCGAAAAGGTTGTCCCAGTCATTCAGTTTTGTTATTTCGACTAGGGAATGATCACCACTGTCCATTACCTCTTTCGCTTTATCTCGAGCCTTAGCCCAATCACCTAACGTCAGATATACTTCAGCAAACATAATTTTCGCACCCCATTTTGAAGGGCGACCATATACAGTTATCGAAGCAGGTAATCCACTTTCAGCAGCCTGTAAATCAGCAATAACTGCATTGTATACATCTGCTACAGGTGTTCTCGCCATATCTCCATCCGTTGAGTTAAGGCGTAAGGGGACTGCACCAAAATCTCGAACCAGATGATAGTAACAAAGTGCCCTTAAAAACTTTGCTTCAGCTACTAATACAGATTTTGCTGATTCATCTCCTTCTATTCCAGGAATTTTTTCTATTGCTATATTTGCATAGTTAACAGCTTGGTAAAAATAGTCCCACATTAAACCAACTCTTCTCTGGTTAACAGCATCTAACCCAGTATATTCCCCGCCAATTGGTATTGTTGATCCTCTTCCATATGCAAAGTCAGCAGGTATTTCTATTTGTAATAGATATTGATGCGCAAAAAGCTGTCCAGCGCTTAGAACACCATATATTGCATCAACAGCTGCTCTACCATCACTAACGGTTTTGTAAAAGTTTGCTTCAGATATCCGATCTTTGGGAACTTCTTTTAAAATGTCATCACATGAGAAGATTGAAAAGACAAGTATCATTAAAATTGTTATTTTTTTCATGTTTTTACTCCTGTTCAAAGCTTAAAGTTTAACCCGAATTCCAATTGTCATTGTCCTCACCATTGGATATGCACTCATATCAATCCCTTTTGATATATCAGCGCCTTTCGTATTAACTTCTGGTGAATACCAAGAATAGTTTGTCCAAGTCAATAAATTTTGTCCTCCTACATATACTTGTAGATTATCAAACGAATCTAATCCAGTGAAAGTGTAGGACAATTCTAGATTTTGGATTTTAACGTATGATCCATCTTCAACATGCCTGTCTGAAGCATCATATCTTGTATACTGACTTATTTTCCCATAATCAGCACTTGTGTTTTTATTTTCACTGGTCCAGTAATTATCTTTAACCTCTTGCATCTGATTTATTCCAAAAGCAAAACCATCGCCGACATTAGATGAATTAAAGTTAAAAACATCATTCCCCTGTACCCCTGTTACTACTACTGATAGGCCAAAGTTTTTGTAAGACATGAATGAATTAATACCGAAAATATAATCAGGATTGGGATCACCAATAATCACACGATCAACAGCATTAATTGCACCGTCACCGTTTTGATCTACATACTTTATTGAACCATCTGCGTTAATACCATCTTCTTTATATGCGTAAAAAACTCCGATTGGTTCGCCTTCTCTAACTAAGGAAATTGGTATACTAATAGGAAGACCTAATGTAGCACCCATAAGATCTGCTCCCTGCGATAATTCAACTACTTTATTATCATTCATTGAAATATTCCCGCCCAAACTCAAACTAAAATCACCTTTATTATATTGATAATTCGAAGATATTTCTATTCCTGAGTTTTCAATAGTACCAATATTGCTTGTAATCGATGAAAAGCCAGAAGATGTAGGTAATGGTACATTAGCTAGCAAATCAGTGGTTGTTTTTTTATAATAATCTAAAATAAGAGAGAGTCGGTTTTCAAATAAACCCATATCTACCCCAACATTAACCTGTGAGGTGTTTTCCCACTTAAGATCAGGATTTGGTTTTGTGCTTCCTGGTGCAAAACCAGTATATATTTTGTCATCAAAAACATTGGTTGTACTGGCAAGAGTATTAAGAGACTGATATGGTGCAACAGCAGTATTACCTGTATTACCCCAACTTCCACGAAGCTTAAAACTATTTACCAGGTTACTAGGCCAGAAATCTTCTTCACTGACTCTCCAAGCTACTGCAAAAGAAGGAAAAGTTCCCCATTTACTGTTTGCCCCAAATCGGGAAGAACCATCCATCCTAAAACTGGTTGTAACCAAATATTTATTTTTTAACGCGAAGTTCACTCTACCTAGATATGAAAGTATTGAATAATCGGTATAGCCAGAAGTTGGAGTTCTAACAGAAGTACCAGATTGAAGACGATAGTTTTCCATTACGTTAACCAAGTAACCAGTAGTTGAAGTCCAAACATCTTGCATTGTTGTTTTTTGAGAAGTGATACCACCCAAAACTTCCATAGAATAGTTATCAGAAAGTTTTGTGTAGGTCAAAGTATTTTCATTCAGAAGATTTGTAAAATCTTCATACCTGATTTCAGCATTGCCAAGATAGCTCCTACTATATTCAGTCGAGGAGTAATAATCTCCACGCTTATCGTAATATTCGACGCCAAGAGTTGATTTTAATCTAAGATTATCTGCTACTTCACCTTCTATTGCTATATTGAGCAGATTCGCATTCTTTGTGGTTTCATCCTTTATTTCCTGCGCCACCATCACAGGATTTTCCATAACATCTGGACTGAACGGATAAATTCTTAAATCTTGCCATTTATCATTAGCATCTTTTGGGCTCAAGGTTGGCGGAGCATTTAGAGCTCCATCAATAATCCCCGATCCTCTTGAATTGTTATCAGCCATCACAGCATTTTTCTTGTTTCTATTAAGAATGTTTTGGACCGAGATATTCCATTTATCGTTTATATCATGATCCAAATCCAATTTTATCTGAAAGCGATCAGAAAACGAGTTTAAAATCACTCCTTTATGTTTGAAATAATTACCTGAAAGACCGAATCTTGTTGTTTGGTTTCCTCCGCTAAACCTTAGGGAGTGATTTTCAATACTCCCAGCCCGAAATATTAAATCTTGCCAATCAGTGCCTTCACCAAAAGAAGAAACTTCTGCTGAAGTAAAAAAGGGGGATTCGCCATCAACTGAAGCCCTAAAATTTGCAAGAGTAGCAAATTCTTTTGCATTTAGCATATCTATACGCTTTGTTTCGCTCTGAGTCCCCGTATAACTAGTATATTCAATAGTTGTTTTTCTATTGGCACCTTTCTTCGTTGTTATCATAACAACACCATTTGCACCTCTTGAACCATAAATTGCAGTTGCTGAAGCATCCTTAAGAACTTCTACTGAACTTATATCATTAGGATTCAAGTTATCTAAATTTCCAGTAATCGGGAATCCATCAACAACAAACAGAGGGCTGTTACCACCAAGAAGTGAATTTGATCCACGAATTCTAACTCCAAAACCGCTTCCAGGTTCGCCTGAGTTCTGAAGCACCTGCACACCTGAAGTAGTGCCAGTCAGTGCCATTAGAGGATTCTCTACAGCTTGAGAGTTTAATAATTTTTGATTAATTGTCCCTACAGCACCAGTTAAATCACTTTTCTTTACATATCCATATCCAATTGCTACCACCTCATCTAAACCAAGAACATCTATTTCAAGGCTTACATTTAGAGTTGTCTGATTATTTACATGGACTTCTTTTGTTGAATAACCGATGTACGAAAATACAAGGGTTGCGTTGGGATTGTCCAATTCGAGGATATAATTACCTCCACCATCGGTTGTTGTGCCCCGATCAGTGCCTTGAACTAATATATTTACACCAACCATCGGTTGCTCGTCCTGGCCAGAGGTAACCTTACCACTTACATTCAATTCTTGTGCATACATGAACTGAAAACCCAGCAGTAAAAGTAAAAATAGTCTACCCTTTGAAAACCAGTTTTGTTCTACTAAATTTTTTGCGCTCATTTGATTCTCTCCTTTAAATGAATTTTTTCATTTGTAGTATTTAAAGTACTTGAAATACTTTATTAAACAAAGAATAAAATTTCTCTTAACCATAGCATAAAAATTTACTGAACTTCGCCCATAAGTCTTTAACTTTTATTTCTATATAATGATGAATTCCACAACCAATGATATAAAAACAATGATCGGCCAAATGATAATGGTGGGCCTCCGCGGGACTTCTCCGGATGATGCAAAATCCTTTTTCGATTTCCTGAATGGCTTAGCAATCGGGGGCGTTATACTTTATGATGTCAATGTAACTTCGACGCACCCAACCTCTCATAATATTCATTCACCTAAACAAGTCATGGGTTATATTACGGCTCTTCAATCCATAAGTGACATTCCCCTGTTTATTGGTGTTGATCAGGAAGGAGGCCAAGTCAATCGGCTAAAAGAATCTTATGGTTTTCCTCCTTCAAAAAGCTGGGCCGAACTGGGCCAAATAAATGACATTAAAGAGACCCAGTCCCATTCAAATAATATGGCCTCTACATTATCCGATCATGGCTTTAATCTAAATTTCGCACCCGTTTTGGATCTATCCGTAAATCCAGATAGTTTTATTGCCAAAAAAGGACGCTGTTTTTCTAACAATCCAGTGTCTGTTTCTACTCATGCTGAATTGTTCATTTTATCCCATTTGGCACAAAATGTGGTTCCTGTCTGCAAGCATTTTCCGGGACAAGGCAGCGCCGGTGGAGATACCCATGAAGGAATTGCGGATGTGACAGAAACTTGGTCAGAAACAGAATTAATACCCTATCAAACTCTTATGGATCAAGACTACATTCCTGCCATTATGACCTCCCACCTTTTTCATAAAGGATTGGACCCAGAACTGCCAGCGACTCTTTCATCCAAAATATTAACTGATTTACTTCGTAATAAAATGGGGTTTGACGGTGTCATTATTAGCGATGATCCCCAGATGGGTGCCATTGCAAACCACTATGATCTAAAAACGGTCCTTCAACTCATGATTTATGCCAGTGTGGATATATTTTGTTTTGGGAATAATCTCATTTATGATCCAACCATTGTACAAAAAATCCATTCTACCATTGTTGAATTATTGGATGGAGGGTCAATCACAATCGTACAAATCGAAAAATCATATAAACGGATTATGAATTTAAAAACAAGGATTGGATTGTTATGAAGGTCATTGGTATAGACGGCGGCGCCACCAAAGTATCCGGCGGAGTTGTAGAAAAAATCAATGCCAACTCCTTTAAGTTGATCAGCTCTGCCGTGGATATAAAATATGCTGAATACCCGAATTTTAACGCTGATTTTTCACCACTCTCTCTTGATTCACAATTTGAAATAGAAACCAGCTCAATTGAGAACCAACAAGGATCAGTATATATAGAATGTGTTTTGGATATAATTCGATCACTAACTGAATCCGAATCATTCATAGTCGCCATCGCCATGCCTGGCATCAAAACAAATGACGGTCGCGGAATTGCGGCCATGGCAAACGGCCCCCGAATCCCCAACTTTTGCGACCAAATCGAAAAAGCACTCAATCTTGAACATTCCATTCAACGATTGGAAAGCGATGCAGATATGTGTTCATGGGGCGAGGAGTATGCTGAGAATGGCGCACTACGGAATGTTGATAATGCATACTATCTCGGGGGCGGTACGGGTACTGCCGACGGGTTGAAACTTAATGGTGAACTTATTCCATTTGATAAAGCGGCCAACTGGATCGCCAAATCAATTGAATTAAAAATGCCAGATGGCCAATCGTTGGAAACCTATTCTTCCATGGCGGGAATCAATGAGTTGGGTGTGTCTATAACTGATGGTAAAATTGGAACTGTCTTAGGAAGTTTACTTTTTGAACGGATTG
>Ga0066376_10003314_pt1 | contig 14517 bp, 15 predicted proteins | sample Knorr_S15_td_Bot_FD_77009 | JGI IMG/M metagenome (GOLD analysis project Ga0066376, IMG submission 77009) | Marine microbial communities from Southern Atlantic Ocean transect - Knorr_S15_td_Bottom_ad_5009_LV_A | ecosystem: Environmental > Aquatic > Marine > Oceanic | place: Southern Atlantic... | reverse complement strand
TTTTTTTGCAATATTAAGAATTTCTTTAACGCTATTTACAGATTTTATAAATTCTTTTTTTTCTTCTTTTGTTAGATTTATTTTAACAATTTTTTCTGCTCCATTTGCTGCTAAAACAACTGGAACACTACCATATAATCCTTTTACACTATATTGTCCTTTTAAATATGCGGAACAAGGAAGAATTTTTTTTTTATCTCTTAAATAGCATTCTATCATTTGTACTGCTGCTGCTGCAGGTGCGTAATATGCCGAGGTTCCCATATATGTAATTAATTCTGCTCCACATGTCCTAATTCTCTTTACAATATCATTAACTTTTTCTCTAGTAATTTTTCTTTTTTCAATCATTTCTGCTAACGATGTTCCGGACACTGTAGTGTATCTTAAAAGAGCAACCATATCATCGCCATGGCCTCCTAAAACTGATGATGAGACATCTTCTACAGGTACTCCCAATTCTTCAGACAAATGAAACTCAAATCTTGATGTATCTAAAACTCCAGCCATTCCAACTATGTGGGAATAAGGAATATTGGTAATTTTTTGTAAAGCCCATGTCATAACATCTAAAGGGTTTGTAACAACAATAACAAAGCTTTTTGGGCTATATCTTTTTATGTCTCTTCCAATATTTTTCATCACTTTTAAATTCACTTCTACTAAATCATCTCTACTCATTCCAGCTTTTCTAGGAACTCCTGCTGTAACAACAATAACGTTAGAATCTTTGATTTGTTTTAATGAAGTAGTTCCAATTATTTTTCTATTACATTGAAAAACAGGTAAAGAATGAGAAATATCCAATGCTTTTCCTTTTGCTATACCTTTAGCTATATCAACTAAAACTATGTTTCCTAAATTTTTGATTGCAGATAATAAAGCTATTGTTCCACCTATGTGTCCTGCGCCTATTAATGATATTTTTGTAGCCATTTATTTTAAATTTTTTTTAATTCTAAACATATCTTTGCTGCTGAAACTGTTTGGGTTATAGATCCAACAGAAATAAAATTTACACCAATATTAGAAATTTTTTTAATATTTTGCAAATTTACGCCCCCAGAAACTTCTATTTTTGCGCTTTTTCCTATTAATTTGCATGCTTCTTTAATTTTTTTAATATCCATATTATCTAATAAAATATGCTTAATTTTTAAAAGAATTGCTTTTTTTACCTGATATAAATTATCACATTCCATAACTATGGTATTTTTTTTACTTATTTTCATTTTTCTAATTTTTTCAAAAATTTTTGAATTTAAAAGCAAGTGATTATCTTTTATCATAAATCGTTCAGCTAGATTTAGCCTATGGTTTTTTGCCCCACCAATATAAGTTGCATATTTTTCAAGTATTCTTAAACCAGGGGTTGTTTTTCTTGTATCAAGAAGAATAGACTTAGAAGAATTAATTCTTTTAGAGTATATTGACGTTAAAGTACTTATTCCGGATAAATGTTGTAACAAATTTAAAGCTGTTCTTTCAACTGACAAAATATCTCTTGCATTTCCCTCTAAAACTAAAATTTTTGTTTTTTTTTTTACTTTTTTTCCATCTTCTAGTTTGGATATTAATTTAAAATTTTTACAATACTTTTTAAAGATATATAAAACAATATTATTGCCAGCTAGCACTATATTTTCTTCGGTTGAAAAAGACGCTCTTGTCTTTTGTTTCTTATCTATAAAATATTTAGATGTTATATCTTCATTTGATTTGTCTTCTTTAAGAAAATTCTGAACATAATCAGATATTTCCTTTTTATTTAATTTCATTTTTCAGGAAACTTTTTTTAATTATTCGTCATATCAAGCATACGTTGGAGCGGTTTTTTTGCTTCACTTATAAGAGTATCACTCAAATGAATGCCAGGTTTTGAGTCTTTTAAATTAAGATATATTTTTTCCATGGTATTTAGGGCCATATAGGGGCACCTGTTACAAGAACAATTTCCATCAGCCCCTGGGACTTCTATAAATATTTTTTCTGGGTTTTTTTTTCTCATTTGATGAATAACGTTTGGCTCGGTTCCAATTATAAACTCTTTTTTCTTTGACTGAGATACAAATTGAATTAAAGATGAAGTCGAACCTATATGATCTGCATGTTTTAATATTGCTTCAGGACACTCAGGGTGTGCTATAAAAAGAGCATTGGGTCTTTCAGCTTTTATGCCAATAAGTTCTCTTTCGGAAAATTGAATATGAACTATACAGGTGCCATTCCATAAAAGCATTTTTCTATTTGTAATTTTATTTAAATAAGTACCTAAATGTTTGTCTGGAGCAAAAATTATTGGTTGAGATTTAGGAATTTGATCAATAATTTTTTTTGCATTAGATGAAGTAACAATAATGTCTGATAATGCTTTAATCTCAGCAGAACAATTTATATAAGTTATAACTAAATGATTTTTATGTTTGTTTTTAAATTTTTTAAATTCCTCAGGTTGGCATGATTGTTCTAAAGTACAACCAGCATCCATATCAGGTAAAAGAACTTCTTTATTTGGACTCAAAATTTTTGCAACTTCTGCCATAAATTTGACTCCGGAAAAAACAATTGTATCTGCATCTGTGTTTGCTGCTTTTCGTGATAAATCTAAGGAATCTCCAACAAAATCTGCTAAATCTTGAATATCAGGAGATTGATAGACATGAGCAAGTATTACTGCATTTTTTAACTTTTTAAGTCTTTGAATTTCAAAAGCATAATCTATATTAGAATGATTTTTTTTTATATCAGGCTGTTTAAATTTTAAAATATTTTTTAACATGGCCGATTTAAATTATATAAACAAAATAATAATAAATATAATAATTTTTAATTATAATAATAATTATCTAACATTTAAGGATATAAAAGCAATGGATGAAAAAATTTTTAATTTAGAAATAAGAAAATTTCTAAAAAACTTTGGAATAACTGCGCAATCTGAAATCGAAAAAAAAGTTAGAGAATCATTATCTAATAATTCTATTAGCGAAAATGAAGTTTTAGAAGTTGAAGCTAACTTAAACATAGGAAAAATAAATTTGAACCATAAAATTTCAGGAAATATAAAGCTAAATTAATTTTTATTAAAAGCTATCTTTTTTTTTATTTCTGCAATTGCCTTCGCAGGATTTAATCCTTTAGGGCAAGCGCTAGTACAATTCATAATTGTATGACATCTATAAAGTGACATTGAGTCATTTAATTCTTTTAATCTTTCATTAGTTGCATCATCTCTTGTATCAGCGATCCAACGATAAGCTGATAGTAATGTTGCTGGACCTAAATAATCTTTTTTATTTTTATCTCCATTCCACCAATAACTAGGACAACTAGTCGAACAACAAAAACACATTATGCACTCAATTGACCCGTCTAATTTTGATCTATCTTTTTGTGATTGAATTCTTTCACTATTAATTTTAGGTTTGGAGTTAGATTTTAACCATGGTGATATTGAATTGTATTGTTTGTATGCTTTTTTTAAATCTGGTACTAAATCTTTAATTACAAGCATGTGTGGTAATGGGTAAATATTAACATCTCCTGAAATATCATCTAAAGATTTAGTACAAGCCAAAGTATTTATACCATTAATATTCATAGAACAACTTCCGCAAATTCCTTCTCTACAGGATTTTCTAAATGTTAGAGATGGGTCAGTATCATCTTTAATTGCAATTAAAGCATCAAGAACCATTTGGATAGATTTATTTTCTTCAATATAAAATGTGTCAATTTTTGGATTGTCATTTTTTTCTGGATCGAATCTATAAATATTAAATTTTCTACCCACTGGTTTATTATGAGTTTTTCCTTTTTCAACTTTTGAATTTTTTGGTAAATTAAATTGGACCATTTTAAATTAATATAACATTTGATTTTTATTAGTAAACTCTCGCCTTTGGGGGGAAAGTCTTTACCTCATTAGTTAATGTCTTTAGTTGTACAGGCCTATAAGATATATCAGTTTTACCCTCATCATCCATTTTAATTAAAGTATGTTTCATCCATTTTTTATCGTCCCTTTTAGGAAAATCATTTCGTGAGTGTGCTCCTCTACTTTCTTCTCTATTTAAAGCAGAAACAATGGCAACTATACTTTGTGATAAAAGATTATCAAACTCTAAAGTTTCAACTAAGTCTGTATTCCAAATTAAAGATTTATCACTTGTTTTTATATTTGATTTTGATTTAAAACAACTATAAAGTTTAGATTTTCCTTCAGTTAATAATTTTTTATTTCTAAATACAGAACAATAATTTTGCATAGTTTTTTGCATTTCTTTTCTAAGTTTTGATGTTGAGATTGATCCATTAGCATTTTTAAAAAAATTAAATCTACTAAGAGCTTTATTTAAAGATTTTTTATCGATTTTTTCCATTTTATTTTTTTTATTTATAATCTTTTTACATCTATTTGCTGCTGATCTACCAAAAACAATTAAATCTAACAAAGAATTGGATCCAAGTCTATTTGCGCCATGTACTGAAACACACGCAGCTTCCCCAATAGCCATTAATCCTGGTACAACTTCTTTAGAACCAGAAGAATTTGATTTAATGACCTCAGCATTTATATTTGTTGGAATCCCTCCCATATTATAATGTACTGTTGGTATAACAGGAATTGGTTGTTTAGATATATCAACACCAGAAAATATCTTTGCAGTTTCAGAAATGCCTGGTAATTTTTCATCAAGAATCTTTTTATCAATATTTTCTAAATGAAGCAAAACATGATCTTTTTCTTCTCCAACTCCTCGTCCTTCAATTATTTCTTGAGTTATTGATCTACTAACTACATCTCTACTGGCTAAATCCTTTGCACTAGGAGCATATTTTTCCATAAATTTTTCTCCTTTTGAATTAGTCAAGTATCCACCTTCACCCCTTGCTCCTTCAGTAATCAAGCAACCTGAACTATAAATACCTGTAGGATGAAATTGAATAAATTCCATATCTTGTAATGGAATACCAGCTCTTAAAACCATCGCGTTTCCATCACCTGTACAAGTATATGCTGATGTAGCAGACATATATGCTCTACCCCAACCGCCAGTTGCCATTAAAGTAATATGAGATTTAAAAATATGTAAAGATCCATCCTCTAATCGCCAAGCTAATACACCAACACAAGATCCATTTTTACTCATCAAAATATCCAAAACTATGTATTCAATAAAAAATTTAACTTTGTTTTTTAATGACTGTTGATATAGAGTGTGAAGTATCGCGTGTCCTGTTCTATCAGTAGCAGCACATGTTCTTTGTGCTTGCTCCTTGCCATAGTGTTTTGACATTCCACCAAATGCTCTTTGATAAATTTTTCCTTTGTCTGTCCTAGAAAATGGAACTCCAAAATTTTCTAATTCAATAACTGAGTCCATTGCTTCTTTACACATATATTCAATTGCATCTTGATCACCTAACCAATCAGAACCTTTAACAGTATCATACATATGCCATCTCCAATCATCTTCACCGACATTTCCTAAAGCTGCTGAAATACCTCCTTGGGCTGCAACAGTATGACTTCTAGTTGGAAATACTTTAGTAATACATGCGGTTTTTAAACCTTTAGTAGCAACCCCAACACAAGCTCTTAATCCTGCGCCACCTGCTCCTATAACTAAAACATCAAACTTGTGTTTATGAATCTTATAAGAATCTTTCATATAATTTCACTATAGATATGACATACGGAAAAAATCGATATAAAAATTATAAGAAAACTTATTGTTTTTAATAGAATAGAAAAAAGTTTTTTTTTCTTTTCTAATTGTACGTAATCTTCAAAAATATTTAACATACCTAAAGTAGAATGATGTATGACAACAATAAATAATGTTATAAATAAAATTAGATTTATTGGAATTTTTATCCAAGTATTAAAATCTGTAATAAAATTAATTGATAATTCTTGAAAAGAAAAAATTATCCAAAGAAATAAAAATATCATTAAAAAAGCAGAAATTCTTTGCCAAATCCAATGACTTAGTCCATTTTTATTAAGACCAAAAGAATAAAATTTTTTTAAAAAATTAATCATTAAAAAAACCAGATGTAAATATTTATAGTTAAAGTTAAAATAATTATTATAAAACCAGTCAAATAAACATTTTTAATATTAAATCCGTAACCAAAATCCCAAATAAGATGTCTTAATCCATTTAAGAAATGATATGTAAATGAGAAAGTTATAAAAAAAAGAATAATTTTTCCCAAATTAGAAAAAAAGAAATTATTTAAAATAATTTTTAAATTATTATTAAAGGCTGTAGAAAATAGCCACAAAGAAATTAAGAAAGTAGATAAATATAAAATTATTCCTGTAAACCTATGCGATATTGACAAAATAGAAGTTATTTGTGGTTTATAAATTTGTAAATGCGGTGAAAGAGGTCTGTTATTACTTTTCATTTATTTTTTCTTTGGAATTAAAACCCAATAATCAATTTCCAATACAACATTTTCATTATATTCTTTATCATCATTTAAATACAAAGGAAAATCCATGCAAGAATTATCTTTAACTCCAATAGATTTTATTCTAAGAGCTCCAAGATCTTTATTGTTTTGTAATTCTTTTTTATCTAAAATTTCACTCCAGGCATAAATAGTATTGCCCGCAACAGAAGGTGATACATGTTTACCATTGTTTATAGCTAAAATTTTAAAAGCATTACTTAGGCCGTTAAAGGACAGCATGCGAACTAAACTAATAATATGACCACCATAAATAATTCTTCTTCCAAGTCTTCCTTCTTTTTCTGTATGTTCATTAAAATGAACTTTAGCAGTGTTTTGATACAACCTTGTTGCAGTCATGTGATCAGCTTCTTCAACAGTCATTCCATCTATATGATCAATTTTTTCTCCTATCTGATAATCATCCCATAAATATTTTGAACCACTTTCATCAAAATCATATTTTGCCATATTCAATTTTTTAGGAATAGTTATATCTTCTATGCTTACTTCATCTTTTAACTCCGGTATAACTGTCTCAGGCGCTGGGTTAGATTCATCTTTTTTATTCACCATCACCCATCTTATATAATCAAGAACAACTTCATTTTTTTGATTCTTACCAGTAGAATTTACCCATACTATGCCTGTTTTTTTATTAGAGTTTTCTTTTACACCTAAAACTTTGGAAGTGGTTTTAATTGTATCTCCAACATAAACTGGTTGTATAAATTTACACGAAGCATAGCCTAAATTAGCAGGCGAGTTTAAAGATATATCAGGCACTGTCTTTCCAAACACCATGTTAAAAGTCAAAATATCATCGATTGGTGCTTCCTTAAACCCAATTTTTTTTGCAAATTCTTTTGATGAGTGTAAAACAAATCTTGATCCAAGTAATCCTATAAATAAAGAAACATCGCCTGAAGAAATCGTTCTTGGAGTAGAATGTTTTAATTCTTGACCAACAAAAAAATCTTCAAAAAAATTTCCAGAATTTGTTTTATTTTTCATTTTTCTAAAATTTTCTTCTTTATTAGTTCTTCACCTATTTGTATTGCATTTAAAGCAGCACCTTTTCTTAAATTATCTGCTGCTATCCATAAAGATATACCGTTTTTTAATGTATTATCTTTTCTAATTCTACTAACAAAAACTTTATCTTCTCCTGCACATTCCTCTGGTGTTACATATCCCTCATCTTTTCTATAATCAACAACAGAAATACCTGATCTTTTCTCTAACGCTTCCCTTACTTTATCTTCTGAAATTTCTTCTTCAAATTCAATATTTACAGCTTCCCCATGCCCAATAAATACTGGAACTCTAACACATGTAGCTGAAATCTTGATATCTTTATCCATAATTTTTTGTGTTTCAACTTGCATTTTCCATTCTTCTTTTGTTTGTCCATCGTCTAAAAAATTATCAATATGTGGAATCACATTAAAAGCTATTTGTTTTGTAAAAAATTTTTTCTTAATTTTTTTATTTGCAAAAATATCTTTAGTTTGCTCAAACAATTCATCCATTTGAAGCCTGCCAGCTCCCGAAGTAGATTGATAAGTAGAAACAACGACTCTTTTGATCCTAGCTATATCATGTAAAGGTTTCAAAACCATTACCATTTGAATAGTGGAGCAATTTGGGTTCGCTATAATTTTTTTTTTTATTGTTTGAAGATCTCTTAAATTAACTTCTGGAACTATTAGTGGAACATCTGGGTCCATTCTAAAATAAGATGAATTATCAATAATAATACAGCCAGAATTAGTTATCTTAGATGCAAATTCCGATGCAATTTTTGAACCGGCAGATGAAAAAACTAGATCACATTTTTTAAAATCAAATTTATTTAAATCTGAAACACTTATTTTTTTTCTACCAAAAGATAATTTTTTTCCTTCTGATTTGGAAGAAGCAAGTAAAAATAATTCATCAACTGGAAATTTTCTTTCTTCCATAATTGATATAAACTCTCTTCCTACATTACCAGTTGCACCTAATATTGAAATTTTAAAACCCATTTTTTTAAATATTTTTTATAATTTCTTCAATAATCAAATCACCCATTTGTTTTGTATCAACTTTTTGGGATTTTTCATCCATTATATCCTCTGTTCTAAAACCTTTATCTAGAACTGCTTTAACTGAATTATCAATAATTTGTGACAACTCTTGATTATTAAAAGAATAAAAAAGCATCATGGAGAAACTTAATATTGTAGCAATTGGATTTGCTATATTTTTTCCAGCTATGTCTGGAGCGCTTCCATGAACTGGTTCATAAAGACCAAATAAATAACTTCCGTTTTTTACTCCACCTAAAGACGCAGATGGTAACATGCCAAGTGAACCAGTTAACATTGCAGCAGCGTCAGATAATATATCTCCAAATAAATTATCAGTTAAAATTATATCAAATTGTTTTGGATTCCGAATTAATTGCATTGCACAATTATCTGCATACATATGTTTTAAATCTATATCAGAATATTCAGATTTTCCCAATTTTTCTACTTCCTCTTTCCATAATTTACCACTTTCCATAACATTTGATTTTTCAACTGAAGTTAAAATTTTTTTTCTTTTCTTTGCTAATTCAAATGCAACTTTAGCAACTCTTATAATCTCATCTGTTGTATATACTTGAGTATTTAAACCTTTTCTTTTTCCATTACCTAAATCTTCTATACCTCTTGGTTCTCCGAAATAAATTCCTCCTGTTAATTCTCTTACAATTAATATATCTAGTCCTTTTATAATTTCAGATTTTAGACTAGATGCATGAATAAGAGGGTCGAAAGCTATAGCTGGTCTTAAATTAGCAAATAATTTTAAATCACTTCTAAGTCTTAATAAGCCTTGTTCCGGCCTTTCATCAAATGGTAAATTATCCCATTTAGGGCCTCCTACTGCTCCTAAAAGAATCGCATCTGATTTTTTTGCTTTTTCAATAGTTTCATCTTTAATAGGAACTTTACATACATCAATGCAAACTCCTCCGACAAGTTCTTCTTTTATTTCAATATTAATTATTTTTTTTTTATTAAAAATATCTATTATTTTTTTTACTTCATCTATTGCTTCAGGACCGACACCATCTCCAGGCAAAATTAATAATTTTTTTTTATCCATTTTTTTCTCCTAACCATGGGTATTTTTTTTTCATATTAATTTCATATTCGTCTATTAATTTTTTTTTCTCTAAAGTTTTTGATATATCATCAATACCATCTAATAAATTTTTTTTCAAATATGGTAAAATATCAAAATTTATAGTTTTATTTTCTTTAGTCTTAATAGATTGATTTTCTAAATCAATTTCCAATTCAGAAGTTTCTGGAAAAGAAATAATTTTTATAATTTTTTTAACCTCGTTTGTATCTAAAATGATAGGTAAAACTCCGTTCTTAAAACAATTATTATAAAAAATATCTGCAAACTCGCTGCCTATTAAAGATTTAATTCCAAAATCTTTTAAGGCCCATACAGCGTGTTCTCTTGAAGAACCACAACCAAAATTTTTTCCTGTAACTAAAATTACAGAATTTTTATAGTGAGGTTGGTTTAAAATAAATTTTTTATTTTCACTACCATCGTCATTGAACCGTATATATGAAAATAAATCCTTTCCTAATCCTTGCTTACTTATTGTTTTTAAATTTTCAGCAGGAATGATAAAATCCGTATCAACGTTTATTCTTGTGAAAGGCGCTGCGATGCCTACTATTTTTTTAAATTTTTCCATTATTAAACTAAATAAATTGTCTGACGTCAGTTAAATGTCCGGAAATTGCTGCAGCTGCTGCCATTATTGGACTAACAAGATGAGTTCGTCCGCCTTTACCTTGTCTTCCTTCAAAATTTCTATTTGATGTTGAAGCACAACGTTCTCCTGGTTTTAATTTATCTGCATTCATCGCAAGACACATAGAACAACCTGACTCTCTCCACTCAAAACCAGCTTCTTTAAAAATTTTATCTAATCCTTCTTTTTCTGCTTCTTGACGCACTAAGCCTGAACCAGGTACAACCATTGCTTTAATTTTTACTTTTTTTCCTTTAACTATTTCAGCCGCAGCTCTCAAATCCTCTATCCTCGAATTTGTACATGACCCTATGAACACTTGATCTAATTTAATATCCTCTAATTTCGTACCAGGTGTTAAACCCATGTATTCTAATGAATTTATGATAGATTGTTTTTTATTTAAATCTTTTTCATTATCAGGATTAGGTACTTCTCCCTTTATTGAACAAACATCTTGTGGTGACGTTCCCCAAGTTACTTGTGGCTCAAGTTTATCGACTTCTAAAATTTTCTCATTCTCATATTTTACTCCTTTGTCACTCGGTAAATTTTTCCAAAATTTTAAAGCTTCATTCCAATTTTCTTTAGGAGCATAGTTTCTTCCCTTTATATAATTAAAAGTTGTTTGATCTGGCGCTATAAGCCCAGCTCTTGCACCAGCTTCAATAGACATATTACAAATAGTCATTCGCCCTTCCATTGATAAATTTTCAATAGCATCTCCAGCATATTCGATAACATGTCCTGTTCCCCCAGCAGTACCAATTTTTCCAATTAGACCAAGTATTAAATCTTTAGCAGTTATTCCATTTTGCATTTTTCCATTTAAATTTATTCTCATATTTTTTGCTGGTTTTTGCATTAATGTTTGTGTTGCAAGTACATGCTCTACTTCTGATGTGCCTATGCCAAATGCCAATGCTCCAAAAGCACCATGGGTTGATGTGTGACTATCCCCACAAACTATTGTCATTCCAGGTTGTGTCAATCCTTGTTCTGGACCAATAATATGAACAATGCCTTGTCTAATATCATTTATCGGAAAATATGAAATATCAAAATCTTTTGTATTTTTTTCTAAAGCGTCAAGTTGTTTTTTTGATAGCTCGTCTTCTATTTTTTCTCTATTAATCGTTGGAACATTATGATCAGGCACAGCAAAAGTTTTTTCCGGCTGTCTAACATTTCTTTTAGATAATCTTAATGATTCAAAAGCCTGAGGACTAGTTACTTCATGAACTAGGTGTAGATCTATATACAATAAAGAATTGGTATCATCTAATTTGTTAATTACATGATTGTCCCAAATTTTATCAAATAAAGTTTTAGATTGTTTGTTTTTAATCATACTAAATAGATTAGTGATTATTTATTAATCTTCTTTATTTTTATTATTATCTTTAGTTTCTTTATTATCTGAAGATTTTTTTTCTAATTTTTTATCAATTACTTTTTCATCCTTTTCTTTGATAATTTTTTTTAATTTATCCCTATCCTCTGTTATTTTTGCTTTTCTACCAGTCAATTTTTTTAAATAGTATAATTTAGCTCTTCTTACATTTCCTTTTGTTTTTACTACAATTTTAGATATATTTGGAGAATACAAGGGGAATACTCTTTCCACACCTTCGCCATAAGAAATTTTTCTAACTGTAAAAGAAGAATTAATACCAGCATTTTTTTTTGATATGCAAACTCCTTCAAATGCTTGGTCTCTTTCTCTTTTTTTTTCCTTTACTTTCACATATACAATTACTGTATCTCCAGAATTAAAAATAGGAATTTTTTTTGTTTGTTTAATTTTTTCTAAATATTTTTTTTCAAATGTTTCCAAATTTTTCATTTTTTTGCAACTTTCTTTAATAAATCAGGTCTTTTTATTTTAGTTATTCTTATTGATTCTTTTTTTTTCCATTCATTTATTTTTTTATGATTTCCTGATAATAAAACTTCTGGAACTTTTTTTCCTAACCACTCTCTTGGTTTTGTATATTGTGGATATTCAAGAAGATTATTTTCAAATGTTTCGTTTTTCAAAGATTCTACTGATCCTAATACATTAGGCAATAAACGAACACATGAATCTATTAAACTCATTGCAGCTATTTCACCACCAGATAATATATAATCTCCCATACTAATTTCTTCCATTTTCCAAACATCAATTACTCTTTGATCTATGCCTTCATATTTTCCACAAACTAAAATTAAATTATCTTTTTTTATAAATCTTTTGATTTTTTTTTGATCAAGTTTTTTACCTTTAGGTGTTAAATAAATTAATGAATAATTATTTTTTATTTTTTTTATTGTTTTTTTCAAAGCCTCGTGAATTATCTCACTTTTTATAATCATTCCTGATCCTCCTCCATATGGTTTATCATCAACATATTTTGGGCCCTTTTTTGAAAAATTTTGAAGATTAATTAATTTTAATGACCAATTTTTTTTTTCTAGTGCTTTACCAATAATAGAAAATCCCAATGGTCCTGGAAACATTTCTGGAAATAATGTTAAGATATGAGCTGTCCAAGGTGCTTTTGTTTTTTTCATGGTAAAACTTTCTAATTTTCATACTAATATATTTTTTAATATAACCCTTGTATCAAAAAATTCTCGATATAAAAGAATTTTTTTTTAATCCTTTTTATCTGGATTATCCTCTGGTTTAATTTCTGCTTGTGGTTTTTCTTCTGGCTTAGTTTCCTGTTTAGGAGCTTCTGCTTGTGGTTTTTCTTCTGGCTTAGTTTCCTGTTTAGGAGCTTCTGCTTGTTTTACAGGCTCTTTACTACCTCCATCTGCTTCTTTCTTTTTTACTTTTGGTAAATGTTTTTTTGTTTGTTGTGGTATAGGAGGTTTTTCCATTAAATTTGACTTGCTCAAAAAAATTGCCATTTTATAAGAAGGTGTTGCACCCTTGGATAACCAATATTTAACTCTTTCTTCGTCAAACAAAACTCTATTTTCGTCTTCTTTTGGTAATAATGGATTATAAGTTCCTAGTTTCTCAATAAATTTTCCATCACGGGGACTTCTTTTATCAGATACCACTATCTTAAAAAAAGGTCTATTTTTTGAACCAGCTCTTGATAAACGTATTCTTGTACTCATATTTTTTTAAATCAATTTTCAATGTAATATATAATATTTTTTTCTTATTGCAATCCTGGAGGAAGTATGTTTTCTAAACCTTGCCTCCTTAATTTATTTTTATCCATATTTCCATACTTTTTCATCATTTTTAACATTGTATGATATTGTTTAAGTAATTTGTTTACTTCCTGAATTGATGTACCTGAACCTGATGCAATTCTTTTTTTTCTTGAAGCATGTATAATTTTATGATTGTTTTTTTCCTCAAGAGTCATAGAAAAAATAATAGCTTGTTGTTTCAAAATAACTTTATCATCAATATTAGCTTTATTCATTTGATCTTGTATTTTGCCGGCACCTGGAAGTTTTGAAAGAATTCCTTTTATTCCTCCAAGTTTTTTCATTTGCCCTAATTGCTTTGATAAATCATCTAAAGTAAATTGACCATCTTTTATTTTTTTATCTAATTTTTCAGCATCTTCTTTTTTTATTGTTTCTGAAGCTTCTTCAACTAAAGAAACTACATCGCCCATTCCAAGTATTCTATTTGCAATCCTATCAGGATGAAAAACTTCTAATGCTTCCATTTTTTCACCAATACCTATTAATTTAATAGGGCACCCTGTAACAGAACGCATAGATAATGCTGCTCCACCTCTAGCATCTCCATCTAATCTTGTTAGGATTATTCCAGTTAATTTTAATTTGTTATTAAATTCTTTTGCAACATTAACCGATTCCTGCCCTATCATTGCATCTGACACAAGCAATGTTTCACTGGGATTTACAGCTTTACTTACATCCTTTACCTCATTCATAAGTTCATCATCAATTTGAAGCCTTCCAGCGGTATCTAAAATTAAGACATCAAAACCTTCTTTTTTTGCTTGATCTAAAGATCTTTCAGCAATCTTACGTGGTTTTTCTCCTTTAATAATTTCAACTGTATCTACATCAACTTGTTTACCTAATATAGCTAGTTGTTCTTGAGCAGCTGGTCTTTGAACATCTAAAGATGACATTAAAACTTTTTTTTTGTCTTTATCTTTTAATTTTTTAGCAATTTTAGCACTAGTAGTCGTTTTTCCAGAACCTTGGAGACCGACCATTAATAATATAACTGGTGGTGTAGCTTTTAAATT
>Ga0066376_10003310_pt1 | contig 14523 bp, 14 predicted proteins | sample Knorr_S15_td_Bot_FD_77009 | JGI IMG/M metagenome (GOLD analysis project Ga0066376, IMG submission 77009) | Marine microbial communities from Southern Atlantic Ocean transect - Knorr_S15_td_Bottom_ad_5009_LV_A | ecosystem: Environmental > Aquatic > Marine > Oceanic | place: Southern Atlantic... | reverse complement strand
GGCCAGGTTCTTTAATTACTGGGAACCGGTTTGGCCCGAGCGAATGCGAAACCAACTGAACACCGACGTTACTGTCCGTAGCCGCGGCATCATGGAGCGTTGTAGTTTTTGCGTGCAGCGCATCCGGCGGGGCGAATTGACCGTGGAGAGACAGGAAGGCTCGACGTTGGATTACAAGACCATGAAGGCGCGGAACTTCTTACCAGCTTGCGTCATGTCTTGCCCGACCAACGCTTTGCAGTTTGCCGACCAAGGTGACACCACGGGCCCGGTGCACGAATATTTTGAAGAAGCCAACCAACAGATTGAGGACCGGCACGCCGGGATTCACCCCCGCGAGGGTTCCAGGGTATACCGGTTGCTGGAAGAGATGGGAACCAAACCCAATGTGATTTATCTAAAGAAGGTTGACCTGTATCCCTTGAAGAAAACCACCCACGCTTAACCACCCTTATCTACAGTAAATAAAGCTGTAAATAAAGCACTAGAGACAGAAACGAAAGAAGGTTCAACACTTGGCCGCTAGCGAACACAAAAGATACGCAGGAATGTGGGTCTTCCCGGAGGCCTCACAGATTACCAGGGACGTGGCAGGCAAGATGGCCGCTACACCCCGGGTACTCCCTCTCGTTCTGACCGGTGCGGGCCTTCTGTTCGTCTTGGGTATTGTTGGGTTTATTGCCCGGGCAGTGGACGACGGTTTCGACGATTACATGGATTGGGGCTACTACGCAGCCATTTTCTCCTTCATCTTCATGTTTTCCGGAGCGGCTCCCTTGGCGGCGGTGGCATTCCGCCTGACCAAGAGTCACTGGCGTCGGCCTCTCTCCCGCATCTCGGAGTTGTTTGCGGTGCTGGGCATACTGTCCACAGTAATGCTAATACCGTTGCTTTTCGTGATGCCGCCAATCAACAACGCTGGTTGGCCGGGACCCGGCGCAGAAGAGATGGAGCTTCGCCGGACGATTTGGTTTGAAGTACCCTTTGGCGCTCCGTTGACCTGGGACATCCTGGGGTTGGTATTCTTGACGGTTTGCGGACTGGGCATACTTTGGCTTTCGGCCCTGCCCGATTTGGCAGAGTGTCGGCTGACCGCCACTGGGTTCCGCCGGAAGATTTACAATTTTTTGGCAGGACATTGGTTCGGCACCAAACGGCAGTGGAATACTCAGAAAGCTGGCCTGGCCATGTTGGGCGCTTTCTACTTCATGCTGCTGATTTTCGTTCAGTTTGTTATCGTATCCGACTATGCTATGAGCTTGGTGCCCGGCTGGAAGGATTCGATTCTACCGCCGATTTACACTCTGACCAGCCTCCAATCTTCATTGGGCGCGATTCTGGTCATTCTTTACATCTTGCGCCGTTGGGGCGGCTACGAAGAATATATCGGCATTTCCACCTTCTGGTCAGCCAGTAAGATACTTCTGGGTCTCACATTGCTCTGGATTTACCACACCTTCGCTTTCTTTATCACGTTCTGGTTTGGACGTTTGGAAGTGGAACAGAACATCATCAAGTATCTGTTCGTCGAGTCGTACGGCGGAATATTCCTGGCCAACCTAATCTTCGGTTTTGCGATTCCATTCCTGATACTCCTGTGGAACCCGGTGCGAAAAACCGCCTGGGGGCCAGCCCTGGCAGGGCTATCCGCCGTGGCTGCGGCGTTCTTGTTCAATATCAGGATATTCGTAGGCTCTTTCAACGCCGGGGACATATTCGACATAGGTTTGTCAAAAGTCCCGGCAGCTACTTATCCCGACGTTTGGGATGTGTTCATGGTGATTGGCGGCCTAGGGGCAGCGCTGTTTATCTACCTGCTAGCGACCAAAATAATCCCCATATTGTCGGTCTGGGAGACCAAAGAAGGGGCCAAGTATCAAAAGATGGGCACCCTCATCAAGGGCGAGTATCTAATCCTGGCTAAGCCTGAATAACGGGCAATTGAGACACCTGACGCAGAGTTCGTTGTTGATTTCGCGGACTCCGCGGCTACCAGTAAATTTTAGGAGCTTCCATGCAGGAAGGTAGAGTCCTACCAGCAAAACAGATTAATGCGGACCTGCTTAAGTCGATATTGCATTCGCCTAAGTGGTTCTGGATAACTATAGCTATTCTCTCTATCTTTGTGCTGGGAGCGGTTGCTGCCGCTGGGCTCATGTTTAACAAGGGATTGGGTACAACAGGCCTAAACCGCCCGGTTATGTGGGGCTTCTTCATCACCAACTTCGTCTTCTGGATTGGCATCAGCCACGCAGGGGTGATGTTATCGGCCATCTTGAGGCTCTCCAAGGCTGAGTGGCGAAGACCAGCCACACGGGCCGCAGAGATTCTAACCGTGTTCTCGCTGATGACGGCGGTGCTGATGCCGCTGATCCACAGCGGTCGCCCTTGGCGTTTGGTCTACTGGGTCTATACCCTGCCATTCGTCCCCTACGATTTCGCTCGAGGTGTTTGGCCGAACATTCGGTCCCCGTTGGTGTGGGACCCCAGCGCCATCTTCACCTACCTAACCTCCAGCATACTGTTCGTTATGATTGCCTTATTGCCCGACTTTGCGGTATTGAGAGACCGAACCACGGGCTGGACTAGCCGAATTTATGGCCTCTTGGCCATGGGTTGGCAGGGCAACCCCCGACAATGGAAGTTGCAGATAATCGCCGGAGTCTTGCTGTCGGCGCTCATCCTCCCGGTGTTCGTTTCGGTTCACAGCATAGTTTCTTGGGATTTCGGCATGGCCGTGGCGGTCAAGTCTTGGCACTCCACAATCTTCGCTCCCTATTTCGTCGTAGGCGCTGTTCACTCGGGAGTGTCAGCCGTTGTATTCGTCCTGATTCTGCTTCGCTGGGTATACAGCTGGCAAGATTACATCCGCTTGGAACACATCGACGCCTTGGGTAGGCTGCTCATCGTGGTAGCGACCGGTTGGTTCTACTTCTTCGTTATGGAAGTCATCTTTGGCTTCTACGGACGAGAGGTAGACGAAATAGCTGTTAGGGAATTCCAGTTCACACAGGCGCCTTGGAACATGTGGATGATTGCCTTCGTGGGATTAACCTACTTCTTGCCGGTGGCATTGTGGTTGCCTAGGGCCTTCCGGCGAAACCTGTGGATTATGTCCACAGCCTGTATAGCAGTCAATATCGGCATGTGGCTGGAACGGTTCATGATTATTGTTCCGGGCTTGGCCCAAAAGCAGATTTTCACATTTGATTGGTATACCTACGCTCCCAGCTCGATTGAAATCGTGATTATCGGTGGCACATTTGCCATGGTAACGATGCTGATGCTGCTTATTAGCCGCGTGGTGCCGTTGATACCACTCTACGACATCAAAGAGGGCAACATACTTAAGACGGAGATTCAGATAGGACGCAGGACGGTTCCTGCGACCTTTAGAGAAGACTAACCGACTCGTAAGAGCACTAACTGGAACCCACGTTATCCGTGATCAAGAGTATCGGGGATAACTAACGTGAGGTTTAAGGGGGAAAAGATGGCGAGACTGCCAATATTGGGTCTGTTCGAAGATCCCAACTACGCTGCCGAAGCGGGGGACGCTTTGAAGCGGGCCAATATATCAGAAAACGATTATGACTTTTTGACCGATGCGCCATACCCGGAAGGCGCATTCGGAGAACGCGAGGAGAACCACCGGCTCTACGTGTTCCCTTTCCTAGGCGCTTTGGTGGGCATCACGGTGGGGATACTGCTTACGTCCATGACTCAGCTGGCCTATCCCTTGACCCAGGGTGGCAAGCCAATCTTGTCTCTTCCCCCCATGGCTGTAATAACCTATGAGACGACAATGCTTGGAGCCATAATTTTCACGGTTCTGGGGATCATTTTTGAGTCTCGCCTTCCGAAAATCAAGATGGGCTTGTACGACACGCGAATAACCGAGGGTTACATCGGCGTTCTGGTGAACGCAGACGAAGAGAAACTTCCGGAGATTTCAGGCATTTTAACCCAGGCTGGCGCTATTGACGTTGTGCGGGAAAGTTAGGGAGCTGAAACTAAACAGATAGTTAAATGAATAGCATTCTTTCAAATAACGCTGGGCAAGTAGAGGGGACTGTAATTTCCCGCTTTAAGACTAGGTTGCCCGGAAAAATCAAGGCCTATATATTGGGATTTGCCTTATTGGGTGCTTTGGCAGCGATTAGCTGCACTTCGGGAACGTACCCAGTGGATATCTTCTATGAGATGCACTATCAGCAATCTTACAAGTCGGGCGAACCGCCTTATCTGAGTGCGCCGGCCAGCGCCGTGGCATTTTACCCCGGACCCAAGAATACAGCGTTCAACACGGGCGAGCACCTTTTCAACGTTAACTGCTCCATGTGCCACGGACTCGATGCCAAAGGAACCGGTGCGGTGCTGGAAAAGCTAAAGACCACCTACGGCTACGAGCCATTGGTGACACCCGATTTGACCACCCTGTCTTCAGCAGCTATTGGGTCCTTCCTGATAGCCACCGAAAGGCCATTTGGACCAGATTCAGTGATGCCGCCCTTTGGCAAATTATTAAGCGAAGAAGAGCGTGAGGCAATCGCCGCCTACGTGGGGACCTTGCCCAAGTAGGGCGATTTGGCCTTTGCGCAATCTTGCTCGGCAGACCTAGTAACTTCCGCCTCTCGGTCAGGTATTCCCTCTATGCTGGATTTCACTGACATTTCCGTTCTGAGCTTCGACTGTTACGGCACCCTCATCGATTGGGAATCCGGCATATTGTCCTCTCTTCAACCTCTGTGCGCCCGCTACCGCATCGAAACACCTGACAGAGAGTTGCTTGAGCTCTATGGGCGATTCGAGCGGCAGGTCCAACATCAATCACCTTTCGTAAATTACAGAGGTGTCTTGCGGGATGTTGCCGCCGGTTTTTGTCTTCACTTCGGCGTCAACCTGGATAAAGAACCGGCTGGGCAGCAGATTTTGGCGGATTCTGTGGGAGATTGGCCTGCTTTCCCGGACACGGTCGAAGCTCTAAAGAGGCTGAGTTCCAGATTCAAATTGGCCATTATATCCAATATTGATGATGACATGTTCCAGTTGTCGCAAGTGCGTCTGCGCACAGAGTTCGATTGGGTGATTACTTCGGAACGGATTGGGTCATACAAACCCTCGCCAGAGAATTTTCACTTCGCCCGGCGAATCATGGGAGTCGATTCGGCCCAGCACGTTCATGTGGCCCAGAGCCAATTCCACGACATCGAACCGGCCAGTTCTTTGGGCTGGAAGACCGTCTGGGTAAATCGTAGTGGGGCCGCGTCCACACCTTTGGTGGATAGCCAGCCGGACCTTGAAGTGCCGGATTTAGCGTCTTTGGCCCACCTGGTAGTCGGCGCCATCTAGACGAAAGAGCCATGCCCCCAGACTGTAATTCTGAGGAGCGGAGCGACGAAGAATCTCTTGACCCAAGTTTATAAATAAATTATTTCACTCCGAATTACAGTAGTTCGGAGGCTATTAGGAAATGCCAGACAGAAGGGGAGAACGTAACGAACCTAGATAGATTGCGTCCGAAAGCCAACTGGGGAGATAATCCTCCCACCAGCAGATGAACATCAGCTTCAGCCGAAAATTGACCCTACTCGCCGTTACAGTGGCTTTGTTTGTCGCTCTTGCCAGCGGTGACGGAAGCACCTTCGCCCAGGGCCAGCCCTACAGTGAGAAGGAGGCCCAATCTATCGACCGGTCGCTCATGTGCCCTGTGTGCCCGGCGGAAACCATCGACCAAGCTCAAGTAGAGATTGCCCGACAGATGAGGGCGGTGGTACGGGATATGCTGGGCAAAGGCGCAAGCCGCGGTGAAGTTTTGGACTTTTTCGTGTCTCGCTACGGACTGGAGGTTTTGGCTGCGCCACCGAAATCGGGGGTCAACATATTGGTTTGGGTCTTGCCTATAGTCGGGATATTGGTAGCGCTGGCGGGCGGTTACTTCATCATAAAGTCAATGTCTTCTCGAAGCACCGTTCAACTTGCTCCGGTAACCGTGCCGGAGGCAGACCAACCAGAGAGTGATTTGGAACCCTTTTTGGCGGCTGTGGACCGAGATTTGGCGCTATTGGGTGGTAGTGGGAACATCGGTGCATCCGACAAACCCGCTGAAGGCGTAGATAGTCTCCGGGAGCAGGAAACTAATCGAGAGGATGACGTAGAGCGAAATGGCTGATCTGGGCGCAATCTCTCTGTGGATAGCCTTGGCCTTGGCGGCATATGCCGCCATTGGGTCTGTGGTTGGCAAGACGCGGGACTCCGCCGTATTGGTGGATAGTTCTAGGAACGCTGTCTATCTGCTGGTGCTGGTGCTCTTGGTGGCCACCCTTAGCCTGATTGTATCTTTTATCAACCATGATTTTGAGGTTGCCTACGTGGCCGCCCACAGCGAATTGGCCATGCCGGACCGGTTTACCTGGGTTGCTTATTACGCTGGCAACGAAGGTTCACTGCTGTTCATATCCTTCTCTCTTGCGGTGATGTCCGCCTTGGCCCTTTGGCTGGCTCCTGTCAAAGTTCGGGACACCTTGCCTTACACAGCCGCTGTTTTGATGGTGGTGATGACTTTCTTCCTGGCAGTGACGTCAATCATGGCCAATCCGTTCGACAAGCTGCCCTTTACCCCCTTAGACGGCGATGGAATAAACCCGCTATTAACCCACTTCGGCATGTTCGTCCACCCGCCGATGCTAATGGCTGGCCTGATAGCTACGTCGATACCTTTTGCTTTTGCCATGGGTTCGTTGATTGGCGGCAAAACCGGGGATGAATGGGTGGATACCGGCAGGGTTTGGGGCATCATCTCTTGGGCGATGTTGGCTATCGGGCTTTTGCTGGGTTCTTGGTGGGCTTATACGATTCTGGGCTGGGGCGGTTTCTGGTTCTGGGACCCAGTGGAAAACGCTGCTTTCATGCCCTGGTTGGGCCTGACCGCCTTCGTTCACTCGATCATGGTACAGAAACGGCGAGGGATGTTCCGAATGTGGAACATAGTCTTAATCAATGTGTCCTTCGGCCTGGCGTTATATGGAATGTTCATGAACCGGGGCGGCTCGGTGCCCTCGGTGCACTCCTTCGGGAGCTCCTCTTTGGGATGGGTGTTCCTGCTGTTCCTCTGCATAGGCATACTGGTGCCATTCATAATCTTCTTCTGGCGTTATCCTCTGCTCAAGAGCGCTCAAAATCTAGACTCGATGCTATCTCGCGAAGCCGCCTTCTTGGTCAATAACCTCCTGCTCTTGGCCATCGCCGGGGTGACTATGTGGGGGACGGTGTATCCTCTGATATCTAAATTGTTCACCGGGGTAGAGCTTACGGTGGCCAGACCCTTCTACGATCAAGTGAACGGTCCTCTGATGTTGGGACTAATCTTCCTCATGGGGGTGGGCCCCCTGTTGCCATGGCGCAGAGCCACGCCAGCAAGCGCCCGCAGAGCGCTGATGCCACCTGGAATCGCTGCGGCGGCTACGGTGCTGGTTTTGCTCGCATTGGGTGTCAGGCAAGAATACGCTTTGATTGCTTTCGGATTGGCGGCGGCAGTCACCGCTGGCATCTTTGTGGAATGGTACCGAGGCACCCGATCCAGGCAACGATCGTCGGGTGAGATTTATCCATTGGCCTTTTTGCGTTTGATTGCGGCAAACCGGCCCAGATATGGCGGCTACATCGTGCATCTATCCATCGTCATGGTTGCCTTGGGCGTTGTCGGCACGACTTTCTTCAGTACCCAGAAGGATGTGGTGTTGGCGCCGGGAGATACGGTGGTAGTGGACGACTATGAAATACGCTACATTGGCACCACCGAGATACCCCGGTCCAATCGCACGGATTTCATATCCAGCGTGGAGGTGTACCGGGACGGCAATCTGTTGGAAATCATAAAACCCAATAGGTCTTTCTACCCGTCGTTCAACATGGCGTCAACTAGGGCCGCAATCAGGTCAACGCCGGTGGAGGACCTGTTCATCGTGCCTAGCGAGAATTTGGACAATGGCAGCGTCGGCTTCAGAATATTGATTAATCCTCTAATCTGGTGGATGTGGGTGGCCGGGCCGGTTTTGGTTTTAGGTACGGTGGTCGCTCTGTGGCCTCAAAGGGTCAGACAGACTGCTACGGCAAAAGCGCCAGGCCGAGTTTCCGCCGGACCTAGGGCCAGCACTGCGTGAGGCGGACAATAACGTGAGATTTGCCAGGATAAACCAATGACGTTGGTAATTGGCGCAGCGTTGGCGCTCTTCTGCTTGGCGATTGTGACTTACCCATTTTTGAAGTCAAGGTTTGCGTCCGCAGCCTCGCCAAGAACGATAAGTACCTCTGTGGCCGCACCCGAGTTGGGACCGGTCTATGATGCCATAACCACCTTGCATCTGGAATATCAGCTTGGGAAGGTGCCGCAGAACCTGTACAAGGAGCAATTGGCCTCCTACCGCTTGCAGGCGGCTTCGGTCTTGCGCCAACGATTTCAAGAGCGGGCCGGTGAGCCTGAATGGATGCTGGAGCAGGAAGTGCTGGTCACTCGCGCTGCATTGAGAGGAACTGAAGGCGGCCCCCGTGCCTGCCCCAACTGCAGGTCATTGGTGGCTCCGGAATTGCTTGGCTGCCCCGAATGCGGAGCGAGTATGGAATCACGGGTGTAGCTGGAGCGGGAATCTGGTATCTTAGGGCAAAGTAATCCATTCCATATTGCCACGCCGGTTCTATCTAGGCAGGCTGGGATTAGGGCCCATGGGACGGCGGGGCAGCGTGTATGTCTTCTCAATTTCCATTTGGCATCATTAATCGCCCTTCGGGGAAACCCTTTGCGGCGCGCCTATTTGCATTGGCTCTCATCGCGACGCTGGTGGGGCTAACTGCTTGGCATTTCCAATTTCAGGCCCAGGCTCAAGCCCAAGAATCTTTGACCATTACGGGTAGCGTTATAAACGGCACCGAAGGCGCATCTCCCCCGGCCGACGTTCCGGTGCTGTTGCTGGTCTCCGGGGCCGATGCCAGTCTCATTGCCACCGACCAGACCTCCACCCTGGCTGATGGGAGTTTTGAGTTCCAACAAGTTCCGGCTATCGCCGACGGTTCCTATGCGTTTAGCGTCGACTATGCCGAGGTCTTCTACGGAGCGTCTTTGAGCCTAGATGATCTGGCTGTTGAAGTAGAATTGGCCGTTTACGAAACGACTCAGGACGCATCGATCGTCAAAGTGACCAACCACGTGATGGTGATAGGGGACATAGACGAAAAGAATAAGTCTATCTCAGCCATTGAGTTCGTACGCTTGACCAATGCCAGCGACCGCACGCTATTGCCGAATCTAAACCAGCCTGTTAACAATGTGGGGCAGATAAGCTTCCTGCGTTTTGCTTTGCCACCTTTGGCCGAGGAACTAGACGTCGGGTCGGACATGCCGGGGGGAGACATCATTTCCATTGGCAGCGGCTTCGCCCTCACTTCTCCGGTGGTGCCGGGGAATCATTTCGTGGACTTTTCCTTCCGTTTTCCGTATCAAGGTGAAGATATTTCCTACCGCCAGAGCCTTCCTCAAGGAGCAGATGTGTACCGGGTGATGGTGCCCGTGCGCTTTGGCACGGTGGGGGTTGATACCCTCCAACCTGTGTCCGCTGTGGAGCAAGCAGGGGATTCGTATAATGCATGGGAGGGTCGAGAATTTGAGCCTGGAGAAGGCTTTTCCCTAAGCCTGACCGGATTGCCCCAACCGAGCCTGGGAGCACGCTTGGAGAAATCCATAGTCAGTGGCACATTTTGGAAAGTAGCGATCCCCATCGCCATGGGCGCTGTATTGGCATCTCTGCTAGTGCTGGGGACTCTAAGGCCCCGTTTCAAGGCTAATATGCCTTTGGGGAGGTCTCCCGGAGAAAACCGAACGGCTGTGGACCGAGAAGCGGCAATTCGGGATATCGCAAACTTAGACGAGAGATTTCACCATGGCGAGGTGGCTGAAACCGACTACCGGGCTGAAAGAGAATCGCTGGTGGATCGTGCTTTGGGAGGTGTCTCGGAAGGGGCTGATGAACGGGCAGTTCGACTCGGCGAAGAAGATACGAAGGATGAGTAACCGACGGAGTGGTGATGACATCGAGCAGATACCCTCGTCATCAATCTCGACAGGGGACATAACACGTCACCGTGAGTAAACGCAATTGGATCATCGTAGGCACCGCAGTGCCGGTGTTGGCCTTCATTGCCTTGCTGGCTTGGGCTTCCTTCAAGTCGGGCGGGAATCCGGGCGGTCTGGGAGTAAATGATGATTTTGGACAAGTAGCTGTTGAAGAAGAGCTAGCGTGGGAATTCACATTGGAGCTGCTAGGTGGCCCAATGCCCAGCGGCCCGCTGCCCGATGAATCTTTGAGCTTGAGCGAACTCAGGGGCAAGGTTGTGCTGCTGGATTTTTGGGCATCTTGGTGCGGCCCCTGTCAGAAGGAGGCGCCGACATTGACCCAAGTGTACCAAGAATACCGCGACCAAGAAGTGGAGTTTGTCGGCATCGATATTTGGGATGGGCGCTTGGACGCCCTCAATCATATAGAGCGCTTCGGCGTTCTTTATCCAAACGGAATAGACAGCGACGGCACCATTGCTATCAACTACGGCGTGAAAGGCATCCCGGAAAAGATTTTCATCAACCCCGACGGCATGGTGGCCAAGAAATTCGTTGGTCCCATCTCGGCTCAGAATCTCAGGGCAGTATTGAACGAACTGCTAGGCGTAGTCGATGGAACCCCGCCGTCTCCCTGATTGGCCGCTTGATTAAGCTGTTGGCATCGGGCTGAAATTTGGGATGATATACTTTTTCCGAACCTGGCTAGGAGGCCGGAATTTATGCTGAAAACCGCACCGGTCTGTACGGGCAGCTTCAGCAACCTCCGAATAGTGCGATCAGCAATCTTCAGGTTGATTCCTTTGCTAACCGTAGTTGTCCTGCTCGTTTCGGCCTGCGGTGGTTCTTCTCCTACTCCGGTTCCTACTTCTACTCCACTTGCGACAGGCATACCGCCTCTAGCTTCGAATTCTGTGGCTTCCGACCTATCCCCATTGGAACTGCTGAAACGGTCAACGGAAGTCATGGCGGCCATCAAGAGCTTTCGCAGCCATACGGATATCGACGGTACCGTTCTGGGTGAGAGGGTAAATATTTCCATGGATATGGAACTCGACGGAAATAACGGCATGCACAGTGCTATGAGCGTTGATGGTCCAGATGGAATCGTGACGATTGAGCAGATTATCAAGTCCCCCAACGTTTTCATCAACATTTCCGGCGTCGGCGATGGATGGATGCGTATGGGGATAGAAAAGGCTGCTCGAGAGGCCGGAGTGCCCGTGGAAGTTTTGACAGAACCAACGGAGTTCGCTCTGAGTTTGTTCCCGGGGGATGAAGTTCCTTGGGACCTGTACACAGTCCGTTCTGCAGGCCCGGAGGTTTTGGACGGCATCAAGACTCAACGTCTGACCATAAGCGTGGATTTTCAGGAGCTCTGGAAAAGGTTGGATGAGGAAGCACGACGGCAGCTCGCCCAAGGGTTGGGCCCTTTGGGGAACTCGTTGATTGAAGGTGGGATGGGGTCTGCCGAGTACAAGGATATTGAAATCTGGATTGATGACCAAGGTCGCATGCGAAGGACCGTCATGAGCCTGTTGATAGGCGACGAGATGCAGATTTCTACGGACATGCGGCTAACGGACATCGATTCCAGGATAATTATCGAGGAGCCCAGCGATTACCAGGACCTTAGGTAGTAATTTCCAAGGATATTGGGATGCGAATGGTGGGACACCCACTCACTCGGATAGGTGGTTGTAGTTATGACTAGCCCGTTACCGATGGCAATCGCCATGGACTGGGGCGGAACCTGGACACGTGCGTCGGTTATCGACCGAAACGGCGAAGTCCAGTGGAGTTCCCGTGTGGCAAATCCCAAAAATGCAGGGAAGGATGGGCTTTTGGAGAACGCCGACGGCCTGCTTAACGAAGCTATTACCGCCTGTGGAGACTGCCCCATCGCCGGGATTGGGGTGGCCGTGGCTGGCCCAGTGGATGCCGATACCGGCACGCTCTACGACCCGCCCAACCTGCCGGAGTTGGACGGTGTGTCGCTGAAGGAACGATGGGAGCCCATGACCGGGCACACGGTATGGGTGGGCAACGACGCAAATCTTGCCGCCCTGGGTGAGTATCACTTTGGAGCTGGCCTGGCAGCGCGGTTAGAGGGCGATGGCCCCAGCACATTAGTCTACATGACCATCAGCACCGGCATCGGGGGTGGGGTGGTTGACCGGGGACGGATGTTTTTGGGAGCAAAGGGCGTCGCCGCAGAAATCGGCCACATGTGCATGGACATGAGCGCCACCGCCCCCAAGTGCCAATGCGGCAGTTCCGGCTGCCTGGAGGCTTTGGCATCGGGCACCGCCATTGCCCGCATTGCCAGGTCCGCCGTCTCCGGCATCGGCTATCAAGATTCCTTGCTGGCAGTCGGAGAGAGGGAATCAATCACATCCGAGTCGGTGTTTCAGGCAGCCGCCCAAGACGACCGGCTGGCCCTCAGCATTCTGGAAGACGTGGTGCAAGCGTTGGGTACCGGCCTCACCAACGTGTTGCACCTTTATAACCCGGACCTAGTTGTGCTAGGTGGTGGAGTGACGGTGGGCCTGGGTCAGTTGCAATTTCTGCCCCGCATAGAGGCAATCATGAGAGACCGGGCCATGAGCCAGCGGCATAAGGAATTCGTGCTAGTTGCCAGTAGCTTGGGAGATGGCGTTGGTATGGCGGGGGCTGCCGCCATCGTTTGGGAAGCTGTCGGTTAGTGATTAGCGGCTAGGCAATTACTTTAGGAACTACGTTAGAATTTTTATAAGACTCTCCGCACTCTCCTCAGTCACTACATTCCTCCACGCTCAACCGGCATTTACGCTTGGGTTGGTCAAGCGTATTCTAGCCGCTCTTCACGTGCCGAACGGACGAGGCGGTGAACGATTTTGGGGCTTTGTAAACGCTGAGATTCGAATGTCCACGCTGTTGGACGAGATTAATCTGAGCAACCTAATGGCGCAACACTATGACTTCGATCTATCTCGGCCGCTTCCAGATTCCGGGCAACGTCAGATTTTTGCTTCCGAGGCTCAATCCAGCCTAGAAAACGCCCTATCCTTTGATATTCAGGTACCCAATGGCCGCTGGACGTTGCGAATGGCGTATCAAGAAGCCCCATTCCCCTTCTGGCTAAAGGTGGTCAGATTCGGTTTGGTGGTGTCGTTTAGTGCGGTGCTGTCGCTGGCTTTATACGGGCGGCTCCGCAATGCCAGGCAGCGCAGGTGGGCTGATCAAGATCTTAGAGCCAGCGAAGTGCGCTTTCGCGTTTTATGTGCTGCAGTCCCCATCCGGATATACCAGGCGGACGGCGATGGGTTATGCACCTATACAAACAACAAATGGACAGAAATCACGGGATTAACCGCAGAAGACAGCTTGGGCGATGGTTAGCTCCGCGCCGTTCATCCAGAGGACGTGCCCTTGTTGCAAGAGCGCTGGCGGCAAGCAGCCGTACAGGGTCAAGAATTTTCTAGCGAATACCGCGTCGTCACACCCACAAGGGATATTCGGTGGGTTTCCGGCCATGCCGTGGTTATGAATGCCGAGAACGGTAAAACTGCGGGTTACATCGGAACCGTTGAGGACATAACCGAGCGCCGCGCAACGGAGCTAGCCCTTGAGCAAAGCGAAAGCACAAACAATGCTTTCATCAGAGCTATCCCAGACCCCATGTACATAGTGAATCGAGAGGGCATTATCCTAGACGCGAGGTCGGCCAAAGAAAATGAACTTCTGGATAACACTGGTAACATCGTCGGCAAATCGGTTCTCGATTTGATTCTCCAAAGCTCAACCTCTCCTCAATCGCTGGTATCCAGTACCAGAGACCTAATTAGCCGAGCCTTAGACACCGGCGAAGTTCAGTCACTTGAGTACCAGATCGATATACAGGGAGAGCAACGACGAAGAGAAGCCAGGTATGTCGCCAATGGAGATGACGAAGTATTAATCATCACCCGGGACATTACGGAGCGGGTGAAAGCTCAAGAATCCTTGGCAGAAAGCGAAGAACTACCATTATCCAGACCGAGCCAGGGGTGGGCTACAGGCTCGCGATTTAGCCGTCCTCAGTATTCCTTGTCATCTCGCCACTAAATCAATTAACCGGCCGGACCTCTTTAGAGGTCTTAACCCCCAATATCGGCGACCAGCACCCACATTGGCCTCTTGCCCACATTGTAGGTATCCATGCGGGTCAGGGCACCCGATTCGCTATTAATGCTATATGAGGCCAAGTTACCCGATGCCGATCCAGCAGCAAAGACAAACTTGCCCGCTGGGTCCAGGCTAAAGGCACTGGGCACGGGCTCGGTCGGCACCTGCCCAATAGTGGCCAATGCTCCGGTGGAGGGGTCAACGGTGAAACCGGCAATGCTGTTGTGACCCCGGTTGGGAACGTAGAGGAATCTGCCGGAAGCGGATATTTG
>Ga0066376_10003309_pt1 | contig 14523 bp, 9 predicted proteins | sample Knorr_S15_td_Bot_FD_77009 | JGI IMG/M metagenome (GOLD analysis project Ga0066376, IMG submission 77009) | Marine microbial communities from Southern Atlantic Ocean transect - Knorr_S15_td_Bottom_ad_5009_LV_A | ecosystem: Environmental > Aquatic > Marine > Oceanic | place: Southern Atlantic... | reverse complement strand
TGCCGACTTCAAACTACTGGCTGATGCAACATGAGGGTACATCTTATCAGGAGTATGACGTATACCAGACGGAGCCCGCCCTGTTTGACTTGTTTAATTTTCCCCTGGTGATCGGTGATCCCCTTACGGCCTTGCGCGATCCCGGTTCAGCCATTATCAGCGCGTCTAAAGCCCGGACCTATTTTGGTAACGAAAATCCTATAGGGAAGTCGATCATGGCAGACGATCATGATTTAACCATCACGGCCGTCATGAGTGATTTGCCGGCCGACTCTCATATCCGGGCGGATTTCTTTACCTCCTTTACTTCATTGAAACCCGACGAGAACGATGGGGGGTTCTGGACCTATATGCTGCTGTCCCCTGAAGCATCCGTCACGGGTTTGGACGATAAGGTCTCCGCTCTGGATGCCCGGATACGCCGCCTTGAAACACCGAGCAAGGCCTATCTGCAGCCGATGACGGATATCCATCTCTTTTCCGAATTGGAAAACGACATAAGCGCCAGAGGTGATCCGGCTTTTTTGCTGGTGCTCTCCCTCCTCGGCGTATTCATGTTGCTCATCGCCATCATCAATTTCACCAATCTGGCCACGGCGCGTTCAGCCGGTCGCACATTGGAAGTAGGTCTTCGTAAAACCATCGGGGCGCAGCGCAGCCAGCTTGTGCTACAGTTTCTTGCCGAATCCCTGCTGGTGGCCTGCATGACGATGCCGGTGACCTTTGTTTTCATTCAACTTGGTTTGCCCTGGATGAATACCGTTCTGGAAAAATCGTTGGTCTTTGATTTACATGCCATCATCACTCATGGGCCGGCCCTGGCTACCATCGTCCTGGTGGTCGGCGTGGCGTCGGGCGCGTACCCGGCTCTGTTTCTTTCCGGTTTCAAGCCCATCGCGGCGTTGAATAGCCGGATGCAGGTCCGTTCGGCCCGTGGTACGTTGCGCCGTCTGCTGGTGGTGGTGCAATTCATCATGGCCGTTGCCTTGATAACAGGCGCCCTTCTGGTCCGGGCCCAGTTGGATTATCTTCGAGACAAACCATTGGGATTTGCCGAGGAACAGGTGGTCACCATTATCGGACCGCCCAACGGATACCATCCGTATGATTACCAGGTATGGAAAACGGACATCATGAGATATTCCGGGGTGTTGGGCGTATCCCGACCGGCGTTTCAACCCGGCAAAGACGTGGCCTACTATCGATTGACGGCCGACCTCACCAATGCTCAGCCTGTCGAGATCGCCTTTTACCCCATTGACGAGGATTTCGTAGAAACAATGGGATTGGAAAGACTAGCCGGCGCTTCCCTGCCGCCGGGATGGCAGGCCAACCCGCAATACAAACCGGTCGTTTTGAATGAAACGGCCGCGCGAAGATTCGGATGGGTTACGCCACAAGAGGCCATTGGTAAAGACATCATAAACGACCGAGAGAGAGACGCCGATCCGGGAAACTACTACAGGGCCACGGTCTTTACCGTCGTCAAGGATTTCCATCTGCGGTCGCTGCATTACCCCGTTGAGCCGCTCGTGATGGAAGTATGGCGTGAGTTGTGGCAAGGTAGGCCTTTCGTTCGCATTGCCACGGAGGATGCGCCGGAGACGCTGTCCTATCTCAAGCGGGTCTGGGAACACCATGAACCGGAAGTCCCCTTTTCCTATCTATTTATGGATGGCGTGTTTGATCGGTTATATGAAGCGGAAGCGCGTCTGAGTCAGGCCGTTTTTGTCTTTGTCGGTTTGACGGTCCTGATCGCCGGTATGGGCTTGTTCGGTCTGGTTTCTTTCCTGGTCGAGCAGCGCACCCGCGAGATCGGCATACGCAAGATACTCGGTGAGTCTACAGGCGGTATTATGCGTCTGCTGGCAGCCGAATTTGTGAAACTGGTCCTGATCGCCAATCTGATCGCCTGGCCGATTGTCTATCTGGTCCTGTCACAGTGGTTGCAGACCTTTGCCTATCGCATCGACATCGGTTTGTTGCCGTTTCTGATTTCGGGCATCGCCGCTCTGGGCATCGTGCTGGTCACCGTGGGCCGTCACGCGGTTAAGGCCGCGAGCATAAATCCTGCGGAGGCGTTGCGGTATGAGTAGCTGATGTGTAACTTCCGGGCAGGTAGCGGGTAGTTTGGAGCAGGTGATGGGTAGAAGGACGGGCTGTCAAATGCCAATTTAGGACTGATTATATTAAAAAAGGAGAACTTAATGAAGATCCAGCTGACCTTTCTCGGAATCATCACGAGTATATGCTTTTCGATCATATCCTGTACGCCGGGCAATGCGCTGACGATTGATGAGGCCGCTATGAATGAACCGGCCGAACCGCGAATGACGCTTATCGGCACCCCGCTTCGGGAACCGGCCTGGTCTCCGGAGGTAAAGGCCAGGCTTGAGAAGGATCTGCTTATTGCGGAGGCGGTCATGAAGGTGGCGCCGGAACGGGAGGATTCGTATATCTGGCTCGGCCGACGTCTCGGGTATCTGACGCGGTGGTCCGAGGCGATTGAGGTATTCACGCAGGGACTGGAAACATTTCCAGATAGCTATAAACTCCTGAGGTTTCGGGGCAGGCACCTGGCGCGCTATCGGGAATTTGACCGGGCCATCACCGATTACAAACGGGCGGCGGAGCTTATAGAGGATAAACAGGATAGCTACGAGCCGGACGGTATTATCAATGCCAGGCATCAATACCTCGGATCGTATAGATCCAATATGCACTACTACCTGGGGCAGACGAGCTGGGCGGTCGGAGATTACCAGGCGACGCAGCAAGGCATGGAGCGCTCGAGCCGTGAGCCGCTGGTCCAGCATGCCGATCGCCTCGTCGCCACCACATACTGGCGTTACCTGGCGCTTCGCAAGCTGGGACGGCACGACGAAGCACGGGCGCTGATCCGTAAGGTCCCTCAGAATCTGGAATTGGTTGAAAATTTCACGTACTATAAAGGCGTGCTGTTCCTCCAGGGAACCTATACAAAAGAAGAGCTGATGTCCGAGGCCGACAGCATCATCAAGTTTGCCATCTCCATGGATCATCATTTTCGAGGGGAGCAGGAAACCGCCGAAATGATGTGGCAGGAGATTATTGAAGGGAGCGCCCAAGGATTCTGGCCGGCGGAGAGTGAGCTGCTCGCTACTCGTAAAGAGACGCCGTAGTGAATTTTCCGCTTGAGCGGAAAATTTGAAACGCCCGGAACGCATGTTGATTGCAGCACGTCACAAAACGCCGTAACGTTCAACCCGCCTTTTTACTGCGCAGAAGATAGAGGCCGCTGCAAACGACGAGGCTGCCGCCCGCGATGATCCAGATATCCGGGAGGTCGCCCCACAGCACAAAACCGAGGGAGGTCGCCCAGAGCACGCTGGCATATCGGAAAGGGGAGATAAACGCTGCCTCGCTGTGTCTGAATGCTTCGACTATAAAGAAATAAGCACCACCCTGCAAACAGGCGGCGAGTGCGAGCAGCCCTACCGCGGTCCTGTCAATCGGCGGCCATCCCCATGGGGCGGTCACCAGTCCGGAAACAGTCACCACAAAAGAACCGACAAAAACCATTGCCAGCGTGGTTTCTCTGGGTACCACGCGCCGGGCGACCATGTCCCGCAGCGCTTCTATGAAAGCCACCGAAAGGGGCAATAAGGCCACCCATCGAAAAGCATCCATACCGGGTTTTAGGATAAGCAACGTACCGCCGAATCCTATTATGACGCCTACACGGCGATGCCATCCCACCGACTCACCCAACAACAGCGGGGCCAGCGCCACAACAAACAACGGACCGGCAAAGGTAAGGGCTACGGCATCGGCCAGCGGCAGATATTGAAGACCGGTGAGAAACAGATACGTGGAGGCGACCAGCATAAGGGCCCAGACAAGCGGTCCGGGCCAACTCGAAAGATATAACGCGCGTACACCACCCCCGCCGGGACGATGCACCAGTAACAGCAAAAATATCATGACGAACAGCCCACGAATGGTGATCATCTGACCAACCGGATGATTGGCCCCTACCCATTTAATGACCGCATCATTGAGCGTGAGCATCCCTGAACCACCCAGCATGCAGGCCACGCCGCGCAGACGGTTCTCTTTTGTTACCATGCCCGCCATCCGCTTTCTTTATCTATCATGAAACAGCCATGATAATCATTAGTGGTTGATTTGAAAAACGGTGGTTGAACAAACAGGTAGTATATATTGACATATCCGTATGAATAAGTAAATGTGAATAGTTTGTCGTTTTGAATTTTCTATAAGGCCTATGTGGTTAAGGTACACTATTTAAACACGCATCCGGAGGACATGATGACTGAAGAGAAACCTTTGAAGGTACACGTGACCGGGGTGTACGGACTCATCGGAAACCTGGTGTACCGGCATCTAAGCGCACAGAAAGATCAGTATGATGTCTATGGTAGTGGTAGACGGACCGTCAGTTCGGATCGAATCAATGAAGAGGCCATCAGGCAAGTCCCCACCGATCACTTCACGATCGCCGATTTAAGTGATGCCGACGCGGTTTTGAACGCTTTACAGGGGGTAGACGCCGTCATTCATCTCGGGGCTGTGCCCGATCCCAACGCCTCGTTTGAGAAGGTCCTCAGCAGCAATGTTATCGGTACCTACAATGTGCTGGAAGCCTGTCGAAAAATAGGTATAAAACGGGTGGTGTACGCGAGTTCCATCATGGTCAGCTGGGGGTACGCTCAGTTTGAAGAACCTTATGTTTCGATCCGGGAAGGTCGAATTGAAGACCTCCCTGATCCTATCCCACCGATTACTCTTTCACATCTGCCGCGACCCACAGAGCCCTATTCGGCCAGCAAGGTCTGGGCGGAAGGGATCTGCCGCACCTATTCGGATGCCCACGGCATATCCACTGTGTGTATTCGGATCGGTTGGGTCAATAAGGAAAATGCAGCATCCGGTCCCTTTTCCGAATCAATCTGGTGCAGCCATCAGGATATTGTGTATATCATCGAACTTGCGCTCAACGCCACCACAGCGCCGGTCTTCGAGATCTGTTACGCGGTTACAGACAGTAAATACAGATGGGTGGATATAGATCATTCAAGGGAGCGGTTGGGATATGTCTCCGGCGGATAAAGCGTGTGTTTATTTCGTGGCGAAACATCAGTTATCGAATAAATGCTGCCGTTTGTTCAGCAAAGATATCAGGCATACGTTCGATATGATTCGGCATCAAGTCCAGGCGGGTGATCTCCTCCTCCGAGAAGTAACCGACTTCTGTGGTTTCATCACTCAACCCTAATTGACCGCTTTTCACCGATGCGCCAAATTGTAACGAGACGAACTGAAATTTATATTTTTCACCATAGGATATGATTCGGTGCGGAGACGTATAAATAGCGATGAGTTTGTCTGCCGTCACATAAAGCCCTGTTTCTTCCAGCACTTCCCGCTCACAGGCTTCCGCAGCGCTTTCACCCGGTTCCATGCCGCCGCCGGGCAAGCACCATTGCCCGTTGTCGCTGCGACGTGTCAGCAGGAGTTTCTTATGAGATTCATCAAAGATGGCGGCCGCACAACCCACCTTCAAAGGTGCTGTTTTACCGATTCTCTCTCCCTCAATAATTTTTGCCATGATATGTGATTTCCCCTATCCATATATCCATATTTCCAAGCTGTGTATCTATATTAACAATCCGTCCATACAATTTACCAGAGTAACCGGCTTACCTGGCCAGGTCAACCCTAATACAGCTCCGCCCCATACGGATTGTCCGCAAACCAGAGGGTGTTCACCGTATAATAGAGGCCGACGCCGAGTACATAGCCCACCAGTATCCCCAGAAACAGCGGTTGTACTCTGGTATAAAGCCGTACACTGCCGACGCGAAGAATAATCACTTTAATCAGCCAGGCCAGGAAGAGGGAGAACACGGTCAGGCCAATGTCGCCGGACGCGGCGACCACAAACCCGATGGGATGCAGCGGTATCCAGGTGAATAGATACCGGCTGAACATAATCAGGCTGTTGATGACCATGCCCATGACAAGAAAACCTATTTCCAACGGACTGATTTGCGTCGCATTGTTCATCCAGGTGACGATCAACTGATAAAATGGGGAATGCAATCCAGGATTGGCACGAAGATTCTGCGCCCCTGATATGTAGCCGGCTGAGATGGTATAAATCAAAGCCCAGGCCGCGCCCGTGCCGAAGGCCAGACTGACCCAGAGAAACGTCCCACCGATCTGCTTTTTTTGAAAGGCAGGCTCACCTGCCTTTTTTTTTGTATGCTCTATATCACGTTGGCGTCCAATCTCTTTCACTCTTCCCACATAATCCTGAAACCAGGCTACATGTGAGATGCCGACCATGGTAAACGTCCGCCAGTTTCGGGCAAAAGCGCTACCCAGACCCAACACCGTCAGGTCTGCGGCAGGCAGGTTGCTTGAACCGACAATCCCCACGGTAAACGCATGGGCATTGATAGGCAGGTCCAGATCCACCAACCCCGCTTCCGCGATCACCCGGGCAAGCGCCAGGTAAAAGACAAATAGAAAAAACAGCAGGAGCAGCGTGATCGGGATGGATAAACCGGCGCTATGCAACCACCCGATCAGGTAGGCAAAACCGACGATCAGGCCGACGACGGCCATTCTGTAGGAGAAGAGTTCCTCTTGATTATTTAAGGAAGTCTTGCGGCCCAGCGCGGTATGCCAGACTTCCTTCAGATGGTGCCGGGCCATCCATAACCCCACCAGCACAAAGCTGATCATGCCGCCGATGAATTGAATCGAAACAAGACCGCCCGGCACCACGGTGCTGGCTGTAGACAGAATCCCTATCCGGTTCAGTATCCCGGCTTCCAGCACTTTAACGAGCTGAAACAACCACACACTGAACAGAATATCCACATGAATGAAATAAGCAAAGGCCAGAATAAAAGCATCGAGACGGAGGACAAGCGGCGGAAAGGCCGGGCCGAAAACGATGGAGAGTGTCGGCGTTCCAGTAATCGGAAACGGCGCCCATAGGTTCCAGAATGATCCGCAGTTCCACACCATCATCAGAAAGGTGCCTGCGCATCCGATCTGAAACATCCGAGTGCGGTAGCATGCCGGCCAGATGGAACGGTCTTTCGGGGGTCTTTTCCCGTCCGATGGGTCGGAATCAACACCGAGCAGCTGGATCGCCACCTGGCCGAGCGGAAACTGAAGCCGTTCATGTTCGATCCATTGTTTACGTAATATGACAATGAGACAGGCGCCCGTAAACAGGATAGCGCCCAGGAAAGACAGCCACCAGAATACAGGAAGCGCCCAGTCCGACCAAGGGATGGATTGGCCGGGCGTAAGGCCCTCATAAAAGCCTCGAGCCGCCCCTCGGGCGTCACTCAGCACGGCCCATTCAGGCAGATACGCGAAGAACATCTCGGCCCACTGATTTTCTGAACTGGCGAAGTAATGTGGTACGGTAATGATGGCGAGCAGATACCGGACCATCGCCCGGTCGGGCGCCGTCGACGCGATCATCCCCATCCAGAAGATAATCAGGAGCTCCGGCGCTGTTAAAGCCCGGTGCGCCATCAGTCGTCGCATCAGGAGGGTCGGACCGAAAATCAGAAGGAAAAAAGGGAGAAGGAACGAGGACGGCATATGGGCGACCGTCGTTTTTGAGTAACCGAGGTGATTACCCACGAACACGCCCCATACGCCCACGATCGCAGCAAACATAAGCCCGATCAGGCCAGCGTGAAAAATGCGTACGGGCGGTCCGGATTCGTAGGCTTCAACAGGCGTGTGTGGTCGAACTTCAGCCACGGTGGTCCCCATACCACGTCGTTTTCGATAGCTTATCAGATTTTCGCCAAAACAGTTTTCAGCGACGTGAGAAAGACCTCGGTCTCCGGCAGGGTACCGACCGAGACCCGTATCCATCCCTTCAACACCTGACTGCCGCGTGGAGAAACAGCCACACGCAGATCCAATAAGCTCTGTATGACAGCCTGTGAGTCTCGCTCCACATGTACCATTACAAAATTGGTATGACTCGGGATGTACGCCAGTCCCATCTCATTGAAGGCCGTATACATGCGTTCCTTGGCGTCAATCACAACCTGCTTGCTGCGTCGCACATGCTCGTGGTCATCCAGCGCGGCAATACCGGCCATGATGGCCAGCGGACTGGCCCGGGCATGATTGTAGACCAACATCTTCTTTTTGATGGCCTGACTGGTAATCGCATAGCCAAGAAGGACTCCGCGTATGCCGTATACTTTAGCAAATGTCCGGACGACCACGACGTTATCGCGGGAGGTCGCCAGGGACATGGCCGACCGGTAGTTCGGATCCCGGACAAAGTGGTGGTAGGCTTCATCAATAATCACGACCACGTGTTCCGGAATGGCATCGATAAACTGTTCCAGGGCTTCATACGGCAGCAGCGTGCCCGTCGGATTGTTCGGGTTGGTGATGGTGACCAGAGCGGTCTTCGGGGTGATCGCCTGTAATATTGCATCCAGATCGTGATCGTGGTCTTTTGTCAGCGGCACACGAACCAGACGGGTCGGGATGCCGCCGTCGTTAATCTGCCTCGCTTTCTCCGATATCTCCCCATATCCCGGCTCCGCCTCGATCAGCTCTCTGTCACCCGGCGTCAGATAGGCCACGGCCAGCAGCTTCAGGATTTGATCCACCCCCGAAGAGATAAAATAAGGATGCGGCGCCTCCGGGGCGAACGGATCGCATAGGGGGATACCGTCGGACTTGGCCAACGCCTGGATCAGCATGTTCACCGGATGCAGGTGTTGCAGACCGCCATTACCGTCCGCCTCAAACCATTCGTACCGGTTAATCGCCTGCATATACTTCTCGATGGCTTCGAGTGCCAGCGGCGACGGCCCCAACGGATTTTCATTATCCATCAACCGGAGAAGGCCAGGTGGCAACCCCGCACTGTTAATATCTTCAATCATATGTTAAAATCCCTTCCATCCTCCATCCGCCTTTCACCACGCCTTCCGGACGTTAAATCACTGGGCCATCATCCGCTCGAAGACGACTTTTCCGCCGGTAACGGTATACATCACGATAACATCTTTGATTTTATCCGGATCAAGGGTGAGTAAATTTTCGGACAATACGGCGAAGTCGGCGAGTTTACCTACCGCGATCGAACCCTTGATGTCCTCTTCATAGGCGGCGTAGGTCGTGTTATACGTATAGGCTTTTATGGCCTGCTGTATGGTGATCCTTTCTTCGGGAAACCAGCCGGCGGCGGGTTCGCCGGCCATCGACTTGCGTGTGACGGCGGCGTATAAGCCCAACATCGGATTCAGGTAATACCGGGAAGCGTTGGTGCCCGGTGAGTCGGTGCCGAAGGAGACGACCACACCGGCATCCCACATGGATTTGAACGCATAGGCGCCGCGGGAACGTTCATGCCCGATACGTTCCTCCATCCAGCGCATATCGTCGGTGCAGTGATACGGTTGCACCTCGGCCACGATACCGATTTTGCCGGCCCGTTCGATGTCCTGCGGCTGCATGATCTGTGCGTGAACCAGTCGGAAACGGCGGTCCTTGATGCCGTTCTTTTCGATAATCCGGTCCAGCATATCAAGCAGGTAGCCGTTGGCCTCATCGCCGATGGCGTGTACCGTAAGCTGAATCCCGGCTTTATCCGCCTCAAGGGCGAGGCGTTCCAAATTGCTCTGCATGTCCTCCGGATTGTCCGGGCTGCGTTCAAACGGGAACATGATATCACGCCAGATACCACGACTGCTCGGATTGTGGGTATAGGGTTCGTAGAATCGTGCCGAACTGTTGCCCATGATCCCATCGATCCATGCTTTCACGGCGCCCAGACGGATCCACTCGTCACCGAATCCAACCCTAATGCCGATGTTGGCCATATCATCCCATTCTTCCAGCGTAGGACGATAACGCACACGGGCGGTCATCAGACCCTCTTCCCGTAATTCTCTGTAGATATCGAGTTGTCTGGGACCGGATGTTACATCCGAATAGCTCGTCACGCCGACCTGAGCCATCTGCTCCCAGGTCCGCAAGGTCTCCTTGATCTGCTGACCGCGGGAGGTCGCCGGGATCATACCCCTGAAATGACGGCGCACCTCATCCCGGACAAGAACTGTCGATTCCACAGCGCCTTTGACAGGATTCTTCAGAATACCAGTCGGTTCGCCGCCAGCATCCCGTTCGACGATGACGCCCTCCGGGTCGGGCATCCCTTTCGTAATCCCGGCCATCTCGAGCGCCTTGTTGTTGGCCATATACACTTTACGATCGAACCGCCGGACCAGCACTGGTCTATCCGCTGTAAAGGCATCGATCATGGCCTTATTCGGGGTAAACAGATTGCCGTAGGGATCATTCGGATCTACGATGCGTCCGGCGGCGGCGACATCACCGGCGGCCCAGGTCTCATACGCCGACCAGTCCCCGCCGGTAATCCAGGTGCCGGGTGCGTATCGTTGGTGTACTTCTCGAATACGGGCAATAAAATTCTGTTCATCAGACACATCGAGCAGATTGAGGCCGTACAGAAGGCGACCTGTACCGGCAAAATGGACATGGTTATCGTTGAATCCCGGCACCACAAATTTCCCTTTCAGGTCGATCACCCTGGTCCGGTCTCCGATATGTTTTCCTACGCCCGAATTGGACCCGGCATAAATGATCTTACCATCCAGCGTAGCAACCGACTCTACTTGCGGATTAGCGTCATCAACCGTCCAGATGACGCCGTTTCGCAATATAAGATCCGCTTCTTGCGCTACAACAGATTGACTTGTCAGAACGAGGAGCCCGATAATGATCAGACATCCACTGAACCAGGTTGACTTTTTCATAAAGATCTCCCATTGAAAACGACTGAATTACTGCCTTATGAATGAAAATAAAAAAAGTGGGTTTAAATATTCTATACGATCCAGAGTTCAAGTAGGCAAGTAAATATTCTCCCAACCGCTACATACTTTCGTTAAATATATAGATCTATAGATCTTTAATTCTGCATCCCGCTGGCCAGGCAACGAGCGGCCAACGCACATCCGATATGATTCCCGATCTCCTGGGCGCAGGTCATCAGATCATTTTCTACTTCTTGCTACCTGATCACATATTACACTTGACATTATTGATTAATATAATTAAGTTTCGGTCGCTAATTCATTTTCACGCCTTAATACATGCTTCGTATAGATTGCGCAATTAATGTCCCCCATTTCAGAAATATCGATCCAGCCTGTTTGCCCAGTATGTGCCGGCTGGTGGCGACGTATCAAGGCGATAGAGCCCCGACAGCAATCCTAATGACAGGGGGACTATACACCAAGATCCCCACGCCCTCCGAACGACAGAACGGAATCATGTCCTCCTCAAGCGACCGACCGAGCAGATTATAAGGATTCCGCACACACATAAAGGGTACTAGGCGATTTCGGTCGGTCGCCCACAGCGCTTTACACACCTACCAGGCGGAAAAATTGCAGCACCCCACATAGCGGACCTTACCCTGTTGTACAAGATCATTCAATGCGTCCAGCGTTTCCTCAATCGGTGTAGTAGGGTCCGGATGGTCGAGCAGGTAGATATCGACATAATCCATCTGAAGGCGCGACAGGCTCTTGTCTATCTCCCGTAGGATATGACCACGCCCATCAGGACAGCAAATTCCTTCGATAGTTTCGGTATGACCAGCGAATAGAGGCGAGTTGCAGTGGCCCGGTGCGGATAGGTCTAAAGGATTTTCCGTAATCGGCCGAATATAAAAGTATCATGGAAACCATATACCTGTACTCTCATCCTTGAGTAGTAAAGGAACCATAACGAACGCTAAGCAACTGATGTGTGTAGAACGCAGTTGCATATCCTATTGATATTTTCTTGTAAGTGATTGAATTGCAATAGGATATCCGGATAGCTATTCCAGGACTCATCAGTGGTTGGCAGGGCAACACGGTGCTCATTTCGGAGTATTGACACGAGGAGATTATCATGAAACAGCATCACTGGACAACCGCGTTGATCGCACTCGGCGTGATGACCGTCTGGGCAGACGGGTCAAACGCACAGAAGCTCACAGGCGTAGAATTGAAATCATTAACGAATCATAAACACGGCATCAGTTCCATCGATTTCACTTCCGATTCAAATTTGATGGCAAGCGGAAGCTGGGATAAGACGGTCATTCTCTGGTCCATGCCTGCCTGCAAACTGAATCGGACGCTGTCCGGTCATGAAGAGGCGGTATGGGATCTGTCGTTCAGTCCGGAGGACGAGATCATCGCGACCGGAAGTTCGGACAATACCGCCAAACTGTGGCGTGTTAAAGATGGCGAACTTTTGTATACGCTGAAGGGACACCGGTATGGCGTAACCTCTGTGGATTTCAGTCCGGACGGATCCGTTCTGGCGACCGGCAGTTTTGACAGTACGATTAAACTCTGGTCGGTGAGAAAAGGCAGACTCCTGGCCACGATGACCGGACATCGCGGGCGGGTGACGGACATCGCCTTCGGCAAGGACGGGAAAATATTGGCCAGCGCCAGTCAGGATGGGACCGTCAAACTGTGGGCCGTAACCAGAGGGGTAGTACTTCAGACCTTAACCGATCATAGTGGACCGGTACTCTCGGTGGCTTTCAATCCTCAAAATGACTATCTGGCCAGTGGCAGTGAAGACGGTGACACTATCGTCTGGTCGGTCAAATCAATCGTAGAGGGCCATATCGACCATCAGATCAAAACCACCCTTACCCATACCCAACATACGGGTGCAGTATGGTGTCTGGACTTCAGCCCAAATGGGCAATATCTGGCCAGCGGCGGTGCGGATCGGACCATCTGGGTCTGGGATTTTAAAGAGGACCAGATCTACCGGTTGGCGGCTGAGCATGGGGACGCGGTGACGGCCGTGGCGTTCAGTCCGGATAAAACGATGCTGGTGACAGGAAGTTTGGATCGAAGGATTAAGCTGGTTATGAATTTCTGATTCGAGGATAGAACCGAGGGTATCGTCTGGTGAGGACGGCCAATTAGTTTACCCTTGGCATTGTTAGCATATCCAATTTCCCCATGACCCTACCTACCCAAATCACCGCCACTATCGACCCCGAATGGATCGCCGCCGAAGCCATCCGCCTCATCAACATCCCGAGTGTCACCATGGACGAGGCCGCCGTCTGCGTCTGTTTCGGGCAACAGTTGCGTGATCTTGGCCTCGACATGGACATCCGCGAGGTGACACCGGGACGCAACAACCTGTATGCGTGTATTCCCGGGACAGGCGATGGTCCCGGCCTCATCTTTAACGGCCATCTGGATACTATCCCTATCGGCGATCATGCTCCGCCGTATCGAGAGGGCGATCGCCTCTATGGTCGGGGCTCGACCGATATGAAAGGCGGAATGGCCGCCATGCTCGGAGCCGCCAGGGCACTATTGCAGTCTGATGTTCAGTTACAGGGTGATGTGTGGCTGACGGCGGTCGTGGGGCATGAAGAGGTGGAAGCAAATAAGGATGGCCCGAAGGCACTTATTGAAGATATCAATACAGGCCGGATAGGCGGTGACCGGATTATCATCGTGGAAGGTCGGGATGCCCTGTGGGTCATGAGCATGGGCTCGATGGTGTTTACCATCACCCTGACGTCGGACAAAGGCGGGATGCATACGCAGTATGTGCCGTTCAGCGAAAACCCCATTAGGTTTGTCGGTGAACTGATTCAGTGCATTTATAATCGGCAGCAGGAACTGGACACCGACGCCGTCCATCCACTGGCCGGCGCCGAGCGCATCGATATCGGTGAAGTCCACGCCGGCGACTATTTCAACCGAACGCCGGTGCAGTGCACATTGACCGGCACCCGCCGCTGGTCGGCCGGCAAAACCGCATCAGATATCCTGGCGGACATCGAACGCATCAGTGCTCCCATAGCGAAAGCTGGAAACCTGACGCTGGACATCACCATGGAACACGAACGCGAACCGTTTGAAACGCCGATCCAAGATCCGGCTGTCCAGGCCGCTGCCGCTGCGCACCGTCAGGTCACCGGTCAGGAAGCTGAATATGTCGGCCTGCGCATCGTCGGCGACGCCAACCTGTACGTCCACGGCTGCGGCGTCCCAACATTTTACTACGGTCCATCCAACGAAACAGCCCATGCCAATGTGGAATGGGTCTCCGTCGACCGCATGGCCTCTGCTGCTGCTGTTTATGCGTTGACGGCGATGAACTATTGTGGCTAACCCTGGTAATATAGATGAATATCCAAACCCTCAGAAATGACTTCCCGGCACTTCAGAACTACATCTGGTTCCAAAATGGCGGCGTGAGCATTACGCCTGCCCCGGTGGCGGCGGAACATGCCCGATTGATGCAGGCGCTGCTCGATCGCGGTCCTGTGCATATCGTGTATCCGGAAGAGGAATATCCCCGGCGGCAGGGGAGTATGGCACGGCTGGCGAGATTCTTTTCGGTTTCACCGGATGATCTGGCCCTGATGCGGGGCGTCAGTGAGGCGTT
>Ga0066376_10003307_pt1 | contig 14528 bp, 12 predicted proteins | sample Knorr_S15_td_Bot_FD_77009 | JGI IMG/M metagenome (GOLD analysis project Ga0066376, IMG submission 77009) | Marine microbial communities from Southern Atlantic Ocean transect - Knorr_S15_td_Bottom_ad_5009_LV_A | ecosystem: Environmental > Aquatic > Marine > Oceanic | place: Southern Atlantic... | reverse complement strand
GGTTTGATCAAACCTTAATATACCCAGACCGGAGCCGATGGACTCGGTCGAGATGACATTTTTTTCGTGTACTGTGGTATGTAGGCCACTATTTTTCATTTAAACATCTGACCGATTGGAATATCGATCAAACGCCACAAACCTGCCAACAAGCTGATCAGACTGAATAGTATCACGGAAATAAACAACGATTTCTTCAAATAAAACAGGCGAGGAATCGGATATGTGGCGTATAAGAGGGTGGGATAGAACAGGAAATTCTTTAATCGCGAGTAACTGAAATTTTTAGCATAGCCGAATTTATAGGCCAGAACAAGATCTCCGTGCAGATAACCCGCGATGGCCTGGGAAAACGCGTGGGCATCACGATCGAGCAATTCGTTTTCTTCGGCATCGTAATATTTGATCCGACAAGGCCCCAACATTCCCAGATCAGCGAGGCGTTTCAGGTTAAGCGTATGTAACAGCATGCCTTCAGGTGTGGTCACATACGCCACACGGGATTGAGGATCGACGTAACACCAGGTGGAATGTTCCGGAATCCAGCTTTCACACACATAATGTCCGGTGAGTTTCAAAGGGCCGAATTTCCCGGCTATATCGACAAGCCGGGTAGGGATATCTGCGGCATTGGCAAACAAATAATAAATGATCGAAATATTTTCGCACCAACCTTTACCCCGACCCGTCTTCATCCTTTCATAGGTTTGAATGGGAGAGGCGCTCTGCATCTCATCGTCAGGTGTTCCTGCCGCACCGATTGTATCCTGCATGACCAACTTGAAAATTGCCGTCAGCTTATCCAATGTTGATGAAGAGAAATTGATCTGATCCTCAAGAATACTACGGGCGTGTAGCATATCGATATCTGATTGGGAAATTCCACTCCATACTCTTGTGGAAAAGGGCTGTCGGGTACTGAAGCGTAGGGTGGTAGAGGGCGTAAAATAATTATCCGCCCAGGATAAGCCCGCCTCTGCATATTTTCCCGCTGGATAAAACTGAATGGTTATCTCTAACGGCCTATCAAAAAATTGCCCTTGAGGCGTCAATTTGAAGGTTTCGGTCACAGGGGATAATTCGGGGAAATTCAAGTCAGGATAACGACTTTTTTTAACCACGCCTGAATTTACAGCCTCTATTTCCCATGAAGTTGTCTGTACAGGGGGGAGAAATTCGAGGCGCAAGGTATGCTCGTCCATCTGGCGCACCTTGCTGATGACCGGATTTTCAGATACATTATAAATTTCCGCTTCCGTTGCAAGGCGGCTATGAAAATTAAAGACGCGCCACCTCGGATCTCGATAGGTGTGGTAAAAGATAACACCCAAAGAAACCACGGACACACCTGCCAGTATAAAGCCGATATAAATAAACATAAGAGAAATCACAAATTAAAAATCATAAATCAACAATTGATTTTCTAGGGTCTTTCACCAAGGGCGAGTCGGGATTCAATAAGGTCCAGTAAGGGTAAAGTATCTGCAATAGTGTCTACCACATAATGCGCGCCGGTCTTTAGCATACGATGATGAGCGTCTTGTAGTTTTACCTGGAGACTTTCGGGGCGCAGGGTTTCTATCTCTCGTTCTGTCAGGCCGATTTCATTACCCGTTTTTGCCAGACCTATGGTCCACATCCCCGCATTTAATCCTTCTTCTATATCTGGTAACGTATCGCCGATTTTAACGATCGCCTCCATAGGGTAAATCCCTAAATTCATCGCATTCTGTACACACATCCAGGGTTCCGGTCTTCCAGCCGGGACATCGGTGGCGCACACCGTCGAATCCGGTTCATATCCCCGGTTTTTAGCTTCTTGTAATAGGATCCCCATCATCTCTCCCGTATATCCCGTGGTCGAACCGATTTTGAGCCCTTTCCCGCGAAACGCCTTGACTGTTTCGAGCGTTCCCGGAATCAGGTCGGCATATTCTGAAAGGCAGTTCAATTGTAGGGGGATAAAATCCTGAAACATGGCTTCAACATCCTCTTCGTTCGGCAAACGGCTATAGACCTCATGCCATAACTTGGAGACGCGATCATATGTTGTGATCTGACGAATATGCACTTTCTTATGAGCGCCCATAGGGCCGCGTGCTTCTTCCATGGTGATCGGCACATTTTTGCGTTTAAATACTTCCATGAAGACCACCGCAGGGGCATAGCATCCATAATCCATCGTCGTGCCGGCCCAATCAAGTAATACACCTTTCAAAGGCCCTGTATACCGTCTTTGATATGTAAATGACATAACACCCTCTTCTTTATAGAGTTAATGATCCGCCCAGAACTATGTATAGAGCCAGGTCTGTACCGCTCCGGCGGGCGTGGCTGTAAAGGCATGTGCCCCATCTACCCGGATAGAATGAAAATAACGATTTCGTCTTGAAAATCCAGTGCTTTCCCAGAGGAAGGTATTGATTATTATGGTAAAACACCTTGCCTTTAAATTTAAAATCAATGTTTAATATACGAGTACCAACTCATAGATTTGTTGATTGATGCCGCAACGCGTCATCGAAAGTATGAAGCGCCTCGTAGAGGCTTTATTAGAATGCGCTCCTCTGTGCTTGTCGCTGATTTATTGTTTCGTTGTTTTTCTATCTGGAGTTAATAGATGTCTCAAGTCGATGTCCCATCCGTCGGCGTGGCTTCCATGCCGTCAGCCGGAACCGATGCGGTTCCCATTCCAGCTTTTCATGTCATGATGAAACCACGTGGCGCCATCTGTAACCTGGATTGTAAGTATTGCTATTTTCTATCCAAAGAGGCCCTCTATCCTGGTAGTGAATTCCGGATGTCGGACGAACTTCTCGAGGAATATACCAGACAATATATTGATGCACAGCAGGTGCCGGAAGTCACCTTCGCCTGGCAGGGCGGAGAACCGACTCTCATGGGGCTTGACTTTTTTGAAAAGGCCATCAGCCTCCAACAGAAATATCAGAAACCCGATACCCGCATATTTAATTCACTGCAAACAAATGGCACCCTCCTGGATGATGACTGGTGTCGATTCTTTCATAAGCACGATTTTCTCATCGGTCTTAGCATGGATGGTCCCCGACATATCCACGATACCTACAGAGTGGATAAGGGCGGCAAGCCCACATTTGATACCGTCATGCATGCCGCCCGGCTGATGCAAGCCCATGAGGTTGAATTTAATATCCTGACCACGGTCCATGCAGCCAACGCCAAACATCCTGTCGAAGTTTATCGGTTTATGCGTGATGTCGTGAAAACCAGGTTTCTTCAGTTCATCCCGATTGTAGAACGCGATAACGACACGGGCTATCAGGAAGGGGCCGACCTGACCAATCGGTCGGTGACCGGAAAGCAATATGGTCAATTTTTAATTAAAATATTTGATGAGTGGGTGAGGCGCGATGTCGGCAAGATGTATATTCAGATCTTCGATGTCTCCCTGGCGGCATGGTCAGGACAAGGCGCCGGCTTGTGTATATTTATGGAGACCTGCGGAGATGCCCTGGCCATGGAGCATAATGGGGATTTATATGCCTGTGACCATTATGTGGAACCCGATTACAGATTGGGCAATATCACGGAAATCCCCATGATGGATATGGTACTGTCCGAACAGCAGCGTGCTTTCGGTCAGGCCAAAAGAGATACCTTGCCCCGATATTGCCTTGAATGTGATGTCAGATTCATTTGTAATGGCGGCTGCCCCAAAAACCGTACGCTGAATACACCGGATGGTGAGCCTGGTTTAAACTATCTCTGCGCCGGGTATAAGGCTTTCTTTCATCATATTGACGGCCCCATGAAATTCATGGCCGATGAACTCAGAAACCGTCGTGCGCCGGCCAATATTATGACCCACATCAAACAACGCGAAGTAGAAATGAATACAAACAAACAATTTGCCACCGTCGGCCGCAACGATGTCTGTCCGTGCGGCAGTGGATTGAAATATAAGCGTTGTCATGGTAAAAAGGGGAATAAAACTTCTTAAATCGACCAGTATGCGGTCGTGCATTCCTCGATGGCAGAAAATTCAATATCCACCCCTAATCCCGGCCCCGATGGGGGGATCACCATGCCATCTTTGACCTCAATAGGTTTTGAGAGTGTTCTGTTGGCCCCGGTCATTAGATTCAATTGATATTCTTGAATTAAAAAGTTGGGGATGGCCGCTGCGAATTGCAGTGTGGCAGCCATGCCTATGCCTGTACACATGCCGACATGAGGCGCCACCGGGACACGAAACGCCTCAGCCATAGCGGCAATTTTTTTTGCTGCAGTCAACCCTGTTCGCATGACATCGGGTTGGGCGATGCCCAGTAAACGTTGTTCAAACCAGGGTAGAAATTCGTAGACCGTTCGTAAATGTTCACCAATGGCGATCGGTACATCGAGGGCCTCCCCGATTTTTTTATGCCCGGCCAGGTCTTCCGGTGCGGTTGGGGCTTCCAGCCAGCTATATTTCAACTCATCAAGGACACGGCCGATCCGAAGGACTTCGTCCACACGATACCGCCATAGCAAATCGCAGAATAGCGTCACATCCGGTCCGACCGTCTCACGGATTGACCTCAGGATACGGATATCGGTGGGTAGATCATCTCCCAGGAAGAGTTTTATAGCTTGAAATCCATCCTGGATATATTGCTGCGCGGCCGTACATTGCTCATCCAGGGTCGGTTGGCGAAGGCCGGATACATACGCCGGTAGCGCTGTGCCTTTACATGGTCCGCCTAAGAGTTCGAAAATCGGCGCGCTGTAATATCGTCCGGCAATATCCCATAGGGCGATATCAATAGCCGCCATCGCATCCAGCGTATATCCTGATTCATGACCCCGTATATTGTTGATATGGTACATTTCATCATAGAGCCGTTCCCGTTCAAGGGGATTCTGACCTTTGATATATGGACCGAATAATTTATGAATCAGCGTACCGGCCATCTCAGGCATCAGGGGGGCCTGCGCTTCCCCCCATCCCTCAATACCGGTATCCGTGGTCAATTTGACCAGACAGGCTTCAGATACGCGGCTGTAAGATTGTCGCCAATGGGGTTCGAAAAAGTAATCTGTCCCTGATATCCTGTTCGGTGTATCTTCCACACCACGCAACATATAATGATGGTCATGTTTGTAGATATAGATTTCTATTTTTTCGATTTGCATAATGGATGGCCTTTGCGCTTTGGATCAGGGCTGTTGATTTAACAAAAAACGGGCACTGGGTGTATTCCCAGCGCCCGCGACACTACTAATTTTCTATATCCGGAATGCTTATTGCTTGATTACATTCGCCGCTTGAAGACCTTTAGGTCCTTCAGTGATCTCGAATTCGACATCATCGCCCTCCGCCAAGGACTTAAAACCCTCATTCTGAATCGCGGAAAAATGAACGAAGACATCGTCGCCACCATCATGCTCGATGAAACCATACCCTTTGTGGTCGTTGAACCACTTTACTTTACCTACCGCCAAGCTTCTCACCACCTTTCAACTGGAAAATCGGTCGCTGCAATAAAAATGGCAGGAACCGTTCCTTCTGATCCCTGCCTATCGTTTGGATTTATTCGATTGCACAAGAGACAGAACTACATAATTCCCTTAAAAATAAATATATGAAGTTAAATATAGAAGTCAACTGCTTTTTATTGATTCCATGGTCTCTATCACCTCCATCTATCTCTTTATTTCGTCTCATTAACATCAACTACATTTTCTTGACAGGTATAAATCTATTGGTCATATATTCTTGCCATGCTCTGATTTATATATTTAATCGCCGGGCCCAAATACTTACTGGAGATTGGTCATGCCTTATCTGGATCATCAGGAAATACGATTTTTCAAAGAGAACGGCTATCTTATTAAACGAGACGTGCTGAAGGCGGAGTTGATGGCCCGAGCACGTCAGCGTATGTGGGACAATCTTCCTCCCCCATTGGTAAGGGATAAACCGGAAACATGGGTTGGACCGTTTGCAGATCCGGTTGGGGACAGGAGTTCACACAGACGTAACTTTGTGTGGAATTATCGCGAACCGGGCGATGAAGATTGGATGGTGAGATTGCTGGCAACCGATCCGATTATATGGCGTATGGTTGAGCAATTATTAGGGGTAGGTATGATCGAACAACCCGAACGAATCCGGGGTATATACTGTGTATTGTCAGAAGGTGATGCACCGGTGCGGCCTATGACCTGCCATGTCGATGCCCATCCATTTCATCTGGGGGTCGTGGGATATATCGACGATGTTGGACCAAAGGGTGGAGGCTTCACCGTATGGCCTGAAAGTCATAAGACTTTTTATTACGATTTTACCTCGCAATATGCCAATGAACAATCTGAATCATATAATGTACACAGAGCGGAGTTTGATAAGAAAGGTGGGTATGTCGATTGTTACGGGCAAGCAGGTGATATCGTTTTCTGGCATCATCGAATCGGGCATTCGGTAGGTCACAATCGCTCTAATCGCATTCGACAGGCCGTACTATACGATTTCAAAAAGAAGGATTTAATGGTGGATGATCCGCCATGCGAGAATATGTGGCGTGATTGGCCGGGGGTGATGGCCTTGGAGAAAGAAAAATCTTAAATGATTGTGCTGCTCTTTACAGGGAACACCGGGCTACTCAGGTGCGGTTGAGTGATCCGATCTTTCAACCATTTGAGCAAGCGTAAGTCCGCTCAACTTTTGACTTGTGGATTCATGAATAAGTCGCTCAACCTGAGCGGTCTCCGGCCCCAACGCGGCGGAAACCCCGTTTCGAGAGGTGTTGAATACATTGTCAAATAATGAAATCAAGGCATATATGTGAATGTGTTCTGGAGACCTGGCGAGTATATAGGACTTGTCCTGATCGTTCACCTCAACGATGAAATCGGCGTGGTGTAACTTTTCCAGCACTTCCCGCACATTAACGGAATCTGTATCCAATTCTGATGCGAGTTGCTTAATCGATACCTTTCCCGATGATTGTTGAAATTGCCTGGTGAGTGTAATCATAAGTCTCAGCCCCAGATCGATCAGTTCCCAACCCGTGGGCGCCGGATGGTTTCCACGCGCTTTCAACAAAGACATATTTTGCCATACAAAAGAAATCTGGCTGCCCCACAGGATGATGATCCAGGTAAAATATAACCATAATAAGAACAGCGGTAGAATACTTAACGAACCATATATACGATTATAGGTTACCGCTTGATTGACATAGACATCGAAGCCATATTTAGCCAACTCCCAGACAGAACCGGCAATAAAAGCGCCCAGAGTGGCTGCAATGGGTGAGACTCGGGTATCAGGTAACCAGTAGTATATCAAAAAGAAGATGGCGCATATAAACAGGACCGAGATAAAATGGGAGAGTAATTGAAAGAGCCCCCCCGTGCCGATGACCCGCGACAGCACGATTTCCTGCAAGAGTTCGGTAGTAATATAAAAGGATGCGAATAGTAATAATGGCCCAGCGGTAATCAAACTCCAATAGGCAGATAGTTTGATGAGGAAACCTCGCCTGGATCTAACCGCCCAGATGTCATTGATTGACCCTTCTATACTCCTGAGCAGAGATACAGCCGTCAGGATAAATATCAACAAACTGATGATACTGATGGTGCTGGCGCGGTTGGCAAAATCATTAATATATGTTGAGATGACTTGACTTGATGCGGGTACCAGGTATTGAAAAAGGAGTTCATTTAAATTGTCAGACGACCTCGAAATACTTGCGACAATAATGATGCCGAGGGCAGTGACCGGTACAAGGGCGAATAGCGTCCTGTACGCCAATTCTGTAGCGCGGCCGAACCCTTGACTCTCTCTAAATCTATGGCCGGCCATCAGTAAGGTAAGAGAGATTCTGAAAAGAAAACCTGTAAATCGGGACGACACCTCAAAACTCTTGTTGTAAAGGACATCTGTAATACGGTGAAATCCTTTCCTGAACCATCCGAGCAAGCCACTTTTATGAGGTATCGTCATCATATTAACTTATCTCCCAATTGAGATATACTTCGATAAATTACGCTTTAAAATACTTCCCCACAATGGGGTCAAGCTTCTGCAATAAATCGGCGGGTATGACCTTCCGGTTTGTAAGAATCGCATGGGCCAGAGCGCTATGGCATCGGCATGTTGCTTCGAGTGGAATGGCAGACACGATATGATGAAGCACCTGTTTGGCATGATCCACATTGGCATGCAGGTTTTCCATGATCATATTCACCGTAACGGAATCATGTTCCTCGTGCCAGCAATCATAATCGGTGGAACAGGCGATGGAAGCATAGCATATTTCCGCTTCTCTTGCCAACTTGGCCTCCGGAGCAGCGGTCATGCCAATCACCGAGCAACCCCACGATCTGTATATATTGGACTCCGCTTTGGTGGAAAATTGTGGACCTTCCATACATAAATAGGTACCGGTATGATGAACAGCGACGCCCGTTTGTTCAGCTGCGTCGATTAACAGATGTCTTAATTCATGGCAGAAGGGTTCCCCTAAACCGACATGGACGACAAGTCCCTGGCCGAAAAATGTATTGAGCCGATTTTTAGTATGATCGTATAACTGATCCGGAATGACAAAGTCTCGTGGGCGAATCTCTTCGCGTAGACTACCCACGGCACTGACGGAGATGATCCAGTCCACGCCGATCGATTTCAAGGCAAAGATATTCGCTCGGACATTGATTTCCGTGGGCGTGAGCCGGTGTCCCCGGCCATGCCGTGTTAAAAAGGCAACGCGGCGACCTTCCAGGGTGCCTATCAGGATCGAATCACTCGGATCTCCAAATGGCGTATCTACGTGCACCTCTTTCGTGTCCGTTAAACCCTCCATCGCATAAAACCCCGTTCCGCCGATTACCGCTATCCGGGCTTCAGCCATTTTTTGTTCTTCCTTTCTGTTACCCCGTTTTCTGTTGTTAATCATCATGTCTTTTAATGACGTAGTAGGTCTATAATTTTGCGCCATTATTTAGATCTCTTAAGAATTTTAATAGGATTCCCTAATGGTCAAAAAACAGTCTGGAAATTGGACAAGCAACGATTAATTTAAATTTGCTTGACATTTTTTGTAGAGCCCGTATTTTGGTCCGACAAATCATGGATAGATCTACATTTCCGCTTGATGTGTATATCCCCGGTTGTCCTCCCCGACCTGAAAATGTCATTCAGGCGCTGATGAAAGTCCAGGAAAATGTCGCGCAAGCTAAAGCACTCTAATGAATAAACAGGCTATTGCAGAACTTTTACTCGATATAAAAGCCGTTACAATAAACGTTGAAGCGCCCTATCATTACCGCTCCGGCATTATTTCACCAATATATTGTGATAACAGGTTAATCATTTCTTTTCCTGCTAAAAGAAAAATCATCATTAATGGCTTCCTGAGGATAATTAAATCCCTCAAGCCTCTCCCTGAAGTCATCGCAGGTACCGCAACGGCCGCTATCCCGTTTGCTGCCTGGGTATCCGATCAACTTGATCTGCCGATGATTTACGTTCGTTCGGGTCAGAAGGGATACGGGAAAGAGCGACAGATAGAAGGCCTCCTGAATAAAGGACAGAGGGTCCTGTTCGCTGAGGATCTGATTACGACCGGGGGGGGTGTGCTCAGCGCGGTGGAAGATGTTAAGAAAGCGGGTGGAGACGTGGTTGGGGTGGTGACCATATTTGAATACGGGTTTCCGGCTGCGGATCAGGTATTCAGAGAACAAGACCTGCCTCGATGGAGCCTGGCAGATTTTATCTCCGTCGTTGATGTCATGTCCGGTCGAGGTGAATTATCCGACGACGACCGTGACGCAGCTATCGGTTGGCAGACCGATCCCAAGGGATGGGGCAAAAAAATGGGATTTGAATAAGCATATCAGACGATGCGTGATGATCGGGCCTTAATGTTTTCAGAATGTAATGGTCATCGGCATCGTAGTCGGCTATATAACGACTTTTTGGGCTTTTGAGTTTATAATATGTCAGTTCCAGAAGATGATATGATTGCGACATGTTTCCATTGCGGCGGCACTTTTTTTAAGACATCAAGATGGTCAACCTATGGCGCTATAAAACTTATCAGATGCGGCCATTGTGATTTAACTCATCTATATCCAATTGTCCACCATACGAGCGGTTTTGAACAACTTGATGCAGAAGAAGCCCATCGACAAATAAGTATGCTGGATGGGGAGGATACCACGGCTTTAAATCATGGTCATGGTATTCTTGATTTATTTGACAGATATACAGACAGGGATAGGGGATCTTTGCTTGATATAGGTTGTAAGTTTGGAGACTTGTTAGTTGCGGCTGATCGTCGAGGGTGGAATGCCAGCGGAGTTGAATTAAATTCCGACTTTTGCAAGATCGCAAAGTCACGAGGATTTGAAGTATACAACGATGTTATCGAGCGTCTTGATTCAAGTATATCAGGTTTTGATGTCATTGTTATGAGTCATGTTCTCGAACACATTGAGCGCCCCGATGATACACTGAAGACATTATTTGACCGACTAAATCCAAAGGGTCTGTTATTTGTCGAAACACCAGACCAATCCAGTCCAATCGCTTGGGGCATTTATCGTGGTCGATGGCTTGGAGTAGCGACCCCCGGTCATATATGGGCATTTACATCGAAAACATTGAAAAATGTTATTACATCCGCAAACTTCAATGTCATCTGGCATAATCGTTGGATACCCTATGTCGCAGATGATTATCCGAAGACAATAAAAGGACAGGTACGACGTGGTCTTTTTAGTATAATAAACCGGCTGGGACATGGTGATATGGTTGGAATTCTGGCGCAGAAACCATACTGATATTACAGTGAGCGTATGACCTCCCAGAACATGACTGAATGCATAGACTAAAACAATAGGTCCACCTGATTTTTCGTTTGACACGCTCATGGCATAGAGCTATGTTGCAGTATCGCTATGACGTGGCAAACATAGGAATTAGAGGTGCGTACATGGACATGGGGACAATTATCGCCCCTATTCAAGAAGATCTGGAACGGTTCGAACATGTCTTTAAGGAGATGTTTCAATCCAATGTTGAGGTGATCGACCAGATTGCAGATCATTTGATTCGTACAAAAGGTAAGAGATTAAGACCGGCCTTGGTATTACTCTCCGCCTCTGTATATGGAAAGTCTTGTTTTGATAGCCTTCGTACGGCAGCTATCATTGAGTTGATTCATACAGCGACTCTGGTACACGATGATGTCGTTGATGAAGCGGCTGTCCGCCGTGGAGAACCTTCTCTCAATTCTATATGGGATAATCATATATCCGTTCTAATGGGCGATTTTCTATTATCTAAAGCCCTTTCATTAATCGTCTCAATGGATGTGCCGGATATGATGTTGAAAATTTCGAAATGTACGGAACGTCTCAGCGAGGGCGAGTTGCTGCAAGCTACACGCGGTTTTGATGTAGATATTTCCCAGGACGAATATTATCAGATTATCAGTTATAAAACAGCATCTCTGGTTGCTTCAGGATGTGAAGTAGGTGCGTTCATGACAAGTAAGTCGCGGGATGAAGCCTCTCATTTTGGCCTTTATGGTGAGGCATTAGGGATGGCGTTCCAGATTACAGATGATATCCTCGACTATGTGGGAGATGAAGGGACGATTGGAAAACCCACAGGGAATGATGTCCGGGAAGGGACGGTGACCCTGCCCTTAATCCACGCCCTGCAGGATGCCCCGTCATCAGAGACAGAGCAAGTTCAGCATCTGTTGGATGGGGATTGGAACGATGACTCCTGGAAGCATATTATTGAATTTACTCAGGCATACGGAGGGATTAAATACGCAAAAGATAAAGCCCAGGAATTCGCAGAAACGGCTAAATCTCATTTAGACAGTGTAGATGATTCACCAGCCAAACAATCCTTGATCCATATGGTAGATTATGCGATTGATCGGGATAGATAAAATTAAAATGGGGGAATGAGCCGTTACCGGATCGTCGCCGGTCAGCCTGTTTTAACAAATCCTCAATATCTCAATTTTTCTCCTTCAGATGGATGCCCTTTCTGTTATCGTCATTACCTATAACGAAGCCCCCAATATAGGCGCTTGTTTACAGAGTGTATCCTGGGCGGATGAGATTATCATTGTAGATTGCGGCAGTACAGATGGCACCCTGGAAATTTGCGGTGAATATACAGACCGCATATTTGAGGAAGAACGACATGGCAGCGGGTTACAAAAACAACTGGCACTGGACAGGGCCCTGCATCCCTGGGTATTGAATATAGATGCCGACGAGCAGGTTTCTCAAAATCTGGAACGGGATATAAAAAAAATTCAAACAGGCGGGTCTGCCGAGGATGGGTTTTATATACTGCGGCAGAATTATTTTTTAAATAAACATATTATACATGCCGGTTGGGGCGATGATCGACCCTTACGGCTTTTTCGACGAGAAAAAACAGAGGTGACCGATACGCAGGTTCATGAAGGGTTTATCGTGGATGGCCCGGTCGGTGTCATATCTTCTCCGCTGATTCATGATACGTATACGAGCTTATATCAGTATTTTGAGAAGTTGAACGAATATACCTCGATAGAGGTTAGAAATCGGTTACGAGCCCACCCGGGACGACGCATATCCTGGCCCCATCTATTGTTGGCGCCCCTGGGCGCCTTTTGGAAGTTATATGTGGTTAAAAAGGGGTTTCTTGATGGATTTCATGGCCTGTTGCTTTGCATCCTCTCCTCTGTTTCGGTCATGGTCGGTTATGCAAAAACCTGGGAATACCAGATGCGACGTAAACAGGGGGACAACCTGTTTCCGCCTATTCGTACAGAAGAGGTCAAAACACGGCAGCCGGGCTATAATCGATTGATTAAGGGTGGTGATGATGAATTCAACTGGCGAGATTAAATCAGACAAGACATATCACAAAGATACCTATAACCAATTATAAATCCCATGGGTCTGAAGACTTCATTTTTCAAAACCGCATCAAAATATAAACCGGTTCAGCGGGCGTTGCGTCATTCGATTGTACAACGCAAGCTTCAATTTCCGGAAGTGATCAGCATTGAATCGTCCAGTCATTGTAACGCAGATTGTATCATGTGTCCACGGGAAGAGTTGACTCGGCTCAAAGGCAATATGCCGATGGACTTATACCATAAGATCATCGACGAATGTGCTGAACACAAGCGGTATGTTCAGTTGATTCAGCCCTTTATGTTTGGTGAGCCATTTATAAATAAGCAACTCGTTGAAATGATACAATATACAAAAAGCAGACTCCCTCGAACGCCGGTCAACGTAAGCACCAACGGCTCATTGATCAACCCGGATAAGGCACAGGCCATCATTGATAGTGGGCTGGATAAAATAAATATAGACATCGATGGGGCGACAAAGCAGACGTTTGAAGAGGTTAGAATCGGCCTGAATTATGATCAGGTGGTGGATAATGCCAGATATCTCATGGCGTTGAAAAGGAAAACAGGCAGCCGAACCCCTGAAATTACGGTAACCATTATCAATATGGATCAGACCCAGCATGAAATCGATGATTTCAAGGGGTTATGGGGACTGATTGCAGATCATGTCGTGGTACAGAGCTATACTACCTGGACAGGGAGTGTGGAAGACCGTAACGTCGGTGATCAGGCGACCGCTTCCTATACAGGTGGATTTACCTTTCCCTGCAAGCATCCCTGGGAAGAATTTGTCATCGCCAATGACGGCAAGGTGTCCATCTGTTGCCTCGATTTTGATTTTAAAGTCGTCGTTGGGGATGTATCCAAACAATCCATATTAGAAATATGGCACGGTGATGCGCTCAATCAGATTCGTCGGAAGATGGTTGACAATCGGTATCATGAACTGGATATCTGCAGTCAATGTAACAATTATATATTCCAGACGGAATGTACATGGCATCATGTATGGAAATAAAGAGGATTGGATGTGGAAGAGAGGCCATCTTTACGCATTCTCCAGGTCTGTTCCTCCCTGGCCTGGGGGGGCACGGAAATGCATGTGCCGATCCTCGCGGAAAAACTAATTTCCCGAGGCCATACCGTTCATGCCCTCGTACATCCCGATGGGGCGATATCCGATGAAACCCTTCTCCGAGCCATTCCCACACAGACTATCTCCATAGGCGCTTATTTTAATCCCCTGTCTTCCTACCTGTTGATTCATTTTCTTCGCTGGTTCAAACCCGACATCGTTCATCTGCACTTATCCAGAGATTTATGGCAGATGGTGCCTGCCTTTCGTATAGCCGGGTACGGAAAAATAATACTGACCAAGCATGTGGGATCGTATGTGAGGAAATTTGATCCTTTGCACGCCTGGCTATACCGTCGTGTGGCACGGATAATTACCGTATCAGATATACTCAACAGAAATGTAATCGATACCTGTCCTGTTGAACCGGGTCGTGTGACCACCATTCATCATGCGCTCGATATGACCAGATATATTAGAGATGAATACGATGCGGAGCATGTTCGCAGAGAATTAAACATACCCACTGATCATTTTGTGAT
>Ga0066376_10003306_pt1 | contig 14538 bp, 13 predicted proteins | sample Knorr_S15_td_Bot_FD_77009 | JGI IMG/M metagenome (GOLD analysis project Ga0066376, IMG submission 77009) | Marine microbial communities from Southern Atlantic Ocean transect - Knorr_S15_td_Bottom_ad_5009_LV_A | ecosystem: Environmental > Aquatic > Marine > Oceanic | place: Southern Atlantic... | reverse complement strand
CTGCGTCCGGGAATCCCAGCCTGTTGGGCCCGGAAGAGCTCACCTTGGCTGGTGATATCGGCACCGCATCCGAGGCCGTCGAGTCGCCGTAGAATCGACAGGTTCCCGTTCGCTTTCACCGAGTAGGCGATCAGCTTGTCGATGCCCTGGAACGCGGACTGAAACGCCCGTACCCGGTCGTCGACGCGTCGGATGTCGTAGACGTAGAGCGGCGTGCCAAAAGCTCGGCGAGCTCCGCTGCGGGCATCTCCCCACAGCGGAGCTCGCCGTCGACTCGTACGAAAGGCTCGGTCAGTATGCCCTGGCCCAAGCGGCCTCCGTCACCGAATCGCCCTCCCCGGACAAGCACCTCGAAGGCGCCGGGTCGGACCGGAACTCCTCCCCGGGCAGCACCCGGATCGTAGCCTTCATACGGTCCTTGACGGCGTCCTCGACCCCTGGGTCCCCGCTCCACCCCGTGTAGACGAAGCCGGCGCCATCCTGGAACGCCTCTTCCATCTCGTCGAGACTCGTGACGCCGCGCACCGTGTTGTCTTCCCGACGCGCGACGGCGGCCTCCAGTAACTCGGTCTGGAACGCCTCCAGGCGAGCGGGAAGCTCGGCCAAGGTCTGGGCCTCGGGCAGGAAGGCCTTTCGCTTTTCGCCCTCCGGGATCAATCGACGCGCCAGCGCCACCTTGCCTTCCGCGAGGTCTCTGGGTCCGATCTCGATGCGGAAGGGGACACCCTTCCGCTCCCACTCGAAGTACTTGGCCCCGGGCGAAAGGTGGTCGCGCGCGTCCAGTCGCACACGGACGCCGGCGTCCGCGAGCCGCGCCACGATCTCGTTCGCCTTCTCCAGGACCGGTCCCGTATCGTCTCCGCGCAGAATCGGCACCACCACGACTTGTACCGGAGCGAGTCGCGGGGGCACGACGAGACCGTTGTCGTCGCCGTGCGTCATCACCATGCCCCCGATCAGGCGGGTCGACACACCCCACGAAGTGTTCCAAGCGTGCTCCTCTCGACCGTCCTCCGTCTGGAAGGTGAGGTCGAACTGCTTCGCGAAGTTCTGGCCCAGAAAGTGGGACGTGCCCGCTTGCAACGCCTTGTTGTCTTTCATGAGTGCTTCGCAGGCGTAGCTGCGAACCGCGCCCGCGAACTTCTCGGACTCCGACTTGAGCCCGGTCAGTGGCGGCATGCAGATCCACTCCTCCATGAACTTCCGATACACGCCCAGAATGAGCAGCGTCTCCTCCTCCGCCTCCTCGGCCGTGGCGTGGGCGGTGTGCCCTTCTTGCCACAGAAACTCGGACGTGCGCAAGAAAAGGCGGGTGCGCAGCTCCCAGCGCACGACGTTCGCCCATTGGTTCATGAGGATGGGCAGGTCCCGATAGCTCTGTACCCACTTCGCGTACATCGAGTAGATGACGGTCTCGGACGTGGGGCGAATCACGTACGGCTCCTCGAGTTCCTTGCCGCCGGCCCACGTCACGACCGCCAGCTCGGGCGCGAAGCCCTCGATGTGCTGTTTCTCGCGCTCGATGAATTCCATCGGGATCAGAAGCGGGAAGTACGCGTTTTCGTGCCCGGTCTCCTTGAACATCGTATCGAGAGCCCGCTGCATGTTCTCCCAAATGCCATACCCCCACGGCCGAATCACCATACAGCCGCGTACCGGGGCGTGGTCCGCGAGTTCGGCTCTCAACACGACTTCGTTGTACCACGCGGCGAAGTCTTCCGCTTGTGACGTGAGTTTCCTGTCGTCAGCCATCGTTTTCTTCATCTTTGCTTTGGGTTTTCGAACGGGCGTCGCGCTCGTCCCTGCGCATGCGGATGAGCGCGATCAGGCCCGGGACAATGAACAACAGCATCGAAGTCACTGCCCACGTAGGTCGAAACCCCGGCTCGATGGTCGGCGCAATCAGCCATGCTACGGCGGCCCCTCCTCCGGCTGCCAGGACCACCGCGCCGGCGAGAATGACCCACTCGAGTACATCGAGTCGCCGAATCGCCCGGGAGGTGACCTCGTGCATGATCTGCGCGTCGCGCTCTTCACGCGTCCGGCGACTCACTCTAAGCCGAGCTCAGCCAACGGGATCTCGCGCTGTTCTCCCGTCGCCATGTCTCTGGCGAGCACGCACCCGCGCGCCAGCTCGTCGGGCCCCACGATCAGGACCAACCGAGCGCCTTCCTTCGCGGCGACTTTCATCTGCCTGCCCACGCCTCTCTCGCTGAGAGAGTACATCACGGTCTTTCCGCTCTCGCGCAGCCGATGAGCGATCCGTAACGCCTCCCCCCTCTGCTCCTCAGAAACCAGGACCAGGAAGTAGTCGATAGCGCGCTCGTGTTTCGGCAGCAGGCCCCGGTCCGACAGCAGCTCACCCAAAACGACGTCGCCCATACCGAACCCTACAGCGGGCAGAGACTCACCCCCCACGAGTTCGAGAAGTCGGTCGTAGCGGCCCCCACCGCAGAGCGCACGCAGCGTTCTCCCGCGGTCGAACAGCTCGAAGACGATTCCGGTGTAATAGGCAAGGCCACGCACGATGGTGAGGTCTACTTCCACGAAGTCGCCGAGACCCATGGCTTCGAGTGACGCGACGTACTCGCTGAGTGGATCGAGCGCAGCCACGACGTCGTCCCGGTCGCCGAAGCGCGCCGCGATCTCGGTGAGGCCCGCGAGGCCGACGAGCTCCAGGACCTCGTCCGCGACAGGAGCGTCGAGGCCGACCACCTCGATCAGGTGGGCGCGCGACTTGTCCGCGCCTTGCCGTTCGAGCTTGTCCACCAACGCGAAGGTGCCCGGCAGCTGTTCTCCGGAAACACCAACAGCCTGTAGAACGGCAGTCAGCAGACGCCGGTCGGACACCCTGGCGAAGAAGTCCTCGGATGTCAGACCCAACTCACGGAGCCCGTCGATGGCGACCGCTACGACTTCGACGTCCGCGGCCACGCCCGACTCGCCGATGATGTCGACGTTCCACTGGAAGTGCTCCTTGAGGCGACCCCGCTGTTGCCGTTCGTACCTAAAGAGCTGAGGAATGCTGAACCAGCGGATCGGCTTGCTCATCGCGCGACTTCGATCGCCCAGAATCCGAGCCAGCGACGGAGTCATTTCAGGACGAAGCGCCACCGAGCGCTCGCCCTTGTCGACGAAGTTGTACAACTGGCCGACGATCTCCTGCCCGCTCTTCTCCACATACAGGTCGAGCGGCTCGAGCAGCGGTCCATCGTACTCGGAAAAACCGTAGCGCCCGGAGACCCGGCGCCACGCTTCAAAAATCACGGAACGGAGAACGAGGTCTTCCGGAGGAAAGTCACGAAACCCTGGAAGCCTCGAGAAAGATGAGCTTGCCATTGTGGCGCGGAATCTAGAAGGCCTCTAGCGTCCGGCCAACGGCTCCCGTCCGAGTAACTGCAGCGCGCTACCGACGGTGTGGACGGAGCCGGTAACCACCACCATGCCCTGCCCCGCTTCGCGCCGAGCCTGTTCCAGCGCTTGCCCGAAGTCCTCCTCGATGGTGACCCTCGTCATCTTCCTCACGGCCTCCGCGGCATCCTTGGGGCTCCATCGGCGCTCCGGGGGCGCGGAGGGTGCTTGCGTCAGCACAGCGGCATCGGTCCTGGAAAAGAGCGGCGGCAGCATGCTCCGCCAATCCTTGTCGCCGAGAACCGCGACCAGAGCGACGAGGGGCCGCGCCAACTCGAGGCGATCGACGGTGTCGACCAACGAGCGCATGCCCGCCGTGTTGTGAGCAACGTCGAATAGCCAGGTCAGCCCATCGATGATCTCGATCTCGTCCCGGCCATGGTACTCCACCGCGCGAAGGCCCTCCTGAATCGCCCGCGCGTCCGGGCGGAGTTCGTCGGGGAGGTATGCCAGCACTGCGATCGCCAAAGCGGCGTTCGTGGCTTGATGCCGGCCCACGAGCGGCGTCTGCACTTCGAGGCGGCCCCATACGTGCGTCTGCACCGCGAAGCTGGTGTGGTCGGCGGCGATTTCCACGTCCTCGACCGAGTCGGGGTCCATCGTGATCAGAGGCGCCCCGACCGCGCCCGTCACATCCCGGAACACATCGAGCAGGCGACGGTCGGTTTCCGCGGTCACCAGGGGCACCCCGGGCTTCACGATTCCGGCCTTCTCCCAGGCGATCTTCTCGAGGGAGTCCCCCAGATAGTCGGTATGATCCATGGCCACGTTGGTGACGGCCGCCACCTCCGGCCGGAGCACGTTCGTGGCGTCGAGCCTGCCCCCGAGTCCGACCTCGATCACGGCGACGTCCACCGACTCACGGGCGAACGCGTGAAACGCCAACACGGTCACCGCCTCGAAAAAGGTCAGGCCGAAGCGAAGCACCGCGTCGGTGACCTCCTCGGCGCGGGCGAGGATTTCGTCCTCGCTGAGCGGGCGCCCGGCGACCAGCATGCGCTCGCGGAAGGAGCACAAATGGGGCGACGTATAACAGGCCGCGCGTAAGCCGGAGGCGCTCAACACCGCAGCCAAAGTGGAAGCGACGGACCCTTTTCCGTTCGTCCCTCCCACGTGAATGGTCGCATAAGCCTTGTGCGGATCGCCGAGCGCCTCGAGCGCGCGCACGGTGCGGTCCAGGCCCCACTGAACGCCCGTGGCGAGCGGCGGAAAGAGGCGGCCAACCAGCGGGTCCGCGAAAGGTCGGTCGAGTCGGTCGGGCGCAGAGAGGCGCGCCCCGGCTACTCCGTCCATCCGGCGAACTGGTGCCGCAGCAGCAGGGCGACGGTCGCCTTCAAGTCCCGGCGATCGACGATGCGGTCGATCATTCCGTGCTCCAACAGAAACTCCGAACGCTGGAAGCCATCTGGTAGCTTCTGCTGGATCGTCTCTTCGATCACACGGGGCCCCGCAAATCCGATGAGCGCGCCTGGCTCCGCGAGATTCACGTCGCCGAGCATCGAACAGGAGGCCGTGACGCCGCCCGTCGTCGGGTGCGTCAGGATCGAAATGAAGGGAAGCGACGCTTCGTGCAGGCGGCCGAGGATCGTCGCGGTCTTCGCCATCTGCATCAGGGAGTACATGCCCTCTTGCATTCGTGCCCCGCCCGATGCGCTCACGATCAAAAACGGTTTCTCGCCCTCGAGCGCGACCTGGCCAGCGCGGGCGATTTTCTCACCCACGACCGACCCCATGGAGCCGCCGATGTAGTCGAAGTCCATGACGGCCAGCGCCACGTCGATGCCATCGATCTGGCCGGTGCCGGAAAGGATCGCCTCGGTCTTTCCCTTCGCCTCAGCCGCGGCGATCCGGTCCGGATACGCCTTGAGGTCCTCGAATCCGAGCGGGTCGGCAGCCCTGAGATGCCCGTCGAGCTCCTCGAAGGTCCCGCTGTCGACGAGGATACTCAGATACGCTTCGGCGGAGATCCTCAAGTGGTGGCTGCACGTCGGGCAGACGTTGAGGTTCTGCGCCAACCGCTTGCGATACAAGATCTCACCACAGCCCGGACACTTGTCGAAGACGTCCGCGGGAAGGTCCCGCTTGTCTTGCGCCTGGAGGGGCTTTTTGTCCTTTCGGAACCAAGCCATGCGGCTTCCTATCGTTCGTGGGCTACGCGGACGGCGATCGCGACGGCGACCCAGGACATCAGAAGGAACGTGCCGCCGTAGCTCACGAAGGGCAGCGGGATACCCGTGATCGGTACGACCCCCACGGTCATGCCGATATTGACGAAAATATGTACCAGCCAGGTGCCCAAGATACCGAGCAGGACGAGGCCGGCAAAGGGATCCGAGGAGTTTTCGGCCATGCGCACCAGCCGAGCGAGAATGAAGGCGAAGCCGAGAATCGCAGCCGTCGTGCCCACGAAGCCCAGCTCCTCACCGACCACGCTGAAGATGAAGTCGGTGTGCTGCTCGGGCAGGAAGTCGTAACGCTTCTGCGCTCCAAGAGTGAATCCCTGACCCGTTAGACCACCGCTGCCCACCGCCACCTTCGACTGAATGATCTGGTAGCCGGCGTTGCGCGGGTCGATCTCCGGATCGAGGTAGACGAGGATCCGGTTCTGCTGATACGGCTGCAGAGACTCCCACAGGGGTCGGGAGATCGTACCAGCCGCAAAATTCGCCAGCACCAACGCGACGGATTCGAAGAGGAAGAGACGATACCGATAGAGGTAGAGGAAGACGATTACGCCCACGATGTAGCACGACCAGATCACGGTGTCGTAGGAGAGCACCAGGCCGATCGCTGGGGTCGCGATCAGCAGCAACAGCGCGACTGGCGTGCCCGCCCAGAAGAGCATCGCGAACAGGATTCCGCCGAACGCCATCCCGGTGCCCAGATCCGGCTGCAACATCACGAGACCGAGCGGGAGCGCGACGAGGGCCGAGGGCTCGAACAAGTCGCGCAACGATGTGAGCGCCTCCTTCCTCTGCGATAGCACTCGGGCCACCATGAGGATCGTTGCGATCTTGGCGACCTCGGAGGGCTGGAAGCCAAACGAGCCGAAACGGATGAAGCTCTTCACGCCGGCGGCGGTTCCCGAGCCGGTCCCGATAACGAGCGTGACCGCGAGCAGCAGCACGCCGACCACGTATGAAGGGACCGCTACCCACTCGATCCAACGCATCGGGACGCGCGACAGAACCGCGAACACGAGCAACGCAATTCCGAACCATACGGCCTGCTTGATCCACGCGTTCTGCGTCGCCGGATTCGGGATATGGACCACCCCGGCGGAGTAGATCATCGCGACACCGAAAAGCGTCATCGCGACAATGGCGAAGACCAACGGAGGGTCGACCACCCACTTCTCCAGCAGGCGCGTCACTCCGGACCACCGCCCGTCGCGTAGCGGTCACGGTGCCAGGCAGGCTCCAGGCCACGCATGATGTGCTCGCGGTACGTCTGCACCGAGTCGATCACGATCCCGTATTTCTTGCGCAAATAGAAGTCCGCGGCCTTGGCCACGATGCGTCCCGCGGTCCGACCCCCACTCCCTCCCTGCTCGACCATCACGACGAGCACGATCTCTGGTGGACCGCCGAACGGCCCGGCCATGCCCGCGAACCACGCGTCCTCGTCTGCCAGACCGGCCTGACTAAGCGCGTCCTCACCCGTGCCCGTCTTTCCCAGGACCTCCCAATACTCGAGCGACGTGTCGAAGTGGGCCGTGCCTCCCGGAGACGTGACAGCGCGCAAGCCGTCGCGGAGGATCTCGAGGTGCTCGGGCGCGAGATCGAGCGACCAGCCCTCCCCGACGTCGGCGTCCTGGGCGAGCGTCGGGGTCGGCGCGGTTCCGTCCCCAGCCAACGCCACGTAGAACTGGGCCATCTTGAGGGGAGTCTGGGAGTTCGGTCCCTGCCCGATGGCGAGGTTGAGCACCTCGCCCTCTCCCGGTGTGTACATGAAACCGCGCGTCACTTCCCAAAAACTCCGGTCGGCCGGGAACGTGCCCCGGCTCTCTACGGGGAGGTCGATTCCGCACTTCCGGGTGAAGCCGATCTCGGTCGCGCGGCGCAGCAGTCTATCCAGCGTGACGCGAAGCCCCAGCTGGTAAAAGTAGACGTCGCATGAGTTGCCGATCGCTTCGACCAAATTGTTGTAGCCGTGTCCGCCCGCGGCGTGGCATCGCCACGTGCGCCTCCCGAACGTGTAAGAACCGGTGCACGGCTCGGCCATGTACTCGTCGGGCGTCACCAATCCGAGGTCGAGCGCGATGGCCGCGGTCGCCAGTTTCCACGTAGAGGCGGGCGGATACGTTCCGACCACCGCCCGGTGGTACAACGGAATGCCCTCGTCCTCGATGAGACCCGCCCACAGCTCGGTGCCGATGCCTCCCACGAAGTCGTTGGGGTCGTACGACGGGGCCGAGTACAGCGCCAGGACGCCGCCATCCGAGGGGTCCAACGCGACGACCGCCCCCGACAGCGAGTCGGGGAAGATGGCGTGGATCCAAGCCTGCAGTTCCATATCGAGATTGAGACGCAGGTCTTCCCCCGGCTCGCCCAGGTCCGTGCGTGCGCCGGCAAAATCACCGACGATCCGCTGGCGCGCGTCGAACTCGAGGTAGCGCAGTCCTTGCCGGCCTTGCAGTCGTTGCTCGTATTGCTGCTCGAGGCCCTCCTTGCCGACGATCACGCCCTGACGGTACCGGTCCCCGGAGAACGCTTCCGACTCCAACTCTTCCGGCGAGATCTCACCGACGTATCCGAGTACGTGTCCCGCGGCATCCCCGAGCCGATATCTGCGGCGCGGCCGCATCTCGACGTACAGGCCGGGGAACTCGGCGCGCCGTTCCTCGAGTACACTCACAACCTCGAAGTCCGCGTCCGCGTCGACTACGACTTCTCTGCCATACAGGCTCAGCGTGGCGAGCGTTCGTTCGATTCGTTGCTCGGACATGTCGACGTACTGGCTCATGCGCTCGAGCGTCTCGCGCGCTTCATCGAGCGGACCGGGAAGCAAGGTGATGGAATATCCCGGCACGTTGTCGACGAGAATCTCGCCGTAGCGGTCGTAAATGATGCCGCGCGGAGCCAGCAGCGGAAGCTGACGAATCCTGTTCGACGTCGCCCTCAGTTCCCATGCGTCCGAGCCCAACACCTGGATTCGGAAGAAGGCAGCCGCGAGCACTCCGAGAATGACCGCGAGCGCCAGCTGCACACCCCGGGCCCGCCGCCGACGCTCGTGGGCGTGATGGACGTTCATACCTGGGCCCGTTTCCCGATTCCCGTGATTCCCAGCAGAAGAACACCGACCAGCGCAGCGTACAGCCCTCCCATCAGGCCCTGTACCACGACTTGTTCGGCGAAGGGCGCCCTCAGGCTCTCACCCACCATCACCCAGTGCACCAGGTCGCGGGTCCACTTCCCGATCACGAAATACGAAACGAGAAAGAACAGCGAGTCGCCCACGAAGAGGTCCCGGGTCACGGCGCCGAGAGCGCCGACCACGGTCATCGCCACGCTGTTGGCGCCGAACGAGAGCACGCCGAGCGCATCCTCGAGCAGGCCGAAGAACAGCCCAAGCCCCGCCGCGCGCCCCATGCCCATCTCCCGCGCGCCCAGTAAGAGCGCCACGGTGAGCAGGTCCGGCGCGGCGCGTCCGATGGCAAGCCCGACATGGAGCAACAGATGCGCCAGCGCGAGGCCTACACAGAGGACCCAGACACGGCCCTCGGTCCTCACGGAATCCTGCCCTCGCCACTCGCGGGTTCCATAGCCTGCAGTGAATCCGCCAGCCAGAGAGCCGACACGTCCGCTTCGGCCGGTCTCCTGGTGACGAGCACGTGCCGGACCGCCCCTGGCTGGACCATCGCCCGCAGGTAGTAGCTCTTGCGCCACCGCCCCTGCGTGCCCTCCACTTCGTCGACTACCCCGATCGGAATCCCCTGCGGGTATACCCCGCCGAACCCGCTGGTGAGCACCACCGTGCCCGGCAACGCCTCTTCGTTGTAGGCCGTGCCGTCGAACACGAGCCGGTCCACCTCACGAAAGTCGCCGCGCCGGTTCTCGACGAGGCCGAACATCGAGCCGTCCTGCAGCATCGCGCTCGCGCTGAAGTCCGGATGCGTCCAGTCCATTCCCGACGAGATTTCCTCCCGGACGTCGAGGATCTTGCCCACGAGGCCGTCTTGGGTCACCACCGGGGCGCCCTCGTAGATTCCGTGGGCCCGGCCCACATCCACGAAGAAGAATCGCTCCGAGCCTTGCGTGCCCGGACGCAACACGGTCGCCGGCAGGAACGACGGCTCGGCCCGGTCCGCGAGGCCGAGCAGTTCGCGAAGATCACGGTTCTCTTCGACGAGAACCGCCCGCGTAGACGACAGGGCCGTCATCGAGTCGAGTTGGCGCATGAGGTCGCCAACGTCCCGGGCGTTCAACTGGGCGCCGGTGAGCCGATCCTGCGTCGCCAGGAACGGAACCAGGATCGTCACCCTCATCGACCATGCGATGCGCTGCTGGACGCTTGCAGGCAGGTACGACGTCGAGAGCGCGAGGATCAAGAACGTGGCCGCTAGTATGCCCCTCTGACGGCCTCCGTTGGTCTCCGGCCCTGGTCCGTACGCCGGCACCCCCTTACCTCCCTCCCCGCTCTACGGGACTAGAACCGCGCGGTATTTTTTCATGTCGTCCAGGATGCGACCCGCGCCGCGCACGACACACGTGAGCGGCTCTTCATCCACGTGGATCGGGAGGTTGGTCTCGTGCTGCAAGAGCCGATCGAGACCGCGGATCATAGCTCCACCGCCGGTCATGACGATGCCTCGGTCCACGATGTCCGACGACAACTCCGGCGGCGTGATCTCAAGCGCGCGACGAACCGCCTCGACGATGGCTTGGATCGGCTCCTGGATGCACTCGCGGACCTCCTGCGAATGCACGGTCACGGTCTTCGGGATGCCAGAAACGAGGTCCCGGCCCTTCACTTCCATCTCGCGCTCTTCACCGAAGTCGAACGCCGAGCCGACCTGGATCTTGATGGCCTCCGAGGTCGGCTCCCCGATGAGCAGGTTGTAGTTCTTACGCAGGAACGTCACGATGGCCGCGTCGAGCTCGTCGCCACCCACGCGGATCGATGTGTTCGAGACGATACCAGACAGCGCGATGACAGCGATTTCGGTGGTGCCACCACCGATGTCGATCACCATGTTCCCGGTCGGGGTCTCGACGGGAAGCCCGACCCCGATGGCGGCCGCCATCGGTTCGTCCACCATGTAGACGGCCTTGGCGCCCGCCGACATGGCGGTTGAGCGAACCGCGCGCCGTTCCAGCTCGGTGATGCCCGAAGGCACACCCACCACGACCCGCGGCTTCATGCGGAAGACGCGCTTTTGGGTCACCTGCTTGAGGAAGTGCCGCAGCATCAACTCGGTGATGTCCACGTCCGCGATGACGCCGTCCTTCAGCGGTCGAATCGCTTCGATGCCCTCCGGCGTCCTGCCGAACATGCGCTTGGCTTCCAAGCCGATGCCGATGATGCGCCGAGTCCCTCGGTTCACCGCGACCACCGAGGGCTCGTTGAGAACGATGCCCTCACCCTTCACATATACGAGCGTGTTCGCCGTGCCTAGATCGATGGCGATGTCATTTACCGGGACGAGACGCCCCGAGTCAAACCAATCGCTCAGTGCGAACAAATATCAGATTCTCTGTTGAGGAGGGCCCCACGACCCTGTAAAACCACTTTTAGACCTGCGTTGGCCCCTTTCGCGGGTCTGAAAGGCCCGAGAACATACGTTTACTTGTGCCGGGATGCCAGTGTCCCGTATGCATTTAGGACGTTCCGGTGCTACCGAAGCCACCCTCGCCTCTCGCGGTCTCGCTCAACTCGTCGACCTCGACCACTTCGGGGGCCTCGAACCGGGAAAAAACCAGCTGGGCGATTCGCTCACCGCGGTGTAACGTCACGGCCTGCGGACCGAGGTTTTGCATGATAATTCGGAGTTCACCGCGATAGTCCGGGTCGATCGTACCCGGGCTGTTGGGCAGCGTGATCCCATGTTTGAGCGCGAGCCCCGAGCGCGGCCTGACCTGGCACTCCATACCCTCCGGCAGCTCCATCAGCAAACCCGTACTGACGAGCCGAATCTCGCCGGACTCGAGCACGACTTCCTGCTCGGCGGAACGAATGTCGTAGCCGGCCGCGTGAGGCGTTACACGGCTCGGCAGCGGGAGGTCGGGGTTCGACGGTAGTCGACGAAATCGGACGAGAGAGCTCAAGCCAGAAAGTCGTCCGTGCTGCGGCACTCCAAGCCGCAAGCCTCTGCGACGGCGGGGTACGTGATGTGTCCGCCCACGACATTTACCCCGAGCTTGAGCGCGGCATCGTCGAGGCACGCCTGCTTCCAGCCCTTGCCCGCCAACGCCATCGCGTACGGTAATGTGGCATTCGTAAGCGCGAGCGTACTCGTCCGCGGCACGCCGCCGGGCATATTCGCCACGGCGTAGTGAATCACCTCGTCGACCGTGTAGACAGGGTCCTGATGCGTAGTCGGCTTGATCGTTTCCACGCAACCTCCCTGGTCGACCGCTACGTCCACGATCACCGATCCTGGCCGCATGAGCCCGAGGTCCTCGCGCGTGATCAGATGCGGCGCCTTGGCCCCGGGGATGAGCACGGCTCCGATGACGAGGTCGGCATCCTGAATCTGCTTCCGGATCGCGTAGCGGGTGCTGTAGAGGACGTTCACGTTGGCCGGCATCACGTCGTCGAGATAGCGCAGGCGCTCGAGGTTGATGTCCATCATGTGGACGCGCGCACCCATTCCCGCGGCCATCTTCGCCGCATTGGTACCAACGACACCGGCACCGAGGATGAGCACCTTGCCCGGAAGCACACCCGGGACACCCCCGAGGAGGACGCCGAGCCCGCCCTGGGGTCGCTCGAGGTACTTCGCGCCTTCCTGGACCGCCATGCGGCCCGCGACCTCACTCATGGGGGTGAGCAGGGGCAACTCTCCCGTTGGCAGCTCGACCGTCTCATAGGCGATCGCTATGGCTCCGGAGTCGACGCACGCCTTCGTCAGCGCATCGTCGGCGGCGAAGTGGAAGTAGGTGAAGAGGACCTGGCCGCCGCGCATGCGGGGCCACTCGACCTCGATGGGCTCCTTGACCTTCATGATCATCTCGGCGCGAGCCCAGACTTCCTCAGCGCTGTCTACGAGTCGCGCACCGGCGTTCGAGTAGAAGTCATCGGTGAATCCGCTGCCCAGCCCAGCACCCTTTTCGATCACGAGCTCATGCCCGGCCTGTGTGAGCATCTCTGCGCCTGCAGGCGGCAACGCCACACGATACTCGTCACTCTTGATCTCCTTCGGAACACCGATCAGCATCTGCTACTCACGCCCCTGTTCTTGTGATTTCCAGTGATTCGACGCATCCATCATCAGGATGCGCCTCCGCGCTATGCGTCCGGCCCCAGTCGTACGACCAGTTGGCGGTTCGGGTCGTAGTACTCCGCGGCGACCCGGCACACATCGGCTACACTCACCGAGTCGATCTTCTGCAACAGACCGTCGAGCCCTCGGAACGGCTCCCGATGGAGCGCGAACGAGGCGAGGCGGTACAGCCTGGCTCCTGTCGATTCGAGCGACAGCATGACCTGCCCCTTCACCTGGCTCTTCGTCTGCTCCAGTTCGTCCGCGCTGAGCCCTTGCTTCGCGATGCGCGCGAGCTCGGCTGAAATCGCCTCGACGGCGGCGTCGGCGGTCGCAGGACGCGTACCCACGTAGACGCCGGAGTGGCCGGACGTGCTGTAGAAGGACTGGTACGTGTAAACCGAGTAACACAGCCCGAGCTCTTCGCGCACCTTCTGGAAGAGCCGCGAACTCATGCCACCGCCGAGCGCCGAAGAGAGTAGCGCGAGGGGATATCGGTCCGCGTGCCCGTGTCCGGGAACGTCGGTCCCGATCACCACGTGCGTCTGCGCCGTCGCTCGGGAGATGCGATGCTCCCTCGAACTCGTTCCCTCGGGCGCCACCACGTTGTCGCTGGGCTCGCCACCCGCCCGAGATCCGAAGAGCCGATCCACGGCCTCCACGAGCCATTCGTGATGGATGTTACCGGCGGCCGCGACGATCAGATTCTCACCACGATAGGTGCTTGTGTGCAGGTCCCGTAGCGTGTCGGCCGACATGCGCGCGACCGACTCCTTGTCACCGAGGATCGGGCGGCCGTAGGGATGCCCTCGCCAAAGCAAGTCCGAGTGTAGTTCGAAGACCAGATCGTCGGGCGTGTCCTCGACCTGTGCGATTTCCTCCAGCACCACCTCGCGTTCCAGCTCTAGGTCCTGCTCGCGCAGCATTGGGTCCAACACCATGTCCGCAAGCACGTCCAATGCCTCATCGACATGCTCGTCCAGTACCCGCGCCTGGTACGACGTATGTTCGCGGCTCGTGTAGGCATCCAGAGAACCGCCGAGCCCCTCGAGCGCCATCGCGATCTCTGCGGCGGAGCGCCGCTTCGTCCCTTTGAACACCATGTGCTCCAGGAGGTGACTCACGCCGACGTCGGCCAACGGCTCGTGCGCCCCGCCCTGTCGAACCCAAACGCCGACGCTAGCCGAGCGCACGGACGGGATGTACTCGCTCAGAACGCGAACGCCGGAGGTCAGGACCGACTCAGACATCATGTCGGTCCCGTCCGCGCCTGCGCTCGTCTCGGGGTGGCCCGAAGTCAGAGGGGGCATGGGCGTACGCCCATGCCCCCCCGTGCTACTCCGCATCCGTCTACTCAGGCCTCAGCGGCCTGAACCGCCTCTTCCTCTGTGTCGGCGCTGCCTGCATCGTCGCCCTCGGCTGCAGCCAGCTCCGCCAACGCTGCCCTTCTCGACAGCCGCAGGCGTCCCTTTTCATCGATCGAGAGCAGCTTCACTTTCGTGATGTCGCCCTTTTTGAGCACGTCCTCGGTGCGCTCGGTCCGGCCTTCGGCCAGCTCCGAGATGTGGCACAGGCCTTCGGTGCCGGGCATGATCTCGATGAACGCTCCGAAGGTCGTGACGTTTTTGACCGGGCCCTCGTAGATGCGGCCGACTTCCGGGTCCTTGACGATCGCCTCGATCATCTCGCGGGCGCGCGTCCCT
>Ga0066376_10003304_pt1 | contig 14541 bp, 15 predicted proteins | sample Knorr_S15_td_Bot_FD_77009 | JGI IMG/M metagenome (GOLD analysis project Ga0066376, IMG submission 77009) | Marine microbial communities from Southern Atlantic Ocean transect - Knorr_S15_td_Bottom_ad_5009_LV_A | ecosystem: Environmental > Aquatic > Marine > Oceanic | place: Southern Atlantic... | reverse complement strand
TTGCGACCAAAAACAGCCGCTTGCTGGCGATCACTCTGGGCGAGTTTCGCTCCTTTGACCGGATTTTGTTCTTGAATTACGGGTAGTCTCGATTGCGCCCTTGTTCGGCCGGGCATAATTCAATACTGACAGCGCAACGCGCACGCATAAGGGAGACGACCATGACGGGCCTGCTTAGCGACGTCGATCCGGACGAGCTGCTGGAATACTCGGTGGTGTTCACGGATCGCTCGCTCAATCACATGTCCGGGACATTTCAGGGGGTGATGCGGGACATCTCCCAGACCCTGAAAGCGGCCTACAACGCACAGGCGGTGGCCCTGGTGCCCGGCGGCGGCACCTATGCGATGGAAGCGGTGGCGCGGCAATTCGCGACTGGCCGGAAATGCCTGGTCATCCGCACCGGCTGGTTCAGCTTCCGCTGGACACAGATATTCGAGGCCGGCGATATTCCAGCCCATGCCACCGTGCTTCAGGCCCGGCCGGCCGGCGACGGCGGCCAGGCGCCCTTTGCGCCCGTCCCTATCGACGAAGCCGTGGCGGCCATAGCCGAGGAAAAAGCGGATATGGTGTTCGCGCCGCATGTCGAAACCGCGTCCGGCATGATGCTGCCCGACGATTACATGCGGGCCTTGGCCGATGCCGTACACGAGGTTGGCGGGCTTTTCGTACTCGATTGCATCGCTTCGGGTGCGATGTGGGTCGATATGCAGGCGATTGGCGTCGATATCCTGATCAGCGCGCCGCAAAAGGGGTGGAGCGCCTCGCCCTGCGCCGGGTTGGTGATGCTGAGTGCTACGGCGCGCCAGCGGATCGAGCAGACCACCAGCACCAGCTTCGCCTGCGATCTCAGGAAATGGCTCGGGATCATGGAAGCCTATGAGGCCGGCGGACATGCCTATCATGCGACATTGCCGACCGATGCGCTGGGCGTGTTCCGCGATGCGATGCAGGAAACCCAAGCCCTTGGTTTCGGGAAATTGCGCGACGCGCAACGGGAGCTGGGCCGCCGGGTGCGCGCATTGCTGGCCGACCGGGGCTTCCGCAGCGTGGCGGCGGAAGGTTTCGAGGCGCCGGGCGTGATCGTCTGCTACACTGACGACGCCGATATCCAGAACGGCAAGCGGTTCGCGGCGCAAGGGGTGCAGATCGCCGCCGGGGTTCCGCTGCAAGTCGGCGAGCGCGACGATTTCGCGACCTTCCGGCTCGGCTTGTTCGGGCTCGACAAGCTCAACAATATCGACCGCACGGTCGATAGACTGGAACAGGCGCTCGACCGGGTCATCGGCGACGCGAATATTCGTTAAGCAGGAGGCCAAACCCCATGAAAACCGCCGGAATGACCGAGGCGGAAGCCGATGCGCGCCATGCCGAGAAGATGGCCAAAAAGAAGGCGGCGCGCGACCGGATGCTGGCGACGAAGACGATCGAAAAGGGCCTGCTGATCGTCCATACCGGGAAGGGCAAGGGAAAATCCACGGCGGCGATGGGGTTGGCCGTGCGCGCCATCGGCAACGGCATGAAGGTCGGTATCGTGCAATTCGTGAAGGGGGTGTGGGAAACCGGCGAGCGCAAGGTTCTGGACCACTTTCCCGATCTGTGCACGATCAAGGCGATGGGCGAGGGGTTCACCTGGGATACCCAGGACCGGCAGCGCGATATCGCCGCCGCCCGCGCCGCCTGGGACTACGCCCGGACCCTGATCGCCGATCAATCCTACCGGATGATAATTCTCGATGAACTAAATATAGTATTGCGTTATGCTTATTTACCACTAGATGAAGTGTTGCAGGTGCTGCGGGACAAGCCGAAAGATTTGCATATCGTGGTCACTGGACGCAACGCCAAGCAACCGTTGATCGAAATGGCCGATCTGGTGACGGAAATGACCCAGGTGAAGCATCCGTTCCGCGGCGGGGTGAAGGCGCAGATCGGTATCGAGTTTTGAATGGTAATCGGATAATGAAAACCTTCGCGGCATTCTTGTTCACTGCCCTGCTGGCCGGACAATTCGTGTTTGCGGGGCCGGCGCGCGCGCTGTCGGAACAGCAGGAATTGGTGGAAAAGGCGATCATCACCATCGAGAAGATGACGACGCGCGCCGATCTGAAGGAACATTTGCGCAAATACATCCCCAAAGCCAAGGGTATCCTCATCATCCCGGCGTTGATCAAGGGCGGGTTCATCTTCGGTGGCGAAGGCGGTAGCGGCGTAATGTTGACCCGGGGCAAGGGCGGCAAATGGAGCTACCCGGCCTTCTACACGATGGGCGCGGCCAGCTTCGGGCTGCAATTCGGCGGCCAGGTTTCGGAGATGATGATGCTGATCCTGACCGCCAAGGGGCTGACCTCGATCATCGACAACAAGGTGAAGATCGGCGTTGAATTGAACGCGGCGGTCGGGCCGCACGGCGTCGGGGTGGAGGGCGCGACCTCGACCGCGCTCGGCGCCGATATCCTCACCTATTCCATTGCCAAGGGCGCGTTTCTTGGCGGCGCCATCGAAGGTGCCGTCATCGAACAGCAAGAGGCGCTGAATTACGAATATTACAACGACGTCTCGGCGACGCCGCGCGCGATCCTGCTCGACGGCAAGTTCCGCAACCCCAAGGCCGACCGGCTGCGGAGCGTACTCGCCAGGTTTCGCTGAGTGATAGTATGACTGCCGCCCTGATGGTGCAGGGCACCGGCTCGGATGTCGGCAAGTCGCTGCTGGTCGCGGGGTTGGCGCGGGCGTGCCGGCGCCGCGGCCTTGTGGTACGGCCGTTCAAACCGCAGAACATGTCGAACAATGCGGCGGTGACCGCCGATGGCGGTGAAATTGGCCGCGCCCAGGCACTGCAGGCGCGCGCCTGCGGGGTGGCGCCGTGTGTTGATATGAACCCGGTGCTGCTCAAACCGCAGGCCGGGATGGCGGCCCAGATAGTGGTGCAGGGCAAGGTGTTCGGCACCGCCGATGCGCGCGATTACCACCGGCTGAAGCGCGATTTGATGCCTTGCGTGCTGGACAGCTACCGCCGGCTTTGCGATGTGGCCGATCTGGTCCTGGTCGAGGGGGCCGGCAGCCCGGCCGAGGTTAATTTGCGCGATGGCGACATCGCCAATATGGGGTTTGCCGAAGCCGCCGATCTGCCGGTCATCCTGGTCGCCGATATCGAGCGCGGCGGCGTCCTGGCCAGTCTGATCGGCACCCATGGACTGCTAAGCCGATCCGAGCAGGCCCGGCTGCGCGGCTATATCGTCAACAAGTTTCGCGGCGACCGGACGCTGTTCGATCCGGCGGTCGCCATCATCGGGCAGCGGACCGCGATGACTTGCCATGGTGTCGTGCCCTGGTTCGAGGACGCGCGGTTGCTGCCGGCGGAGGATGCCATGGCGCTGGAACGGCCGGCGGCGCCGGCGGCTTCGGGGGCTATCCGGATCGCCGCGCCCCGGCTTGGCCGGATCGCCAATTTCGACGATCTCGACCCCTTGGCCGCCGAACCCGGCGTCGATATGCGCGTGCTGCAACCGGGTCAGCCGATCCCGGGCGACACCGATCTGGTCCTGCTTTGCGGGTCGAAGGCGGTGCGCGCCGATCTGGCGGCGCTGCGCAAGGAAGGCTGGGATATCGACATTCTAGCCCATGTCCGGCGCGGCGGTGTCGTCGTCGGGCTGTGTGGCGGCTACCAGATGCTCGGCCATCGCATTGCCGACCCGGACGGCATCGAAGGCCCGGCTGGCGAGAGTACGGGGCTCGGCCTGCTCAACATCGACACCGTGCTGGCCGGCGACAAGACTTTGGCGTCGGCGACCGGCATTGACATTGCCACCGGGGCCGCCTTGCGGGGCTACGAGATTCATATCGGCCACACCACCGGGCCGGACACCAAGCGGCCGATGCTCGATCTGGACGGCCGCGCCGATGGCGCGGTCTCGGCCGATGGGCGGGTAATGGGCTGCTATCTGCACGGGCTGTTTGCGGCGGATGGTTTCCGCGCCGCCTTCCTTGGACGGATCGGCGACGGCTATATTGCAAAGACTGCCTACGAGGCGCGGATCGAGACGGTGCTGGACGCGCTGGCCGATCATTTGGAATCGCATATCGCGATCGACGATCTGCTCGCCATTGCCGGGGAACTGTGATTATGACGCGCCATGCGGATTGGTATTTCGACTATGTTTCGCCTTACGCATATCTGCAACTCGAATCGTTCGACCGGTTGCCGGCCGATCTTGAGGTCCATTTGAAGCCGGTCCTGTTCGCCGGGCTGCTCGGTCATTGGGAACATAAGGGGCCGGCCGAGATACCGGCCAAACGGCGGCAAACCTACCGCTATTGCCACTGGCTGGCGGGCAAAAGAAACATTCCCTTCAAGACGCCGCCGCGCCATCCGTTCAACCCTCTGGCCGTCCTGCGCTTGAGCATCGCGCTTGAATCCGAGATCGGCGCGGTCCGCGCCATTTTCCGTCATATCTGGGGTGCTGGCCATGACGGGCAGGACCCGCAAAGCCTGCGCCCGCTGGCCCGGTCGCTGGGCGTTGACGATCTCGACGCGCGGATCGGCGATCCGGCCGTGAAGGACCGCTTGCGCCAAAACACCGACGCGGCGATTGAACGCGGCGTGTTCGGCATCCCGACCTTCGCCATCGGCGATGAGCTGTTCTGGGGCGACGACGTGACCGGCATGATGCTGGACTATCTGGAAACCCCGGACCTGTTCAAACAGGGCGGTCTTGAACGGCTTGCCGACCTGCCAATCGCGGCGCAGCGCAAGCAAAGCCGGCTGTGATACCAAGGAACGAAAATACCTACTGGATCCACATTGTCGCCAGGGTCGCGTAGAACAGCATGTGCAACAGGCCGGTGACGCCATAGAGCAACAGCGCGCGCTCGATATCCTGGCTGGTGGCGCGCGGATTGCCGTCGCCGATCCATTGCGTTTTGACGACGCCGCCAAGATATTCCCGCGGCCCGCCCAGCGCCAAGGCCAGGGCGCCGGCCATGGCCGCTTCGGGCCACCCGGCATTGGGCGAATCGTGCTTGGCGGCGTCGCGCCACATTGTCTTGAAGGCGCGCGCCGGATTGGCGGTCGGCGCGATGATGGCGGCCAGCGCGATCAGGGTCGCCGCCAGGCGCGAGGGGATCAGATTGACCACATCGTCCAGCCGCGCCGCCGAAATGCCGAAATGCCGGTAGCGTTCCGAGCGGTAGCCGATCATGCTGTCCAGGGTATTGATCGCCTTATAGGCGAATAGCCCCGGCAGGCCGAGAATGAGGTACCAGAATGCCGGGGCGACGACGCCGTCGGCGAAGTTCTCGGCCAGGGATTCGATGGCGCCGCGCGCCACGCCATGTTCGTCCAGCGCCTCGGTCTGGCGGCCGACGATATGGCCGACCGCCGCCCGTCCTGCATCCAACCCATCGCGCCGCAGCGCCAGCGCCACCGCGCGGCCGTGATCGTACAGGCTGCGCTGCGCGACCATGACGGTGACGCAAAACAATTCCAGCGCCACGCCATAGGGCAGGCGTTCGGCGGCCCAGGACAAAGCCCAGCCACTGCCCGCCGCTACCGCCGACACCAATACCGTGACGACCAGGCCGTGCGCCAGAACCGTGGCCACACCGCGGCCGGCGCGGTTCAGCTTGTTGTCGAGAAAGCCGATCAGCCGGCCGATCAGCACCACGGGATGCGGAATTGCGCGAAACAGCCAGCGCATATCGCCGACGACGGCGTCGAGGATCAAGGCAAGGGCAATCACGATCAGCGGGTCCGCGGTCACGTTCGGGGCTCTCTATCGTCAATAAAGGTCATAAATCACCTGACCCGGATTGGCCGGGCTGATACAACGGAGCTTCGAGAACCTATCGTGCAATGAAGGGAAATTCCATGGCCGAAAAGACCGCCGTCATGGTGTGTGGTCATGGCAGCCGCGACGAAGCCGCCGTGCGGGAATTTGAATCGGTGGCCCGGGGATTGCGCGGCCGCCTGCCCCAGTTCGATGTCGATTACGGTTTCCTGGAATTCGCCACGCCGATCATCCGCACCGGTCTGGATGCGCTGCGGGCGCGGGGGGCGACGCGGATTTTAGCGGTTCCCGGCATGTTGTTCGCCGCCGGCCACGCCAAGAACGATATTCCATCGGTGCTGAACGCCTATCAGGCGCGCAATGACGGTGTTGAAATTCTTTATGGCCGTGAACTCGGCATCGACCCGAAAATGATCCGTGCCGCCGGCAGCCGCATCGAAGAAGCGCTGGCCGCCGCCGGCAGCGATGTTTCGCGCGAAAAAACCTTGCTGATGGTCGTCGGGCGCGGCGCTTCCGACCCGGACGCGAACTCGAATGTCGCCAAGATCACCCGGTTGCTGTGGGAAGGGCTCGGGTTCGGCTGGGCCGAAACCGCCTATTCCGGCGTCACCTTCCCATTGGTCGAGCCGGGGCTGGAACACGCGGCCCGGCTCGGCTATGCGCGGATCGTCGTGTTTCCGTATTTCCTGTTCACCGGCATCCTGGTCAAGCGGATTTACGACTACACCGACCGGGTTGCCGCGCGCCACCCGGAAATCGAATTCATCAAGGCGGGCTATCTTAACGATCATCCCCTGGTCCTCGATACCTTTGCTGAGCGGGTCCACGATATCCTCGACGGCCCGAACGCAATGAACTGCCAGCTGTGCAAATACCGTGAACAGGTCCTCGGCTTCGAGAGCGAAGTCGGCCTGGCGCAGGAAAGCCACCATCATCACGTCGAAGGCATCAACGCGGCCGCCCACGATCATGGTCACGACCATCATCATCCCTACCCTCACGCCGACCACCCGCTTGGGCCGCGCAGCATGAAGAAAGACTAGGCGCCTTGCCGCTGTTCGATGCCTATTTGATGGTCGATTGGAGTGCTGCCTCCAGCCCCAACACGGGCAAGGATTCGATCTGGTGGGCGTTGCTGCAACGCCACGACGGCGCGGTTCGGATGATCCAGCGCGAAAACCCGGCCACCCGGAACGCCGCCACCGCCGATATTGCCGATCAACTGGCGAGGCTGGCGGGCGACGGCGCGCGGGTCCTGGCCGGGTTCGATTTTCCCTTCGGGTATCCCGACGGGACGGCGTGCCGGATGGGCTTGCCCGATGGGCTTTCGTGGCGTCACCTATGGCAGGAACTGGCGGATTTGCTGGACGACGCCCCCGACAACGCCAACAACCGCTTCGACGTGGCGGAAGGCTTGAACCGGCGCATGACCGGATCGGCGTTTCCCTTCTGGGGCAATGTGCGCGAGGAAACCAGGGATTGTCTGCTGCGCGCGGGGCGGCGGCCGCATGGCGACGGCGATCTGGCCGAATGGCGACTCTGCGATATCGAGGCGCGGCCCACCAGTTCGGTGTGGAAGCTTGCCTATCCTGGTTCGGTCGGCAGTCAGGTGCTGACCGGTATTCCGCGCGTCCTGCAACTGCGCACCGATCCGCGCCTGGCCATGGTCAGCCTGATCTGGCCGTTCGAGACCGGCCTGACGCATGATCCCCGGCCACGGATCATCTTCGCCGAAATCTATCCCTCGATCGTCGATCCGCTGCCGGAACCCGATTTCGTCAAGGATGCCCGCCAGGTGCGGACCATCGCCATGCATTTCGCCGACCTCGACGCGGCGGGCGATCTGGGTGCATTGTTCGAAGGCGGCGGCAATTTGAGCGCCGCCCAGCGCCGCATTGTCGAACGCGAGGAAGCCTGGATTCTCGGCACATGAGCGACCATGACTATCTGCGCGACCCGGCGGAGATCACCCGCCAGTCCTTCGCCGCGATCAGGCGCGAGGTGGATTTATCCGGCCTGCCGGCGGAATTGACCGGCCTGGCGCTGCGTCTCGTCCATGCTTCGGCAATGCCGGAGATTGTCGCCGATCTTACCGCGTCGCCCGGCGCGGTCGCGGCCGGGCGCAAGGCGCTGGAAGGCGGTGCACCGGTCCTGGTTGACGCGCAAATGGTGGCCCACGGCGTTATCCGCGCCCGCCTGCCCAGCGATAACGCGGTGATCTGCACCCTGAACGACGCCGCCGTTCCGGCCCTGGCCAAGCGCCTGGGCACGACCCGGTCCGCCGCCGCCGTGACTTTGTGGAACGTGCGGCTGGACGGCGCCGTCGTCGCCATCGGTAATGCGCCGACGGCGTTGTTCCAGTTGCTTGAAGGGTTGGCGGCGGGTTGGCCGAAGCCAGCCCTTATCCTGGGGTTTCCAGTCGGATTCATCGGTGCTGCCGAATCCAAGGCGGCGCTGAAATCGGGCAACCACGGCGTTCCCTTTGTCGTCCTGTCTGGCCGGCGCGGCGGCAGCGCCATGGCGGCGGCGGCGCTCAACGCCTTATGTGGAGACAATTCATGACCCCGTGGCTCAGTATCGTCGGGGTCGGCGCCGACGGGATCGCGGCCTTGCCCGGCCCGGCGCGGACCCTGATCGACAATGCCGAGGTTCTGATCGGCGGCGACCGCCATCTGGCCATGGTCGCTGCCAGTCACCCGGCGCAACGGCATGGCTGGGCAACGCCGATTTCGCGCACCGTCGAGCAGATGCGGTCGTTCGAGGGCCGCCGGGTCGTCGTCCTGGCGACCGGCGATCCGATGAGCTACGGTATCGGCGTCACTTTGGCCCGCGCGTTCGGCCGCGACGCGATCACCGTCTTGCCGGTGCCGGGCGCATTCTCGCTTGCCGCCGCGCGCCTCGGCTGGCCGCTCCACGACATCGACTGCCTGACGTTGCATGGCCGGCCTTTGGCATTGCTGAACCTGCATATCCGTCCAGGCGCACGGCTGCTGATATTGTCGCAAGACGGCGATACGCCGGCGGCGGTCGCCGCCGCACTTTGCGAGCGGGGTTACGCACCCAGCACGATCGCCGTGCTGGAGAATATGGGCGCGGCGAACGAAACCCTTCGCGGCGGCGTCGCGAAGGACTGGGACGAGCGCGCTATCGCCGATCTCAACACCGTCGCCGTGACCTGCAAGGCGGGCGATGACGCGGTTGTCGTCAGCCGCGCCGCCGGGCTGCCGGACGATGCGTTCGTGCATGACGGCCAGCTGACCAAGCGCGTCGTGCGGGCGGCGACACTCGCCGCACTTGCGCCGCAGCCGGGCGAAAACCTGTGGGATGTGGGGGCGGGCTGCGGTTCCATCGCCATCGAATGGATGCGGCTGGGCGGACTGGCCAGCGCCATCGAACGCAAGGCCGCGCGCCGCGATCTGATCGCCCGCAACGCGGCCATGCTGGGCGCGCCGATGCTCGATATCGTCGCCGGCGACGCACCGGACGCGCTGGCCGGTCTGGACGCGCCGGGCGCGATATTCATCGGCGGCGGCATCACAGCACCCGGTCTGGCCGAAGCGTGCTGGGCGCGGCTGCCAGCGCGTGGCCGTCTGGTCGCCAATGCGGTGACGCTGGAAGGCGAAGCGGCGCTGCAAGCGCTGGGCGCGCAATGGGGCGGCTCGTTGACCCGGATCGCGGTGGCGTCGGCGGCCTCGATCGGCGGCAGTTTGCGCGCATGGCAGCCCTTGCGGCCGGTCACCCAGCTTGTGGCAATGAAGCCATGACCGGAACGCTGTATGGGCTGGGCGTCGGACCGGGCGACCCGGATCTGATCACGCTGAAGGCGCTGCGCATCTTGCAGTCGGCCCCGGTGATCGCCTGGCCCGCCCCGCCGAAAGGCGAAAGCCTGGCCCGCGCCATCGCCGCACCGCATATCACGCATGATCCAATTGAAATCCCGATCCGCATGCCGCTGGCGACATCGCGGTTTCCGGACCGTGCGGTTTATGACGAGGCGGCGGCGGCAATCGGCGCGCATCTGGCGGCGGGGCGCGATGTTGCGGCGCTGTGCGAAGGCGATCCGTTTTTCTATGGCTCCTTCATGTATCTGTACGAACGGATCGCCGACCGTTTCCCGGTCGTGACCGTGCCGGGTATTTCTTCGCTGATGGCCGCCGCCGCCGCCTCCAAAGGCCCGCTTGCGGCGCGCAACGACGTCCTTAGCGTGGTGCCGGGCCCGCTTTCGGTTGACGCGCTGCGCCGCGCCATCGACCAGGCGGATTGCGTGGCGGTCATCAAGCTGGGCCGGCATTTCGGCAAAGTGCGCACGCTGTTGGCCGAAATGGGCCTTGTTGGCCAGGCCCGCTATGTCGCCCATGCGACCATGGCCAACCAATCCACCATCCCCCTGGCGGATGTCGATGGCGATTCGGCTCCGTATTTTTCCATGATACTGGTGCATAAGCGCGGGGCGGCGTGGCGATGACGATCGCGGTTGTGGTGCTTGGCGCGCGCGGGTTGGAGCTGGCGCGCAAACTGGCTGCCGGGCTGGACGGCGCGCAGGTGCACGGGCTGGCCGGCCGCGCCGATGGCGCCGATACCGTTTTCGACGATACGATGGCGCATCTGCGCGCCCTGCATCGCGACCAAGTCGCCATCGTCGGCATTTGCGCCGCCGGCATCCTGATCCGCGCCGTGGCGCCGGTGCTGGACGGCAAACAACAAGACGCGCCGGTCGTCGCCCTGGCCGAAGATGGCAGCGTCGCCGTGCCGCTGATCGGCGGGCATCACGGCGCCAACCGGCTGGCTCGGCGGCTGGCGGCGCTGACCGGGGGGAGTGCTGCGATCACCAATGCGGGCGATCTGCGTTTTGGCTTCGCCCTCGATGACCCGCCGGCCGGCTGGCGCATCGCCAATCCAGCCCTGGTCAAGCCGGTTGCCGCCGCCCTGCTGTCGGGCGAGGGCGCGCGGCTCGAAGGTACTGCACCCTGGCTGGCCGGCGCGCCGTGGCGCGACCAGGCCGAATACCGGGTTCGCGTGACCGCGTGGCGCGATGGTGCCGACGACCGCACGTTGGTCATCCATCCAGCAATTCTGGCCGTCGGTGTCGGCTGCGAGCGCGGAACCGATCCGGCCGAACTGCGCGATCTCGTTGCCGAAACCCTGGCCGCCGCCGGATTGGCGCCGGGTGCTGTCGCCGCGATGGCGACGATTGAGTTGAAGATGGACGAGCCGGCAATGCATGAAGCCGCGCGCGCCCTGGACGCGCCGTTGCGGTTCTTCACCGCCGCCGAGCTGGAAGCCGAAGTGCTGCGATTGCAGAACCCGTCCGATATCGTGTTCGCGGCGACCGGCTGCCACGGTGTCGCCGAAGGGGCGGCGCTGGCGCTGGCCGGCCCGGATTCGGTATTGGTCGCCGCCAAGCGCAAGTCGGCGCGCGCGACCTGCGCCGTGGCCCAGGCAATAGCGCCGATTGACCCGGCGGAATGCGGCCGGCCGCGCGGCAGCCTCATGGTCGTCGGGATCGGTCCGGGCGATGCGGCATGGCGGTCGCCCGAAGCAACTGCGGCGCTCGAAGCCGCCGACATCATCATTGGCTACCGGCTGTATCTCGACCTTCTGGAGGGCCTCTCGCCGGACGCCGAGCGGCGCGAATACGATCTTGGGCAGGAAAGCGAACGGGTGCGCGACGCGCTGACCCTGGCCGGCGAGGGCAAACGGATAGCGCTGGTCTGTTCGGGCGACGCCGGCATCTATGCGCTGGCGAGCCTGGTTTTCGAGACCATAGACCATGCGGCGGGCCCGGCCTGGCGGCGGGTCGCGGTCGAAATCGTGCCTGGCATCTCGGCGATGCAGGCCGCCGCCGCGCGCGCCGGCGCGCCGCTTGGCCATGATTTCTGCGCCATCTCGTTGTCCGACCTGCTAACTCCGCGCGCGGTCATTATCCGCCGGCTGGAGGCGGCCGCCAGCGGCGATTTCGTCACCGCATTGTATAATCCGCGCAGCCAGAAGCGCCGCGACCTGCTGGTCCGTGCGCGCGATATTCTGGCCGCCAACCGGCCGCCATCGACCCCGGTCGTCATTGCCCGCAATCTTGGCCGCGCCGATGAAAGCGTGGTGCTGGCGACCCTGGCGACCCTGGACCTGGAGACAGTCGATATGCTGACGATCCTCATCGTCGGCAATCGCCAAACCCGGTTGCTGCCCGGCGGCGAGGGCGCACGGGTCTATACGCCGCGCGGCTATGAGGGCAAGCGATGAAGGTGCATTTCATCGGCGCCGGCCCCGGCGCCGCCGATCTGATTACCGTGCGCGGCCAGGCCTTGATCTGTGCCGCACCCGTGGTGCTGTATGCCGGCTCGCTGGTGCCGCCAGAAATCGTGGCGCAAGCGCCGGCGAAAGCGCGCGTCGTCGATACAGCACCACTGACCCTGGATGAAATTATCGACGAGATTGTCCACGCGCACGGTGCCGGTCTTGACGTGGCGCGGGTGCATTCCGGCGACCCCGCTTTGTATGGCGCGATTGGCGAACAGATGCGCCGGCTGGACGCGCTGGACATCCCCTATGACGTGACGCCCGGCGTGCCGAGCTATGCCGCCGCCGCCGCTGCGATCAAAAGCGAATTGACGTTGCCGGGCATCGCCCAGACCGTGATCCTGACCCGCACCGCGACCCGGGCTTCGGCGATGCCGCCAGGCGAGGAACTGGCCACGCTAGCGCAAAGCGGGGCAACGCTGGCGATCCATCTGTCGATCAACAATCTGGCGCGCGTCATCCGGGATTTGACCCCCCATTACGGCGCGCAATGCCCGGTGGTCATCGCCTACCGGGTTTCCTGGCCGGATGAGCGAATTTTGCGCGGCACCCTGGCCGATATCCGCGACCAGGTGAAAGCGGCTAAAATCACCCGGACGGCGCTGGTCCTGGTCGGCCCGGTCCTTGACGCGCAAACCTACGCGGACAGCCGGCTCTATGCGGAGGATCATCATCATGTTCTGCGGCCAAAAAAGATCCAACTTTCCTGATTCGCTCTACCGCGCCCCGGCAATTCGCTCAAGCATGCGCAGAAGTTCCGGGTCGCGGCCCTGGCGGGCCCGGTCGATGGCGGTTCGCCCGGTATAATCGCGGATATCGTAATTGGCGCCGGCGTCCAGCAGAACCTGGACGACATCGTACAGGCCCTCTTGTGCGGCAACCATCAGGGCCGTCTCGCCCAGAGAGTTCTGTATATCGATACTGGCATTCGCCTCGATCAGCCGTTCGACGATTTCCACCTCGTTCTGGCCCGCCGCCCAGAGAATAGCGGAGCTGCCGCCCTTATCGCGCCGATCGATGCTGGCGCCATGTTCCAGGGCAAGTTCGACGATATCCAACGATCCGACAAACGCACCGAACATCAGCGGCGTGCGACCGCCATCGTCGGTCAGATCGGCGCGAACGCCGCGTTTCAACCAGTATTCAACGGCGTCCGCATTGCCCACCGCCGCCGCGTCGATCAGCGGGTGGGTCCGGGTCACGTCGGTCTGCGCTGCGGCAATGCCGCCGGTCAGAAGCAAACCAAGCACCAGCAGGAAACCCAGGTTCCGTATCAAACTGCCCCTCCATTCTCGATCCATTGTAACGCTTCTTCCACTGTATCGACACGCAACCCGCGCTCCAGCGGCGGCGGCGCGACCATGACCACCGGCAAACCCAGCCGCCGGGCGGCGGCGATCTTGGCGTACGTCGCGGTCCCGCCACTATTGCGGCTGACCACGGCGTCTATACGCGCGTCGCAAAGCAGGCGCAATTCAGACGCTTCTTCGAAGGGGCCGCGCCCCAGCACCAGCATATAATCATCCAGCGGCAGCTCTTCCGCCGGTGGATCGATCATCCGGACGACAAAATGGATATCCTTCAGCCCCGCGAACGCGCCAAGTCCCTGCGAACCGACGCTGAGGAACACCCGCTTGCCGATATCGCGCAGCATCGCGGCGGCATGTTCAAGGTCGGCGGCGCGGCGCCAGTCGTCGCCAGGATTACCGCGCCATGGCGACCGCGCCAGGATCAGCCGCGGCACCGCCGCCGCCGCGCAGGCGTGGCGGGCATTGGCGGAAATTCGGGCGGCGAAGGGGTGGGTTGCATCGACGACCAAATCGACGCGCGCGGCCCTTAGCCAGCCGGTCAGCCCCGCCGTCCCGCCGAAGCCGCCGGTCCGCATCGCGCCGGCCACGGCGGCGGGTGCGCTGGTCCGTCCGGCCAGGGATGTCGTGACCGCGATCCTGCCGCCGAAATGCGGCTCGATCGCGGCGGCAAGCCGGGCCGCTTGCGCCGTCCCGCCCAGAATCAGCAGATGGCAATTACGGTCCGGCATGGCCAACCGTATCGCCATTGCGGTCGATGACCAGGACATCGAGCGTGATGCCGCCGGACAATGCGCGTAGTGCTGTGGTCCGCGCCGCTTGCGCCACCGCCTGGCCGAGCGGCAGGCCGGATGCGGCATCGAGCGCCTCCATGGCTGAATTCGCGTCGCGGATGGTCTGCTGGCAAAGTGCCGTCGCGCCGAGTCCGGCGGCCATTTCCGCCAGGGCCGGAAAATCGATCTGGCTACGCGAAGAATGCAGATCCAGATGGCCCTGCGCCAGCTTGGTCAGCTTGGCGAAACCGCCGGCAATGGTCAGCCGCGCGACCGGGTGCACATCGAGATATTTCAGCAAACCGCCGACGAAATCCCCCATGTCGAGGATGGCGTCCTCGTCCAGCCCGTGAAAACGCCGGACGGCTGCTTCGG
>Ga0066376_10003303_pt1 | contig 14544 bp, 11 predicted proteins | sample Knorr_S15_td_Bot_FD_77009 | JGI IMG/M metagenome (GOLD analysis project Ga0066376, IMG submission 77009) | Marine microbial communities from Southern Atlantic Ocean transect - Knorr_S15_td_Bottom_ad_5009_LV_A | ecosystem: Environmental > Aquatic > Marine > Oceanic | place: Southern Atlantic... | reverse complement strand
TGGTCCTCTTTAATAGAGTCCCAACTAAATCAGGCTTCGATCAGCATGACTGCTGTACGCTAATAACCTTAGGATTCAAAGCAAGTAAACTTTCACTTGTTTGAATTGGTCAATTCACCTCAGGAATAAAGTCACGCACCGGGACTCGGCCTCTATGAGATGAACGTATTTTGTGTTTTTTGTCCTTGTAACGTCGAATTTGTTGTTCTATTTTCCGTTCGGCACCAGTAACGGCTGCAACAATACTCGGTGCTGTATCTGTTGCAACAAAATCATCATGCCGTTCAAGAGTCGCCCGAATTTCAACTTCCGGGTTGTCTCGATGTCCAAGATCAATCGTCACTTCAATTGATGTCAAACGGTCATAAAATCGTAATAGTTTTCCAATTTTTCCTTGAATACGCTCTTGGGTTCGGTGACTAATATGACCATGTCTTGCAGAAATTTCTATCAGCATACAAATGCCCTCCAAAAAGAGTTACCAAAATTCGGTACCAAGCAGGAGAAATAAAGCCTCGCGAGCCAAAGCCCCGAAACCCCTTCTCACAGGGCCCGAACCCGGCGGCATTGCTTCAAATGCTAAATTCGCAATCGGGTCAAATCACCAGAGGAGCGCTCCTAATTCGCAGTAAAACCGCTTCAGTAGCTCGTTCACTGGGAACTCGGATGTCAAACCGCTGATGGCTTAACCAATACATTTTACACCAGAATCCATAAAACGCAAAGGGTTTCTTGCTCTTGTTAGGGCACTAATATCAAATTGCCAAACCATTCAACTCAGCAAAACGCACTGTACTAAGCCTCCGCTCACCTGTGCCACAGCGGGAGAAATCCAAAACTGGCGGTTTTATTAGCCGCACTGCAACTGCCTAAGCTAACTGATCCATTATCAAACGCTACCATCGCATGTCCGACAATCATAGAAATCCGAGTCCAAAGCTCTTTAGAACCCATGTAATTCGATTGACCTCGCAACAAGCCGAAGTGTTATTAGGGGATAAGATAGGAAACATTTGTCACAGAACCTTGTCGCTGGAGTTTTTTGTCAGTCCATAATTGCTGCCAACGACGAATCGACACAACCTGCTGATTTGGATTCTTGTCTGGGAAATACATTTGGGTCTTGCCTGTCAAATTTTTTAGCCGGATGAAAGAAATTACTCGCTCCAACATGACAGTTGAATCTAGCCCCTGCACCATCGCCTCGCCTAAATCACCCTGCAACTGCTCGTCAGTACACGTTCCAAGCATCGCAGCAACCATCTCTGTTTGATCACCGGCTCGCGATTGCAACGCCGCTGAAATCTGCTCCATATTCGATTCATCTTGCTTCATGCATTTAGAAATTGCTGTCACACTATCCTCCCAAGTGCTGCGGTAGTCCGCATTATTTAATGTATCCATGATCGGATTAAATTCACCTAAGTGCATGAGACAGCGCGCCGCCAAAATTTTGACTTGCAACAAGCGATGAGTTTCAAACGCTGTTCGCAGGTCGGTCGATAGATCGGAACTGTCCGACAACACGACCACCAACTCTTGCGCCGTCTGTCGCTGACTTGCACTCAAAGTCTGCGAAATCTGATACCACCTAGGCAATTGCTTTTCAGTCGTGATCTTCATTGTCCCGTTAGCTTGAATCGTTGTCGCCTGAACCGCTGGCTCCGTACCCTCGCCCCCTTGCTCCACGGCCGCAACACCTCGGTCTTGCCACTGGGCAGAAGGCGTGCAATGAATTTGAACAACCCACTGGGCGGAGGTTGCTGTAGATGAATCACCGTGCGTTACCTGAACGGTAACAAGACTTTCAGGACCTGTTAGGTAAACGTCTATTTCACGGTCGCCGGCACGTAGCGGCACGATCGTCTTACGATCTGCCTCACCCCGTAACACCAAACAACCTTGTCGCAAATGTAACTGCGTAAATCCATCAACCACTGCAGGAATCAATAATTCACTTGTGTTGACAAGCATTAATCGAGCGCCAGATCGCAATGTAATTTCCGGGCGATATGGTGTGAATGTCTGCAAGATCGTGCCTGGGCCAATGATAGCCGCCGATACTACTCGCTCAAATGTTCCCGTCTGAGGGTCAACCGCGACTAGTAATTCATGGTCTGCTAAGAATTCACCGAGCACGTTAGCCCGACCATGCTCATCACTACCTTGGAATTGGTTTGGGGGTCGGCTGCTTAAATCGAGGCGGGCTATCGGCCCGGAGACCGTTGGAGCAGCCGTTGTTTCGTGATTGCCCTCAGCTGTATCAATCATTCGGATGGGAGATAACACTTGGGTGGATTGGTTATCCGTTGAGGGAACTGCAGGAGCTTCAATCTCACCTTGAGGTCCTTCACTGGTTTGAGGCTCCGCCTTGAATAAAGGACCAATAATCAGGTGTGACTCATCCAATGGTCCAATCGCTCGCAATCCAATGATTATGACCAAGGCAAAAAACGTCAACACAACCAAGGCTCTCCAAAGCGGAGGGGTGTTCGCTGGCATGTAATCAGCCATTGTATTAGCCGACACACCATCCTGCGGCATTGGGGATGCACTGACAGCACCGGCCGGAGACTCCAATTCTTGAGCGTCAATCAATTGAAATAAACGAGTTCGTAAGGCATCATTGATTTCAATGGGCTCTTCAACGACTTTTGTCAAAATGGTGTGACAGGAAGCAACCTCACCTAAATGCATCTCCGATTCTAAGCAAATCCTTTCAAGTTCCGGGATTCTTGATGCTTCCAGAGTGTTGTCCAAATACTCGGCTACCGAATTGGGGTCCCCGCCGATACCAGTCCCATCTAGCCTTGGCGCTGACAAATTCACTCGCCGTTTAGAACTCAACGTGCGATACACCAAATCACTAGCGAAGTCGCTCTCAGTTATTTTTTGTCCCAATTGCTTTGCATCTTCTGGATCTAAAAGATCGTCCAAATATGCCAACATGGTTCGTAGTGTCAGTCGCATCTGATATTCCTGCCTTAAATCTTCGAAAATGGTTGATTGTCAAAAGAAAGACAATTCCTCTATAGGTGTTAGTGCCAAGTTCGTCAGAATTCCGTACAATTTTTTTAGGAAAGATAATAAATATTTTCTGCTTTGCAGACGCTCTACATCCAAGGATCGAATCATGAGTTCACTGTTTGAAGCTTCCGAGCAATCAAATCTAGATCGCGTCAAGCCTTTGGCTGCGCGGATGAGACCGAAAACACTCGATGAATTCGTCGGGCAACAGCAGTTTTTAGGCGAAGGTAAACTGCTGCGGCGGCTGCTACAAGCTGATCGCTTAGGGTCGGTCCTGTTCTATGGTCCACCCGGAACTGGAAAAACCACACTCGCACAACTCCTAGCCGCCGAAACAAAAAGTCGTTTTCGTCAACTCAGCGCTGTGACGAGCGGTGTCAAAGATCTCCGCGTCATTCTCGACGACGCACGCCACGAATTGCAAACCGGCGGCGACCGCACACTACTGTTTATTGATGAAATCCACCGTTTCAATAAATCGCAACAAGATGCGCTGCTGCCCGATGTAGAAAATGGAGTCGTGACTCTTGTCGGTGCGACAACTGCCAATCCATTCTTTGCGGTCAACAATGCCTTGATGAGCCGCAGCACGGTCTTTCAATTTGAACCCTTGGAAGTCAACGACATTCAATGCTTGCTTAATCGAGCTCTGGCAGATACCTATAATGGCTTGGGGCGATATGAAGTTGCACTGACCGAGGAAGCCTGTGAATATATTGCAAACATTTCCGATGGGGATGCTCGCCGGGCACTTTCGATACTGGAAATCGGAGTGCTCTCGAATACCAAGTTTCCGTTGACGTTTGATAAACAACTGGCGGTAGAATCCGTCCAACGAAAATCCATTCACTATGATCCCACTGGTGATGAGCACTACGATATCTGCAGCGCCTTGATTAAAAGCATCCGCGGCAGTGATGTGGATGCTGGTATTTATTGGCTAGCAAGGATGCTCGAAGGTGGTGAAGACATTCGGTTTATCTGCCGTCGTTTGGTAATCTTGGCAAGTGAAGATATTGGAAATGCGGACCCTCAGGCACTGCCGCTAGCGGTTGCCTGTATGCAAGCCTGTGAAATGGTGGGATTACCCGAATGTCAATTAACGCTGTCGCAAACCGTGGCTTACTTAGCATGTGCACCTAAATCAAACGCCGCTACGGTTGCTATCAACGAAGCAAGAACCGATATCCGGCAAGGCCGGGTGATTCCAGTGCCCCGTGAGTTGCGTGATGCTCATTACGGCGGAGCTAAACAACTTGGACACGGCGATGGTTATAAATACGCCCACAACCATCCCGACGGCATTGCCGATCTAGACTACCTCGGCGTCGAGAAAACTTATTATCGTCCCGTCGATCGCGGTTTCGAAAAAGAACTACAAAAACGTCTCGCTGCAATCCGCAAAATTCTACGTGGCTAGTTCTTATCCATGCGTGTTACTTCGTGGCTACTATTGCTCTAGCACTACAGAACCGATTTTGCTTACTATTGCGATGTATTGTGTGCGCGGTGCCGGCGTCAAAACCTCATCGCACCCCACAATGTGAAGAGCAGGCCAAGAATGCCTAGGCAAGCCAAAAGGATCCACCACCACGGTCGGCCTTGCCAAGCGCTTGTGGCTTGAGTGGACAGTGAAATGTACTGACGACAATAAGGACATTGATCTGTAAATTCATAAACCTGCTCGCCACATTCAGGGCAAGGCATTACGTCCGATTCGTCGTCATCCCACACGTCGGGTTCGGACCATGGATCGTAATCATCTTCTTCGGAATATGGTTCAGATTGTAGAGAGTGCATTGTGTCACATTAATCGCCAAACGACGAACATAACTTTATTTAACTTTAGCAACTATTCCAAGCTTTAGCCTAAGTTCTGGAATATCAGCCAAGGACGAAGAAATGCAAAAGGTAAAAACACTATTCATCTTCACCTTCATGCTTGTCATTTTATATGGTGCGTATGTCGTACTGTACAAAGGCACCGCGCCCGCTCCGGACGATGGACTGATCGCCTCAGACCCGACTGGCGAAAGCGAGCTCGAATTAGATCTCGGCGTACAAGTTACCGCTAATGAACTCCTAAAAGGGATTAACAGTGCATCTCCGTTGACCGTTACACCAGATGAAAATGCTGCCGCCGAGGCTGGCGAGTTTACCTCACCGGCCGCAGCCGCCTTGGAAAATCCTGCCCTTGTGACGAATCTCATCCCGACTCCCATAGCCACACCAGACGTTGTCATTGCACCTACAATTCCAGCGGACACAGAACCAGAAGTGGCGACTATTGGCACACCGCCCAAGACAACAACCGCGGCGGTCACCGATGACGCTTTTCCACTGGCACCCGATGTCAACTTAGACGAAGTTTGGAATCACAGCGAGAAGATTGTCCCCGGAAGCCTTCAGCCTCCAGAATTTTTCACCGCTCCTGAACCGCCAGGACCATTATTTGACCCAACAGACGCTCAGACACCGGTATTCACTAGAGCTTGGCTCGCCGCACAACAACAGATTCAAGCGGGCCATCTGCGGGAAGCACTATTGGCCTTGAGCGTTTACTATCGGAGCCCCGAAATTTCGGCGGCACAGCATCAGCAGTTGCTACCCGTATTAGATTATTTGGCCGGCGAAGTGATCTATTCTCAAAAACACTATATGGAGCCAGTGTACGCCGTCGGACTCAATGAAACCATCGCTACAATCGCTCATGACCACCGAATCCCTGTGCCACTATTGCTGAACATCAACGGCATCGCAAGTGACACAACAGTTACACCTGGTACAGAAATCAAGGTTGTACGGGGTCCCTTTCGAGCTCAAGTTAGCCTACAGGAAAATAAGCTGACGCTATTTGTAGGACATCTTTATGCCGGACGATTTACTATTGCCGTAGCCAACGGTCAAAGTACACCCGTGGGAACCTACACGATTCTCGACAAGCAACTCGATCGTATTTTTAGTACTCAAGGTGGCACTATTATCCCCGGTGGTCATGGTTCCAATCCTTTTGGACACCACTGGATGGATCTCGGTGGGAATATCAGCATCCACGGCTCAGCAGCCAATGCTCAAGTGCCTGCCGCAGGTGCTGGCAGTATTGGTATGAACCCCGTTGATGCGCGCGATGTTTTCAGCATCCTCAGCGCTGGCAGCCAAGTCACAATCCAACGCTAAATCGATGCTTGTACAATGTTAGACGTTTACTGTTTCAACAGTAGAACTAGTCTTCAATACCAAAGTCACGCACGGTAAAGAGTGTGCGGAGTTCATGTCCGGCAGCGGCAAAAGCTTCGCGACCACCTTCAAGACGATCGATAATGGCGATCACGCCTTCGACTTTCAAGCCGGCTGCCTCAACGTGCTCGATTGCTTTTAAGCTGCTACCACCAGTCGTGACAACATCCTCAACAATCACCACTCGGTCACCCGCTTGAACAGGACCTTCGACTTGGTTGCCCTTGCCGTGTGCCTTCGCTTCTTTGCGAACAATAAAGCCTCGTAGTTCTTTGTCCTGAGTTGCGGCTTCCGTCAACACCGCCGCCGTAATAGGGTCAGCGCCAATTGCCATTCCGCCGACGGCATCGGGCAATGAATCGCCGAGCAGTTCAAGAATTCCAAGTGCAATCAGTTTTGCGCCTTGTGAATCAAGTGTAACTTTTCGGCAATCCAAATAGTATTTACCGATTTTGCCTGAGGCCAGTATAAACTCGCCAAACTCCAACGCTTTCTCGCGAACGATGTCTTTTAGCGATTCTTTACAGTAGGCTGTATGCATTAAACAGTAGCTGCTTGTAATTTGGCTTCACGCAATCCACGACTCAAAATATCTCGCAACATTGGTGAGTAATCTTCAAATGGGTTCTCGTCAGGTGCACCTGAAGAAAACTGGTAAATCGCATCACGTGGTTTCAATCCCAACGCAATTAATGTGGAACTAACCGTGCCACGATCTTTGTTGCGGATGACCATGCTCGGACGCATCGGCGAACTTGGAGAGCGGGCAAATACTTTACTGGCAACCGCTAAAAATTTGACCGGCGAATCCAACTTCTGCAAAGTCAATAATCGTTTTGCCAGCTGACAACGCTCGTCACGAGGATCGTTCAAATTGCGATTGCTAATGACGTTGAGGCCTTCATTTAAGGCAACCACTTCTGGTTCATTCGTGCCATGAATTACCCAGCCTGCTTCGCCATCGGCAATGACATAATTCACGCCTTCATAACGATTCGAGGATAACTCTTCCATCACAACACTGATTGCTTCCGCAGCGGATCGGCTACGAAGCAATTCTCGGCAAAGAATACCGCGTGAACGAGGGACCACTGGTGGAATCAATTTGCGGCGATTACACGCTGCTACGAATAAACCATGCTGGTTAACGCCTAACCAAGTACCACCGGATTGTTGATCCACGCCACCAAGAATCCTTGGCTTACCGGCTTGAATCGACGGCGTCGTACTTGGACGTTCATAAAACTCATCTCTATTCGCGGCGACCAAAATCGGGGCTTCCGGCACCGATTTGTATTGAATTGCAAGAATGCACATATAATAGCTTGTTAAAATAGATAATGCCTGATCCGTAGCAATGCAGTGTTCCTCACTAACCGCTACAAGACTCTCATGTCGAAAAACCTAATGTAATTCAGTAACCCAACCTCGAACACCCTCGTTTGGGGGGATAGGTAATATTTTATTGCTATTTTGCCGACGAATAGTCAATCCGAGGGCGTTTATCGAATCCAAGTAAAATATTAAACTGCTTACAACTTACTAGGCCGTCTAACAACCGTGACTGAGAACAGCGAATGAATGTGCACTCCGAATCCTCTGCATCACAGCCCATCCGTATTGGCATCATAGGCGTTGGTGCGGTTAGTGATTACCACCATGTGCCCGGCATACGGATTGATCCACGCGCGGAACTTGTCGCTGCCTGTGATGATAACGAAGCACTACTTGAGCAGCGAAAGAGTGACTGGGGCATCGAAAAGACAACCACCGATTACGAAACGTTGTGCGCCGACCCTGACATTGATGCAATCATTATTGCCACGCCAAATTTTACACATAAAGATATGGCCATCGCAGCCGCTCGACACGGCAAACATATCATGTGCGAAAAACCACTGGGTCTGTCCGGCGACGAAGTTCATGAAATGCGAGACGCAGCTGTCGCAGCTGGCGTCGTGCATATGACCGCCTTTACCTATCGCTTCGCACCGTCCATGCGATACATCCACCACCTCGTGACTTCCGGTGCCATCGGAGCACCACGACATTTTCGCAGTCAACGATTTCTAGATTGGCCGGAAACAAGTTGGGGCTGGAGACAGTACAAGAAAACCGCTGGGGCTGGAGATTTGTTTGACATGACAATCCATCGCATTGATTTTGCGATGGATCTAATGGGAAAAATTGACAAGCTCTGTGGCAGCGTCGCACAATTCTGTTCTCGTGAAGAAACCACCAGCGGAGAATCTTGCCCTCCGTCAGACGTCGATGATTGGTCGGCACTCATCGGGGTTTTCCAAAACGGTGGAGTCGGTGTCTGGGAAGGAACAACCGTTGCTAAAGGATATAACTTCAATGGCTTTGGCCACGAACTCGCCGAAATCAATGGCTCCGCAGGAACCGTTCGCTATCATTTGCACGAACCCAATAAAATTTGGATCGGGAAAACTGGACAAGACGTAGACGCCATCGATGTCCCCGCAGAATATCTCAAACCCAGCGGGAGCCCACGTGATGTAACCCAAGGTAAACCGGCCGATGTATTTCGTTATGATCTTATTTGGGAATTCTGTTCCGCAATCACCGAGGGTCGTGATGCTATGCCTAGCTTTGACCATGGCCTAAATGCTCAAATTATCGCAGATGCAGTACTAGAATCTAACACCTCTGGTAGTTGGATCAACGTCCAGCATCGATTAGTCTAGAATTCCATCAACCGCCCACTGCTTTCCCCGTTTCGTCACACTGCTACACTATTTACTATATGTCTATCCCTGATTCCCCTTCGTCACCTCCGGAAACTGATCGCATTGTGGTTGCTTCTCAAAGCCGCCAAGTCAGTCGTTTGACAGGTGTCCAAATTCTAGCCACTGGGTCTTATGCTCCCGAAAACGTCGTCCGCAATGAAAATCTTGCCGAATTAGGCTATGACGCCGATTGGATTTTCAAACGAACGGGAATTCAAGCTCGCTGCTGGGCCGCGGACGATCAAGCCACCAGCGATATCGCCTATGAAGCCGCGGTGCGATGTCTGAAAAATGGCGATATCGATATTAGCGAAATCGATCTGATCTTGCTGGCAACAATCACTCCCGATCAACCCACACCATCAACCGCCTGTCACGTTCAACGCATGCTCGGGTCGGATGCCCCAGCGATGGATATTGGAGCAGCCTGTGCTGGGTTTATGTACGCTTTGATTACTGGAATGCAGTTCGTCGCGTGCGGAACCTACAAGCGAGTACTCATCATCGGTGCCGACTTGATGAGCCGTACTGTGAATCCCAAGGACATGAAAACGTTTCCGCTCTTTGGCGACGGAGCCGGTGCGGTTGTCATCAGTCCTGGCACTCCAGACCAAGGTTTCCATTCCTTCACACTCGGCGCTGATGGAAACGGCGCTCAGCTACTTCAGATGCCAGCCGGCGGTACGCGCTGCCCAACCACACCAGAATCGTTGAGTCAAGAATTACAGTACCTGACCATGGATGGACGTAGTGTCTTTAAATGGGCCATCCGCACCCTGTCGGACTCAGTTAACCAAGTCCTAGATTACGCCGAAATAGAACCGGCAGATATTGACCTAACAATCTTACACCAAGCCAACAATCGAATTATACAAGCGGCGGCGGCCGATCTCGGTCTCAACCAAGACGACGTTTTTGTGAACCTTGATCGCTACGGAAATACGTCCGCCGCTAGCATTCCATTGGCACTCGACGAAGCCTATCAAGCTGGCCTGATCAGCCCCAACGACAAAATACTTTTTAGTGGTTTCGGCGCTGGGCTATCATGGGGCTCCGGTGTCTGGCAGTGGTAACTGCGGTAACATCCACAACAACACATCCTGTTCCTTTTTATTGCTAACCAATTCAAACTTTAGTTGGCAGATCAGGTTGCTCTGCAACAACAACATTCACTCGGTTTATTACTCATGACAGACTCCCAATCAGCAGCAGCAGTAACAACGTTAACCTTGCCCGCTCGCAGTGAAATCGCGAACAACGATACATGGGATCTCGGCAGTCTGTATCAGTCTGTGCAGCAGTGGAATGAAGATTATGAGCGGGCGGCGAATTGCTTGGAAAAATACGCGGACTTTAAAGGTAGGCTCAGCGAGAGTGCCGCGGCCTTGGTAGAACTGCTCGCCTTTGACAGCGAAACTGAAGAGCTATTGGAACGTCTTGGCTATTATGCCTTCCTGCGGCTATCCGAGAATCAAGCGGACGCTGATTGCCAAGCGCTCGAGTCGCGGATGCAGAATCTTGCCGCTCGCGCAGCGGAAGCTGGCAGTTGGATACGACCTGAGTTGTTAGCCATCGACGCCGATTCAATGTCCTCACTCATGGCTAGCGATTGTCTGCAGCATTATCAGTTGCTACTCACACGTATTCTGCGATATCGAGATCATACATTGAGCCCTGCTGAGGAGCGATTATTGGCGATGCAAGCTGAAATGTCCGGCACCGCGAGTAAAACATTTCGCCAATTGCATGATGCTGATTTAAAATTTGGATTTGTCGAAAATGAAAAAGGTGAGCAAGTCGAATTAGGTAATGCCACTTTCTCGCAACTCTTGATTTCGCCCAATCGCGCTGTGCGGAAAACGGCATTTCATCAATACTATGACCAATTCCAGGCACATGAAAATACCCTTGCGGCGACATTGTGTGGCTCGATTCAAAAAGATGTTTATTACGCTCGAGCCCGTGGCTATGAAAGTGCCCGCGCAGCCGCAATGTTTCCCGACAATGTGCCAGCGACCGTGTATGACAATTTAATCGCATCCGTCCGTAATAATTTTGAACCGCTATACCGCTATTACGACCTACGGCGGCGACTCATGGGCCTCGACCAACTACATGCCTATGATACGTATGTTCCCATCATCAGTGATTTACAAGTCAATCGCTCTTGGGACCAAGCAACCGATCTCGTTTTAGAATCGCTAACCCCCCTCGGCATGGAGTATTGTGAAACACTTGCGGCGGGCCTCCGCGGACGCTGGTGTGATCGCTATCCAAATCAGGGTAAACAAAGCGGCGCATTTAGCGCGGGCTCCTTTGTCGGCGACCCATACATCCTGATGAACTACAAACCCGAGGTACTTAACGATGTCTTTACGTTAACACACGAAGCGGGACATTCAATGCATTCGTTCAACAGCTCAGCTGCTCAAAGCTTCGAATACTACAACTACACCATTTTTGTTGCTGAAGTTGCCAGTACCTTTAACGAACAGCTACTAAGCGAAACCATGATGCAACAAGCCAGCGATGATCGCGAGCGAGCATTTTTGGTAAACCGAGATATTGATGCAATTCGTGGCACCATCATTCGTCAAACGATGTTTGCCGAGTTTGAAAAAATTACGCATGAAATGGCCGAACAGGGACAACCGCTGACCGTGCAGACTTTCCAAGAAGTGTATGGACAGTTGTTGCGAGATTACTTCGGTCCAAATTTTGTCATCGATGATTGCCTTCCTCTAGAGTGCTTTCGCATCCCACACTTTTATCGAGCATTCTATGTCTACAAATACGCAACTGGGTTATCCGCGGCTATTGCGTTGAGTCGGAGAGTGCTAGATGGTGGTGCTGACGAATTGAACGAGTATCACACATTTCTAAAAGGTGGCTGCAGCCAAGACCCCCTCGATTTGCTGCGAAGTGCTGGCGTGGACATGGAACAGCCCGGTCCCGTCGATACTGCACTCGCCCAATTTAGTTCACTCGTCGATCAACTCGAACAATTGATGAACTAATCCCCCCCAGCCAACAAACCACTGGTTCATGCACGGCTACAGTTTTACCCAAACTACCCCGCAGCCGCATACGAGCGGGCTAAATTACCCTAAGCAGCCACTAGGACTTGAACATCGCGCCAAACAGCGACACAATAACAGTAGCATGATACATTCCAATTCATCAATCTAAGGAAATCGAACCATGACACGTCCTGTCACTCTTTTCACCGGCCAATGGGCTGACCTACCAGCCGAGACAATGTGTCAAAAAACGGCCGAGTTCGGTTACGACGGAATTGAACTCGCCTGTTGGGGCGACCATTTCGACGTCCAAGCAGCTCTTAATGATGAAAACTACTGTGCCCAAAAACACGAACAACTAGAACGACATAACCTGCAGTGTTTTGCCATCAGTAACCACTTGGTCGGGCAAGGCGTTCTGGACGTCATTGATGAACGACACAAATTGATTCTCTCCGACCAAATTTGGGGCGACGGAGATGGTGCGGCCATTAACGAACGCTGCATTGAAGAAATGAAAGATACCGCTCGAGCAGCTCAAAAGTTTGGGATCGATGTCGTCAACGGTTTCACAGGCTCAAGCATTTGGCACATGATCTACTCGTTCCCGCCAGCCACGGAACCACTGATCCAAGCAGGATTTGATCTATTGGCCGAGCGGTGGAATCCCATCCTTGATGTCTTCGGCGAATGTGGCGTTAAGTTTGCCCTAGAAGTTCATCCAACGGAAATTGCGTTTGATATTTACACCGCTCAACGTACATTAGAAGCACTCGGTAACCGAGAAGAATTTGGCTTCAACTTTGATCCCAGTCACCTGATTTGGCAATTCATCGACCCCGTCGAATTCATTCGCGCTTTTCCCGACCGCATTTTCCATGTTCACATCAAAGATGCGATCAGAACACTCAATGGAAAAACCGGCATCAACTGTAGCCACTTAAACTTCGGAGATCCTCGCCGTGGCTGGGACTTCCGCAGCCCAGGTCGAGGTGAAGTCGATTTTGAAGAAATCATTCGCGCATTGAATGAAATTGAATACACCGGGCCGCTATCCATTGAATGGGAAGACAGCGGTATGGAGCGTGAATATGGCGCTAAAGAAGCGTGTGCCTTCACTAAAGGTCTCGATTTCGCTCCCTCGGATATCAAATTCGACGCTGCCTTTGACGAATAACTCCGGTCCCTGCTAATATTAGGATTCGTTGAACCCTTTGGGAGGACAGTAAATCGTGAAAATACGAGTTGCCACGGCGTACCTATTTATATTTTTAGCGCTCAGTACCTGTCAGGCGACGGCAGCGGTTGTTGACTTAGAAGTTGCCATGGAAACCGTCTTGCCCATCACACGCATTAAAGCCTGGGCAAGTTTTCTGCAAAAAGCAGGATTCACGAATGTCCAATTACGCAGTGCAAAATTGACCGACATGCCGAAAGTCAAAACACTCGGACGTAAGGAATCACCGACCTTTGTGGTAACTGGTATCCTCGTAGGCGATACGTTGCATTTACCGGGGGGTACCTTCAAGTATGGCCAAATCGATGAGGCAAAACTGTGGATTAAGCGACTACAGGGAGACGGTGCTGCAGCGTTGACAACTCAAAAAGGGGCGTACGGGCTAAGCCGTGATCAGATTGTGGAAGTCTACGATCAACTGACCCTCAAAGTAAAAGCAAAAACTGCAGGGCAAACAACCAAGGAGGTTATCCGATCCATCTCCAGAATTTGGAATCTACAAGTTTCCGTCGATTCAGCAGCACGGGCGCAGCTGTTTTCCGAAGTGCCATTTAACGATGAGCTGCAAGGAGTCACCAGTGGCACAGCTATGGCGATCGTACTAAAGTCCACCGGACTCATCATGCTGCCCGACAAGCCCATCGGCAGCGGCGTCAGAATTCGTATAACCAAACCAGTAAAAGGTCTCGAGTTTTGGCCCGTCGGTTGGGAGTCGTCTCAGAACCCAGGCAAAACAGCCCCAGATCTGTTTAATGAACTGAGTGTTGAAATTAAGAATACCGAGATCTCTAAAACAGTAACAGCAATTGGACAACGACTGCAGACTCGGATTTTCTACGACTATGCCAGCATCGCTAAACGCGGAATTAGCTTGGACAAAAAAGTAAATGTTCCAGCGGGAAAAATCTTCTACAAGAAAATTCTCGACATCGCGCTGTCTCAAGCCGGCCTGCATTGCGAAGTCATGGTAGACGAAGCCAACCAGCCATTCCTCTGGATTTCACCCTAGCGGTAACTTACCGCCAAACGCTTTCAAAAGGGAAAACTCTCATCCAATTCTGAATTGGATAATTCCACTAGAAAATCGCCGATTCGTTCAGTTAACACTTCCATCAACCGCTCACCTTTTTCTGCGGTCGCTGCATGAGGGTAGCCAGAGCCGGAGTTCGAAGTCAATAAATCCCATTGCCGAGTGATACTCACCCATTTTTTATTAACTGCGTCAAAGCGAGTTGGATTCGTTTTACCATCATCCGCATTAAACGAGCCATCC
>Ga0066376_10003299_pt1 | contig 14561 bp, 11 predicted proteins | sample Knorr_S15_td_Bot_FD_77009 | JGI IMG/M metagenome (GOLD analysis project Ga0066376, IMG submission 77009) | Marine microbial communities from Southern Atlantic Ocean transect - Knorr_S15_td_Bottom_ad_5009_LV_A | ecosystem: Environmental > Aquatic > Marine > Oceanic | place: Southern Atlantic... | reverse complement strand
TCTTGATGGATTTCCCCTGGATTCAGCAATAAAACCAATGCCACAAGCATCATGAAATTGGTCTATTTTCGATAGTGCTGAATTTATGTGAGATTCCATTTTATTCATATATTACATTAGTTGTGGCCTTTATAAAAAGCATGATTTCTCCATTTAACCAGGTTAAATCACAATGATTAGACATAAATGTTTACTTTCTCATTTTTGTTGGTTGATTGAATTAAGTGTTGAGATTTTAACAATTTGTAATTAAAACTGTCTTGTAATGCTTGCCAACTTGCTTCAATAATATTTTCTGAGACACCAACTGTGGACCAGCTATTAAGTCCATCAGAACTCTCTATTAGAACTCTAACTGTAGATTCAGTGCCTTTTTGTCCATTTAACACTCTTACTTTATAATCAGTTAATTTCACATCTTTTAATTCAGGATAAAACCGTTGCAATGACTTTCTCAGTGCGCAACTGAGGGCATTAACAGGTCCGTTGCCATCTGCAATAGTATGCTCTATTTCACCATTGACCTTAATTTTTAACATTGCATCTGCCTGACGATGACCCAATTGATCATAACTTATATTGATACGAGAGTCAATTACCTCAAAATACGGAGTGAATCTCCCTAATGCCTCTAGCATCATTAATTCAAAAGATGCATCAGCAGCTTCAAATTGATACCCTTCATGTTCAAGCATTTTTATTTTCTGCGCCAATTGTTTTGGTAATGTTTTATCGTTTCCTAGAGTGATGTTTAATTCAGCGGCTTTATAACTAATATTACTTTGTCCTGAAAGATCTGATACCAGCACACGCTGTTTGTTACCTACCAACTTAGGATCAATATGCTCATACATTTTACTATTTTTCATTACAGCACTAACATGAATCCCCCCTTTATGTGCAAAAGCTGATTTTCCTACAAAAGGTGCCTGGTCATCTGCATGCATATTCATGATTTCATATACAAAATGGGTAAGAGAAACTAAATTTTCAAGTTTCAAAGTAGATTTAGTTTCCCGCTCCATTTTCAATATCAGGTTCGGAATTACAGTTCCCAGACTTACATTTCCACAGCGTTCACCTACCCCATTAAAGGTACCCTGGACATGGGAAGCCCCAGCATTAACAGCTGCCAGCGTATTGGCAACAGCCAAGCCACCATCATTATGTGCATGTATACCTACCTGTGTCTCAAATTTATCTGTAATACATTTGGTAGCATTACTAATATCATGTGGTAAAGAGCCCCCATTGGTATCACATAAGACAATTGTGTCTGCACCACCCTCAATTGCAGCTTGTATCATCTTTAAGGCAAATTCAGGGGATTCATTATAGCCATCATAAAAATGTTCTGCATCAAAAATTACCCTTCTTCCAGCTTTTGCTAATAACTCTACCGATCTGAAAATAACCTCAGCATTTTCATCTGCTGATAATCCCAGACCTTGCTGAGAATGCAATGACCATGCTTTACCAAAAATAGTGACAATTTCAGTTTCAGCTTTCAGAAGTTCCTTAAGATTAGAATCTGTAGCTACAGTTTTAGGGGATCGTGCCGTTGACCCAAATGCTGCGATACATGCCTGTTTTAGTTTTAATTCATTTTTTGAACGTTTGAAAAACTCTATATCCCGGGGATTGCTTCCAGGCCATCCGCCCTCAATAATATTAATGCCAAATTCAGCTAAGCGGGCAGCAATATTCAGTTTATCATCTACGGATAAATTTACGCCTTCACCTTGGGTGCCATCTCGCAAGGTCGTATCAAACAGTTCAATTGGTTTAAGTATTTTTTGCCGTGTCATAATGATCTAAATAACCAGGGATTTTCATTTCTATGTTTTTTCTCAAAATTTTTAATAATATCTGTATGTGTAAGGGTCTGTCCAATTTCATCTAAGCCTTCCAGCAGCGCATCTTTCCGAAATTTTTCAATTTCAAAATAGATCTTTGTATCCAATGGATCTGTAATAATCTGCGCTTCAAGATCAACCGTCAGCGTATATCCAGGTTTTGCCAAAGTCAGCTCAAAAAGTGAATTAATGATCCCTTCTGTTAAACAAATTGGGAGGATGGCATTTTTAAAACAATTATTGTAAAATATATCAGCATAACTCTCCGCAATAATTACTCTGAATCCATAATTATCTAATGCCCAAGGTGCATGCTCACGGCTTGAACCACAGCCGAAATTTGAACGAGTAAGGAGAATCCCGGCGTTCATATATCTTTTCTGATTCAGGACAAAATCAAGGTTCAACGGCCGGTCACTGCAATCCTGCCCCGGCTCTCCATGATCTAAATACCGCCACTCGTCAAACAAATTATCCCCAAATCCACTACGGTGGATTGACTTTAAGAACTGCTTAGGAATGATGGCATCTGTATCCACATTATACCGGTTTAACGGCGCTACAACTCCAGTAAATGTTTTAAATCTGTCCATAATTAATTATCCAAATATTTTGATACATTTGTAAAGTGTCCTTCTATCGCTGCTGCCGCTGCCATGATAGGGCTTACCAGATGTGTGCGACCGCCTTGACCTTGACGTCCTTCAAAATTGCGGTTTGATGTTGATGCACAGCGTTCACCCGGTTCTAAATAATCCGCATTCATGGCAAGGCACATGGAACAACCTGGCTCTCGCCATTCAAATCCAGAATCTATGAATATTTTATCTAACCCTTCTGCTTCAGCTTGTTTCTTTACTGGCCCAGATCCTGGAACAACCAGAGCTAACTTAATACTATCTGCTATCTGTTGTCCTTTAAGTATATTTGCAGCCAACCGAAGATCTTCAATCCGCGAGTTTGTGCAGGATCCAATAAAGATTTTATCTAGCTGTATATCTTTAATTGCGGTGCCTGAAGTTAAGCCCATATAATCCAATGCTGCATCAATTGTGCTAGAATTTCTATTATCTGGAAAAGGTATTGTACCGTTTACTTCAGTAACCATTTCGGGTGATGTCCCCCAGGTAACCATGGAGTTAATTGATGAAGCATCTATCTGAATTACTTTATCAAATTTTGCATCACTATCACTTTTAAGATTTTGCCATGATGAAACTGCTTTTTCCCATTCATTTTCAGAGGGTGAAAATGGTCGACCTTTAATATAATCTAATGTGACTTGATCAACAGCTATCATTCCCGATCGGGCACCTGCTTCAATAGCCATATTACAAATTGTCATTCGACTTTCCATGCTCAGGTTTCGAATAGTTTCACCAGAAAATTCAATGGAAAATCCTGTGCCACCTGCTGTTCCGATTTGTCCTATAATATACAGTATTATATCTTTTGCTGTCACACCTATATTGAGTTTGCCATTTACAGAGATGAGCATGTTCTTAGATTTCTTTTGTATCAGGCATTGAGTTGCTAAAACATGCTCTACTTCAGAAGTTCCGATCCCAAAGGCTAAAGCTCCCAAAGCGCCATGAGTGGAGGTGTGGGAATCTCCACAAACTATAGTCATACCGGGAAGGGTTAACCCTTGTTCAGGTCCTATCACATGAACTATCCCTTGATTAGGATCTGACATAGAGAACTCTTTAATACCGAAATCAGCGCAATTTGTGGAAAGTGTTTCCACTTGAAGCTTTGAAATGGGATCTGTAATACCTTTATGTCGATCCTTTGTAGGGACGTTATGATCGGGAACCGCTACATTTGCGGATTGTCGCCAACTCTTACGTCCTGCTAAACGTAATCCCTCAAAGGCTTGTGGAGAGGTTACTTCATGAATTAGTTGTCGATCAATATAAATTAAACTGGTACCTGAAGTGTCTTCACGTACAAGATGAGAATCCCATAATTTGTCGTATAATGTTTTCCCTGCCATATTTCCTTATGCTTTTGAAATTTTTTGAAAAAGTGTACCAACATCCTGTAAGTACACATAATTATTTAGTGCCTGAAGGTAGGCTAGGACACTGGCTTCAATAGTATCGGTTGATATCCCTCTGCCAGTATAGGTTCCAGCGTCAGAGCGAAGCCGCACCATTACCTCGCCTTGAGCTCCCTTACCTTCAGTAACAGAGCGAACCTGGTAATGTTCCATGGCAAGTGAATCCTTCAGGTTTATACTGCGTTTAATTGCATTTATACATGCTGCCACTGGACCGTCACCTGTAGATGATTCTTCTACTGTTTGCCCATCAAATGCAATCCGTACTGTTGCCGTGGGAATGATGCTGGTTCCAATATTTACATGTAAATATTCCAGGGTAAAATAACCGTTTTTATTTTCGCTATCATCACCCATAAGAATACGCAAGTCCTCATCAAAAACTTCTTTCTTTTTATCTGCCAGATCCAGGAAGCATTGATAAACATTACCCATTTGTTCTTCAGACAGGGTATATCCCAAGCTTTCTAATCTTGAAGCCAGACCGTGCCTGCCTGAATGACGGCCCAATACAATTTTATTTTGGGTAATCCCTACTGACGCTGGGGTCATGATTTCATAGGTATCCCGTTTCTTAAGAACGCCGTCTTGATGAATACCGGATTCATGTGCAAAGGCATTTTCACCCACAATTGCTTTATTGGGTTGTATCAACATTCCTGTGAAACTGGTTACCATTTGACTGGTATTATAGATTTCCTCAGTATTTATATCGGTATGATAATCCCAATAATTAGAGCGTACTTTTAAGGCCATGACAATTTCTTCAAGGGATGCATTCCCAGCACGTTCACCAATTCCATTAATGGTACATTCTACCTGGCGTGCACCGGCACTTATTGCACTAAGTGAGTTGGCAACTGCCAAGCCCAGATCATTATGGCAATGAACACTGATCACCGCCTGATCGATATTTCTTACACACTTATATAAATCACTGATTTTCTTTCCAAATTCCTGAGGCATAGTGTAACCCGTTGTATCTGGAATATTTACTGTTGTGGCACCTGCTTCAATGACAGCCTCGGTAATTTCTGTTAAAAAACCAATATCTGTACGACCTGCATCTTCTGGAGAAAATTCAATATCATCAGTAAAAGATTTAGCATAGGCAACAGCTTCACAGGCCATTTGCATAATAGTAGACTGCTTTTCTTTGAGATTATATCCATATCGAGAGTCGCCGAATTTTCCAGCAATATGAATATCAGAAGTGCCTATAAAGATATGAATGCGTTTACGGGGAGCATTCATCAAAGCCTCACCAGCTGCTTTTATATCGTTTTCAATGGAACGGGCCAAACCGGTGATAATAGCATCAACAGAATCAGCAATTTGTTGAACCGCATCGAATTGCGCCTGTGATGAAACAGGGAATCCAGCTTCAATTACATCTACATTCAAATTAGCTAGTTGATGGGCGATCTCCACCTTTTCAAATACATTTAAAGAAGCTCCAGGAGATTGCTCTCCATCGCGCAGTGTGGTATCAAAAATAATTATTTTTTCACTCATTAGTTTCCATTCAATCCATTAATTCCTATGTTATCACTCGTGTGAAGCCCACATTCAGTTTTATCCGAATCTTTCCAGCGCCCAGAACGATCATCACCACCAGAACAGACAGGACTGGTGCACTGTTTACAGCCAATACTGGGATAACTATTGTCATGTAGAGGATTGTATGGTAGATTATATTTTTTTATGTAGTTCCAAACTTCATCATGAGACCAGTTGATAAGAGGATTAATCTTAATTACTTCAAAACGGGATTCAAACTCTATAAGATCTGATTTATTTCGAATCTTTGTCTGTTTCTTCCGAATACCAGTAATCCAAAAATCGTAATTTTGCAGTGCATTTTTTAGTGGAATCACTTTTCTTATGCTGCAACAGATATCTGGATCTTTTTCCCATAGTTTTTCACCATACATTTCTGTCTGCTTTTCAGGGGTTACTTCTGTTGAAAATCGTAAGAATTCAAATCCATATTTTTTCTGCAATTTATCTCTTAGTTCATATGTTTGATCAAATAAAAAACCAGTATCAATATAAAATACAGAAATATCACGGGTTACCCTCAAAAGCATATCAAGTAGAACAATCCCTGGGGGGCCAAACCCTGTTCCCATTACTATTTTATTAACTGGCAAACTCTTCCTTATCCACCTCAATAAGGCTTCAGGATTATTTCTGTAACTATTTATTTCATTAGTTTGCACTTGATGAAATACATGTTTAAGTTGCATATATTTTCCGTCCTCCATCCCTTTATAATTTTTCCTCTAATATATTTATTTCTGAAATTGTTAGCATAAGATAAATCTTCAAAATTGCTTTATGCATTAATGAATTCAGTTTCATCAACTTTCTTATTTATCTTCTTCATGGATTCGATAATTTTAGCAGTAATCTCTGAAGTTGATAATATCTTATCCCCGGGTTTGGCTACTTCTGCTGTACGGTATCCTGAGGCTAATACTGATTCTATTGCTGTATTTACAGACTGAGTCGCTTGCGGATGTTTACAAGTTATTTCTAACATCATTGCAATAGAAGCTATCATTGCAATGGGATTTGCGATATTCTTCCCAGCAATTTCCGGTGCAGTTCCGTGAACTGGTTCATATAGCGCATACTTTTCACCCACTGAGGCTGAAGGGAGCATCCCTAAACTACCTGTTAACATAGCCGTGATATCACTGAGAATATCTCCAAACATATTTTGTGTAAGAATAACATCGAATTGTTTTGGATCACGCACTAACTGCATAGCTGCATTATCTACATACATTTCATCCAGCATTACATCAGAATAATTCTTATGGACATCTGCGACCACATCCCGCCAAAATTGTGAACTTTCCAACACATTGGCTTTATGAACAGAGGTAACCTTATAGTCTCTTAGTCTAGCTAATTCAAAGGCTGTTTTCGCAATACGTTCAACCTCAATGCGAGAGTAACGTAGTGTGTTCCAACCTTCATTTTTATCAATTCCCCGTGGTTTTCCAAAGTAAATACCCCCAGTAAGCTCACGGACTACCATGATATCTGAACCTTGAATCACTTCCGGTTTTAAGGATGATGAATCTACTAAACTGGGGTAGATAGTGGCTGGTCTAAGATTTGAATAAAGGCCCAGCGCTTCGCGGAGTTGTAATAATCCTTTTTCAGGCTTGTTCTCCTGGGGAAGACTGTCCCATTCTGGGCCACCAACAGCACCTAATAGTACCGCATCAGAGTCTTTGCAGGCTTCGAGAACTTCATCAGTAATTGGAATACCATGTTTTTCAATGGATGAACCACCTACTAAATAAGAATCGGATTCAAATGACAGATCATATTCTTGACCAACAGTTTCTAGTACTGACATAGCAGATTCCATTACTTCAGGGCCAATTCCATCACCGGAAAGAACTGCTAACTTATAGCTACTAGCTGACATTTACAGATTCTCCGGACGTAATTTACGGAGCTGCTGTCCGGCGATCCACATTTCCTGATTCTTAACGGCTTCCAGCTCAACTTCCAGGCTTTCTCGATAATCATCCTTTGAATTGGCTTCAATAGATCTTTTTGCTTCATTACCATTGAGGACATTTTGATAACAGTCTTCAATAAGCGGTTTAAGCGCTTTATGGAATTTTGGTGCCCAGTCCAATGCTCCCCTCTGTGCGGTTGTAGAACAGTTGGCATACATCCAATCCATTCCATTTTCTGAAACCAAAGGATATAAACTTTGTAATGCTTCTTCAATAGTTTCATTATATGCTTCAGAAGGTGAATGTCCATGTTCGCGTAAAACCTCAAATTGGGCTAAAAATGCGCCTTGAAGCAACCCCATGAGTACACATCGCTCACCAGTGAGGTCACTGTGAACTTCTTTTTCAAATGTTGTCTCAAATAGATGTCCAGATCCGATAGCAAATGCAGTAGCGATACAACGATCTCGAGCATTACCAGTACAATCTTGGTGGATTGCAAAAGATGCGTTTATACCACGACCCTGTAGAAAATGAGTTCGTACTGTCAATCCGCTCCCCTTTGGTGCAACTAAGATAACATCAATATCTTTTGGGGGTTCAATTTTTGTCTGCTCATTAAAAACAATCCCAAATCCATGTGAAAAATACAATGCATTACCCGGAGACAAATTTTCCTTCACCGTTTGCCAAGCGTGTATTTGACCTGCATCAGAAAGCAAAAATTGAATTATAGTTCCTCTTTTTACTGCTTCTTCTATTTCAAAAAGATTTTCACCAATTAGCCACCCATCAGATAATGCTTTTTCCCAACTACTGCCTTTGCGAAGTCCCAAAATCACATTAAACCCCTGATCCCGCATATTAAGGCTTTGGCCACTTCCCTGTGGCCCATAACCCAGGATTGCAGTAACTTCCTTAGCTAAGATATCTCTACACCTTTCGAGAGGATAATCGGACCTTTCTATTATGTCTTCTAAATAACCATTAATGTTAATCTTTTTCATATTTTCCTTTTTCTACGTGTTAAAATAACTATTTATTTTTTTATCAGCCCATTGAGCAGCATCTTCTTGACTTTCACTAACAATATTATCAGAATCTTGGGATTCCCCTATTCGCATGGCTATTTTTCCTGTTCTCATGATCTCTTCGATTTTAAATTGACTCAAGTTTTCAATAAGTTCTGTTATAGATTTTTCTTCTCCTGCAGCTTCGATAATTACAGAGCCTTTCCCCATATCTACAATTCGTGCACCATTGTTTTTAGTCACTTCACCAATGGCACTCCACTTTCCAGAACCAGCATGTATTTTAATAAGAATATACTCTCTGTTAATACAGGGAAGACTTGTTATATCCTCAACGGAGATTACATTGACCAAATTTAATAAATTAAAATATATATTCCCGCGTTTGATAGAATCTGGTTCATTTGCAATAATAGTCATCCTGCTGATTCCAGGCGTTTCACTAGATCCCACAACTAGACTTTCAATATTAAAGTTTCTCCGTCTAAACATACTTGAAATACGGTTGAGTATGCCCGGTTTGTCATCAACCAGGGCCACGAGTGTTTGCTTCATTTAACTGCCTCCTCTTTAACTTCTTTTAATATAACGGAATTATTGTCATATGGCCGGTGTATCATATTATGCAGATCTGCACCAGATGGAACCATTGGATATACCATATCATGCTGCTCTACAACAAATTCTATAAGTGATGGGCCATCAATAAGCTGTGCTTGTTTCATAGCTGGTAATATTTCATCTATATGGGTTACTCGTTGTCCTGAAAGACCATAAGCTTCAGCAACTTTTACATAATCAGGACTGGAAATGGGTGTTTCAGCATAACGGGCATTATAGAATATTTGCTGCCATTGACGGACCATCCCAAGATAACCATTATTTATAATTGCAATGTTTATATTTACCTGCTCCTGCACGGCTGTGGCCAGTTCCATAATGGTCATTTGTATGCTTCCATCACCGACAATTATCCACACTTCCTTATCCGAACCGTAAAAACTTGCACCTATACCTGCAGGCAGGCTGAAGCCCATAGTTCCCAAACCCCCAGAGGTAATTAGCGTTCTAGGTTTTTCATGATTATAATACTGCGCTTCCAACATTTGGTGCTGTCCAACATCTGTAACTACAATGGCTTCACCTTTGGTACCTTCCCATATCTTACGTATAACTTGTGCACCCATCAGAGTGGTAGAACCTGTCTTGAGTATGTCTCTTTGCTGTGAATCCTGTTGCCAGATTGATATACTCTTAAGCCAACTCCTATGATTATTCCCCCGAATATGTGGATTTAGTGTTTTTAAAAATATTCTAACATCACAATGGACCGGCAGATCAACATGTACATTTTTATTAAATTCTGATAAATCAATATCGATATGGATTTTCTTGGAATGGGGGGAATAAGTCTTCAAATTACCCGTAACCCTATCATCAAATCTCATACCACAGGCAATAATAAGATCGGCTTCCTGAATGGCTCGATTTACCCATGATTGACCATGCATACCCATCATTCCTAAAACTAAAGGGTGGCTATCTGGAACACTCCCAATTCCAAGGAGTGTTGTTGCAATTGGAACCCCACTTTTTTCAGCTAGCTCAATAATTTCAGAAGAGGCGCCGGAAAGCAGTACGCCATGACCAGCAAAAATGATTGGTTTTATTGCATTATTGATAAGCTCAACTGCCGACTTAATTTGGTTTTCCAGTGGAGCCTTTGGTAAATAATAGCCAGGTAAGTCAATTTTGGATTTGGGATATACGAATTCTATAGATTCATTTTGAACATCTTTTGGTATGTCAATAAGCACAGGTCCAGGGCGCCCGGTTTTAGCTATATAAAATGCCTCACGAATCGTTGATGCCAATTCTCTAATGTCCATAATCAGATAGCTATGTTTCGTAACTGGCATGGCGATACCACTTATATCTATTTCCTGAAACGCATCAGAACCAATAACAGATCTTGAAACTTGACCTGTTATACAGACAATAGGGGAAGAGTCCATCATAGCTGTGGCTAAGCCTGTAATCATATTTGTAGCGCCAGGTCCAGATGTCGCTATAGCTACCCCCACTTTTCCACTGGCTCGAGCATATCCATCAGCCATATGTGTTGCTCCCTGTTCGTGACGAGTAAGAACATGATGGATTTGATCTTTATATTTAGTGAGCGCATCATATGCCGGTAAAATGGCACCGCCAGGATATCCAAAGATAACAGATACTTTTTCTTGTAAAAGGCATTCCCAAATAATTTCTGCCCCAGTTAATACTTTTTTTGAAGTAGAATTACCCATTATTGAAGTACGGCTCCTGTATTTGCTGAAGTTACCATGCGGGCATAGCGTCCCAAATAGCCATGTTTAATTTTTTGCTCGAATGGTTTCAGTTTATTCATTCGAGTACTTAATTCATCAGCGCTGATATTTAATTCGATTTTACGATTCGGGATATCAATTGTTATGAGATCTCCTGCTTTCACCGCCGCAATGGGGCCGCCGGATGCTGCTTCTGGCGAGATATGACCAATACATGCCCCCCTGGTTCCACCAGAGAAACGGCCATCGGTAATAAGGGCGACAGAATCACCTAAACCCATGCCCATAATATTGCTGGTGGGCGCCAGCATTTCCGGCATACCCGGACCACCTTTGGGACCTTCATAGCGTATGACAACTACATCGCCAGGCTGGACTTCTTCACCAAGAATACCTTTAACCGCATCCTCCTGGGATTCATAGATCCGTGCAGGCCCGGTATGGACTTTCATATTTTCACTTACTGCCGCAGTTTTGACCACTGAACCCTGCGGGGCAATATTACCAAAAAGAACTGCCAAGCCACCTTCTTTTGAAAAAGGGTTATCTACAGATCTAATAATTTCTGGTGAGAGATTCTTAGCCTCTGCAATTACTTCACCCAGATTTAAGCCCGAAACAGTTGGACGACTTAGATCTAGCACATCTTGTTTGACTGAAAGTTCTTTTAAAATGGCTGATATACCACCAGCATTATTCACATCTTCCATATGGACAAATTTAGTAGCTGGACTAACTTTACAGAGGTAAGGTGTCTTGCGACTAATTTCATTAAGGTCCGCTAAATCAAATTTGATTTCAGCTTCATTGGCCACAGCTAAAGTATGCAGAACAGTATTGCTACTGCCACCCATAGCCATATCAAGGGCAAAGGCATTTATTATTGATTCCTTGGTGACAATATCGCGTGGCTTTAAATCATCATGAACCAGACGAACGATCGCTTCACCTGCTTTTTTTACTAAATCTAATCTCTTGGGATCTACTGCTAAAATGGAACCATTTCCAGGCAACGCCATACCTAAGACTTCTAACAGGCAGTTCATGGAATTGGCGGTAAACATTCCAGAACATGACCCGCAAGTTGGACAAGCATTTTTTTCGAGTTCTTTTAACTCATCCGCTTTAATTTTTCCAGCCTGATGTTGGCCAACCCCTTCAAATACAGAGATCAAGTCCACCTTTTCGCCGCTACTGGTTATCCCGGCTTTCATAGGACCACCGGATACAAAAATAGTTGGGATATTTATGCGCATTGCTGCCATAAGCATTCCAGGAACAATTTTATCACAATTAGATATACAAACTAACCCATCAAGGCAATGGGCTTCAGCCACCGTTTCAATGCTGTCAGCGATCAACTCACGACTAGGCAATGAATAACGCATTCCGATATGACCCATGGCAATACCATCATCAACACCAATTGTATTGAATTCAAATGGTAAACCACCCGCTTCACGAATTGACTCTTTTGCGACTTTTCCAAATTCCTGAAGATGAACATGCCCAGGAATTAAATCAATATATGAATTGGCGACACCAATAAAAGGTAGGTCAAAATCTGAATCTTTACGAATCACTCCCGTTGCACGCAAAAGACTGCGGTGCGGTGCTCGTTCAAATCCTTTTTTTATTAAATCTGATCTCATTTTTAATTACATTAACTCCATTATTTTAAAAAATATAAAATGTATCGAAGCATGTTATTGCATCTTAAATCAGGTACTAATATTTATTGGGTGAAATGTGAGTTTCACCTTGCCGATCACCTGATTTAAATATGCTTCTAAATAATCAGGTGATCGGCAAGATGATCACTAGAATCAGTACGATTATAATAATCGAGTACAAACTAGACAATAACAGATTTACATATTGCAATATATTAATATTTCGATTATCGTAATGCATGCTATATGTGTAATATTTCCATTATCTTAAGAAGCAGCATGAATAACTTCACCTACTCCCTGATTAAGGTTAAATTTAAATTTTTCTACATTAATCTTAGGTTCATGCCAAACACCATAATTCCCAGCCATAATTAGTTTCTGAATATAGCTCTGAGTAAGTGCATCTGTAGAAATATTATCATAATATCTAATATCAATTTTGGTACCATTTCCCGTTATTGCTCCCAATAATGCTGAAAGGAAAGTTTGCCTATTTTCGGTATCTGTATTTATTTTACAGAAACCAGCCTCAATTAAACTCTCTATCTGGTCCCAGTCCGTACCTACGAATTCCTGCCATTTTGTAATTACACCATTGGGATTTTTTAACATATTTAATTTATCTACAGCATATTCTACAACATTTGGATAAAGTGTTGATGCACCGTGAGCAACAAAAACCAGCTCATCATTTATTTTATTTGCTAAGGCAAGCAGCTTATGTGCAAGAGCGATATTCAGTTTAACTTTTTGACCAGGTTTTCCTTTATTAGGTCCATGCATCGTTCCAATTGTTGGTGCTAACATGAGCACTCCGGTTTCATTCAAGAATTGCTCAAGTTCCTCGGGATTGGTATATGTTGAGAATTCAGACTTTGTATCTTCATCTTCTTCACCTGCTAATACTCCTAATTCACCTTCTACTGATAATCCCAGTGGGTGAGCCATATTGACAACTTCACGAGTCAGATCAATATTATCTTTTAATGGCATAGCTCTTTTATTGATGTGGTCAGTAGAGTTATCAGCCATAACACTTGTTAAATATCTTATGGAAGATTGCAAAACTTTTCGACCTGGTTCTGTGATATAATCACCATGATCCAAGTGAGTTGCTATCTTTACAGATGATCGGTGTGCTTTTTTCTCAATATAGCCGGAAAGTAGTTCTAAAGCAAAAGTCTGGTCACCATCACCAATATGCTTAAGAGCAGAGTTTGAAAATGCTAGTAATCCTGAAGATCCTAATAATTCGCAGGCTTTAATCGCCGCATTTATACCCTGAAATGTAGTCACATTAAAAGCTGGAACAGCATAGCGCTTACCCTTTGAATTCCCCTTTTCACCTCTTTTTGCTTTCAGTAATAAGGTATGGGCATTAACCATATTAGCAGGAAATTTTCTATCTGTATTTAATTTCATCTTATCTGTAATTCATATATATGTAAAAAGTTTGCACTTATATAGTAATATTATTACATATTATACATAAATTAAAACAAATATTTATATTTTTTATAATAACATACTATCATACTGTATTATAGAGGTTTATAATTAATATATTAAAAAATAAATAATGTTAATTATGCAATATTATTGCATATTTATTATATATTTAGGATATATTTAAATTTTATTTCAATATAATAATAAGTTGCAATGTATATTTATTAAAAATTCTGATAAATTATTAGCATAATTAGTATACCGGATTATTTACAAAAGGTGATCAATTAAAACCAAGTGGGTAAGAAGAAGCAAATATTGAGCAGTAAACCCAGTCCATTATCCTATGGTGCATTTGTAAATACAAATACCACCACATTCAAGATCCACGCGCCGCGGTCAACTAGGGTTCATTTAGTTATTTTCAAATTTCCTAATGATGAAACCGGGGTTGAACATGGAATGACAAAACAAGATAATGGCGATTTTATAATTGCATTAAATGATACCGGTATTGGTACAATATACGGGTTTCGCCTAGAAGGACCGTTCAATGATCCTGGCCTTATCATTGCCGATCCGTATTCCAAAGCAGCCATCACCCAAAATTCCATGCATCATGTAGCTAAATCATTGGTTGTAGATGATACCTATGATTGGGAAGATGACACCTGG
>Ga0066376_10003297_pt1 | contig 14565 bp, 10 predicted proteins | sample Knorr_S15_td_Bot_FD_77009 | JGI IMG/M metagenome (GOLD analysis project Ga0066376, IMG submission 77009) | Marine microbial communities from Southern Atlantic Ocean transect - Knorr_S15_td_Bottom_ad_5009_LV_A | ecosystem: Environmental > Aquatic > Marine > Oceanic | place: Southern Atlantic... | reverse complement strand
TCAATCCAGTCATGATGAGTGCTAGAACTCTTCCAGCAAGGGCATTCCGCACAGCAATACGAAAGTTTGGAGGAATTCCTAGACAATTACGCAAAACTGGAACCAGTGACATGAACATTTATTCCGAATCGTGGGATGTTCCCATGGTTACATATGGGCCTGGAGATTCTTCACTCGATCATGCACCAGACGAACGAATCTCAATACCCGAATTTTACCTTAGCGTAGATGTTCTCAACCACGTTTGCAAACGATTATCAAAATTATGACCCACTTATTAGACATAGACGATTTAACCAAAACGGATATAGACTCCATTTTAAAACTCTCAAAAGAACTAAAACAGTCTCACATTGATGGCAACGTCCCACCTCTACTTTATGGAAAAACACTATCTATGTTGTTCCAAAAACCTAGCACTCGCACACGTGTTTCTTTTGAAGTCGGGATGAATATGCTTGGGGGAAATGCAATAACATTTGATTTATCTCAACTACAATTAAGTAGGGGCGAAACACTTTCTGACACTACAAAATCCCTTTCTCTTTATGTAGACGCCATTTTAGCAAGAGTCACTGACCATTCTCTCTTAGAACAATTATCTTCCACATCTAAAATTCCCATTATTAATGGTTTGTCGGACAAATCTCATCCCTGCCAAGCCCTAGCAGATTTGTTAACTATTCACGAGAATTTTGGCACATTTGATATCCAAGCCACGTGGGTTGGAGATGGCAATAATGTCGCAAATTCCTTCGCACGAGCATGTTCTATTATGGGGATCGATCTCATTATAGCCACTCCCAAAGGGTATGAGCTTTCCTCTGAGACTTTATCTAAAATAGAATCTTCTGACATTTCCTTTTCTACTACAAATGATCCCAAAGAAGCAGTTACAGAAGCCGATGTCGTGTACACTGATACGTGGGTTAGTATGGGCGATGAATCTACAAGAAAAAAACGTTTATCCGACTTCAATGGTTTCCAAATAAACTCCACCTTATTAAGCAAAACCGAAGCTTTAGTTATGCATTGTTTGCCTGCACACAGAAACGAAGAAATTTCTACAGATATACTTGATGGGGACCGATCTTTAGTCTGGACCCAGGCAGAAAATAGACTACATGCGCAAAATGGATTGTTGGTTCATTTACTCAATCCTATTCAGGACCTTCTGAAATAAAACCAAGTCCTCCATCTCAACTTATCAGCTCATAGAAACTTTTGGTATTTGGACTTAAATTTCTTACAATATCCTACATTGCTAATAAAACTTAACCCGATGAGTTTAATTCCAGTTCAAAGGTACTCCGAATATGGTCGAAGATTTTTTGATGCTAAATCCAGGACCTGTACCTCTCTCAAAAAATGTAAGAGACGAAATGGCCCGTACATTAGTTTCTCATAGGTCCCCCGAGTTCGCAGAAACATATCAACAGTTTAGAGATGGTCTGGACTATGTGTTTCAACATTCTACAGTTGATGGGAGCTCTAGTAACGATAACGGAATGAGTATACCACTTATGGGGACTGCAACCATGGGAATGGAAGCCGCAATCACCAATCTAGCTGGTCCAAAAGATGAAGTAGTTGCACTAGATAATGGAAAATTCGGACAACGTTTTGTAGACATAGCAGATCGGAATTGTTTGGTCAAACCCATCCGGGCAAACTGGGGAGATTCTTTTGACATGGATTCTATCAAAGAAACAATTACTCCCAATACCCATGTAGTCGCAATGGTCCACCAAGATACTTCCACAGGAATCATGAACCCTGTTAAAGAGGTCGGAGAAATCGCGAAAGAAAATGGGGCATTTTTCGTGGTAGATGGTGTTTCTTGTATTGGGGGGGATGAGTTTAAAATCGACGAGTGGGGCGTAGATGTAGTAGTCGCTGATGCACAAAAAGCGTTAGCAGCTCCTCCTGGTATCAGCGCAATTTTTGCCACTGAAAACGCACTTGAATCCTTCGACAATGCCCACGCTGGGTATTATCAAGATTTACCTGCGTATATCAAAACGACAAAACAAAACAAAACACCATTCACTAGTGCTATACCTCTAGTACGCGCCTTCGTAGTCGCACTAGAGAACATAAAAAAAGAAGGAATCCAAAACAGAATCTCCCGTCACCGAACACAAGCCCAAGCAAACCGTGCAGCATTAGCAAATATGGGGCTTCCTATGTTTCCAAACTTAAATGGTTACAGCAATTACGCAAATACAGTAACCGTTGTCAATCTACCTGATACTCTCTCTAGTAATCCTTCGGATCTATTCAATGCAATAAAACAAAGAAATGTTACTATCAGCGGGGGACACGCACATCTAAAAGATCTAATCTTACGTATATCTAACATGGGAGACCTTTCCACTACACAAGTACTTCGTGGAATCCAAACTGTTGGTGAATCATTATGCGATTGTGGGGTTGATGTGGATATCGATTCTGCTCTTGATATCGCAGAAAAAATACTATGACCCCTATATACTTTCCCAACAAAAATCCGTAATTATCAGTTATATTTATTCAAATAATTATACGTAATAGTTATATTACCCCGCATAAATATACATAACACAAAACTTTGATCTACAAAGGAGAGCACACCATGAACATCACAAGAGATACCGTGGATTTAGGTGAATTCACATTTACATGCGGCGAATCCATTTCAAATCTGGAGCTGGCATACGAAACCTATGGCGAATTCACTGGGGATAATGCCATCTTAGTCTGCCACGCACTAACTGGCAGTACACACATCGCTGGTCATCACCGAACCGATACTACTGGCCAAGCACGTGCATGGTGGGACACGATAGTTGGTCCTGGAAAGCCAATTAATACTACTGATTATTATGTCGTTTGTGTCAATCTAATTGGATCTTGTTATGGTTCTTCCGGTCCTTCTTCCATTTCACCAGAAACTGGATCTCCTTATGCCACTACATTTCCCCCCGTCACTGTCACTGACTGGACCCATTCCCAAAGGATGCTACTAGATCATATAGGAGTCGGTCGCTTGCACGCTGTTATTGGGGGTTCTGTAGGCGGCATGAATACTTTGGAATGGGCTAAAATTTACCCCGACGACGTCAATAAAATCATACCCATTGCAACTGCCGCAAGGTTAGATTCTCAATGTATCGCCTTGGATTCCATAGCAAGTAGAGCTATCACTGGGGATCCAAATTGGAATGGGGGAAATTACTACGGTTCTACTCTCCCCTATCATGGATTGGCACAAGCAAGAAGAATTGGTCATGTGATGTATCTTTCAAAACAATCAATGCTAGCCAAATTTGGCAGACGATCTGCTGGAAGGGATTCACTCTATGACTTTTCACCATCCGACCAGGCAGCAGCATTCTTCCCCTACACTGAAGTCGAATCCTATTTGGATTATAATTCTGAAAAATTCACAACTAGATTCGATCCTAATAGCTATCTCTACCTACTCCGTGCGATGGATAATTATGATTTATCTTCTGGATATGACTCTGATTTTGATTCAATTTCTGCATTCACAGGAGAAGTTTTGTTGATATCTTTCACTGGGGATTGGCATTTTCCTAGTGCCGCATCCGAAGATTTAGCGTGCTCTTTCAGAGATGCCAATATCAACACGGTCCACCATGTCATTGATTCTTCATATGGCCACGATGCGTTTCTCGTAGAGCCAAATAGTGTCGGTCCTCCTATCTCTGGATTCCTCTCCGATGGAATAAATTCAAGTTCAGTTAACGACACACTATCTGAACACCGCAATTTTCAACCATTGAAAAATAAATTCGCCCCTGTTCATAACAGCCTTTTTTCCAGTTAATTCCTCTTATAAAACGTTTTTTTCTGTTAGTATTTCTCTCAATTCCTCTACACTCTCCACAATCACATCGCAATATTCTTTCACAATTTCTTTTGGTTTAAACCCAATCGCTAAACCAGCTATTTCTAACATGGGAATGTCATTACCCCCATCACCAATGGCAACCACTTCCCCGATTGGTATTTTTGCCATTGTGCAAATCTTCTCTAGAGCATCCCCTTTTGATTTATGAATAAATTCTCCTCTCACTTTTCCCGTAAGACATCCTTTATCTACCAAAAGATCATTCGCAACAATCCAATCTACACTTACATTCGAATTTTCTAGTGCCCATTCTACTCCTTCTGAAAATCCCCCTGTTATGATTGCAATTTTTATATTTTTTTCTTTTAAATTTTCTAATAATTCCCCCATCCCTGGGCGTAAATATGTATTCCGATAAACCTTATCTGCATCATCTTTCGAGATGCCTTTTAACAAATCCGTCCGTAAACATAAACTCTCGTCAAAAGTTATTTCGCCCCTCATTGACCTTTCCATAATTTCATTTATTAGGGACCTGTAACCCACTTTTGTAGCTAATTCGACTATCATCTCATCTTCTGATAATGTCCCATCGAAGTCAAACGCAACAAGCTGCACAACACTTTCCAGGTCTCTTTATATATATATTTTCTTAAAACTCCGCATTGCTTTCATAAGAAAGTGTTAATAATCGTCGACTAGTCTTCCCAAGTCATGAAGGTCATAATAGCAGAACCTATTGACAACTCTGGATTGGACCTTCTCAAAGAAGCTGGCCATGAAGTTGAATTGGCATATAATTCCACCGAAACAGAACTTTTGGATATGATTAAAACTGCTAGTGGACTAATAGTTAGGTCTGGCACTTCTGTCACTAGAACATTAATTGAGGCCGCACCAAACCTCATTATCGTTGGACGTGCTGGAGTTGGCATCGATAATATTGACCTAGATGCAGCTTCTGACAATGGTGTTATAGTTGTGAACGCGCCAGAAGGAAACATACTCGCAGCAGCTGAACATACCGTTGCAATGACATTTGCAATAGCAAGAAAAATCCCCCAAGCTCATATTTCTCTTAATGCGGGAAAATGGGAGAAGAAAAATTTCATTGGGTTAGAGCTTAATGGCAAAACCGCAGGAATAGTAGGATTGGGGAGAGTGGGCCAGGAAGTTGCTAAGATATTTCTTTCACTTGGAATGAATATCGTGGCATTCGACCCCTACATTTCTCAAGAACGGGCAGATCAACTTGGAATCACTTTATCAGACTTATCTACTTGTCTGGTCCAAGCAGACGTCTTGACAATCCACACTCCCCTCACTCCCGAAACAAAAGATCTCATTGGGAAAGAAGAACTCAAAAAATTAAAAGGCGGTTATCTAATCAACTGTGCACGAGGCGGGATAGTCAATGAACTAGCATTAGCAGAAGCGATTTCGAATGGCGTTCTTGCAGGCGCCGCAATAGATGTTTTTTCCGAAGAACCTGTTTCTCCTGATAATCCACTTCTTGGCCTACAAAATGTTATTGTTACCCCCCATCTCGGGGCCAGCACAGAAACTGCACAAGAAAACGTTTCTCTTGATATAACCAAACAAGTAATCGCAGCATTAAGTGGAAATCCCGTTGAAAATTCCCTTAACTCTCCTTCCATTGACGAGGCAACTTTCTCAAAAATATACCCCTACATTGGTCTTATAGAAACTGCAGGCAATCTTGCCATTCAATTACTCGCAAAACCCGTTACTTCTATTGAGTTAACATATTCTGGAGAGATTGCATCTCTAGATGTCAGCATTGCCACGGCAAGTGCACTAAAAGGTGTTTTTACTTCACTCGAGTGGAGAATTAACTCCGTAAATGCCCTCCGCGTAGCACAGGAGCGTGGGGTTAGTATTCAAGAGAATAAAAACCCTCATATAGATGGTTTCCAAAGCTTAGTCTCTGTCACTCTTCGAAGCAATGACAAATCCATATGTGTAGAAGGCACAGTTTTCGCCAATGATGACCCCCGAATTGTCAGCATAGATGGTTTCCGAATCGATGCAATTCCTTCTGGTCATGTGCTCATATCTCGAAGTATAGACTCCCCCGGTGTTATCGGATTTATAGGCACTGTTCTGGGTGAGCATAAAATAAATATTGCGGCAATGTTTAACTCTAGAGAAAATATTGGCGGCAATGCACTCACCGTCTATAATATAGACGATCCAATCTCCGAAGATATCCATAAACAACTGAAATCTGATGATCGTATTACTGATATTTACTACATTTCTCTAACTAAATGAACAAATGTTTTTAGTTTAAAATAACCCGCATAACTTCTTCCACATTTGCGGGAACTTCTTTCGGAGCCTCTCTCGAAAGACTTGCAGCATCTGGATCTTTTAGCAATGTTCCTGTAGCTAAACAAACAACGTATTCTTCTTTCTTTATCACTCCGCTAGAACGCAGTTTCCTCAACCCTGCAACCGAAGCAGCAGAAGCAGGTTCCACTCCAATTCCTTCTTCTGCCAATTCACATTGAGCTGCTAATATTTCTTTATCTGAAACAGTTATAGCAGTCCCTCTGGTATTCCTTATGGCTGGAAGTGCTTTCGGAGCATTCACTGGATTTCCAATCCTAATCGCAGTCGCTCTTGTTTCTACACTTGGCCACCTCTGCACCTTATCATATCCATTTTGTATTGCTTCAACAATAGGTGCGGCCCCTTCCGCCTGTATTGCTGTGATTTTTGGTACCTCTTCTACTTTAAGAGCCCCGCTAGCCACTAATTCTCTAAAACCTTTGTACAATGCTGCTGCATTCCCTGCATTACCTACTGGCAATACAATTCTGTCTGGATATCTACCTACTTCTTCTAGCGACTGTTCAAGTATTTCAAATCCAATAGTTTTCTGACCTTCCAATCGAAATGGGTTTACAGAGTTCAATACATAAACCTCACCTTCCTCTGCTAGCATAGTAACAATGTCAAGACATTCATCGAAATTTGCATCTAACTGTAATACTTTTGCACCGTGCAAACTCGCTTGGGCAATCTTCCCCAATGCAACCTGACCTGCGGGAAGCAAGACAATTACTTCTAAACCCGCCCTCGATCCATAAGCTGCCAAAGACGCACTAGTATTCCCTGTTGAAGCACAAGCCAGCCTTTTCGCACCCAATTCTTGAGCTACCCTGACCCCCACCGTCATTCCCCTATCTTTGAAACTCCCTGTTGGATTCATTCCCTCATGTTTAATCCTCAAAGCTTCTATGCCGACATCAGATTCTATTCTTGGCACTGTATATAGTGGAGTATTTCCTTCTTTTATGCTAATTCCCATCTCAAACGGTAATGAAGCCTTATACCGCCAAACACCACTCCCTGAAAAATCTTCAAATGTTGGAAGGTTTTCATATCTTACTTCCAATAACCCTCCGCACTTTTGGCATCTATATATCACAAAATCGAATGGTGGATATGTTTTTCCACATTCAAAACAAGTTAACCAAATATTTCCTTTAATGGAACTAGGTTTGCTTTGCCCAATATCTTCAATTGTTAGGTTTGTCATCAGTAATTCTCAGTCGGTGTCTGCGGTTAAAAAAGGAGTGGTATATGCAACCTAACAACCTAACCTCTCTTAACCCCCCTCAAGATAGTTTCAAAAACTTCGGAAACATACATCTGCCAATGGATAGGAACGAAATCCTCTCTTGGACATCCGATTTCCCCGCAAAACCAGGTGTATATCTATTTTACTCTCAAGATTTTCCAATCTATATTGGAAAAGCAGTCAATCTCCGTTCTCGCATCCGTTCTTATACAGATCCTAGGTCTCCCCGAATTCAACAAATGGTGCAAAAAGCAGATAGGATAGACATCTCTATAACCAACACCGAAACCCAAGCATTACTACTAGAAGCAAATCTCATCAAACGTCATGCACCCAAATACAATGTCCGTTTACGAGATGACAAATCTTATCCACTCATCCAGATATCAAACCACTCTTTCCCTCGTATAGAAGTAACTCGGAATCCCGACACAAAGGCAAAAGTATACGGTCCCTTCACCGACAGAAAAAAAGTGGATGAAACCGTCAAAGCAATACGAGAAACTTTCGGAATTAGAGGTTGTTCTGACCACAAATTTTCAGGTCGATCTCGCCCATGTTTGGACTACGATCTTGGTTTGTGCACCGCCCCTTGTGTTGACTATATAACCCAAAATCAGTACATAGAGGATGTTTCATCCACGGAAGCATTCTTTCGTGGAGCAACCGGAAATTTACTTGAATCTCTATTAGAAAAAATGGATTCCGCTGCGGATAATCAACAATATGAACAAGCAGCCACCCTACGCGACCGCATAGATGCAGTCCGAGGACTTCACGGAGGTGGAGACGCCGTTCAAAAACACGGAGAATCAAAAACTACGGATGTTCTTGCTGTTTCTATAGAAGGTGCTCATTCTATCGTTTCTCGTTTTCACATTGAAAAAGGAATTCTACTCGATCGTGAACAACATCTACTCGACACCCCCGACCATTCTACCCCCGAAACAGTTCTATCTGCTTTCATATCTCAATATTATGCCGATCGAATTTTGCCCAATAATTTGGTCTTATCTGATCGGCCCCACGATTCTAAAATTTATGCTTGGCTAGACTCAGAACATGTCGAAATATCAACTCCGACTACCGGAAGAGAAGCTGTATTAGTTGAAATGGCACTCAAAAATGCTCGTCAAAATTTTGTCTCTACTGATGCCACTCTCGCACTTCAAAATTCTCTTTCCATCCCAAAAACAACCCGAATAGAGGCTTTCGATATAAGTCATTCTTCTGGAGAAGATGTAGTTGGAAGCAATGTGGTCTTCGTAGATGGTTATCCCGAAAAATCTTCTTACAGACGATTGAAACTCAAAGAGACCAACGATGATTATTCTAACATGTACGATCTCCTAACTTGGAGGGCTAACCGTTCCATCTCTGGAACCGATTCACGCCCCGATCCCCATTTAATCATAGTGGATGGTGGTTCAGGTCAACTAAACGCAGCTTTAAACGCCATTTCTGATTCCAAATGGAATGTACCTGTTATTGCACTCAAAAAACCAAATGATATTATCGTAACCCCCACTGGGAACCAAACTTGGCCGCCAAATGCCTCCCATCTGCACCTAATCCAACGCATTCGCGATGAAGCACATAGATTTGCTCTCACGTACCACCGCCACTTACGCGACGACGTAACAACAACATTAGATTCTGTATCTGGAATCGGACCAGAACTCAGAAAAAGACTTTTCCAAAATTTTGGATCCATTGATGGAATACGGCGCGCTTCTATCACCGAACTCTGTAGTATACAAGGTATTGGAAAACAAACAGCAACTAAACTCAAAAACCAACTTTAACCACCTTTATTCTTCAGGGACGATCCAATTATCTTCATTTTTAAACTTTTTCTGCAATTCTCTAATTCTATCTCTAATATCCGCCGCAAGTTCAAACTCAAGATTTTCAGCAGCTTCTCTCATTTTTTCACTTAGAATTTCACATATCTCCAAAGCATCGTCACGATTCTCTGGTTCCGCCCTTCCAATACCACCTGTGTTTGTTCGCCCCCCTGGCAATCCAGAATCTCCAACTGGCTTTTCAATTGATCTAGGAACATGCCCATGTTCTTTGTTAAACATTTCTTGTTTAACCCGTCTCCGTTCAGTTTCAACCATTGCTGCTTCCATCGACCGAGTAATTCTATCTGCATACAAAACAACTTCTCCGTTTATATTCCGGGACGCACGCCCGATTATTTGAATCAAAGCCCGTGTAGACCGTAGAAATCCTTCTTGATCTGCATCAAGCACCGCCACCAATGAAACCTCTGGAAGGTCGAGCCCCTCCCTTAAAAGATTAATCCCAACTAATATATCAAATTCCCCCAACCGTAAACCCCGAATCAATTCATACCTCTCTAATGTCTTTGTCTCACTGTGCATATACTCTGCATCAAAACCAGCTCCTACCAAATATTCTGTCAAATCTTCGGCCATTCGTTTCGTCAAAGTCGTCACCAAAACCCTTTCACCAAATTCGATTTTCAAACGAATTCTCTCCATTAAATCATCTATTTGATTTTTAGCAGGCATGACTATTACTTTTGGATCAATCAGGTAAGTCGGCCTTACTATTTGCTCTACAACCTGATCTGAAACTTCTAATTCATAATCTCCTGGAGTGGCAGACAAATAGAGAATTCGAGCATCTATTCTCTCAAATTCTTCAAACGTAAGAGGGCGGTTATCATAAGCCGTTGGCAACCGAAATCCATTTTCTACTAGCGCCTCCTTCCGCGATTTATCCGCTGCAAATTGCCCTCGAATTTGAGGCAACATTTGATGCGATTCATCCACAACAATCAAGAATTCTTCCGGAAAATAATCAATTAAAGTATATGGCGAATCTCCTGAAACCCGATTAGAAAGATGGATCGAATAATTTTCTATCCCCGGAACATGCCCTGTTTCTCTCAGCATTTCAACATCGAACTTAGTTCTATCTTCTATTCTCTGTGCAGCAACCAAATCTCCCCTCCGTTCAAAATATTTTATCTGTTCCTCCATAAGGAGTTCAATTTCTAAAATAGCATTGTCCAATCTTCCCATTGGAATAGAATAGTGCACAGCAGGGTGAATCAAAACCACAGGATCTTCTCCTTTTAATTTTCCCTCCAGTGGATCAAACCTAGTTATTCTATCGATCTGATCACCCCAAAATTCAATTCTTATTGAATACCTCCCATAAATAGGATATATCTCGACCGTATCTCCTCGGACTCTAAATTTACCATGTGAGAACTCAATATCATTCCGGCGATAATTTAAATTGACTAGATCTCGAACCACTTCATCTCTATCAATCATCTGACCTTTTGATAATCTAATTGCCATATCTTCATAATCTGCAGGATCCCCCAGACCATATATGGCAGAAACGGAAGCTACTACAATAACGTCCTTCCTGGTCAAAAGAGAATGCGTCGCAGAATGACGGAGGCGTTCTATTTGCTCATTTATCGACGCGTCTTTTGCAATGTATGTCCCCGTTTGTTCTATGTATGCTTCTGGCTGATAATAGTCATAATGGGAAACAAAATATTCCACCACATTATTTGGAAACAATGTTCTAAATTCTTCATATAGTTGTGCAGCAAGTGTTTTGTTATGGGTAATAACTAGTGTTGGAATTCCCAATCTTTCAATTACCCATGAAACTGTATTTGTTTTCCCCGATCCTGTGACTCCTAGTAGTATCTGACGTTTTACCCCTGCTTTGAAACCCGATACAATCTTCTCAATAGCATCCGGCTGATCTCCTGCCGGATCAAAACCAGCTTCTACACGAAATTCATTCCCATCCAACCCCATTATCTCCTGCTAACAACCGTAACTATTTCAGACAAACGTTCTTCTACTTAATCAGTCATTTCCTCAAACCCATTCCTGTAGTATGATGGAATCAAACATAGAAGCACATATCCAAGCTCCGTCTTCTGTAATATCTGCTATTATGAGATTTGGAGTCTCTCCATCTGTATCAATAGAAGCCATAATCTCGTGACCATCTCCACTTCTTGGTACTTCTGTCAAGTCACTTGCCATATCGTGCGAATTGCTGTCATTTAACATAAACCCGTCGAAATCCTTTTCATCACCCACCTTTCACAAGCTAAAAGATAGTAATTAAAATCCATGACTAACGTAGATGATCTAAATGAACTAGCCAAACGTAGGGGTTTCTTTTTCCCCGCAAACGATTCTTACGGCGGACTAGCAGGATTCTATGTGTATGGCCCTGCGGGGGCTGCATTAAAAAACAACATAGAAAATTCCTGGAGGGCAAAATTTGTAATCGGCGAAGGCCATTTCGAAATTTCAACTCCCACCATTTCTCCCTCTGCTGTATTCAAAGCGTCAGGCCATCTAGATGAATTCGATGATCTTCTAATAACCTGTTCAACATGCGAAACCTCCCATCGAGCCGATCATTTGCTCAAAAGTCAACACACACTTTCTCAATCCTCAGACGTTTCTGTCCAAGAATTCAAAAAATTCCTTTCTATGTATTCTCTTACTTGTCCCTCCTGCAAAAATACATTAGACGATTCAACTTTACGGGAATTCAATCTAATGTTCGCCACGAAAGTTGGTTCAGGTTCTCAAACCCCCGGATATCTCCGCCCCGAGACCGCACAAGGAATCTTTGTTGAATTTCCAAGATTATCCTCTTATGCACGTGGAAAATTACCGTTTGGTGTCGCCCAAATAGGAACTTCTTACCGGAATGAAATTAGTCCTAGGAAGGGTCTCACACGATTAAGAGAATTCACACAAGCAGAATTAGAACTATTCATTCACCCTACAGATCTTGGCCCAACAATTGCCCCAACAACTACTAAACTCCCTCTCTATTCTATTTCTCAACAAGAATCAAATGGGACTCTAGAATCCGTAACAGCTAGGGAAGCATTAGATCAAAATATAATTTCGAATCGATGGCTAGCATATTATTTGGAACTATCTATTGACTGGTATAATTCCATTGGCATCGACCTCAACCGTTTCAGATACCGTCAGCACATGCCTAATGAATTAGCACACTATGCTTCAGATTGTTGGGACGCCGAAGTAGAAATTGGTGGGGATTGGATCGAAATAACTGGCTTCGCCCATCGTGGAAATTATGATCTTTCTAAACACAACACCCATTCTTCGGATGACTTCACAATGTTTATTCCCTTCGACGAGCTCCAGAAAAAAATACAAACTAACCTAAACCCTGATATGGAATATTTCGGACCAACTTTCGGAAAATTAGCCCCCGAAATCCTATCTAGAATAGATGAAATGGCAATGTCCAATTCCAACATTTTTGATCCCCCTGAACTAAATGTAGATATAAACGGAACTATACACTCAGTTCTCTCAAAACATCTTCATCCTACCACTGAGGAAACCACCATAAATGGCGAACATATACTACCTCATGTGATTGAACCTTCCTTTGGCATCGATAGAATTATTTACTCCATACTCGCCCATGCCTTCCATGAAGATACCATCGACGGTGAAACACGATTTCTACTTTCTCTTCCTCCTTCTATTGCTCCCACATTTGTAGGTATATTCCCTCTACTAACTCGAGATAACCTAGACGTGATTGCACAAGATATGGCTTCAAATCTCCGCACAAGTGGCTTTTCTGTTACTCATGACGAATCTGGTAGTATTGGGAAACGTTATCGCCGCCAAGATGAAGTCGGAACTCCTTTTTGCGTTACTATTGATCATCAATACTTTGAGGACCACACAGTGACCCTCCGAGAACGAAATTCAGCAACCCAAATAAGGATAGAAGCCAACTCTATTCCTACTATATTGGAAAGCCTTCGGAATGGATCATCCACCTTTTCCGATCTTGGATAGTCCTAGACGAATACCTTAACACCATAGGTTTCGAATTTACAGATTGAATCGGGATGCAAGAAGAAAATTCAGTTAATGTTCAGCACCCACTCATACGTCCTGGAACCCTTGAGTCGCGATCATATCAATTAAAACTAGCCGAAAAATCACTCTCTGAAAACACTCTAGTTTGTTTACCAACCGGCCTCGGAAAAACTGCAATTAGTCTATTAGTAACTGTCCATCGACTGAATCAGTTTGGAGGCAAATCTCTGCTTCTTGCTCCCACCAAACCACTCGTACATCAACACGCAACCGATTACCGAAACTGGTTAAACCTACCTGCATCCGATATTGTATCTTTCACCGGAGAAATTCCTCCAAAACAACGTAGTGAACTGTGGGATAGCGCCACCATCATCATATCAACACCTCAGGTTATCCAAAATGATCTAATTGGCGGGCGAATTTCACTCAAAGATGTAGTTCATTGCACTTTTGACGAATGCCATAGGGCAACTGGAAACTATGCATACACTTACATCTCCGAACGATACGTTACTGATGCATCAAACCCTCTTTCAACTGGTTTATCTGCATCTCCTGGAAATGATATTGAATCTATTCTTGCAGTTTGCAACAATCTCTCTCTTTCCCAAACTGAAATACTCACAGAAGAGGATGCAGAAGTTGCTCCTTTTGCTGGAAAAACTAACATCGAATGGGTCCGGGTAAATCTATCCCCTGAGGCAATAGAAATTAGAAATTTACTCCGAAACCTAATGAAAAAACGCCTCTCTCGACTGAAATCTATCGGAATTTCTATCCCTTCCTCTAGCAGTCTATCCGAGCGCGATCTTCAACAACTTAGATCTCAGATTCAATCTAAAATCGATGCAGGAAATGGGGATGGTTATGAAGCCCTTTCCCTACACGCAGAACTAAGAAAGATAAAAGTTGGCATCAATTACGTAGAAACCCAAAGTGTAGATGCATTAAATCAATACCTTGAACGTCAAAAGAATGCATCCCGTACCTCTGGAGCTTCAAAAGCAGCTCAGAGATTTATATCCGATCCATTAACTCAGCAAGCAAAACATCTTGCAAAAACACATCAAGGACTCCACCCGAAATTTGAAACCGTTCGTGTTCTAATTGCGGAGGAAATTGGGATTGCTGGCGGTGTACGAGTCATTGTTTTCACCGAATCACGAGATACTGCAGATTCTCTCACTGAATTTTTA
>Ga0066376_10003296_pt1 | contig 14565 bp, 12 predicted proteins | sample Knorr_S15_td_Bot_FD_77009 | JGI IMG/M metagenome (GOLD analysis project Ga0066376, IMG submission 77009) | Marine microbial communities from Southern Atlantic Ocean transect - Knorr_S15_td_Bottom_ad_5009_LV_A | ecosystem: Environmental > Aquatic > Marine > Oceanic | place: Southern Atlantic... | reverse complement strand
GCGCATAGAGATGGAAACCCGGGATCGAACGCGCGCTCCCGCGGCCCGGCTCCCCGTCGAGCGCGATGAGGACCATGGGCCTATGGATGCGCTCGGCCACCCGAGAGGCGACGATTCCGATGACCCCGGGATGCCAGCCCTCGCCCGCGACGACGACGCCGAAGTCGCTGTCCGGGTCGTATTCTCGCCCGAGGGTGTCCAGCACCTCGGCCAGCGTGCGCTTGTCCTCCTCTTGGCGCACCCGATTCGTACTGTCCAGTTGCTCGGCCAGCCGCGCTGCCTCTCGGCCGTCTTCCGTAAGCAGGAGTCGCAACGCGTCTGCGGACTCGCCCATGCGCCCCGCCGCGTTGATCCTCGGCGCCACGGCGAAGCCCAGCCTGCCTGATGTGACCTCTTCGCGGGACACCCCGGAGACCTTCAGCAATGCGTCGAGGCCGCGCACGGTGGTCTGCCGAAAGCGACGCAGGCCGTAGTGGACGAGCACGCGATTCTCGCCCCTGAGCGGAACGAGGTCTGCGACGGTTGCGAGCGCCACCAGGTCCAAGTGCGCGCCCAACGCCCCCGCATCGGCCGCGAGCGCGTCGGCGACCAACGCACAAAGTTTGTACGCCACGCCGCAGCCGCAGAGGTCCTTGTCGGGGTAATCGCAGTCGGGTCGCTGCGGGTTTACGACGGCCACCGCCTCGGGTAGTGGGCCCGCGACGGTATGGTGGTCGGTGACGACGACATCGATTCCCGCGCGGTTCGCGGCAGACACCGTCTCGTGGGCGACCGTACCGCAGTCGGCAGTCACGATCAACGACGCGCCCGCCTCCTTCGCGGCCGCGAGCCCTGCGGGCCCGAAGTCGTAGCCGTCTCTGAGTCTGTGCGGAACGAAGGGAGTGATGCGCGCGCCGAGGCTTCGCAGCCAGCGAGTCAGCAGCGCCGTGGAACAGATTCCGTCGACATCATAGTCCCCGTGCACGAGAATCGTGTCCTCGGCACGGATGGCCGCGGCAATGCGCTCAGCGGCTGCGGGACCGTCCGCGAGTAACGCGGGATCGTGCAGATGCTCCAGACGCGGCCGCAGAAAGTGCTTGGCGTCGTCCGGCACCGCGAATCCGCGGGTGACCAGGACGGAACAGACCGTACGCGGAAGGCGGAGCGCTTCTAAGAGCCCGAGTACCGCTTCCTCGTCAGGCGGTTCGGATAGAACCCAATCGTGCTCGGGCGGACGGAGGCGACTACGGTGGCCAGTGGAGGAACCGTGCGCCCCGGCGTTGGTCACTCGTCGCCTGAGTCCCCGCCGTCGGCTTCCCCTGTTGCGTCGGCGTCTTGGACATCAGCGCCTGCGTCCGCACCGGCTTGTGCTTCGGAGTCCTCGTCCGCGGTTTCCTCGGCGGCGGCCTCCTCGGCAGCGGCGGCGGCCTCCTCGGCAGCGGCGGCGGCGGCCCGCGCTTCCAGGTCTGGCGCGGCCAGGATCACGCCGCATCCCTCGCAGCGGATCAGTGCGTCGCCGTGGAGAACTTCGTTCTGAACCTGGAGAGGGACGACGCCGAAACAGTGTCCGCAAGCGCCGTCTTCGGTGAGCTCGGAGACGGCGATCATGCGGCCACCGCGACGGATGCCGTCGTACAGACGCAACTCGGACGGGTCCAGGCTGGCCGCGAAGCGCTCCCGCTCCGACTCGAAGGTGGCCAAACTCTCGCGGGCGGCGGCACGATCGGAAACCAGGCCCGCCATCTTGGGCTCGACCTCAGCCCTCGCCTCGCTCAGCGCCGCATCCACCTCCGCGAGCCGCTCTTCGGCTTTCCTGATCTGGTCGATGAGCGTATACGCTTCCTGCTCTTCGGTCTGGAGCGAACTCTTCACCATCTCCAGCTCCGCGCTGACCGCCGCCTCCTCGCGGAGGTTGCGGACCGAGGAGGTGCGCTCGTCGAGTCGTTTCTCTCGCGCGCGCTTGTCGTCCACGCCCCGGACGAGGCGGCGCTCTTCGACCTTCATGTCCTTGAGACGCGAACGGATCCTCTCGGCCTCGCTCTCGAGGACGAGCGCTGGCTCCTCGACCTCCTCAAAGAGCGGATCGAAATCGCGGATCAATTGTTGAGAGGCTCGGATTTCGAGGTCGAGGTTCTGAAGTTCCTTCAAGGCCGTGCGGCGCTGCTCCGTCATGTGCTAGGCTCGCTCAAGTTGTGTGACCCCGCAGCTTGCGGGCGGTAGTCGTCCAGTCGTCGGGGCCGAGTTCTCGCCGTTCGCGAGAGACCCGCTGCTTCTCCTCAATGAGGTTGCGCTTCTCCCCATCGCCCGCGGCCGCCTCGATTCGCGAATCGAGATCTTGGCTGAGACGATCGAGCGTCGTCACCCGGATGCGAGCGACCGATTCTTCGAAGACCCGCCCCGCGTGCGCCAACTCTTCGGAATCGGAAAGGATCTCCTGCAGCCGCTGCGCGGCCACGGAATCCATGGACTCTGGCGGAGCACGCAATTCGGGTTCGTCGAGAAGCGCCTGAAAGATGGCCCGGTAAGCGGGATCCACAAAGTCCCCCTCGCCCAGGTGCTCGCCGGCCCGTTCGACGTAGTCAGGATTCTTGATCATGAGCAGCAGCAAGAGACGCTCAGCACCTTGCTTGGGGAGTCGGGGCGGCGCCCTACGAGGGGCGGGCGTCGGCGCCTCGACCCGGGCCGCCCCGGGGCCGCTGCGCGCTCGAGCCAACTCCGCTTCGAGCGTCTCACGGCGCACTCCGGTGCGGTCAGCGACCTTGGACACGTAAATGTCGCGCAGGGCCGGATCAGAGGCCGCGCGCATCGTCGGCAACAATCGGTCGACCGCGGTACGTGTTCGTTCGATCGAGGAGAAGTAGTTCTTCTCGTCGAGGATCTGCAGCTTGCGGTCGAGCACATCGACGGCCTGATCCAGATACTGTTCGAGAGCCTCCGCGCCTCCCGCGTGCACGAGCGTGTCCGGGTCCTCTCCAAGAGGCAACGTGACCACGGCGGGGTGGAGGCCCGCTTCCAGAAGCGTATCTCCGGCGCGGAAGGTCGCCTTGAGGCCGGCGGCGTCCGAGTCGAAAAGCAATAGCACGCGCGTGGTGTAGCGCGAGAGCAGCTTCGCTTGCTCAGGCGTCAGCGCGGTGCCCAGCGGCGCCACAACATTCTCGAAGCCGTGCGCCGCGAGCGAAACGACGTCCATATAGCCCTCCACCACGAGCGCCGTCTCCGCGCGGCGGATCCAGTGGCGCGCCCAGGAGAGGCCGTAGAGGTTCCTGCCCTTGTGGTAGATCGGGGTCTCGGGCGAGTTGAGGTACTTGGGGGCATCCTTACCGTCGCCCACCAGCACTCGGCCGCCGAACGCGATGACCCGCCCGGAGACGCTCTCGATCGGGAACATGATGCGGCCTCGAAAGCGGTCGTACGGCTCGCGCGACCGCTCACTACTCCCCAGCATACCCACCTCCACCATCAAGTCCTCCGCTAGCCCGTGCTTGCCAGCCGCGTCCCGAAGCCCACGCCACTCGTCGGGCGCGAAGCCGAGCCCGTAGCGTTCGGCGACCTCCGCGTCGATGCCCCTTTTCTCCAGATAGCTACGCGCGTTGGCACCGACGCTCTCGTCGAGCAGTTGCGCCCGGAACCAGTCCTGGGCAAAGCCGTTGATCTCGAACAGCGGTCGATTCGGATCCTCTTCCTCGGTGCTGCGCTTCACCTCACGCACTTCGACGCCCGCGCGACCGGCTACCTGCTTGACAGCCTCCACGAAGTCCAGTCCCTGGCGCTCCATCACGAACGAGAAAACGTCACCCGACTTGCCACATCCGAAGCACTTGTAGAAGCCCTTCGCCGGGACGACGTAAAAGCTGGGCGTACGCTCGTCGTGGAACGGACAGTTCGCCTTGTACTCCCGGCCCGCTTTCTTGAGTGGAACGAACTCGCTGATCACGTCGACGATGTCAGCCGCCGCACGCACCTCCTCGACCATACCGTCGGGGATCACGAGGCGCGTCCAAAGGTCGCGACCGTGACACCCGCACCGCCTTCGGTCGGCCCGCCCATGCGATGCTGTTGGACCCTGGCGTCGAGGTCGAGCATCTCGCCCACGCGCGTGCGCAGCGCGCCCGTCCCTTTGCCATGGATGATGCGCAGCTGGGACAAGTCGTCGAAGATCGCCTCGTCGATGGCGCGGGAAAGCTCGTACCCCATCTCGTCGACGCGCAGGCCACGCAAGTCGATCTCCAAGCGGACCTGATCTCGCGTCGGCGCGCTCCAGGTACCGACTGAGCGCTTAGGCTCGGTCGGTGCGTCCACGACCTCGAGTTCGGACACCGGGACCTCGAACCGGATCGCCCCGGCCTCCACTACCGCGCGCCCGGAGCGCAGTTCGACGACCCCACCCCGCGCACCGGTCGAGTGGATGCGTACTCGATCCCCCACCTCGATCTCGGTCGGACCGACATGCGAAGCCTCGGCACGAGGCTTCTGGTGTCGGCTGGCGGCCTGCTCCACGCGCCTGCGTGCATCCTTGGCGAGTTCGCCGACGTCGGCACCCTGTTCCGCCGCCGTTCGCAGCTCCGCGATGGCGGCCTCGACCTCCGCGCGGGCGTCCAGGAGCAGCTTGCGGGCTTCGTCCCGCGCGCGGCCGTCCGCTTTGCGTTCCTGGTCACGAAGGGTCCGCTCCCTCCCCTCCATGCCCTCCCTCAGGCGGGCCGTCTGGGCTCGTTCGATATCGAGCTCGTGCACGAGCTTTGCGGCTTCCTGTTCGCGTTGCTCGAGACGCGCGAGGACCTCCTCCATGCGCGCCTCGTCGTCATCACGGTAGGTCTCCGCCCGATCGAGGACCGTGGCCGGGAACCCGAGTCGACGCGCGATCGCCAGGCCGTAGCTGCGGCCCGGGCGCCCCTTGAGGAAGCGATAGGTGGGCTCCATTCGCTCCGAATCGAACTGGAGCGATGCGTTCACGATCCCACTACCGTCGCCGTCGAGCCGCTTGAGCTCTCCCAAATGGGAAGAGACGATGGTCGTCGCTTTCTTGGCGACCAGCTCCTCGAGTACCGAGCGCGCGAGCGCCGCGCCCTCCGCGGGGTCGGTCCCCGTCCCCATTTCATCGATCAGCACCAGGGACTTCGAGCCGGCTTCGGTCACGATGGTCGAAAGGTTGCCGAGGTGAGCCGAGAAGGTGGACAACGACTGCACGATGGACTGCTCGTCACCGATGTCCGCGAAGAAGGAGTCGAAGACCCGGAGGCGGGTTCCCTTTCCGACCGGCGGCACGACTCCGCTCTGAGCGAGCGCGCAGATGAGGCCCGTCGCTTTTAGAAACACGCTCTTGCCCCCCGTGTTCGGCCCCGATACGACGACCGCGTGTTCGTCCTCCGCGAGCTCGAGTTCGAACGGCACGACGGAAGCCGGATCGTTCTCCAGCAGCAACGGATGACGCCCCTCGCGAATGTGGAGCGTCGGGTTGGCGTCATCGGCGAGCTCGGGCACGGAGGCTCTCCACGACAGAGCGGTCCGGGCCCGGGCGTGCAGCGTGTCGAAGTCGACCAGCGCGTCGAGCGCGCCCCGCAACGCATCGCGCTCCGGCGTGATCTCGGCCGTGAGTTCTCCGAGCACGCGGCGGATCTCGCGCTGTTGATCCCGCTCCAGGTCGCGCACTTCGTTCATCAGCCCAATCGCGACCGGGGGTTCCACGAAGATGGTCGCGCCCGACTGGGACTCGTCGTGCACGATGCCACCGACCTCGCCCCTCCCTTCCCGCCGCACGGGAATGACGTAGCGCCCCTCTCGGATGGTCACCGAGCCGTCCGCTACGGCGATGCGCTCGGGTAGGGTACGCGCGAACGTCTCTAGTTTCCGCACGATGCGCGCGTGAGCGCCGCGCAGCTTGTCACGGATCCTTTTCAGTTCCCGAGACGCACCGTCGAGCACACGACCTTCCGCGTCGACGCATCGTCCGATTCGGTCCTCGATCTCCCTACGCGACACAAGCAGCTGCGCGATGCTCGTGAGCTCGGCGTAGGGCCCCTCGCGTGACTGTCCCCTCTCCTCGAAGTCCGAAGAGAGACGCCGAGACGAGTTGAGCAGAAGCCCTATGCGGTGGAGCTGCGTCGGTTCCAGCACGACGCCGTCAGCCGAGAGTTGATCCAGCGCGCCCGTGACATCGGGGACCGGAAGCATGCCCCAGTCTGGGGCATCCGCCGCGAAGTCCATGGTGGCACCGACGCGCGCCAACTCGCGGGAGACCCGGAGAGGTTCGCTCTCCGGTCGCGACGCGAGTACGCGATCGCGGGCGAGGTAGCATCCGGTCCGTGCTGCTATGTGCTCGAGCACACGCCCGAACTCCAGGACGTCGAGCGCGTGCTGGCTCACGCGGCACGCACCCTTCTAGGCGGTTCGATCACGCTTCCAGCTCTTCCCGCACGATCCGGTTGGCTTCTTTCCCGTCGAATCGGCCGCGGATCTGAGGCATGATACGCCCCATGAGCGGACCCATCTGGTTCGCGCCCTGGTTGGCGCCGTCTGCGATCGCCTGCCGGACCAGCGCTCGCACCTCATCTTCGGAAAGCCCTTCCGGGAGGTAGACGGACAGGACCTCCGCCTGAGACTCCTCCTTACTCGCCAGGTCCTCCCGGCCAGCGGTCCGCATCTGGGCCGCCGAGTCCTTCCGCTGCTTGATGCCCTTGGCGATGACCATCGCCACGCCGTCGTCCTCCAGCTCGGAGCGTTGATCGATCTCCTTGTTGCGCACCTCGGAGATCACCGTTGAGAGCACGAGCGTGCGGTGTTTGTCCCGCCCCTTTCGCGCCTCCGTGAGGTCTGCCCGGAGGCGGGTCATGAGGTCGCTAGACACTAGTGGTCCGACTCTTGGTTCGGGTGGGACGTGTGTTCGGCGGAGGAAGCTACCCCGCATTCAGAGTAAGGGTCAACGCGCGGGCGGTGCTGGATACTAGCCTGGAGGCCACCCCAGCGCGCGTCCGGCCAGTAGGTGCAGATGCACGTGGTGGACCGTCTGGCCCCCATCGACTCCGACGTTCATTACGGTGCGATATCCGTCCTCCGCGACGTGCTCGGCGCGGGCGATGTCCCGCGCGGTGAGCATCAAGGCGCCGAGCACGTCGCGATGGCCGTCCTGCGCGGCCTCGAGCGACGCCATGTGGTCGGTGGGGATCACGAGCACGTGCAGCGGCGCCTGGGGATTGATGTCGCGAAAGGCGAGGATGTCTCCGGTCCGGTGCACGATGTCGGCGGGGATGTCGCCCGCCACGATCTTGCAGAAGAGACAGTCGGAGTCGGTAACTGGGTGGGTCTCGAGGTCGATCGAGGTTTCGGTCACTGTAGCGCTCCGGCAACGGCGAATCGAGGCGGTGTGGTTCCTGATACCGATTTAGTCCGGGCGTGCCAGGGTGCGCAACGCGAGCGTCCCGACGCGTCCCGGGTCCCGTCCCAGCAAGCGGCCGACCGCGCCATGGAGACGGCCCCGATCTAGCGCCAGCTTCCCTTGCACATCGGCCGATCGCATCGGCCCGTCGTCGAAGGAGGCACCGTGAACCTGATCGTCGAATGCGCCGAACGGATCCTGCTCGAACACACGCATCCGGCCCTCCGGCTCAACGAGCTGCACGAGCTCGTCGTCGAGGGCCTGGACCGGACCCTCGAGCGACCGCTGCTGCGCGGGCTCCTGGAGGAACACCCCGAACTCTTCCGAGTGCTCGATCCTTGGCGCGGCGCATGGAGGAGTCCGACTCGGCCCCGGGCCGCGCTGTACTCCGCAGACCCGTGGGTGGTGATCGTCACCCACGGGGGTGGCGCCGGTCGCTCTGAGAGGCCGACGGCGCTGAGACTAAGGGAGAGCGTGCGCTGGCTCGCGCGCGACATCGACACGCGCTCGGCGTACGAGGTCAGTCGATGGTACGCGATCGTCCTGGCCGAACGACAAGCGCGGGGCGTGCTTCAACGAACAGCGGCCTGACCGGTGGGGACTGGGGCGGCGGCGAAAAGCATCGACCGCCACTGACCGTCCTCGTCGACCCTGCGACAATCGAAGCCGAGTCGTTCGGTGTCATGCCGCAGCGCCTCGCACTCCTCGGCCAGGACTCCCGAGAGCACCAGCCAACCACCCGACCGGACCGCGGTTCGGAAACCCCCGAGCAGCGGACGCAAAAGGCCGGTCTCCAGGTTGGCTACGATGCCGTCGACCGGACCCAAGGCATCCAGCCTCTCGGCATCGACCCGCTCGATGAGCACGGTCACGCGATCCGCGGCGCCGTTGTTCTGAACGTTCTCGAGCAAAGCCTCGCACGAGAGCTGGTCGGCCTCGACCGCGGTGACGTGATCCGCACCGAGCAGTACCGCGGCCACCGACAGGATCCCCGACCCGGACCCCACATCGAGGAGTCGCTCGCCCGGTGATACCGCGCGGTCGAGCAAACGCAGGCACCCCCGCGTGGTGCCGTGTTCGGCCGTCCCAAACGCCATTCCGGGATCCAGCACGATCACGAGGTCGTCGGGTCCTGCGGCGAATTCGGTCCACGACGGACGCACGACCAGCCGGTCGGTGATCCGGCGCGGGGCGAGCCCCCGCTTCCAGGTCTCTGCCCAGTCCTCGTGCGCCTGCCACCTGGAACGGAACTCCAGGTCGGTCAGTCCGGTGCTGGCCGCCAGCGTTTCGCGCGCGTGCTCGATGAAGCGGTCGGGGTCCTCGGGTTCAGATACGTGCGTTACGCACCAGCCGTCCTGCTCGACCGCGGCTCGGCCGCCCAAGGCGACCAGGACCTCGGCCAACAGAGAAGCCGCGTCCTGGCTGGAAAGGCTACGTACGCTCAGCTCCAACCAGCGACGATTCGCATCGCTCATCCGCCCGTGAATGCTTCCTTCACGCGGGACCAGAAGCCCTTGTGGGCGCGTCGACGGATCCGTTCCGGCGCGGGCGACTCGATGTCATGAAGGCGACGCATCGCCTCCTCTTGCTCGGGCGTCAGTTCGTCGGGGGTCCAAACCAGTACCGTGAGCAGTTGGTCCCCTCGGTGGTGGCCGTTGAGCTCTGGCAGACCGAGTCCCTTCAACCGAAGCACGTCGCCGCTCTGGATCCCCGCCGGGACGGTGACTCGGGCCGTACCTTCGATCGTGGACACTTCGATCTCCGCTCCGAGGGCGGCCTGTCCGAATGTGATCGGCAGTTCGTGGATCAAGTCGGAGCCGTCTCGAACGAAGCGGGGATCGGTCTCCACCTCGAGCAGGACCACCAGATCTCCGCGGGCGCCCCCGCGGGCCCCGACGCTGCCTCGACCCCGCAGCGTGAGGAAGTTCTCGGACGTGACGCCGGCTGGGACCTCGACTTCGATCTCGGTTTCCCGGCGAGCTCGCCCTTCGCCCAGGCAGGTCTCACAAGGCTGCTCGATCACGCGCCCTTCGCCCAGGCAGCTACGACAAGGCTGCACGCTCACGAACTGCCCGAAAACCGAGCGTTGAACATGCTGCTCTTCCCCCGTTCCGCCACACTGGCCGCACGCCGCGGGCGCGGTTCCCTTCAGCGCCCCCGAACCCTCGCAGCTCGGGCACTCGTCGAGCAGCGCTACCCGCAGCGTCTTCGTGACCCCGTGGGCCACCTCGGACAGCGTCAGCGGGAGCCTGATTCGTACGGTTTGGCTCTTTCTCGAGGTCGTGCGCTGCCCACGGGCTCCGCTCATCCCGAAGAGATCCTCGAGCCCCGAAAAGCCGCCGAAATCCCGCATGAAGACTTCGATCGCGTCGTTGAAGTCGAAGCCACCCATGCCTCCCTGACCAGCCCTCCCCTTGAGGCCCTGCTCCCCGTAGCGGTCGTAGGTGGCGCGTTTGTCGGAGTCGCGCAGTACTTCGTACGCCTGCGTGACCTCCTTGAATCGCTCCTCGGCCTCCTTCGACCCCTGGTTGCGGTCCGGGTGATACTCGAGCGCGAGCTTGCGGTACGCCTTCTTGATCTGCTCGTTGCCCGCATCACGCGACACGCCGAGCAGCTTATAGTAGTCGGACATCTATTCCCTTCAGAGCCGTCGCCTCGAGCGCGTTACAGGCGCGAGCGGACGGACGTAGTATAGCTTCAGCCTTGCAGCATGCGTGTTACGAGTGTCGACGTGTAGTCCACAATCGTGACGACCTTTTCGTAGGGCATGCGTGTCGGGCCGATCACTCCGATGACGCCCCGGAGGTCTCCGGTCCAATACTCGGCCGTCACGAGTGTGAAATCGGCGAGTTCACTACTGTCGTTCTCGCCCCCGATCGTGATCACGACACGCCCCCGGTGTTCGCGATTACCCACAGTCTGCGCGAGAAGGTCCCGCTGCTCGGTCAGCTCGATGAGGCTCTTGAGTTGATCCCCGGTCTCGAACTCCGGCTGCGCGGCCAGCACGCTCGCGTGCCCTAGGTGGATGTTGCTGCCATCCACGCCACGAAGGTCGAAGAGCTCCGCCCCCGACTGCACGAACACGTTGAGAAGCTCCGCTGCCTCCGGCTGCCCGCCATGAGAATCCCGCAGGCGCTCCGGTAGGGTCCTGCGAATCTCCTCCAGGCTCAGGCCCGAAAGCCTCTCGTTCAACGCGAGCGTTACGGTGACCAGCGCTTCCTTGGGGACCTCCACCGGAATGTCCACGTACACGGTGCGCACGACCCCGCCGCGAATCGTCACGACGAGCAGAACCTTGTTGGTGGAGACCTGAATCAACTCCAGTTTCTCTAGCACCGCGTCGTCGAGTTTTGGCGCCACCGCCACTCCCAACTCGTTCGACAACAGGGTGAGCGCGCGCGTGGCGTGCCGTACCAATCGTTCGACCGCGGAGCCACCCGCGTCCAGCTCGCGCTTGAGATTCGATCGTTCGGCATCGGTCAGGAGCGTGGGCTCCATGATGCGATCCACAAAGAAGCGATACGCGAGGTCGGTGGGGACCCGACCCGCGGACGTGTGAGGATGAAAGAGGTATCCCTTCTCCTCCAGGTCGCTCATTGTGTTGCGGACGGTGGCGGCAGAGACGCCGAGCTTGAAGCCGCGCGAGACCGTGCGACTCCCTACCGGCTCGGCCGTATCCACATAACTGCGGATAACAGCCTCCAGCACGCGACGTTCCCGATCGCTCAGTTCAGCGCCAACCAGCCCTCTATTGTCCATCGCATCCATCTTCGAAGATCGAGAATCGCGGTTCCAGGCGTCAACCCGTGAGCGCGCCGTCGAGCTCGACCGCAAGCTCGTCCAAGAGCAACCACCCCTCGGCGTTGAGCCGTAGCGCGGTTTTAGACGTGCGCGTCCATCCGCGGCCCGACCACGCGTTCGCGACGCTCCGCTGCCGATCGTTCAGCGAAGTAAACGGTACACCCTCCCGAGCGCGGAGCCCAAGCCACAGGCGTTCGAGCCGGCGGCCGTCGTCGTCGACCGCCTCGCGATCATCCTCTGGCAGGGTGCCGGCGCACGCGCGCTCCCGGTACGCCGTCCAGTCACGGAGATTCCACCGTCGCACCGGATCGGCGAAACTGTGAGCGCCGTTTCCGAGCCCGAGATACGGGCGGCCGTCCCAATACACAGCGTTGTGGCGGGATCGCCGACCGGGCTTGGCGAAGTTCGAGACCTCGTAATGCTCATATCCAGCGGAGACGAACAGCTCCGCCGCGAGCAGGTACTCGTCGCCGTACTGCTGTACGTCGATCGGTTCTTCCTTCCCCTCGCGAACCGCTCGTCCGAGCGGCGTGCCCGCCTCCACCGTCAGGCCGTACAGGCTCACGTGCGGCAAGTCCATGGCGAGCACCCGCTCCAAGTCATTCCTCCAGGAGCGCCCGAGGCGCCCCGGCAGCCCGAAGATCAGATCGACACTGAGGTTCTCGAAGCCCGCTGCCCTCGCGACATCGACCGCCTGGTCGGCGCCCTCCGCACCGTGCAGCCGGCCCATCCAGCGCAGCGCGTCCGCGTTGAACGTCTGGACCCCGATACTCAATCGGTTCAACCCCGCCCGGCGCCACGCCGAGGCGAGCTCGGGCGTCAGGCTTTCCGGATTCGCCTCCGCCGTCCACTCGAGGTCGGGAGCAGCGAGGCGGCGCCTGCCAAGGACGGCGGCGAGCGCCTCCATAGCCTCTCCACCCAGAAGCGACGGCGTTCCGCCACCCACATAGAGTGTGTCCAACGGCTCCTCGAGCGCGAAGAGTCCCTCGGCGTCGATGGCTCGCAGCTCTCCCGCCAGCGCGTCGCGCCAGCTGGCAAGGTCGCCTTTCCTGCTTACGTGGACGGCAAAGTCGCAATACAGACAGCGGCGCACGCAGAACGGCGCATGCACATAGACGGAGCGTACGACCGTCGCAGCCCGCTGCCCGTGCTCAGCCGGCACGCTGGAATCGTAACCCGGGCCGTTGCTCGACCCATCCGTCGACCTCGAGCTCGGCGAGCAGCGCCAGCGCCTCCGATACCCGCAGGCCCGCAGCCTCCGCCAACTGCTCGACGTGGGTTGGCCCGCTCTCCAGCCCGCCCAGGAGAAGGCCGCCGGGCCCCTCCGGCGCCGGACGACTCGGGGAACGTGCCGGGTCGACACCGAGGTCTTCGAGAAACCGGGTGACCGATACCAGGGGGCGCGCACCATCGGCGAGTAGCGCGTTGCTGCCCTCACACGAGCGCTGGCCGACCGGTCCCGGCACCGCATAGACATCGACACCCAGGTCCAGCGCATGCTCGACCGTGATGAGCGAGCCGCTACGTCTGGATGCCTCCACCACGACCACCGCTTGGCAGAGCGCCGCGAGCACTCGATTGCGGCGCGGGAAGTGGTGTGGGAGCGGAGGAGTCCCGGGGAGGAACTCCGACACCGCGAGCCCACTCGCCGTTATGTCCCGAAACAGTCGCCCGTGTGAGGCCGGGTAGGCCCGGTCGGGGCCTCGACCGAGCACGGCGATCGTACCGCCGCCGACGTCCAGAGCTCCCTGATGCGCGCAGCCATCGATACCGAGCGCCATTCCGCTCACCACCGTGTAGCCCGTTCGTGCTAGAGCCGATGCGAGTTGCCTCGCGAAGTCCCGCGCTCGCTCGGTCGCCTTGCGCGCACCCACGATCGTGATCGACGGCGTCGAGAGTAGCTCCGCCCGCCCGCGCAGGAAGAGTACGGGCGGCGGGTCGGCGAGGTTGTGCAGCATCGCGGGGTAACCGTCGTCCGCCCAGGTGACGGTTCGCGCCGACAGTCTCTCCGCCTCGCTCACGCCAACATCGACCCGTTGGTGGATTTCCACGTCTCGTCGGGCGTGCGCTGGATGCGGCCCGACCACGGAGGAGAACGCCTCGTCCGACGCCTGCAACGCGGCCTGTCCGGAGCCGAAGCGCGCGACGAGGCGAGCGAGTTTCTTGAGGCCGATCCCCGGGACCTGATCCAGGACGAGCAGGGCGCGGGCCTCGGCCTGCGCTCCGGCCCCGGCATCAGGGCTACTCAGGGACTCCACCAACCCTCGTCGTCCTCCTCGAGTGACTCCGCCGAACGCGCCTTGTTGCTCTCCTCCCAAAGGGCGGAGAGAACCTCGTCCAGCCCCCTGTGGGCCACGGACGAGACGCCGAACACACCCCAGGCGTCCGGAGCTTCCAACTCGGGGAGCGCTTCGTCGGGCGGCAACAGGTCGGTCTTGGTGAGCATCACGCAGTGGGACGTCTCCGCGAGCTCGGTCGAATACGCCGCCAACTCCGACCGTAGCGCTTCGTACTCGGCCTGAAGGTCGACGGCGTCGATCGAGATGACCAGCGCCAAGGTGCGCGTGCGCTCGATGTGCCTCAGGAACTGATGCCCCAACCCCTTACCCTCGTGTGCCCCCTCGATAATGCCCGGAATGTCCGCGAGCACGAAGGTCCGAAAGTCGGACAGCTTCACGACGCCGAGGTTCGGGGCGAGCGTCGTGAACGGGTAGTCCGCCACCTTCGGGCGGGCCGCTGTAACCGCCGCGAGGAAGGTCGACTTGCCCGCATTGGGTTCGCCCACCAGACCGACATCCGCGATGAGCTTGAGCTCGAGCCGGACGCGGCACTGCTCTCCCTCCTCGCCAGGCTCCCATCGTCGAGGGGCCTGCTGCGTCGCCGTCTTGAAGTGAATGTTTCCGCGCCCGCCCCGCCCCCCGCGAGCGATGACGATCTGTCGGCCCGGTTCGAGCAGCTCCCCGATGTACTCATCGGAGTCCGCGTCGTACATGAGCGTCCCCGGCGGAACCTTGAGCACCAGGTCGCTGCCAGAGCGCCCCGTTTTGTCCTTTCCCTGACCGTGCAGCCCTCGGTCGGCCTTGTAGTGCCGTCGGTAGGAATAGTCGAGCAGCGTCGCGAGCTGCGCGTCGGCTTCCAGTAGCACGTCGCCACCCTTTCCCCCGTCACCCCCGGCAGGCCCCCCCCGTGGTACGCCCTTCTCCCGACGGAACGCGTCGGACCCGGAGCCTCCGGTTCCCGCGATCACCTCGATGACTGCTCGGTCGATGAACAACGCTTCAGCCTCCTAGAAGACTGTTGAAGAAGTACAGTGGGCCGCCACCCGTGCTTTCGCACGGGTCCCCGGGGGTCTCGCGAGACCTGTAGTAGGCACGACGACGAGTCGTAGTTGTTCGGGCACCGCCGCCGAAGGCGGT
>Ga0066376_10003293_pt1 | contig 14582 bp, 14 predicted proteins | sample Knorr_S15_td_Bot_FD_77009 | JGI IMG/M metagenome (GOLD analysis project Ga0066376, IMG submission 77009) | Marine microbial communities from Southern Atlantic Ocean transect - Knorr_S15_td_Bottom_ad_5009_LV_A | ecosystem: Environmental > Aquatic > Marine > Oceanic | place: Southern Atlantic... | reverse complement strand
TCAGCCGCGCGTACCCGAACGCGCTTGACTAACTAGTCAAGCGTCGGTTCGACTTTCTTCACCGGAAACGGTACGACCTTACTCTTCATGCCCTATCAATATGATAGTTTATCCTGGCCTGTCAAGGTGATAGTACAGAATAATAGGCATACTGTCGGGCTACTTTTGTTCGGCCCATCTTTTATTCGCCGCTTTCCGTGCAATTTCAACACGTTGTTCAGAAGTAAGTTTTTTTGCTCGGGCCCGCCCGCCCTTCCGTCCCAATTGTTGAGCGGCTTTGTTTTTACCGTCTTCGTTGAATTCCTCATCAGCTTCGCCCGTGGCGATCTGCATCACGCGGACAGCGTTGCCGATGACATCGGCGGGGCGCTTCTGGCCCTTTGGTCCTTTAGGCATTCCCGCGCTCCTCGTCATAGAGGCCCCATATATATTCAGCCGCTTCAAGTGCGCCCGTACCATCGGGGCTACGTTGATTGATATACGTTTTTAATTCTTCCAACGTTTCGGGGTCCGGCAGGTCCGAGTCGCCAATCATGTCAACTACAAACGGGCGGTCTAGCGTGCCGCCAAAGGGTTGCCGCCTTTTCAAGTACGATTTGAACTTATTCTCCGCCACGCAACACCCTCCTATTGTTTGTCGCTAAGCATATAGGAAGTCGGCGCCAGCAAAACCCCGGCCCGCCCGCGCCGCCTGGCTCCAATCCGCCAGGACTACCCTTGATAGTGGAAATAGTTTTTTGTTTTCGCGTCGCAAAGCGTTTCGTTTTATTCCTTCACATTCATTATCATTCCTTAACATCGCCTGCGCCGCCGTCAATTAGGAATATAATATTAATATCGGGACAATGCAAGCGGAAAATTTCCGCCGCCATCCAGCGCCGTTCTGCGGTCAAACCACGCCCTTTTCGCGCAATGCCGCCACTTCGCTGGCGGGGATGTCGAGCAATTCGGCCAACACTTCTTCGGTATGCTGGCCCAGCGTCGGCGGCGCCTGGCGGTAGGTGACCGGAGTACCGGACATCTTGATCGGGCTGGCGATCAGCTTTGCTGGCGCCTTGCCGGTTGCCGGATGGGCCATTTCGATCACCATTTCGCGCGCCTTGACCTGCGGGTCGTCGAAGACCTGGGCCAGATCGTTGATCGGGCCGCAGCCTATCTTGGCCTTTTCCAGTTCCGCCAGCCACCAGGCGGACGGTTTTGCGCCGGTGATGGCGTTCAGCACCTCGGTTACATGATCGCGGTTGCGGACCCGTTCCGGCGCGGTGCGGAAGCGTTCGTCTTCGAGCAAATGCGCGCAGCCGGCGACGCCGCAAAACCGCTCGAATGTCGGGTCGTTGCCGACCGACAGCACGAAATGACCGTCCGCCGAGGGCATCACCTGATACGGCACGATAGAGGGATGGCTGTTGCCCAGGCGCGCCGGGACCTCGCCGGTGGCAAGATAGCTCATGCCCTGATTGGCCAGCCAGGCGACATGACTGTCCAGCATTGAGATGTCGATATGCTGGCCCTGGCCGGTGAGCTGCTGGTGCCGCACGGCGGCCAGGATCGACATGCCGGCATACATGCCCGACATCATGTCGGCGATCGACACGCCGATCTTCATCGGCGTGCCGTCCGGTTCGCCGGTCAGGCTCATCACGCCGCCCATCGCCTGGATCAGCGCATCGTAACCGGGGCGGCTGGCATAGGGGCCGGTCTGGCCGAAGCCGGTAATCGAGCAGTAAATCAGGCGCGGAAATTCGCCATGCAGATCGTCGAAACCGAGGCCGTATTTTGCCAGGGTCCCGGTCTTGAAATTTTCCACCAGCACGTCGCATTGGGCGATCATCCGGCGGGCCAGCGCCTGGCCTTCGGGGTCGGACAGATTGAGCGTGATCGAACGCTTGTTCCGGTTGGTGCCGGCGAAATAGGCGCTCTCGCTACTGTCGTCGCCGTTCTCGTCCCGCAGATAGGGCGGGGCGAAATTGCGCGTATCGTCGCCCATTCCCGGCCGCTCGATCTTGATGATCTCGGCGCCCAGATCGCCCAGTATCTGCGTGCAATGCGGGCCGGCGAGAATCCGGGACAAGTCGAATATTTTCAGGCCGTCGAGCGGACCGTTCATGGCGCTGCTTCCTTTATTCCATCGGTGGCGATGCGCGGCGTTGTCGCATCAAGCCGCCGGCGGCGTCAAATTACTTTTGCGAATCGGGTATAGAGGCGCCATGCGATGCGCGCCCGATAGCCTTCCATGAACACGGTGTTTCTTGGCGCCGTGCTGGTCGCCTTCGTCGTGGCGGGGTACCGGCAGATCGTGGAAATTCCGGTCGCCGGAACCGCCACGCCGATGGATGCGCTGGGCCTGGCGATGATCGACGCCGCCAAGGGGTCGGTCACCCTGGCGATCGGGCTGGTCGGGGTGATGGCGCTGTTTCTGGGCCTGATGAAGGTCGCCGAAGCCGGCGGATTGCTGACCATCATCGCGCGCACGGTGCGGCCGCTGATGGTGCGGCTGTTTCCCGACGTGCCGCCCGATCACCCGGCAATGGGGGCGATGATCCTCAATATCTCGGCCAACGTGCTGGGCCTTGGCAACGCGGCGACGCCGTTCGGCATTCGCGCGATGCAGGAACTCGACCGCCTCAACCCCCACAAGGGCACCGCGACCAACGCCATGGTCATGTTTCTTGCTATCAACACCTCGTCGGTGACGCTGTTGCCGACCGGGGTAATCGCGCTGCGCGCATCGGCCGGCTCGATCGACCCGGCCGGTATCCTGCCGACCACCTTGTTCGCCACCATCTGTTCGACCACGGTGGCGATCCTGGCGGTCAAGCTGTATCAGCGCTTCGCTGCACCATCGGGACCGGCAACCGCGTCCGGCGATGGTGCGGCGTTGGTCGAAGCCGATCTGTCGCAGGAACCCGACCAACCCTATCCCGGCTGGGTGTCGGCGCTGGCGTTGGCGGTGGTGGCGGCGCTGGTTCCGCTGACCATTCTTTATGGCCGGGATATAGCACCCTGGATCATTCCGGGACTGATGGTGGCGTTGCTGGGTTTTGGCGCGCTGCGCGGGGTGTCGGTTTACGACGTCTTTGTCGATGGCGCGCGCGACGGCTTCAATGTGGCGCTGCGCATCATCCCCTATCTGGTCGCCATCCTGGTCGCGGTCGGCATGTTGCGCCAAAGCGGCGCGCTGGAACTGCTGATTACCCCGCTTGGCGCCCTGACCGGGCGCTTCGGGCTGCCGGCCGAAGCCCTGCCGATGGCGCTGCTGCGGCCGCTTTCGGGGTCCGGGGCCTATGGTATACTGGCCTCGATCATCCAGGACCCGGCGACCGGGCCGGATACCTATATCGGTTATCTGGTCAGCACCTTCCAGGGCTCGACCGAAACCACCTTCTACGTCCTGGCGGTGTATTTCGGCGCCGTGCAGATCCGCCGTGTCCGGCACGCGCTCGCCGCCGCGCTGACCGCCGACCTGGCCGGCATTGTCGCCGCGGTGGCGATCACCGCCTATCTGTTCGGTTGATCTTCGGCGCATTGATTCGATAGGATTGGCGCGCCAGCCAATCAGGATCGAGCGCGATGCCGCCAACCGCTAAAGACCCGCTTTTCGAACCGTTCCGGCTCAAGAATCTGCTGCTGCGCAACCGGATCATGAGCACCAGCCATGCCTGCGGCCTGGAAGAAGGCGGTCTGCCCAAAGACGCCTATCAGCGCTATCACGAAGAAAAGGCCAAGGGCGGCATCGCCCTCACCATGTTCGGCGGCTCATCCAACGTGGCGCCGGATTCGCCCTCGATATTCCGCCAGCTCAATGTCGGCACCGACGCGATCATTCCCTATCTTCAGCAATTTTCCGAACGCATCCATGCCCATGGCTGCGCGCTGATGTGCCAGATCACCCATCTTGGCCGGCGCGGCGAACCCTATGCCGATAACTGGCTGCCCACCATCGCCCCGTCGCCGATCCGCGAGACCCTGCACCGCAGCTTTCCCAAGGAAATGGACGAACACGACATTGGCCGTGTGGTGAGGGCGTATGGCGCTGCGGCCAGACGGTGCCGGGATGGCGGGCTGGATGGCATCGAGACCCTGGCCAGCGCCCATCTGATCGGCCAGTTTCTGTCGCCCGCCACCAACCGGCGGACCGACCGCTTCGGCGGTTCGCTGGAAAACCGCTGCCGTTTCGGCCTCATGGTGCATGAGGAAATCCGCCGCTGTGCTGGCGACGATTTCATCGTCGGGTTCCGCTTTGCGGTCGATGAGGGCGAGGGCGGCGGTCTGTCCTTCGACGACAGCGTCGCTATTGCCCAGGTGTTCGAAGCGTCCGGCACGATCGACTTCTTCAACGCCGTCTATGGCCGCATGGATACCGAAATCGTCCTGGCCGAACACAACATGCCCGGCATGGCGGCGCCCATCGGGCCCTGGCTTGGCCCGGTCGCCGCCTTCAAGCGCGAGGTTTCCTTGCCGGTTTTTCATGCCGCGCGCATCGTCGATATCGCCACCGCGCGGCATGCGATCCGCGACGGGCTGCTCGATATGGTGGCGATGACGCGGGCCCATATCGCCGACCCGCATATCGTCGCCAAGCTGCGGCGCGGCGAGGAAGCGCGCATCCGGCCCTGCGTCGGCGCAACCCACTGTATGTCCCCGGCCCGCCCGGCCTGCCTGCACAACGCCGCGACGGGCCGCGAGACGGCATTGCCCCATGCCATCGCCCGCGCGGCGCATCCAGGCCGCGCGGTTATCGTCGTCGGCGGCGGTCCGGCCGGGCTCGAAGCGGCCAGGGTGGCGGCCGAACGTGGGCACAACGTGGTGCTGTTCGAAGCCGCGCCAGCCCTTGGCGGTCAGGTCCGGATCGGGGCCGGGGCCAGTTGGCGCGGCGATCTGATCGGCGTGATCGACTGGCGCGCCGGCGAACTGGCGCGGCTCGGCGTCGATATCCGCCTGAACCGCTATGCCGAGGCCGAAGACGTTTTGCGCGAAGCCCCCGATATTGTGATTATCGCCACCGGCGGAATCCCCGATCTGGACTGGATCGACGGCGCGCAATTTTGCACCAGTGTGTGGGACATCCTGACCGGGGCGGTGCGCGCCGGCGAGGAAATCATCGTCTATGACGGTACCGGGCGGCATCCGGCCCCGCATTGCGCCGAATATCTGGCGCTGGCTGGACGGCGCGTGTCGCTGGTGTCGATCGACGGCTATCTGGCGGCGGAACTGACCTATGCGGAACGCGCGATCTGGAAAAAACGCGGCTATGAGCTGGCTATTGCGATGCGGTTCGATCACCGGTTGACCCGCATCGCGCGCGACGGCAACCGGCTGACCGCGCATTTCGTCAATGAGGTTACCGGGGCTGCGTTCGAACAATCCGCCGATCAGATCGCGGTCGAACGCGGCACCGTGCCGGCCGATGCGCTGTATGGCGAATTGCGCGCGCGGGCGGCCAATGACGGCGTGACCGACATCGAGTGCCTGCTGGCCGGGCGCCCGCAGCCCGCCGCCGCCGCCGGATTTGCTGTGTACCGGATCGGCGATGCGGTCGCCAGCCGCAACATTCACGCCGCCGTGCTGGACGCACTGCGGCTGTGCTGCACGCTTTAAGCTGCGGCTGTGCTGCACGCTTTAAGACGGTGCGCAGGCGGTAATTTGCGATAATATTGATCCAGGAGGTTCGGGACCATGCTCTTTCGTCAGCTATTCGATTCGCAAACCGGCACTTATACCTATCTTTTGGCCGACACCGAGACGGGCGAAGCGGTGATGATCGATCCGGTATTCGAACAGGCCAGGCGCGACGGCGCGCTGCTCGGCGAACTGGGTCTTTCGCTGCTCTATACGCTGGAAACCCACATCCATGCAGATCATGTCACCGGCGGCTGGTTGCTGCGCAAAAACACTGGCAGCAAGATTGCGGTGTCGGCCGACGGCGGCGCCGATGGGGTCGACCGGCTGCTCGCCGATGGCGACAAGATCGCTTTCGGCGACCGGTATCTGAGCGTCAAGGCGACGCCCGGCCACACCGCCGGCTGCATCACATTCGTGCTGGATACCGAAAAGATGGCGTTTACCGGCGATTGCTTGTTGATCCGGGGCTGTGGCCGTACCGATTTCCAGGGCGGCGACGCAGGCCGGATGTATCAGTCGATCCACACCCAGATATTCACCTTGCCGGACGACTGCCTGCTGTATCCCGGCCACGACTACCGGGGGCTGACGACGACCAGCGTGGCCGAAGAAAAAGCCTTCAACCCCCGGCTTGGCGGGCAATTAAGCCAGAGCGATTTCATCGGCTATATGGATAATCTTGGTCTGGACCATCCCAAGAAAATGGATATCGCGGTGCCGGCGAACCTGAAATGCGGCCGGCCCGGTCAGGGCGATATCCCGGACGATGAACCGGACTGGGCCAATCTGACCTGCACGTTCGCCGGTATCTGGGAGGTGCAGCCGTTATGGCTGGAAGAACATCCGGGCGTCGCCCAGATCCTGGACGTTCGCGAAACCGATGAATTCGACGGCCCGCTAGGCCGGATTCACGGCGCCACGCTGATTCCGCTGGGCGATCTTGCCAAGCGGGCGGCGGAACTCGACCCGGAACGGCCGATCGTCGCGGTATGCCGCGCCGGCGGGCGTTCGGCCCAGGCCACAATCATCCTGCGCCGCGCCGGGTTCGCCAGGATCGCCAATCTGGCCGGCGGCATGCTGCGCTGGCGCGCCCAGCACTGCCCGGTCGAAGGCGGCCGCGATTAGCCGGCATGGGAAGCCCTCATTACGGTCATTTGCCCTCCGATTCGCGAAATTACCCAAATGCCGCCCGCCCACGGGTCCTTGAACGATCAGGGGTCAATTTGCCAAAACACAAGGAAACCGCGCCCTGTGTAATGGTCCCGAAAAGACGCTTAACGAATCATTGACTCTTGCATATCGGGCGCGGAATCCTATGATCATTCCTAGGGGAGCCCCGGTCGAGGGGCTGAGATATCGCTGACGCGATGACCCTTCGAACCTGATCCGGGTCATGCCGGCGTAGGGATAGGAAACCAGCCTTCGCGGCGGTGTTTCGGTACAGAAAGCATCTTCGTGGGGCGCTATCCCAAAGCCGGTATCCGGGTCGTCACTGATTTCAGGCTGGAGGTCCGTCATGCCCAAGGATAGCGACGAAATTGTCATCTCAACGGGTCCGATTCCGGGTTCGCGGAAAGTTTATGTGAACGCTGGCGCCGATGGCGCGCTGCGCGTGCCGTTCCGTGAGGTCAAGCTGGAGGACAGCGCCAACGAGCCGCCGGTGCGGCTTTACGATACCTCTGGCCCCTATACGCTGGACGATGTCCGCTTTGATGTGACCGCCGGCCTGCCCCGGCTGCGCGACGAATGGATCCGCGCGCGCGGCGATGTCGAAGAATATGACGGCCGCGAAATCAAGCTGGAAGACAATCACCGCGCCGAAGGCGACCAGGACGCCTGCCCGGTGTTTTCGGTCAAGCACCGGCCGCTGCGCGCCAAGCAGGGCGTGGCGGTCTCGCAGATGGCCTATGCAAGACGCGGCATCATCACCCAGGAGATGGAATTCATCGCCGCGCGTGAAAACCTTGGCCGCTCCGAACATGCCGACGGCCATTCGTTCGGCGCCGAGCTGCCCGATGAAGTAACGCCGGAATTCGTGCGCGACGAGGTTGCGCGCGGCCGCGCCATCATCCCCAACAACATCAACCACCCGGAATCGGAACCGATGATTATCGGCCGCAATTTCCTGGTCAAGATCAACGCCAATATCGGCAACTCGGCGGTGTCGTCGTCGGTCGCCGAAGAGGTCGAAAAGATGGTCTGGGCGACGCGCTGGGGCGCCGATACGGTGATGGACCTGTCGACCGGCATGGATATCCACTCGACGCGCGAATGGATCATCCGCAACGCCACTTCGCCAATCGGCACGGTGCCGATTTATCAGGCGCTGGAGAAGACCGGCGGGGTCGCCGAGGACCTGACCTGGGAGCTGTTCCGCGATACCTTGATCGAACAGGCCGAACAGGGCGTCGATTACTTCACCATCCATGCCGGCGTCCTGCTGCGCTATGTGCCGATGACCGCCAAGCGGGTAACCGGCATCGTCAGCCGTGGCGGGTCGATCATGGCGAAATGGTGCCTGGCGCATCACAAGGAAAGTTTCCTCTACACCCATTTCGAGGAAATGTGCGAGCTGATGAAAAGCTACGACGTGGCGTTCTCGCTCGGCGACGGGCTGCGGCCCGGCTGCCTGGCCGACGCCAATGACGAAGCCCAGTTCGCCGAACTGGAAACCCTGGGCGAGCTGACCAAGATCGCCTGGAAGCACGATGTCCAGGTGATGATCGAAGGCCCCGGCCATGTGCCGATGCACAAGATCAAGGAAAACATGGACCGCCAGCTTGAGACCTGCGACGAAGCGCCGTTCTATACGCTTGGGCCGCTGGTCACCGATACGGCACCCGGCTACGACCACATCACCAGTGCGATCGGCGCCGCCATGATCGGCTGGTTCGGCACGGCGATGCTGTGTTATGTGACGCCCAAGGAACATCTGGGGCTGCCCAACCGCAAGGACGTCAAGGACGGCGTGATCACCTACAAGATCGCGGCCCATGCGGCCGACCTCGCCAAGGGGCATCCGGGCGCGCGGCTGTGGGACGACGCGGTCAGCCGGGCGCGCTTCGATTTTCGCTGGCGCGATCAGTTCCACCTGGCGGTGGACCCGGAAACGGCGGAAGATTTCCACGACCAGACCTTGCCGGCCGAGGGCGCCAAGGTGGCGCATTTCTGTTCGATGTGCGGACCGAAATTCTGCTCGATGAAGATCACCCAGGAAATTCGCGAATTCGCCGAAAAGGGCATGTTCGATATGTCCGACAAGTTCAAGCAGGCCGGCAGCGAAATCTACCAGCCGGCGGAAAAAGTCGCCACCGAACTGGAAGCCGCCGCCGGCGACGACGATTAAAGTCATGGCGTAAGGACGACGATTAACGTCGTGGCATAAGGACGACGATTAACGTCGTGGCATAAGGACGACGATTAACGTCGTGGCATAAGGACGACGATTAACGTCGTGGCATAAGATCGTCCAGCGCGGCCGCCGCGCGGCCGGTGAGCCGGTGGCCATCTCTTGGCTCAAAACGACGGCGCGGGAGGCTTGCTTTGACTGCGCGAATGAACGAATTCGACCAACCCATCGGCGTTGCCCTGCCGGATTGGCGGCCGGTGCCGTTGCCGCCCTATACGCCCATGAATGGCGCCTATTGCCGGGTCGAGCCGATCGACTATGTGCGCCATGCCGAGGGGTTGTTTGCGGCGTACCGCGAGGACAAGGATGGCCGGAACTGGACCTATCTGCCGGACCAGCCGGTGGCGGACCGGGCCGCGTTCGATGCCTGGATGGATACGCGGTGCCGCAGCCGGGACCCGATGTTTCACGCCATCGTCGATCCCGACAATGGTGCTGCGGCCGGCATAGCCGGCCTTATGCGCATCGATCCCAGGGTCGGGTCGATCGAGGTCGGCGGTATTAATTTCGCGCCGCGCCTGCAACGCACCAGACTGGCCAGCGAAGCAATGTATCTGATGATGCGCCGGGTGTTCGACGAGCTTGGCTACCGGCGTTACGAATGGAAATGCGATGCGCTGAACGCGCCATCGCGCCGCGCGGCGACGCGCCTGGGTTTTAGCTATGAAGGCCTGTTCCGGCAGGCGACTATCTATAAGGGCCGCAACCGCGACACCGCCTGGTACGCGATACTCGACAGCGAATGGCCGGGCATCAAGGCCGGGTTTGAAGCCTGGCTGGACCCGGCCAACTTCGATGAAGCCGGTGCGCAGCGCGCCGGACTGGGCGATTTGATCGCCCAAATGCGCGCGCCAACAGGCCAACAAGAAGCGTGACCACCGGCATTGCGCTCTGTAATGAGATGGGGACCGGGCGACAGGCTGGATTGACCGCGCTGGTTTGAGGTGATGGGGCGGACGAATCCGGCGGCTATGCCGACCAAGTTCATCGGCGGCGCGGTGGTAGCCGAGCGCACCCGGAACGATGCGATGGAACCGCCGTCCGGGACGGTGTCTTCATCATGAAGGGCACGTGAATTCTTGCGTCAATCCCGACTCGGCTACCCGTTCATCAGCGGCAAGGCAATGCGTTCGCCCCGGCGGATCGACAATGTGACCGCGTCGGTCCATTCCATGTAGCGCAGGGCGGTGGCGAAATCGGTATGGGTGACCGGTTCGGCGCCGCGTATGGCGTTGATGAATTCCGCCTCGACCCGCCAGCCGCCGCGCTTGGCTGGATCGACCGTCACCGCCGCCATGGCGTCGCCGCCACGCTGGCCGGCATGAAGCGTCATCTTGCCGGTCCGGTCCTCATGCAGGTTAAGCGTGCCCTGCGTGCCGAAAATCCAGATGTCGGCATTGGTCGGCGCGTGGCCAAGCACGGTGGAGACATTGAAGCGCATCTGTCCGCCTTGTTCGATCTCGCACAATATATCGACATGGTCCGGGATCGTCATGGCGACGCGGCGTCCTTCGTCGTCATTGCGGTAGCGGACCGCCTGCTGGCCGAGCGCGAATACACTGCGCGCCGGGCCGACCCAGCGCATGATCGTCTCGTACCAGATTCCCATCGACATGATATTATTGCCGGACAGATCCCGGTCGTGGTGCCAATGCGGCGGCGAATCCCAGTCCGGATAGGCGCTGTTGGCGGCAATGCGCGCATCCAGGGCGATAAGGTCGCCGATATGCCCGGCGCCGATCATCTCGATGATGGTCCGGTCGAAGGCCAGCGTGTGGGGCGCCGGCACGATTTGCGCGATCCTGGACGGATTGCGTCTGGCGGCGTCGAACATCGTGCGCGCTTCGAAGGCATTGCGCGCCATGCGCGCCTCGCACAACACATGCTTGCCGGCGTCCAGCGCGGCCACGCTCAGCGTGGCGTGCATATTCGGCCAGGTGCCGATACAGACCGCGTCGATGCCGTCATCATCGATTATCGCACGCCAGTCGTCGGCCAGATGGGGGATGGCGAATTCGTCGGCGACGCGCTTGCCGGACCGGGGCGTCCGGTTTGCAACGGCGACAATCTCGACCCCTGGCAGTACCTGTAATCCCGGAATATGCCTGGCGCGCGTATTGCCGCCGGCACCGATCACGCCGACCCAAATGGTCTTGCTGTTCACGCTGGAAACTCCCGATAACGGCTCTTGGCCCTCACCGCTATCATTCGCCGGATGCGCGGGCATTGCAACCGCGCCGGCGGGCTTCCCGATATCAGTTGGCGTGGAGGAGCAATTTTACCAGGGAACGGGCGTCGTCGAAGGAAACGGTTGGTTGGCGTTGCTGATAGACGATGGTCGCCAATATACAGGCGTTTTCCGGCGTGTTGCCGGATTTGATCTGTTCTGCGTAGGCCGCCCTGACCGCCGTCATATCGGCGCTGGTCTGGATCGTACGATCTACCATGTCGGTTCCACTACCCTCCCTCAGCGAACGCACCTTCTGCCCAATTCACTTGTGACAATAATGCGCATTACCCAACGTAACGACTGTGACGCCAGTCACTCTTGTGCAAATTTATGCAATTCATCTGTGTCATTGGGTGGCTCGTATTGCCGTTACGGTGCCGGTGCCTTGATCCAGGCGGCGAGGTCGGCGATTACCCGGTCCGCGATGCCGTTGAACCCATGGTAATGACGGGCGTGGCACGGGTTGCCGGTGGCGACGGATAACGTGCCCTGGCTGGTGCCGACCAGCCAGACCGGAACCCGATAGATCCGGCGCAGATGGCCGATGACGGCGCCGATATCGGCGGCATGTTCGGGTGAACGCCGGAAACCGTTGTGGAGATTGCGGGGATGGTCGCTCGGCGCGTCGATGATCGCGGTCACGATGCCGTGGCGGGAAAACAGCGGCCGGGACCGGATCAGAAAATTGCCGCGCCCCCATCCAATCGCGCCGTCTAGGGAAAGCTGCATGGCGCCCTTGCCACCGGCGAACAACACGGCGACGGCCATGGGATTGGCCACGGTTTCGACGCGCAACCGGGTTCGGGCGCTCCCGCCGGCAGACTGACGGCGAGGGCGGCGAACAAGAGAACTGGGCGAATCATCCTGCAAATACCCATCACTTCATCAGCAAAGGCACCCGGTCCGCAGTGATTTCAGGCCGTGCTTCCTGAAACGTGCCAAATTTCCGAAAAAACCCGACTAGGATCATATCGACACGCGATCCATCTTTCGAGAATGGCAGGCCAAGACGATGGAAATAGCTGGGCCGGCAGGAATTGTCGGGATATTGCGCGGTAAGGAAGTGCGGCGCCTTCGTTTCTATGGTCTGCCGGTTCGCACTGATATACATCTGCAAGGCGGGTGAATCATCGAACTCGTCCAGATAACGTCCGGTAAGGTCGGCGCCCCGCGAGTCGGTGACGGCGGTACCGTAAACGCGCACGCGGAACCGGAGCGGTGCATGCTCGACATCCAAGAGTACGATATTCGCCAGCAAAGCCGGGATGTCGACCGGGTCCATATCGCAGCGCGCAGGCATCGGCCGGTCCCCGCGAATGGCATTCCAGTAATCGTAAAGCTGCACCAACCGTGGATGGAGGATCGTGTCCTGGATATTGCTCATGACCGGCCCGAAATTGTAGGAACCGGCGATTTTTATGACTGCATGGTTAACAAATTACTTAAATCCAGCGTTAATTTTACGGGTTGTCGTTGAAAAGGCATAATGTGGACGGTCGCGCGGTACCGGGGTGAACCCCGCATTTCAATCAGGAGAACGGTCCATGTCTGAATTCCGGCTTAGCGTTTTTCGTGATGGGGATGGCGCACCGCCTTTGGTCTTCGTGCATGGCTTGCTGTGCCGCTATCAGGACTGGCGTCATCAACTGGATCACTTCGCGCCGTCGCACCGCGTGCTGGCTTGCGATCTGCGCGGGCACGGCGCATCGCCGTGCGGCGACGCGCCGATGGACATCGATACATTGGGGCGCGACGTCGCCGATCTGCTGGAATCGGAAAATTTGAGCAATGCGGTCCTGATCGGCCATTCGATGGGGTGCCGGGTGGTGATGGAAGCGCGCCACCTTGCGCCGGCGCGGGTCGCCGCGCTGGTGCTCGTCGATGGCAGCCGGCTTGGCCGCGCCACGGCGATGGAAAATCTTGACGCCAGCATCGCCGAGCGCGGCTTTCCAGCCGTCGTGGAAGCCTTGTTCGAGGGCATGTTTTTCGGCGATCCCCCGGCCTGGAAAGAGGCCAAACTGGCCCAGGTGCGGGCGATGCCCGAAGCGGTCGGATCGGCGCTTTTGCACGCGATGATCGACTGGGAAGCAAGGCGGCTCGATACCATCCTGTCCGCTCTGGATATCCCGGTGCTGGTCACACAAAGCACGGCAATGGGGGCCGACCGGCTGCGGCGGCCGCTTGCCGCCGGCGAAACCAGCCCCTATCAGCAAATGCTGCTGGACCGAGTCGCCGGGGTACAAAGCGAGACCCTGCCGGGATGCGGGCATTTCTGCATGATGGAAGCGCCCGACGTGGTGAACGACCACATCGAGCGGTTCATCGCCGCCTTATAAATCGGCCTTACAGCAGGGCGGCGAATTCGTCGAGGAGCGGTAGAACCGTCTCGCGGCCGGCCGAAGGCAGATTGAACAAGGCGCTTTCAATGCCGGCCTGGGCGTAGGATTCGAGTTTTTGTGCGTCGGGTTCGGCGCGGAACAGGGTTACCGAAAGCGAGGCCATGTCGCGTCCGGCCTTGTCGGCCGCCCGGCGCAGCCGTCCCATGCCTTCGGCCGCATCGAAGTTCCGGCCGCCGCGCGGCAGCCAACCGTCGCAATATTCGACCACCCGGTTGACCGTGTAATCGGTCTCGCCGCCCAGGATGATCGGCGGGTGCGGACGCTGGGCCGGTTTGGGGTAGGACCAGGCCGGGTCGAAATCGACGAACTCGCCGTGATATTCGGCGGTCTCTTGCGTCCACAGCGCCTTCATGGCGAGGACATGTTCGCGCATCTGCTTGAAACGGGTCTTGTACTGGACGCCATGGTTTTCCATCTCATCGACATTCCAGCCGCCGCCGATGCCGAAAATGAAGCGCCCGCCCGACAACAGGTCCAGACTGGCGACCGCCTTCGCGGTAACGATCGGGTCGCGTTGCGGCAACAGGCAAATACCCGTGCCGATCTTGAGTTTGGTCGTCGCGGCGGCGGCAAAGGACAGCGCCACGAATGGGTCGTGCGTGTAGGAATATTCCTTGGGCAATTCTCCACCGCCGGGCCAGGGCGAACGCCGGCTGGTCGGTATATGGGTGTGTTCGGGCAGGTAAAGCGATGCGAAGCCGCGCGTCTCCAGTTCGCGCGCAAGCTCATCGGGCGCGATGCTGTAGTCGGTCGCAAAGATAAAGACGCCGATATCCATATTTGGTTCCTTCGGTTTTATTGCTATCCGCCGGTGACGCTCATATGGCGGCTGACGGCGGGGGCGCTGTGCGGCCGGTCGATGATGAAATCATGGCCCTTGGGCTTGCGGCCGATCGCCTCGGCGATGGCCGCGTCGAGCAGG
>Ga0066376_10003292_pt1 | contig 14587 bp, 11 predicted proteins | sample Knorr_S15_td_Bot_FD_77009 | JGI IMG/M metagenome (GOLD analysis project Ga0066376, IMG submission 77009) | Marine microbial communities from Southern Atlantic Ocean transect - Knorr_S15_td_Bottom_ad_5009_LV_A | ecosystem: Environmental > Aquatic > Marine > Oceanic | place: Southern Atlantic... | reverse complement strand
TTCACCTCCCTTGAGGGAATTGATGTAGAGAACTCTATCGCAGATTCTTTCTGCAACAGTTGGTTGGTGGGTAACTATCAATGCAGCAATTCCGCGTTGTTTGAGGAGGTTTCTGATTTCTTTGCCCAACTTTTTCTTATTGTGAATATCTTGGTTTACCAATGGCTCATCCATGAGTAAGAATTTAGGTTCTGCTAATAATGCTCTCATCAAAGAGATCCTCTGGGCTTCTCCACCAGAAAGGGTCGAAACTTTCCTCCTTTGGAATCCAGAAAGACCGATGTCATCTAATGCCTTTTCTATGATTGACGGAATTTCTTTTTTGGTTATGCTTCGCGGTATACCGATAGCAAGATTACCGGCTACATCCAGTTGGGGCATCAGCAAAGTTTGCTGAAATACAAGTCCAATTCCTCTTTTGTAAACCGATTGCCCTGAAATTTCTTTGTTATTGAGTAGGATACTTCCTTCACTGATATCTTGTAAACCACAAATTGCGCGAAGTAAGGTGGTCTTTCCTGAGCCATTTTCTCCTACTAGGGCGACGATTTCATTTTCTTCAACTGCGAAATGAATGTCCTCAAGAAATCTTTCGCCTTCAAAAGAAACCGATAGGCCACAGACTTGCAGTGCAGTTGCCATTAGAAGCCACTCCCTTGACTTGAGCCCCTGAACCTTTCTGCGGCAAGATGTAGGATTGCACAGCATGTAAGAAGTATAGTTGAGGCAACCATTGCACTCGGTCTGGCCAGAGAATCAAATGGTCGGCTAATTGCTGAATCTATGAACATCGGTAAGGTTGCATGACTGGTGGCTCTAATGACTACCCAACTGGCACCAAATTCACCTAATGAAATTGCAATGACTAATGAGGATGCCACAATTATTGGCGACTTCAATAATCTTAATCGTATTTTGAGCCAATTTTCAAACGGCGTTAAGCCAAGGGTTGCAGCGATTTCTTGGTGCTCTGGTTGAAGATTTCTCATCGCCTGCAAAATGCATTTTATCGCAAAGGGTAAGGCAACCATACAATGCCCAATTAGCGGAATCCACCATTCTTGAATGAGGCTTGGTGAAATCCGTATGATACCAATGAGAACCCCCAATCCAATCATCACACTTGAAAGTGCCAAGGGAGTCAATGCAAGATTTTCATTGAAGGCCGACCAGAATCGATTGAGTCTGGGATTTATTCCCCGACTTGCTCTTTTTTCAGCGAGAATACAAATTTCACAACATAGGATGGAGAATGGGATGATGATTAATGCAGTCATACACGCATAGAATAATGAGTTTTCTAAGTGTGAAAACATTTCACCTTCAAAGGAAGTAGACCATGCTCGTGAAGAAAAATCTCCCCTCACTTTGAAGCTGGCAATAAAAATTGAAATTAATGGAGCAGCCAAGAATATCATCATCAAAGTCATTGGTATCCACAATACTTTCGAGGCCACTTTTTTCTTGTTTTGAGATATTGGCCATGGCACTTGCTTTTTTCTTGCCAGAAATGATTGAAGCCAAAGTGCCGAGAGAATAATGAGAAGTTGAATCGAAGAGAGAGCCATAACCACCGCGCTAGCATCTGCGCCATAGCATCTGCTTGCCCCTTTTGCGCAGATGCCAGCAGAGCCACCAAGTTCTGCCATAGCCCTCTCCATTGTGTAAAATTCAAATCCTCCGAAGTGGAGAATAATAGCGAAAGAGGTGGCACAGAAAACGAAGGTCAAAACCAGCGCAGAAGCAGCATGAGCCCAAGTCAAAGGCAACCACAGAATACGAATTCTCCCCATTCTACTTCGTCCAGCGGGTAAGACCATTGCCTGTTCTAGCATCTTTTCATCCAATCTCGAAATGACTGGTTCAACTAATCTTACAAATAGGGCAATATTGAACCAAATATGAGCCATAAGAATTGCAATCAACCACCCCAAGTGTCGGATTCCGAGGATTTCTCCTACCTCCGAAATAATCCCCTTTTCAGATATCAAATCAAGCCCACTTAGGGAGTGAAATATCCCTCCATTTCGTAATAATTCAAGAAAACCCAAGGTAGCAACGATACTCGGTACAATGAATGGGAGGGTTGCAAGGAGTTTCAGAAGTGAATTCCCTCTCCACTTCCATCGGCCAAGCATAAACGAAAGTGGAATTCCAATCAAAGCAGTGGCTAGGGCAGAAATCAAACCGATTAGAATAGAAAATGATACAGCATTTTTTGTTTGTCTGCGGGAATCAAGGTCGAACAATGATTGCCAAAAACTGAGTTCACTGGTATCTACTAAGCGCTGCCATGCCAATAGAATGGGTACAACCATAATAATGATTAGAAGTAAGGCAGGGATTCCCTGCCAAAGACTTCTGATTCTTAGGCCATTGCCAAATCCCATTCATTCAACCATCCATGCATTTCTGTAGCGATTCTTTGCATGCTAATACTTGCATCAACTGGTTCAGCAGTGTGGTCTGAGTATGCCCCCTCTGGTATGCTTAGGTGCGATAACACCGGATACATAACATTGGTATCAGGGATCGTACTCTGAATGGAATTGCTTAGAAGCAATTCGAGGAATATTTTTGCTCCCTCAACATTGACACCAGGACCTGAAGCGATTCCGGCATATTCCACCTGAAGGAAAGATGCACCACTGATGTTTAGGGCGACGCTATTTGTTGCTCCACCTCCCCAATAGGCCTCTGCTCCTGGAGAATGACAGTATGATACCGTAGCATGAGCGCCACCAATGAAGGAGTCATCCCATACTCCATAACCTGCTTCGTAGTATTGTAGGTAGGACTCGGACCAGCCATTTGTGATGATGACATCATTATCATTCATCGCACTCCACCAATCTGAATAATCTGTTGAATTGTCTGCATCCTTTTCAAAATAATCCACAGTGGCAGCGAGGAAAGCCCTTCCAGGGGTGCTTGTTCTAGGGTTCTGTACGGCAACTTTTCCTTTCCAATCCTCGCCTGTTAAGTCCCAAAGGTTGGTTGGCATCGGGACATTTTCTTCATCTGCATATCCACTATCTATATTGAAGCAGACTTTCCCCCAATCATAAGGGATTGCCAAAGCACCTGAATATGGTGCACTCGCTTGGGGGTGCATTGAGGGCAATGTAATTCCTGATTCTTGATACAATTCATGGTCGAGGGCGATTTGCAGAAAACTATTGTCAATGCCGATTATTAGGTCCGCAATTGGTGAATCAATTGTCTGCAGTGCTGTTTCTAGAACTGCTCCTCCATCTTCTTGTTTGATGAACACAACTTCATATCCAGTTTCTTTTTCAAAATCGGAAATCACGCTATCAGAGAGGGCATAAATATCGTAAGTGAGAATTCTGATTTTACCTTTATCTGCTTCTATTCCAACAGTTCCTAAGCATCCAGGCAGGGTTATTGCACTACACATGAGGATTGCCATCAGTAGACTTTTTTTACTCATTCACACCGCTACTCCTTCGAATGCATCAATGAAAGCATGCGCCCTTGTGACAACCTCTCCAGGGTTATTGCCAAGAATGAAAATATGAGGTTCCCAGCCAATTTCTCCACTCTCAATAATGATATCAATTTCTTTGGCAGTGGAGGATATTTTTCCTTTCTTACTGTTCGATATTTTCCAGCCCATCTTTTGACAGCATTTAGTGATTTTAGTTTCATCTACACGGTTATTCTTCAGAGGGGCTTTGATGTTGATGATTGAGCATTTATTTAGATCCAGTTTTTTTTGCTTGTAGCAATACTTTTGAGAGGCTTGAACTAGCCCCAAGGCTGGCTTTTTCATAGTGTCGGATGCGTCCATCAAGAATGGAAAGGCGGCCAGGGAATGCTGCAACTTCTTCGCTGGATTGGGCCTCGGGCAAACATGCTGCCAAGTTCATGCCAACTGCAGATGACCAATTGCTCATTCTTTCAACACTTAAGCGTGAACAAGACCATTCCAATTGGCGTAGTAGGCTTGCCATCACAGCACCTCCTTCAAGTTCAATACCTGTTAATGTTCGATTTGATTGAAAAGTTTGGCCGCCTTCAAATTGGAGTTCCATAATCATCCGTTGACGGAGTACTTTCGTGTTGGGACCAAACACTATCAAATGCTTCGAAAGGTCAGCAGACCATGCATCAATGGTGTCTGCATCAGCACTTGGCAAGTGGGGTAAGGTTCTGCTTAATTGCCGAGACACAGTGCTCTGAGTTGAGCCCAATATTCTAGCTATTTGGTTCTGGCTCCAACCTGCACCATTGAGGTCACGGGATAATTGCATGTGCAACCGCAACAACCATCTGTCTCCACTTTCCCCTAGCATGAATGTGCGACTGCAATGTAGTTATTCAACATTACTGAATGCCAATTCAATTTGCATGGATATTTTTTTTATGAAAATCAGCAAAGGGTTGTTGTACTGTCTTCATTCGGATAGGAATATGGAGGATGAGCGAATAGAGGATATCCTCGATGCTTTAGTTCAACACATTCGAGTGTGGTTGGCTGATGCACATTCTGAGTTCACCACTTCATCCCCAACTCCTGAAGAGATTCGCCGCAGAAGTCGGTTGACTCCACCACTAGAAGGTGAAGGAATAGAAGGAGTCTTAGAAGGAATGGATGATTTTCTGAAGCATAGTGTCAAAACCCATCACCCTGGATTCATGAATTCGCTTTGGGGTGGTTTCAATGCAAGTGCTTTTGCAGGAGAAGTCCTAACTGCCTTGGCTCAAACTTCTATGTATACATTTGAGATGGCACCTTTTGCTTCGATGGTGGAACAGGCTATTATCAAGAGGATGTCAGAATTAGTAGGATTTGCAGACGGAAATGGAGTATTGACTACAGGAGGTTCAAATGGAAACCTTCTGGGTCTTCTATGTGCAAGGCAAAACTTCGATCCTCTTTCAATTCAGAGAGGATTTGATGGCAGAAATAAAGTTGTGATGGTATCAGAAGAATCTCATTATTCAGTAGTAATGGCAGCAGATTTAATGGGGCTTGGATTCTCTAATGTAATAAAAGTTAGATGTGATGAAAACGGTTGCATGCGGCCCGATTCCCTTCAAGAAGAAATTGGAATTGCTAAGCGAAGTGGTTTGGAAGTTATTTGTGTCATCGCAACGTCAGGAACAACGGTACGTGGTGCATTTGACCCATTAAGAGAAATTGCTAATATTGCCCATTCCAATAATATATGGTTACATGTGGATGCTGCTTGGGGTGGAATTTGCCTGTTTAGCACCAAGCATGCGAATCTAATGGATGGAGTTGAGTTGGCAGATTCAGTTTGTTGGGATGCCCACAAAATGATGGGCACATCGCTAATTTGCTCGGCCTTTTTGATTAAAAATGTAAACATTTTAAAATCTATTTGCGCTCATTCCTCAAATGCCCCATATTTATTACACAGCCAAAGTGAGGAACTTGATTTGGGAAGACTCTCCCTCCAATGCGGACGTAGAAATGATGCCCTCAAACTTTGGTTGGCTTGGAGGGAAATTGGTGATGCAGGGTGGGCTAGAAGATGTGAAGGATTCATTGAATTAGCAGACCATTTACAATCTTTAATTGAGCAGCAACCAGAGATGGAAATGATGTCATCGCGCAAATGGGCTAATGTTTGCTTCCGAATGAGGTCAGCAAATATTGATCTTAATGTTCTGAACACCCAAATTAGGGATAAAATAATGAAACGAGGCAAATGGATGACCAGCAAGGCATTGATTGATGGTCAAGTAATTCTGAGGCCAGTTATTGCTAACTCTGAAGTTTCAAAGAAATCTTTGCAGGGCTTCATTGAAGAATGTCTGACTTGCTTAAAAATTGTTCAAGACGGCGAAATGCTCATTCAATGAATCGTCCCATGAGTAGCCATGAAGTTGGATAGTGCTGCTGTTGCCAAACTGGCTGGGCTTGTGATTTGGCCTACAGATGAGGAAGGAATAACGCGTAAGAAAAAGCGTTCAAAGAAACTAAGTTGGAATTATTTTGACCTTGCTGGTGAAAAAATAATAGAAAAGGATGAAATTCAGAGAATTAATTCCCTTACTATTCCTCCAGCGTGGACAAAGGTTTGGATTTGCCCCAACAAAAAAGGCACATTGCAGGCTCATGGCCTTGATAGTAAAGGGAGGAAACAATATAGTTATCACAACGATTGGATAGCCACAGTTTCGCGTTTAAAATTCGATGCAATTCTAGAATTTGCTAAAGCTTTACCCCGAATTAGAAAAGCCTACAATCATGATCTTAATTTAGATGGAATACCCAAGGATAAAGTCGTAGCCTGCATCATTTGGTTGATGAACCAATATTGCATTCGGGTTGGGAGCGATGAATATGCGAGACAAAACGAGACCTACGGTTTGTCAACTATAACAGAAGGCCATATGACCAAAATAACTGGCAGTGAAGCTGATGGTGACCTTGATATTATGCTGAAATTCACTGGAAAATCAGGAAAATGGTGGGAGAGAACAATCGAAGATGATGATATTTGCCGTCTGATAATTGCCTCAAAAGAAGTCGGCGGAGAAGAAGATGCTCAGGATTTATTCATGTACGAAGATGATAATGGTTCGCCAAGAGATGTCAAGGCTGAACACATCAACGAATATCTAAACCGAGTTAGTGGAACCTCCTTCACGGCCAAAGATTTCAGGACATGGACTGCTACTTGGATGGCTGCACAGGGCTTTGCATTATTCGATGACCCTGGTACAATCAAGGAGCGCAAAAAAATAGAGCAAGGAGTAGTCGGTGCTGTAGCAACACACTTGGGAAATACCCCTGCAGTCTGTCGCTCATCATACATTCATCCAACTATCTTGAGTGATTGGATGGATGGAACATTTGCGGATAAATGGATTAAGGCTACAGTGAGGAAAAAGCGAATTACAGGGCTGAGTAAAGCAGAGTATACTACGCTGGACTATCTAAAGTATAGTTGAAACCCTGAACCCATCAGGCCGCCTCATGACAGGACAGCCAGTACGAACCGCTTGTTTTGATGAGCATCTTGTTTGCGGGGGGAAGATGGTTGATTTCCATGGTTTTGAGTTACCGATTTGGTATTCAAGTATAGCCGAAGAACATCGTGCAACCCGTGCAACTGCAGGTTTATTTGATGTATCTCACATGGGTTCTTTTCGTTTTTCTGGCCCAAATGTTTTGCAATGGTTAGAAAGCATTTCAACTCAAAAAGTAAGTCAAACCCCAATTGGTCGTTGTGCTTATACCCATTTTCTTGACCATCAAGGACATATCATCGATGACATGATTTTTGCAGTAGTTTCTGAATCTGAAGTGCTCGGAGTTCCCAATGCCAGTATGATTCCAATAATGTGGCAGTGGTTCACTGATTTATTGCCTGATGATGGCTCCGTGCTGCTTGAAGACCTTTCTCCAAACACCTCAATTCTTGCCCTTCAAGGCCCTAACTCTCCAAACATCTGTGCTGAGGTTTTTGGCCAACTGAATGTTCCAGATCGCTTTAAGTGGCAACGATTCGATGATGCTAATGGCTTTGAAGGTTGGATTCAAGGTACGGGTTATACCGGTGAAAGAGGATTTGAAATTTTCATTAATAACCAACAAGCCCCTCTCCTGTGGCGAACATTACTGGAAAAAGGAGAGCCACATGGACTAGTTCCAGTTGGCTTAGGTGCAAGAGATACTTTGAGGCTTGAAAAAGGATATTTACTATCAGGTCAAGATTTCCTAACTACTAACTTATCAGATAGCGACAGTAATTTACCAGCGGGATTTCTTAGCAGAAATAGTATCGAGACCAACGCTCCATTTGGCCTAGATATGGAACATCAATTCGTCGGTAAGGAAGCAATGCAAAACCAAGATAATGAGTACAAATGGTGGGGGATAAAATACACAGAGCGCGGACCGATGCCAAGACCAGGAAAAGCCATTGCATGCAAGGCAGAGGGAGATGTTATTGGCTACTTAACATCAGGTGGCCCTAGCCCAAGTCTCGAAAATCTTGGAATTGGCATGGCTTATCTCAAAGAAGTTGAGGAGGGAGATACAGTTGTTGTTATCGCAAGCCCTCGAAAATCTGTGCAAGCAATCATTTTCAGACCTCCATTTGTGTGAGCAATGCGATTAGTTGATGAATAAGCGGTCTGACGGGGCATCATGTACACGCGGGGCATCTGCACCTTCCTCAGCCTGCTGATGTTGATTTCTGTCTTCACCTTCACGCCATCATCTGAACAATCAAATGCCACACTCGAGAAACCATTGATTCCTGCCTTCGAATTAAATGAGGCTCAAGAAACTGCCTTAGCAGAGACCGGCTTTGGCCGTGGAGCAACTGCTAATTGGTCGGCATCTGGGGGTTCTGAAGGCCGAGATTTCATTTATGAAATAGTTGAAGATTCAGGTGGAAATATTATCATCGCTGGCAGTGTTTACGTCGATTGTTGGCTAGGAAGTATTGTAGTTCAGACAGAAGGACTTGGAGATATTATCGTTGCAAAGTTAGATCCTGATGGAAATTGGTTATGGGCAAAATCTGCTGGTACAGCGATTGCATATGATGAGGCCCGTGGAGTTGCCTTGGATGATGATGATGATATCTACATAACAGGCTATCTAAATGGCACAGTCACCTTTGGCAGTACTCAACTTGTTTCAGATAAATTCGATGGCTATATTGCCAAATTAAATGGCACTAATGGAAATTGGGAATATGCCATTAAATACGGTGGATTCGATGTTGATGTAGGATGGGATATTGTTGTGGACTCCGATGAGAATGTCTATGTAACCGGCTATTACCAAAACTTTTCTTCATTTGGAATCCATAACCTGAACGGGGGAATACCTTCGGATGATTTTAGATTTTTTATTGCTAAATACAATCATAGTACACCCGATTGGGAATGGGCATTCACAGCCATTGGAGATGCACTTTCAGTAGGTTTCCAGTTGGTTTTAGATGCCTCCGAAAATGTTTACATAGTTGGCTACAATACAGGTAGCGTAACTTGGAATAATAACTTCACATCCAGTACTAGTGGGACATATAACGGTTTTTTGCTGAAATATTCCAGCAGTGGTGATTTTCAGTGGGGAAGGGCGGTTGGTGCGGCATCAGGCTGTTTTGGTACAAATTGTGGAGTTTATTTCAATAACGTAGTTATCGATAGTCAACAAAGAGTAGTGGTTGGAGGAAATCAACTCGGAGATGTTACTTATGCCGGAAAATCCTACTCTGGATTGGGTAGTTGGGATATTGTTGTTAGCCGCTGGCAAGCCGATGGAATCCACGATTGGTATTCGATGACAGGAAGTGGTGGTGATGACCGAGTTCAAGCCTTGGCAGTCAATCCAGATGACCGACCAGTAGTCGGAGGTTGGTTAGGTGGTTCAAGCCAATTTGGCAGTACAATCCTAAGCAATATTAGTGGCGAATCAGATTTCTTCATAGCTCAATTATATGCAAATGGGCAATGGGATTGGGCCCTTAAAATGGGTGGTTCAGGCGATGATACTACGCATGCGTTGTACGTCTTATCTGATGGCACATACGTGGCTGGTGGATATTTTTCAGGGGTTATCGATTTTGACGGCATTCCTCGCTCTGCTACAGATGAAGATATCTGGGTTTGGAAATTCCGTTGGGATACAGATGATGACGGGGTTCATGATTTTACCGATAATTGCGATAAAATTGCCAATTCTAATCAATCTAATCACGATGGAGACGTCGAGGGGGATGCTTGCGAAACTGATGATGATAATGATGGCAAACACGATGCCATCGATGATTGTCAATATGGGGAAATAGGGTGGAATAGTTCTGACACTGCATTAGACTATGATTCGGACGGGTGCCGTGATGATAGTGAAGACTTGGATGATGACGGTGATGGTGTTCTTGACATTAATGATGACTGTCCAAAAGGCTTGACTTCTTGGATATCTGACAACCAGACTGATATTGACAATGATGGTTGCAGAGATTTGGATGAGGACTTGGATGATGACCAAGACTTGGTTGACGATGATGTGGATAATTGCCCAACTGATTATAATCCGCAACAAGAGAATTGGGATGGCGATGACTTTGGAAATATATGCGACTTTGATGATGATGGTGATTCTGTCAATGATGATGTCGATGATTGTCCGATGAATGAAACAGGTTGGACGTCCAATTCCCAAAGCGATAATGATGGCGATGGTTGTAAGGACGATATCGAGGATGATGATGACGATAATGATGGCATGCTCGATGATGTTGACCAATGCCCTTCAGGAGTAACTGGCTGGACAGCAGGCCCGACCTTAGACCATGATGGCGATGGCTGCCAGAACGACGGCGAAGATTCTGATAACGATAATGATGGAGTTTTGAATGAATTCGATAGTTGTCCAAATGGGGAATTAAATTGGACAAGAGATGGTAGTTCTGACCAAGATAGTGATGGCTGCAGAGATGCTACTGAAGACCTAAATGATGACAACGATTTCTACATGGATATCGAGGATGATTGTCCTACTGTCGAAGGTACTGCTTACCTCGGAGGATTACGAGGTTGCCCTGACTTCGATGAAGATGGTTGGGGAGATACAGCAGATGCATTCCCTCAGGATTCATCACAATGGGAAGATGGAGACCGAGATGGCTACGGAGACAACCCAACAGGTAGCAATGCAGATGATTGCCCACTAGTCGCTGGAAATTCAACCTCCGATAGACTTGGTTGCATAGATAGTGATGAAGATACTTATTCAGATCCAGATGCTGGATGGACAGTCGATGATGGAGCGGATGCTCTTCCAGATGAGCCCAGTCAATGGATAGATGGTGATAAAGATGGATATGGGGATGACCCATTTGGTTTCCAAGGAGATCTGTGCCCAGGTTACAAGGGCTTCTCCCATGCTGATAGAATGGGTTGTCCAGATAGCGATGGGGATGGTTATAGCGACTCAGGAAGTTTTGGTGGATTATCATGGGGTATTGAAAATGGTGCCGATAACTTCCCTAGTATTCCCAGCCAATGGAACGATAGCGACTTGGATGGATACGGTGATAACTGGGCCAATGTATTGTGGAATGATTCTCGCAACAAGGAATGGCCCGGAATGTGGGTCAAGGATGCCAAAAAAGTCGATGAATGTCCAGTGCATGAAGGATTTGCGGGTCAACATCAGGGATGCCCTGAAGGAATGATTGGTATCGAAATGCCAGAGGAAGAAAATAATCAATCAACGATTCAGGAAAGCAACAAAGGTAGCGGAAATACCCTTCTCTACGTTGCTGGAGGAATAGCAGCATTGGTGGCTATTGGATTAATCGTAGCAGTAGTTATTCTGATGAAGAAACCTGAGCCAAAGAATCGAAGACCGACACTCCGTGAAGAAGAAGTCGAAGAAGCCGAAGCGGCAGTAGAAGAGAATGCAATCGAAGAAGGCCCCAAAACTGCATCATCATGGGAGGGCTTGCCTAGTGGGGGGGAATATCTTCCAGTGGATGAACATGGGACAAACTGGTACCGTGAAGCCAATGGAATCAATTGGTATCAGTCAGAAGATGGCTCTTGGACCCAATACCAGTAAGCTATCAAAACGAGGCATTTGCCATCGCTTCATGAATAATTTCTTCCATCCCGACCATCGGTTCATACTCGATTCTCTCTTTTAGATATCCGACTTCAACAACGCCCCATAATTCATCCTTTTCAGGTGCCCACATTTGGACGTCAGCGCCCATTTTGGAAGCCATTGCCTCAGCAAGTTCAGAAATTGGCATCGCCCAACCATTACCCATGGCGAGGGCTTCTCGAGTAGGGGGCGGTGAGTGAGCAACTTCAGCAATGATGCTACAAACATCAGCGACGTGAATTATTTCCTTCATTCCTTGACCATCGCCAGGCACACCGATCCAGCCCGTCAGTGCTTGACCAGCAAAGGAATGCAAGTAGCCGCGACCCTTTCCACCACCAACAGGCAAGCCGTGAACATTACTTACTCGCAAAATGGAGACGGGGCTATCATCGGTTGCATTTTCCAAGGCCCTTTCTTCGACCCATAGCTGGCCTTCTGCAGTTGCATCGCGCGGCGAAAGAGTAGTTTCACCACTAAAGCGTTCATCAATATATTCTGGGTGTACGCGCAAAGAGCCAACCAAAATCAAGTGCAAGCCCTGATGACGCTTCTTGGCATCAAGTATTCCTCGTGCCCAGTCTTTCATCACCCGAGGTGCATCTGGGTCATTTCGTTCAATTTCAGAATTAGGTGGATGGCCGTTAAAATGAATCAAACAAGCACAAGATGCCAAGGCACCATCAAGTAATCTTGGATCATCAAGAGCCTCTAGAGGTATCTCTGAAGCATCATCTCCAAGCATCTCTAAGAGGTGTGGGGCGATGAAGCCGTCGTTGCCGGATACTGCTATTCGCATCTTCCTCGGCACCTTGACTGACGCCTTGGGTTTAGAATGATTCCCTTCATTAGGACTTCTTCAAGGACTCATAAATGGGAATATATCGTTGGATGATTGAAGGCCATAGGCGGTTTTCTTGGATCCATTCTTTAGCATTAATGCCTAATTCCTTCCTTTGTTCGTCATCTTCACTTAGTTCATTGATTATTTGTGAAAGGTGCAGAGAGTTTTCGGCTTCAAATATTCTCCCAGTATTACCATCGCTGACTAATTCTTTGAGTGCTGGCAAATCAGAAACAATAGTGGCACAACCAGCCAACATAGATTCCATCGGTTTCAGAGGCGTCACCAACTCAGCAACACGAATACGAGGCCGAGGTACACAGAAAATATCAATCATCGAATAGTAATTAGAAATCTTATCTCTATCAATAGGCCCAATTACCATTGCCTGAGAAGAAAGTCCCTTTGATTCGATATAATCAATCAACCCAGTTTTATCTGAAGCACTGACAATCAATAAGCGATGAAGTTCCCCCTTCTCTTTTAGAATTGATAAGGCATCAACAAGGTATTCCAAGCCTTCCAAGGCTTGGATACTACCAATGTATCCAACTGTAGTTTTTCCATCAATGGAATGCAGTTTTTTCCTATGCGCTGTTATTTGTTCATCTTGTATGGGATTGAGCATAGTTTTTTCTGAAGCCCCATTTGGTACAACTGTTATCTTGTTTTTATTTATTCCACGACTTACCGCATCTTCCTTGAGTGAATGGCCGATGCAAACTACAGCATCTGCAGCACGCAATACTTCAGTCTCTTTCCTTTTGAAGCGGCGATGGGCTAAGCCACCACTCTTCCAACGTCCATTAGCAACAGCAGTTTCTTCCCAAGCACCGCGCATCTCATAGACAAATGGAATGCTGAGTTTTCGAGCCGCGATTAGAGCAGGGGAGCCGACGCGGTAAGGAGTGTGGGCGTGAATGATGTCAGGTTTGCATTCCTCTGCAATATCGAGGATTCTTTGGGTAAAATGTTTGATGATGATTTTTTCTTCTGTTAGTAGGGCGAATGGTTCAAGCATGGCCTTGAAAATCCAAATCCCTCTTACATTGGAATTGAATCTCTCTCTCTTTTTTCGACCTCTTCTCGCTGCTAATCGCCTAAAAATCCCCCCGGAAGAAGGTAATAAAGCAGGGTGGAGACAACGATGATAAGTGATCCCATCTAATTCAAGAGTATTGTCAAGAGTTTTCCTTTCTGGGTACCAAGGAGAGGTCAAGGCGTGGACCTCAATGTCATTTGATGCCTGTTGAGCGGACAAGATTTCATGGCTTCGATGTGCATAACCGTTCATGTCAGGTCTGCTGTTGGCAAGAATGTGAAGGATTTTGATGTTTGCACTTCCCTAATTGTTAATCTATTAAGATTAGACCAGTCCTAATATGTTGAAGGTTTTTCATTTTATTTTTCTGAATATGCACCAAGTGGTCTTAGGCTTAGATGATTCATCTCTAGAAATAGAAACCACTTCCCAATTATTTTCACACTCATTTTCCAACCATTTAAGAAAATCATTTTCACCCCATTTAGAGAGGAGACCATCCCAGCGACGAAACCACGTTTTTTCTTTATATTCCCACTTTTTTATACTCATAGTTTCCCCCAAAAGATTTTAGTATTTCAACTTTATAATAGTCATAAAAGAACTAGGAAAATAATCCTCCAACCCAGCGATAAAGCGGGGTGAATGGTCCGGTAATTGGATTCGATACTTGAGGTCCTTTACCTTAAATAATGCTCTCAAGCACTTCAGGAGTCGTCCCTATTGTTATGTTCCATAGGTCCTTTGAATCTTGGCACCATTCCCTCATCTTCTTCAAGAACCAATAAGCGGAATATCCTGCCATGCCTACTCCTACGCTGATAACAATTAGAGCAGCCGTTGAAACAATCTTTGCATTCCTTGCAACATCGGCAACGGGGCGTGGGATATTCTGCCTGCATAAGAGCAGCTACCATTTGTTCACAATGTTAATCCACTGTTTATCGATTGAAAACACTAGGCAAGTTTCTGTTTAGTTTTGTTATCAAAAGCGTAAACATTATTTCATACTAATTATTGGAATTAATATGACTGTTGCAGCCCGCTTTTCAGTCTTCGTATTCTGCTT